>Ga0183100_1000395_pt1 | contig 38311 bp, 28 predicted proteins | sample Biomet2_FD_127789 | JGI IMG/M metagenome (GOLD analysis project Ga0183100, IMG submission 127789) | Microbial communities from bioreactor (seeded with anoxic lake sediment) at LBNL, California, USA - Biofuel metagenome 2 | ecosystem: Engineered > Bioreactor > Anaerobic > Unclassified ... | reverse complement strand
CGACTAAGAAATTCGGGAGGTTATGCAGGGTTCCGGAGGGCGCAAAATACCGCTCCGTCGGCACCTCTCGCCCCTTTTGGGGGGCGAGAGGGCACTCCTCCGCCTGTTTTTGCAGGAGGATTGAGAACTAACCGTAAGACCGTTGCAGTAATGGCTTGGTCGTTCTGCTCGTGTGGAGACCTTTACCCGGGCTTGGCAGGCTTGCGGAACATTTTTGGCCGGTTGCGGCGAGTTCGTTTTCGTGGGTCGTGCATGGTAGAGGGGCCTGCAAAGCCGCACGCCGGGCATGACCCACACAAGCGAATTCGCGCCAGACTGCCGGGAATTTTCAGCGAGGATCTGCAAGTTATACTAAGTGGCCTGCCAAGCCCTCGCAGAGATCTCCACATGAGCGTAACAACCGCGCAATTTCGCAACTGTCTTGCACCCTGCATACCAACTTCCTGCAAAAACAGGCGTAGGAGTGCCCTTTCGCCCCCCAAAAGGGGCGAGAGGTGCCGACGGAGCGGTATTTTGCGCCCTCCGGAACCCTGCATAACCTCCCGAATTTCTTAGTCGGAGCATTAAATGCGCAGCATTTGATGCGGATCTCAAGTACCCGGCACCGGCACCCTGCCGGTCTGGGGGAGGTTCGGAGGGGGGCGAAGCGCCTCCTCTGATTCTCACGACGATGACGACCAAGGAGATGAAAAAGGGTCAGTTGGCGAAGGAGGCTTTGCGCAAGAGTTCGAGCAGATGCTTGAGCCGGAGGGCGGGGGGATTCGCATAACTGATGACGGGTTGTTTGCCGTTGATGCGGAAGATGGTGCCGCCGGGATTCCGCAACGTGACGCGGCCGTCGGCGACGGTAAAGATCTCATATCCGGCGCGGGCGGCGAGGATGCGCAGCCGCACTACTTCGAGCAGATTTTTCACCGGTTCCGGCAGGGGGCCGAAACGGTCGCGCAGTTCTTCCGAATAGGCGGCGAGCGCGGCTTCGTCTTCCAGCCCGGCGAGGCGCCGGTAGGCGTCGAGGCGGAGCCGGTCGCCGCCGATGTAATCGGGGGGGATGGACGCCGCGAGCTGGCCGGCGGGAGCGTTGAGGGTGAAACTGACGAAATCGATGCCGATTTCGACTTCGGGCAGGAGTTCGCGCTGTTCGCCGCAGAGGCTGGCGACTTCCTGCTTCAGGAGCTGACAGTAGAGATCGAAGCCGATGGTGTTGAGGTGACCGGACTGTTCGCTGCCGAGGAGGTTGCCGGAGCCGCGGATTTCGAGGTCGCGCAGCGCAAGCTGGAATCCGGCGCCCAGGGTGGAGCAGCGCCGGATGGCGGAGAGGCGTTTGCGTGCGTCGGTGCTGACCAGCTGGCTTTTCGGCAGCAGCAGATAGGCATAGGCCTGATGTTTCCAGCGCCCGACCCGGCCGCGAAGCTGATAGAGCTCGGCCAGTCCGAAGCGGTCGGAGCGTTCGATGAGGATGGTGTTTGCGTTGGGCACGTCGAGGCCGGATTCGACGATAGTGCTGCACACCAGACAGTCGACTTCTCCTTCGAGGAAACGGGTCATCACCTCTTCGAGCTCATGCTCGTGCATCTGGCCGTGGGCGACGGCGAAGCGGGCTTCGGGAACCAGTTCGCGCAGATGCTTCGCGGTATCCTCGATGGTGCGGACCCGGTTGTGGAGGTAGTAGACCTGTCCGCCGCGGGCGAGTTCGGCGCGGATCGCCTGCTCGATGAGCGGATCTTCCTCGGGGGCGATGACGGTTTTGACCGGCAGCCGCAGTTTGGGGGCGGTCATCAGGGTCGAGAGGTCGCGCGCGCCCGCCATGGCGAGATAAAGGGTGCGCGGAATGGGCGTGGCGGACATGGTCAGCACATCGACTTCGGCGCGGAAACGGCGCAGCCGCTCTTTGTGCTTGACGCCGAAACGCTGTTCCTCGTCGATCACCACCAGCCCGAGATTCTGGAAATAGAGGTCGGGGTTGCACAGCCGGTGGGTTCCGATCAGGATGTCGATGCCGCCGGAGGAGAGGCGGCGCAGGATGTCGCTCTGCTCGGACCCGGTGCGGAAACGGCTGAGGACTTCGATGGTGAACGGATACTCCGCGAACCGTTCGCGGAAGCTGTTGAAATGCTGCTGGGCAAGCACGGTGGTCGGGGCGAGCACCGCCACCTGGAATCCGGCCTCGACCGCTTTGAATGCGGCGCGCATGGCGATTTCGGTTTTCCCGTAGCCGACGTCGCCGCAGAGCAACCGGTCCATCGGGCGCGCCGACTCCATGTCGGAGAAGACTTCGCCGGTCGAGCGCCGCTGGTCCGGCGTGTCGCTGAACGGGAACGCCCGGACGAAGGCGCGGCACTCGCCGCCGTCTTTGGGGAAGGCGATGCCGGGGGCCGACTGACGCATCGCCTGGAGTCGCAGCATGTCGGCGGCGTAGGAGCGCACGCCGTGACGCGCCGACTCCTTGTCGCGGCTCCACTTCGACCCGCCGACGGCGTGGAGGTTGACTTTGCCGGGGCTGCCGAGATAGCGGCTGACCTTGTGCGCCTGAAGCAGCGGAACGTAGATCAATTGCCCGTCCCGGTATTCGAGTACCAATACTTCGCGTTCGATGCCGCGGGTGGAGAGCGTTTTGAAGCCGCGGAAGATGCCGATTCCGTGGTCGAGGTGGACGGCATAGTCGCCGTAGTCGAGGTCGGCGAGCGAAAATTCCGGCACCCGGATCGGTTCCGGCGCGGCTTCTTCCTTCGCCCCGGCGGCCTCTTCGTATTCGAGCTCGTGGGGATCGCGCCGGTAGCCGCAGCCGACCAGTTCGCGTTCGGTGACGACCAGCAGTTTTTCATCCGGCAGCAGGACGCCGCAGCCCAGCCGGGCCACCTCGAACGACAGGTTCGGCTCTTCTTCGATGCCGAGACGGCGGCAGTACGCTTTGAGCGGCGGCAGGTTTTCCTCGTGGGGGGCGACGAGAACGACTTCGTATCCCGAAGCTAACATATGGCGCAGATATTCGCCGAGGATTTCGCGGGTGACGCGCCCGGCGGTGTCGCGGGCTTCCGGGGCGAGGCCGTTCTCCTCCTCCGTTCCCGGCGACGGCAGCGGCGGCTCGAATTCGGAGAGCGGCGCATCGGGGTGGAAGGCGCTCTCGGCGCTGTCGTAAAAGGCGAACGCCCGACCCTCCGCGGCGCGAGCGGCGGTGATGGCGGTGAGCCGTGCGGCGGCGGTTTCCCCCGAATATTTTTCCAGCCGCTCCCGCGCGGCGGCGGGATAGACTGAGAGCAGCCGGTAGTCGGTTCCGGCGAGATAATCGAAGAAGTCGGCCTCGGCCGCGCCTCCGGCGGTGATTCCGGCGCGGCCGATCACCCGGTATTCGTCGAGGGGGCCGGTCGAACGCTGGGTTTCTGGGGTGAATTTCCGCAGCGAATCGATCTCGTCGCCGAAGAACTCCACCCGGCAGGGGAAGTCGTGCGCCGGGCTGAAGAGGTCGACGATGCCGCCGCGGCGGGCGAATTCGCCGGAGACGGTCGCTTCGTACTCGTCGTCATAGTCGAGCTTGACCAGTTTTTCCAGCAGTTCCGCCGGGGAAATTGCCAGCCCGGGGCGCAGGATCAACGCCGATTCGCGGGTTTCCGCCGGTTTCGGAGCCGGTGCGGTCAGTGCATGGACGCTGCCGATGATGAGGTCGAAGGGTTCGGTGAGGGCGGCGTTGAGCGCCCGGGCCCGGCGGGTTTCGCCGCCCGGGAACAGCAGTTTGCCGCGTCCGCATTCGGGGATGGAGAGGATGCGCAGCCCGATTCCGGTCAGCGCCGCCAGCGTGTCGCATTCGGCCGCCGCGCGGTCGGCGAGCCGGACGTCGGGGAACGCCGCCACCAGCGGTTTTTCTCCCGTCTGAGCCGCCCGAATCAGCAGAAAGGCGATACTCCCCGGATCGACGCCGCCGCGATTGATTTCACGGATTGTATCGTTTTTCAGGCTTTTTTTCAGCTTTTTTTGCCAAATTTTCATTTCAAAGACTTGATTTTCATTGGCGAAATTATATCTTGGTAAGTTTATGGAAACGCCTTTTTTTGAGCGTTTCATGAATTATGCCTTTCCGGTGGATCGTGATCCGTATGTTATTATTATAGGCCGGAAAGTCGTTTTTTACAGCGGCAAAGGCATGATTTTTCCGTATTTTTCTAAAATATTTTCATCAGTCCCGCATTGTGGAAAGGCGAATCTGTCGAATCGTTTTCCCGGGCGGAGGAATTGGGGACCCTATTATGCCAGTCAAAAAGAGTGTGTCGGGCCTCGGGAAAGGCCGGACGGAGGAGGAGCAATCCGTCGACCTCGAGGAAGAAGAAACCAACTTTCAACTTTCCGCCATCAGGGGGCGAATGGCCGGAGTTCCGGACGAGTTCGCCGAGGATGAAGAAGAGGAGGGCGAAAGCGAAGCGCTTTCCGCCGATCCCCGTCCGAAGGGGAAACTGTTGATTCGCAAGGTCGAAGCGCCTCCCTCCAAGTTTCTGCCCAAAGGCGCTGTCGCCGTGCCCCGTAATCCGGTCGAATCCGACGCGGAAGAGGAAGAGTCGTTAGAGGACTCGGTTCCCGATCAGGTGCGGGTCCGCCGCAAGGCGGTCGACCCGGCGGCTTCGGCCGCGCGGCCCCGGACCAAGCAGGAGAAGGAGTCGGCCCGTAAGATCGCGCTCGATTCGAAGGTCGTCGCCGGCGCCAAGAACGACACGATGAAGGTCTACATGGGCGAGATCGCCCGGATTCCGCTGGTCAACAAGAAGGAAGAGGCCGAGCTGGCCGACGCCATTCACGGGTTCGACGAGGACCGCCACGACGATGCGCGTTCGACGCTGATCAAGGCGAACTTGCGTCTGGTGGTCAAGATCGCCCACGACTTCAAGGGGCTCGGGCTGCCGCTGCTCGACCTGATCAGCGAAGGCAACATTGGGCTGATGCGCGCGGTGGAGAAGTTCGACCCGGCCAAGGGCGCGAAGTTCTCCAGCTATGCCGCGTGGTGGATCAAGCAGTCGATGCGCCGTGCGCTGGCCAACCAGAGCCGGACGATCCGCATCCCGGTGCAGTCGGCGGGCAAGATCAACAAGATCAAGTCGGTCCGCATGAAGCTGACCGAGGAGCTCGGGCGCGAACCTTCCGACGCGGAGATCGCCGAGCATCTCGATTTCAGCGAACGCACGGTGGCCGGCCTGCGGCTGGCCGATCTGCGCACGTTTTCGCTGCACGACCCGATCCAGCAGGGCGAAGAGGGCGAGTTCCAGGACATCATTCCGGACCGCCACGCGATGACGCCTGACCAGATTCTCGGCGACGTCGAGTCGGTCTTCCGGCTGATGGACCTGCTGGAGAAGCTCGAAGAGCGCGAACGCCGCATTCTCGAGATGCGCTTCGGCCTGCGCGGCAATCGCCCGCTGACGCTTGAAGAGGTCAGCCAGGAGATCGGGCGAACCCGCGAGCGTGTCCGCCAGATTCAGAACCAGGCGCTTTCGAAGCTCAAGCAGCTTCTGGTGGACGAAGCCGGTTTCGCCGCCGACTGACATATTTTCCATTCGATTCCGCCGCCGTTCTCCCTCGGGAGAGCGGCATTTTTTGTGCCAATGCGGAAATCCTGCATTTTTTCTGTTGAATGTTGCGGATTTTCATGTATAATAACCTTGGAGAGTGGAGGCGCCGCAACCGTTAAGAAGAGGGGAGGAACCCAGAATGACAGAACCGATCATCGAAGAGAAAGCGGAATTCCAGGTACTGGCGATGAGCCGCGAGTTTCATCTGGAAAGCTGTATGGCGGAGATCCCGAAGTTCTGGACCTGGTACCACGAGAGCGGGTACGGGAAAATCGTTCCGGGAACATTTGGCGTCTGCCATTCGTTTCAGCCGAACAAGGAGACGTTTGAGTACGCGATCGGCGCTCCTTACGATGGAAAGAGCCCGGTTCCGGCTGACTTCAAAGTGCTGACGATTCCGGAGCAGACCTGGGCGGTGTTCCGCTGCGTCGGTCCGGCGGTGACGTCGATCCAGAAAATGTGGAAGCGCATCTACGGCCAGTGGATTTTCAACAGCGGTTACGAGAAGCTCACCAATTTCGACATCGAGCAATACACGCCGGGGGATCTCACCAGCCTGAGTTACGAGGCGTTTCTCTGGATTCCGGTGCAGAAGAAGTCTCCGGCTCCGCAGTTCACCGTCAGGCTCAATTCGCTCGATGCGGACGACTTCATCCAGCTGTTTGAAAGCGTCGGCTGGACTCCGCCGGGGCGCGATCAGGTGGAGGCGGCGCTGAAGCACTCGCTCGCTCTCTTTTCGATCTACGAGCACGGGCACCTGATTGGCATGGGGCGTCTGCTCGGCGATTCCGGAATGTCGTTTTTCCTGAAGGACATTGCGATTCTGCCGGAGTGCCAGCGGCGCGGAGCGGGGACGTTCCTCCTGCACGCGGTTCTGGACTACATCGGCAGCAGCCTGCCCAAGGGGTGGTATGCCGGCCTGGAGCTCCTTTCCACGCCGGGCGGGGAGGAGTTCTACAAGAAACTGGGATTCCAGGAACTGCCGAACAAATACCTCAGCGCGGGCCTGATCCGCATGGTCGAGGGTTCCTCCCGGTTCGGCAAACAGTAAGCGACGTTCCCGGGTGGTCCTTATTTCGGGAGGTCGGCCGACAGCGGTTTGCCGTTGTGGCCGATCGCATCCGGATAAAGCCTTATGAGTTCGTCGAAACAGGCTACGGCTTCCGCATGACGGCCGTCCTTCTCCAGCAGGCTCCCGAGAATGAAGCGGGCGTAGGCGCCGACCTGCACGCCGTTGAAATACCAGCAGTCGGAATAGTCCCGGATGACCTGTTTTAAGAGTTCGATCTGCGATTCGCCGGAACTGATCTGGGCCAGATAAAGCATGGCGCAGCCGGTCCGGTTCGCTTTGGGGTACTTCTGCAGTAACGTCAGCGCAATGGCTTTCTGATCGTCGCCTTTTTGGGTGCTGAAGCTCTGGTAGAGTTTTTCGATTTGTTCGAGTTCTTCGGGCCTGTAATTCTTCAGATCCTCCCGTGCCCGGAGCCGGGCCTGGTTCCGCAGTTTCAGCATCTGCTGGCGCTGCATTTCCTGGTCGAGGACGGGTTTGAGCTTTTGTTCGAGGGCGTCAAGCCGCTTTTCCAGCCGGTCAACCTTTTCTTCGAGGGTCTCCGCCATGAGCGCGGTGCAGAAGAACATCAAAGCCAGGACCACGTACTGTTTTTTCATTGTTCATTTCCCGTTGTTTGAGACCGGTAAATTTCGGCTGTTTTACCATATCATTAAAAAATGGAAATGCAATAGGGGGTGCGGTCGGACTTCTGGATGAATCAGGGCTTCTGCTTCGGGCGGAGTTTGTTGATCTGGTCGCGGAGGTCGGCGGCGCGTTCGAATTCGAGCGCTTCCGCCGCCGCGCGCATGTCGCCGGTCAGCTCCTGGATCAGCGCCTCAAGATCGGTTTCAGACAGGCCGAGTTCGCCGATGTCGGTGGCATCGGTGAACATGGTCCCGGCCAGCTTCGGCATCCTGCTCTTCTTCTTCTCTTCCGCATTGGGCGCGACGATTTCGCCGATGGTGAAATTGCGTCCCTTTTTGATCGTCTCTGGGACGATGCCGTGCTCCTCGTTGTAGGCTGCCTGCCGGGTTCTTCTCGCGTTGGTCTGGTCGAGCAGCCGCTGCATGCTCGGCGTCACGTTGTCGGCGTAGAGGATGGCGCGCCCGGCCTTGTTCCGCGCCGCGCGTCCGGCGGTCTGCACCAGCGAGCGTTCCGAACGGAGGAAGCCCTCCTTGTCGGCGTCGAGGATCGCCACCACCGCCACTTCCGGCAGGTCGAGGCCCTCGCGCAGCAAATTGATGCCGATCACGCAGTCGTAGCCGCCTTCGCGCAGTTTGTTCAGTACCCGCACCCGCTCCAGCGCGTCGAGTTCGCTGTGCAAATAGGCGGCGCGGATGCCGAGTTCGGCGAGGTAATCGGCCAGCCGTTCCGAGGACTTCTTGGTCAGAGTGGTGACCAAAACCCGTTCGCCCGCCGCGGTCGCCTTGCGAATCTCGGCGATCACGTCGTCCACCTGTCCTTCGAGCGGGCGGATTTCGATCACCGGGTCGAGCAGCCCGGTGGGGCGGACGATCAGCTCGACCGGCGCGCCGGAACGGGAGAGTTCGTATTCGGAGGGCGTCGCCGAGACGAAAATCGTGTCCCCGCTCAACTGCTCGAACTCCTCGAACTGGAGCGGCCGGTTCTCCAGCGCCGACGGCAGCCGGAACCCGTGGTCCACCAGCACCTGCTTGCGGTTGCGGTCGGCCCGGTACATCGCCTGGAGCTGCGGCAGCGTCACGTGCGATTCGTCGATGACGGTGAGGAAGTCGCGCGGGAAAAAGTCGAGCAGGCAGTACGGCCGCGTCCCCGGACGGCGGTTGGCCAGATGCATCGAGTAGTTCTCGATTCCGCTGCAATAGCCGATTTCCTTCATCATTTCGAGGTCGTAGCTCACCCGCTGGTAGAGCCGCTGCGCCTCGACCAGCAGGTTGTTCTTCTCGAACCAGGCGACCCGCTCGGCCATTTCAGAGAGGATCGCATCGGAGGCGCTTTTGATTCGTTCCGGCGGCAGCACGAAATGTTTGCAGGGAAACATGGTGACGAATTTCGGGCGGGTCTTCACCTTCCCGGTGACCACTTCGCGCCGCTCGATCGATTCGACTTCGTCGCCGAAGAATGCGACCCGGATGAACTCGTCGCGCTGCGGCTCATAGATGTCGATCACGTCGCCGCGCACCCGGAATTCGCCCTTTTCGGGGGCGCTGTCGTTGCGGGAGTACTGGATGTCCACCAGCCGCCGCAGCAGCTCGTCGCGCCCGGTGGTGTCGCCGATCTCGATCCGCACGCACATATCGGCGTAATCGTCCGGCGAACCCAACCCGTAGATGCACGAGACGCTGGCCACCACGATCACGTCGCGCCGTTCGACCAGGCTCGACGTCGCCGCCAGCCGCAGTTTCTCGATGTTCTCGTTGATCGAGGCGTCTTTGGCGATGTAGGTGTCGGTCTGCGGAATGTACGATTCCGGCAGGTAGTAGTCGTAGTAGCTGATGAAGTATTCGACCGCGTTTTCGGGGAAGAACGCCTTGAATTCGCTGTAGAGCTGTGCCGCCAGCGTCTTGTTGTGCGACAGCACCAGCACCGGCCGGTCGAGCTGCGCGATCGCGTTGGCCAGCGTGAAAGTCTTCCCTGAACCGGTCACGCCGAGCAGCGTCTGGTAGCGCCGGTGGTCGCGCAGGTTCTTCAACATCTGCGCGATCGCCTGCGGCTGGTCTCCCGCCGGTTGGTACGGCGCGTGTAATTGAAACAGACTCATATCGGCGATCCCGTGTTTGAAACAGGATGCGAAGGGCGGATTTCCGCCCTTCTTCCCTTATTCCGGCTTGGTGAACACCGCCGGGCGGATGTACACCAGGTCGGCCAGATTTCCGTCGAACGGTTTTGCTTTCGCCAGCGCCAGCGCTTCCGGCCTGATCGAGCCGAAGGGTTCGAGCTGCGCCAGGATTCTTTCCGGCAGCAGCAGGGCGAGCGCGGACTGTTCGGCTTCGAGCGCAATCAGGTGTTCGCACTCGTATTCGGCGAAGAACGCCGCCGCCTGTTCGGCGTTGAGCACCTCTTCCTTCCCGGTCGGCACCGCTTCGCCGCCGGAAATGGCGAGCTCGAAAAAGATCAGCTCCTTGTTGCGGCCGTCGAACAGCGCCGCGATGCGGTCGCCCTCGTTCGCCGCTTCGCCGAGGTTGGCGGCCAGCGCGGCGGCGGAGGGGACGCAACGGGTTTCGATTCCCGCTTTGCCGTAGGTCCAGCCGTTGACCAGCGCCGCGGCGAGGCGCATCCCGGTGAAACTGCCGGGGCCGGAGCCGACCGTCCAGCGTTGCACGTCGGAAAACGAAGTCCCGGCCTTCTCCAGTTCCGCGGCGACCCAGCCGGCGAGCTGCGCCGACTCGCGGCCGTGCATCGGCCGCACCTCCGAGGCGATCACGGTTTCTCCGTCGAGGAGCGCGAACGCGGCCTCGCGCCCCGAAAGGTCGAGCGCCGCCGAATAATTCCGGTTCATAATGCCTTGCCTTCTCCGAGAATCTGGCCGCAGAGCTGCTCGGAGCTCAGCCGGTTGCGGACATAATTGACTTTCCCGCCCGAAACGACCACTTCGGCCGGCATGGCGCGGAGGTTGTAAACGCCGCCCATTGCGTAGCAGTACGCCCCGGCGTTGCCGATGGCGAGAATGTCGTATTCGCGGATTTCCGGCAGCTCGCGCTGTTCGGCGAAGCGGTCGCCGGTTTCGCAGATGTTGCCGCAAACGTCGTAAACCTGCGGTTTGCCGTTCGGGTTGCTGAGGTTCCAAATCCGGTGGTAGGCGTCGTAAAGCATCGGCCGGATCAGTTGCGGAAAGCCCGAGTCGCACCCGGCGATCACCCGCGTCCGGTTATGCTTGATGGTGTTCACTTCGGTGAGCAAAATGCCCGCCTCGGCGAAGATGTATTTGCCCGGCTCGAAGTACATGGCGAGCTTGCGGCCGTACCGCCCGGTGAACGCCTCGAAGCGGCGGGCGATTTCGGCGCCCATCGCCACGTAGTCGATCCGCTCCTCGCCCGGCTTGTAGGGGACCTTGAAGCCGCCGCCGAAGTCGAGGAATTCGAGGTCGGGGAAGTTTTCCGGCGTGGCGATCGCCATCAGGTTCTCCATCGAACGGTAGACCGACTCGGTACGCTGGAGTCCGCTGCCGGTGTGCTCGTGCAGTCCGATCACCTTGAGCTTGCCTTCGCGCACGATCTCCTTCGCCTCTTCGACCGCGTCGAGCAGGATGCCGAACTTGGTGAGGTCGCCGGCGGTCATGGTCTTGATGTTGTCGCCGTCGCAGACGTCGGGGTTGAAGCGCAGGCAGAGCGAAATCCCCGGATGCTTCGCCGCGACTTTGCGCAGGCGCGACAGCGAACCGATGTTCATCATCACCCCGGTCGCCAGCACCTGCTCGAACTCCTCGTCGGTCATATTGTTGGCGGTGTAGATGATCCGCTCTTTCGGGAAGCCGAGCTTCAGGGCGTAAAGCACCTCGCCGGGGCTGACCGTATCGAGGCTCGCGCCGGCGTCGCGCAGCATGGCGAGCAGTCCGGCGTTGTAGTTGGCCTTCATCGCGCAGCAGACCCGGAGCCCGGCACACGGGATGAAGCGGAAGAGGTCGCGGTAGCGTTCGACGGCCATGTCGCCGTCATAGACATAGAGCGGAGTATCGTACTCCTTCGCCAGCTTGAGTAACAAATCGGAATTCAGCACTTTAGGGTTCCTCGCCTTGAAGTCTTCAGTAGGTCGAAATGACCGCGACAAGTTCGAGCGGTTCGTCGCCGATGCAGCGGATCGCGTGGCCGTCGCCGTTCCCGGTCAGGATGGTATCGCCGGGGTTGAGTTCCACCACGGTGCCGTTGTCGTCCGCCTCGGCGCGGCCCTTGACCACCACAAAAATCTCGTCTTCCGCGTCGTGCGGGTGGAAGCCGATCGAGCAGCCCGGATTCAGCGTCAGGCGTGAGAACATGCGGTTTTTCGAGCGCATCTCGGTCTTGGGCGCCCAGAATTCTTCGATCTTCACGGTTCCCTTGCCGCCGCGCATCTCCTCGCGGAGCTCGGTCTTGTATTCTCCATTTCGACGGATCATGATGCGTTTCTCCTGCTGTTATTTCTTGAGCGCGCCGAAGATATTGCCGTATTTCTGTTCGTTCAACGCTTCGATATAAGCGGTGATCTTGGTTTCGGTGCTGCACGGGTCGATGGTCGGATCGACGCAATCGCCGTCGAGCACCAGCAGCGGAATTTCCGCCTTGTTGAGCTCTTCGCGCAGATGCTTGATGAACGAACTGTCGGCCATCGAGCAGCGCCCGAAGCCGTGATTGTAAAGGATGCAGCCGTTGTAGCGCACGTCCGGCGCGTGCTTGACGATGGTCTCCACCCGCTGGGCCGGGTCCATGAAGCCGGAATTGAGCACTTTGCGGGCCAGCGACCGGAAGGGGTCCTTCGTGTCGAGCGGCTCCCAGCCGATGAAATTGACCTCTTCGAAGATGATCGGCGCGCGCCGGGTGACCTCGATGAAGTCGAGCAGCGACGTGTCGTAAAACGGCGGCAGATGCAGCCAGAGGAGGCGGTGGGTGTCTTCGACCTTCACCGAATCGCCGATCTCCTCGCGGATTGCGGTCAGTTCCTCGAACAGTTTCTTCTGGATTGCGGTCAGCTCCGGCCGTCCCCACATCTGGCTGAAGATCGACGCGAAGTAGATCGCCTGTCCGCCGCGGATCAGCGGCGGGCTGGAAAAGCGCAATTCGTTCGCCAGCCGGGAATAATGACGCGCCTCGTTCGAGTGTTCGCACGCCTCGGTCAGCCGTTTCGGATCGAGCGTGAGCCCCATCGCCTTCTCCATCAGGCGGACCGAGCGTTCAAGTTCCTCGGCCAAGTGTTCGACGGCGAGCGTATCCTGCGCCCCCACCGCCGGGGTCTGAAGCGAGAAGAAGCGGTCCGACAACCCGTAATTGCGGCCGAGGTCGCGGAAAATCCGCTCCCCCTGCTGGCACGGCTGCGAAGTCGATACGCCGAACGCCGGGCGCGGCAGGTCGGTGCCCTCCAGCACCCGCAGGAACGAACAGGTCTCGCCGGAGAACCCTTTGCAGGCCGCCCGGTCGAACATCTTTTTGATCTTATGCGGATTGCGCGCAAAAAGCGCCGCATAGGTTTCCAGCGTAAGCGCGCGTGTTCCGAGCGCGTTCAGGATTTCGGTCGGGAAGAAGAGGTTGCGCCAGACCAGCGGTTCGTCGCTGTGTCCGAGAAAATCCTTCCGGGTGGCGCGGGCGCGAAGGTTGATCGATTCGAGCCTCCGTTCCGGCGGGGGCAGCCCTGCCGACGTGTCGAATTTTCCGCTCAGGGTGTGGAACTGGCGGGCGAGACAGGCCGCGCCGAGCGCTCCCATCACGCCGTGGAACTCCGGCGTGATGATGTTGTTCCCGGTAATCTCCTTTAAGTAATAGGCGACGGCGCGGTTGTAGGCGACGCCGCCTTGGAAGACGATGTCCCCCTGGTAATCGAGGAAGAGTTCGCCGACGCCGGACATGATGGTCCGCGCCTGCGCCCGGCAGGCGCCGCCGATGATGTCGCCCATCGGGAAGCGGTTCTTGAACTTGTTGATGCTGGTCGCCGAAAGCACCGCGCAGACGCTGGAGAATTCAAGGTCGCTGCCGTAGTTTGCGCGGTCGGCCATCTCTTCGACCGGAACGTTGAGCTTGGCCGCCACGCTGTCCAGGAAAGCCCCGGTGCCGGCGGCGCAGATTCCGCTCATTTTGTAGTTCCACATGTTCATATTCTCGTTGAACACCATCGCCTTGCTGTCCTGCCCGCCGACGTCGAGAATCGCCTTGCAGTTCGGATAGTAGTGGCGGGCCCCGGCCACGTGCGCGGTCACTTCGCTCACCTGGAAGTCGAAGGGGACGAAATCGTGGGTGTCTTCAACGATCTGGCTGCCGGTCACCACCGTGCAGGTGATTTCGCCCAGGCCTTTGACTTCGGCGTCGGCGAGAAACTTGTCTATGGTCTGGCGGAGCTGCCCGAAATTGCAGGCTCCGCATTTGGCGCAGACTCCGGAACATCTCACCCGCCCGGTGTCGACCGGACGGGTTCGTTGGTACAAGGCTTGCCGCACCTGGCCGCGCTCGTTGAGGAGAACCGCCTTGAAGGTGGTGGAACCGATATCGATTCCGAGAAATAAATTTTCCATAAAATGCATGATCCCCGCTGAGGTCGGAAAATCCGCCCCCTGAATTCCGGTTTTGACGTTTTTCGCAATCGTTACTATACACCATTAATGCCTTTTTTTCCAATATTGGCGGCGGAATAAACTGGAAAAACGAATGAAATGCGGTTATGTTAAATGATTCATGTTCCGATTTGCGCGGAATCGAGGAGAATCGGGAAACGGGAGATCAGCAAACTGGGGAACCGATGAAGAAAAGTTTTGAAGAAAGATTGCAGGACTGTTCCGGCGCCGCCGAGCTGAAAGCAGCCAAGGGGCTGCTTAAGAACGGCCGCCTGGCCGGAGCCTGGCGCGACCGGTCCGGAAAACTTTGCGGACGTTTCCGCCTGACCGACGGCACCGTCGACACCTGGGTGCGCACCGGCGAAGAGCCTTCCGGCAGTTGCGGTTGCGGGCAGGCCGCCCCCGGCAAACTTTGCGAACACGCCGTCGCCCTGATTCTGTATGGTGGGCGTTTCGCCCAGTTCCTGAAACGTCCCGCCGAGGAAGAGGCCCCCGCCTATTACGGCGGACTCCGCCAGGAGAGCCTGCCCAAGCTGGTCGAGCGGGCGAAGTCGCCGCAGGCCGAGCTTTACATCGACGCCGTCTCGGCGTTTCCCCACGTCCCCAGCAAGTGGGAAAACGCCGCGCTTGCCGTCAAACTCAAGGGCGCCGGGCGCGATTATATCGGCAACCTCAACAATCTGCGCCAGCTTTATTTCGATAAATCGCTCACGGTGACGCTGAAGCTCGACCATTTTTCGCTTCACGAGCAACAGATCATCCGTTTTCTGGCCATCAACGGCGAAGCGGAAAATTCTCAGATTCTGCTTAATTCCGAGATGACCGCCGAGTTCTTCCACTGCCTGGTCAATTTTCCGCGCTTCACGCGCGAGGGGCGCAAGCTTCACGTCCGCGGTGAAATCGCCGAAGCGGTGCTGTTGGTCTCCGGCCACGGCTCCGCGAGCGTGATGTCGCCCGGAATCCGGGTGGAGGGCGCGGTCATGCCGATCTCCGGCGCCAAGGTCATCACCGGGCGCTCCGGCTGCTGGATCGGCCGGGAAGGGGAGTACTTCTTCGTTCCCGCCACCTGCGAGATCAGCTGGATGCGCAACTTCTTCCGCTCCGGCATCCAGCCGCCGCCGGCGGGGGAGAGCGTCGAACATTTCCTCTCGGATTTCCCGCTGCCGATCCTGCGGACCGACGGCTTCGATATGGAGACCCGCATGCCGGGAATCCTGCTCGACGGCGGACTCACCGCCCCCGACGAATTCACGCTGGCGCTGCGTTATCTTTACGATTCGGACAATCGCCGGGTCGGGGTCTCCCCGGATTCCGGCCGCCTGGTCCGCGAAGGCCGCCATTTCTGGCGGCGCGACGAGGAGAACGAGCGCACCTTTGAGAACGACCTCGCCATGTTCGGCTTCGTCCGCGAAGACAACGGTTACGTCATCACCGGTTCGGACCGGATCGGTACCTTCCTCGACCGCGCGCTGCCCGAATACATGGCCATCCGCGACGACCTGGTCCTTTCCGGGCGGCTGGCCGGGCAGCTTCGCGGCACCGCCGGGCTCCCCGGACTCGAATTCACCTGCCGCCTCTCCGCCCGGCTCGACGACGGCTGGGTCATCGAATACACCCTCACCGGGGCCGGGGCGATTGCCGACTGGAAAAGCTGTCTCGACGCCTCGAGATCCGGCAGCGGCTTCCTCGCGCTCCCCGATGCGGGGATGATCAAGCTCTCCCCGGCGCTGATGCGTTTCTTCCCTGCCGCCGCCGGGGCGATCCGCAAGCTCGACCCGATCGGGCGTACCTTCGAAGTGCCCGCTTTCGCCGCCGAATACTTCATCTTCCTCGTCCGCGACATTCCCGGCGCCGTGGTGCCGGAGCTGGCGGGCGGCGGATCGGGCGAAGTCCCCGCCGGTTACGACCTTCGGCCGGACTTCAAATTCGAAGGCACGCTGCGCACTTATCAGGAAGAAGGCGTCCGCTTCCTCCAGTACATGACCGACCGCAACAGCAACGTGATCCTCGCCGACGAGATGGGGCTCGGCAAAACCATCCAGCTCCTCGCGCTCCTGGCCTCGCGCAAGAAGCGCGGCATGGCTCCGGCGCTGATCGTCTGCCCGGCGTCGCTCACTGAGAACTGGGCGCGGGAAGCGGGCCGTTTCGTCCCGGAATTCAAAGTCGCGGTGCCTGTCGACGGGACCGAGCGCAACGCCCTCTGGAAGACGCTGCCGGAGTACGATCTCTTGATCCTCTCCTACGCCGCCGCCCGGCTCTCCGGCGACAAGCTCAAGCATTACAGTTTCAGCTTCGTCGTGCTCGACGAGGCGCAGCATATCAAGAACCCCGGTTCCTCCAACGCGAAGAACTGCAAAAGCATCGACGCGGCGCACCGGATTGTGCTCACCGGCACCCCGCTGGAGAACTCGCCGGAAGACCTCTGGAGCATCTTCGATTTCCTCCAGCCCGGAATGCTCGGCAGCCTGCCCGCCTTCCGCCGCTATTACTCGAACATCAAGAGCGACCTGCAGCTCCAGCGCGACCTCGCCGCCCGCATCGCCCCGTTCGTCAAGCGGCGTACCAAAGCGATGGTGGCGACCGACCTGCCGCCCAAGCTGGAACGCACCGTCTACTGCACGATGGAACCGGAACAGCGCGCCCTCTACAACGCCGTTCTCGAAGAGGGGCGCAAACAGCTCCGCAAGCTGTCGAAGGAAGACTCCCGCGGCAACGCGACGGTCTTCACCACGTTGCTCCGCCTCCGCCAGATCTGCTGCCACCCGGCGCTGCTGCCGGAGGGCGAAGGGAAGGGCGTCCCGTCCGCCAAGATGGAACTTTTACTCGAACTGCTGCACGAACATTTCGACAGCAACCACAAGGTTCTGATGTTCAGCCAGTTCACCAGCCTGCTCGCACTGGCCATCCCGCAGTTGGAAAAGGAGGAGATTCCGTTCGAATACCTCGACGGAAGCACCCGCAACCGCCAGCAGCGCGTCGACCACTTCAACAGCGACCCGGCGATTCCGCTCTTTCTTTTGAGCTTGAAAGCGGGCGGAACCGGTCTCAATTTGACCAGCGCCGACACGGTGATCATCTATGACCCGTGGTGGAATCCGGCCGTCGAACTCCAGGCCGCCGACCGGACCCACCGCATCGGCCAGACCCGTCCGGTCAGCAGCCTGAAACTGGTGGTCCGCGACTCGATCGAAGAGAAGATTCTGGCCCTCCAGGAAAAGAAACAGGAAATCTTCGACTCGGTCATCGACTCCCCCGAAGCCGCCGCCAACGCCCTCTCCATCGAAGAACTCCGTTTCCTTCTGGAAGCATAAGACTCGGGAACCCAGGGGGCGGAGAAGGGAACTTTTTTTCGCGTGCCCGGTGCGACCGGGGGCGGTATACTTCGTTTTAAGTGCCGAATTTGGTTTTTCGGTAATTACAACGAAGTATTCCGCAGCGGCACGTTGCCGCAAAGTTTCCCTTCTCCGCCCCCTGGACCCCCACCTCATCCTTTCAAAAAAAGCGGGGCTTGGCTGACCGGTTCGGGCAGCGGCGGAATTTGGTCGTTTGAGGGCGGTAGAGCAGAGGAATTCGCGGCAAGGGGCTTGTCAATATACCTTCAACAGCGGCGGAAAGTGATTCACGCTCAGCTTTTTCCGCAGCTTGGCCGGGGTCTGGGCAAACTTTGCGTGGAAGGTTCGATAGAAGTAGCCGATGTTGGTAAAGCCGCAGGATAATGCAATATCGGTTATCGGCAGATCGGTTTCCTCCAGCAGCTTCACCGCTTTTTTCAAGCGGCAGTCAAGCACATATTCCCGCCAGGTAAAGCCGGTGGTTTCCTTTACCGACGCAGCGAATGCCGAACGGCAGATGCCGGCTTTCGCGGCGGCCGTGTCCAGCGTCAATTCGATTGCCGGATTGGCGACAAGTCGCCGGCACAGTTCGAGGACCCGTTTCCGCTTGTCGTCGGTTATTGCTCTTTCCGTCGGCCCCAGCCCGATATTGCGAAAAAAGGCGATCAGCAACTGCGCCAGCAGGGCATTTGCCAACTCCTCCTGCAGCAGACCGGGCGAAGTGACTGCTGCATGTAACGCTTCCATGGTGTCGACATTGAAGCGCAGGTATTCCGGGTCATCGCCGGAGAAGAACGCGGCCTTCCGCCTTCCCGCCTGCAACTGCTCCTGTAATTTCAAGAATCCGGCTTCCGCCAGATGATTGGCGTCAAAACAGACGAACATGAATTCCGCCAGTACGCCGGGGAAGAATTCCACCTGATGCCGACATCCACTGTAAAGCAGAAACGCCCGTCCGCGCCGGAACGGGCACTGTCGCCCCTCCACATGCTGTATGGCCTTGTCGTTGAGGCATATGAAAAGTTCATACATGTCATGGCGGTGCGGCGTCATGATGTAACTGGTTTTCCCGTGACTGGTCCAAAGCATGATTGATACGATTGTATATTTTTTTTGTGATTCCGTGTACGAATTGCCCTCGTCATTCAAGTATAATATAGTAGTACACCGCACGATTGCAACCGAAACATAAGGATATGCCGTATGAACTTGCAGGCATTCGACTGGAATCAACAAGAGGAATTGTGGGAAAAATGGTGGAACAAAACGCTTGGCCGGCCGCTGTTCCAGATTGCCGCGCCGGCTCCGGCCGATCATGTCGCTTTGCCGAAAAAATGCCGTCATCGTTTTTTCCCGATGTACGATTTTTCGGTTCCGGCCGCCGCCATCATCGCGGATGTTGTCGAAGATTTGAGCAACGACTTTCCGTCTTACCGTGACGGCCGCTTTCCGTCTTCATGGTTTAATTTCGGTCCAGGCCTTCTCTCCGCGTTGATCGGGGGAGAAGGCCATTGCGGCGATAATACCGTTTGGTTCTATCCCGGGCGCTTTGCCGGTGTTGAGATTGGCGACATTTCCATCCAGGTAGATCGCAACTGCGCGTGGTTCCGAAGACTGGAGGAATTTTTCCTGGCGGCGGAACAACTGCACGGCGTCGTTCATTTCGGCCAGACTGACATTGGCGGGACTATGGATGTACTCAGCAGCCTGCGTCCCGGCGAGATGCTGATCTACGACCTGTACGATCATCCCGACGAGGTCAAGCGCCTCACGTGGGAAATCCATCACGCCTGGTTCGAAGTGTTCGACTATTTCAATTCGCTGTTGCCGGCGGACAACCACGGGCATTCTGCCTGGGCCGGGCTGCTCTCGCGCCGTTCTCACTACATGCTTCAGTGCGACTTTGCGTACATGATTTCGCCCGACCAGTTCGCTGAATTCATCCTGCCGGAACTTGCGGCCTCCTGTCGCCGGATTGATCGTCCGTTCTATCATCTCGACGGCAAGGGCCAGTTGCCTCATCTTGAGTTGCTGCTGTCGATTCCCGAACTTGCCGGAGTCCAGTGGGTTCCCGGCGATGGAGCTCCGGACTGTTCGCACTGGCCGGAAGTATACCGGAAAATCGCCGCCGCCGACCGATTGATGCAGGTGTTTGTCCACGGCGACGTCTCCGTCATCGAAAAAGTCCTAGAGCAAACCAATAAACCGGAATTGATGCTCTTCAGCGGCTATATCGTCCCCGGTCAGGAGGAGCGGCTGGAAAAGATCTATCGCCGATTCGGCATCGAGGCCTGACGAACACGGCGTGGCGGCGGCCTGGTTCGATCCGTTTTTGATGCAAATCTCATTTGGTCAGGGCGAAGAACGTCTGTGCTTCCTCGAGCGTGGAGCCGAACCAGCCGATTCTGTGGATTTCCCGCATTTCATATTCGGTACGGCCGCCGTAGGAGTCTCCCGCGGAGCAGCCGATTTTCCGGGAATCCGCGTGGCCGTCCGCCCATGCAATGGTGGCGCGCCCGTCGTGCCGGAAGTGCATGGAGGGAACCGGCGTTCCGGGATAGGCCGGATAGGTCGGCGCGGATAGGTCATTGTATTCTCCGTAACTGCCGTCTGCCTCTATGGTTGCGTTGTCTCCGAAAACAACGGTTTTCGCCGGCGCCTGAATCATCGCCAGCGACGCCGGGACCGGTTCATAAGTGGACCCGACCCGGAAACTCCCGATGTAGGTGGAGTAACCGTAACCGCCGTTGCCCTTGGTATATCCGCCGGACTTGAGTGACGGATGCGACGGGCAGGAACGGATTTTTCCGGAATTCCCCAGATAGGGGTTCAAGCCTCCTTCGCTGCTGACCGCTCCGTCTTTGACGTCTCCGCTCCAGTGGGAGAAAATCGTCCAGCCGGATTGCATGTAGGTGGCGATGCAGCGGCCGTTGTAATCGTCGGCGTATGCGCTCCAGGCCAGCGCCAGCTGCTTGACATTTGCCATGCATTTGGTCCCCTTGCCTCTGTCCCGGGCTTTGTTCAGGGCGGGAAGCAGCATTCCGGCGAGGATGGCGATGATTGCGATGACGACGAGGAGTTCTATGAGCGTGAATCCATAGACGGAGAAACGGGCGGAGGGCTTCATCTCGGAACCTTTCGTGTTGCGCGCACATACGGTACGTTTTCAAAATCCGGGCTCCGACTTATGTCATATCGACATTCACGGTTGCGCGACAGTCCCGGATTCTCACCGGGTTCACCGTTCTTGCTTTGAAAGCTGCTTATAGTATACCCTGAAAAAATGGAAAGTCAATCCCCGGCGTCGACAAAAGAAAACCGGCGGCAACAAAAGGATAATCCGCGACAATCCGCGGCGTGGATTCAGCTGTGTTTCCGGCTTGCAAATACCCTCGGATGGTGGTATTTTATCAGAAACTTCAAGGGAAAAGATTATGGCGGATGTTCCGATCAGTTATTGGGAAGAGTGGAAGCGCAAGCTGATTCATCTTTCGTCGCTCTGGATGGTGTTTGCGGTGGTGCTGATTCCGGACCGCTGGGTCGCGGCGGGATTGTTCGCATTTATGCTGATCGGGACGCTGGTGTGTGAACACGCCTACGCCTGCCGCTGGCCGGTGCTGGCTCCGCTGTACGGATTCTTCTTTCGCCGGATGCTGCGGAAGGAGCCGAAATACGGCGCCTGGATCGTCTCCGGAGGAAGTTACGTTCTGATGGCGGCGCTGCTGGTGACGGTGCTCTACCAGCCGCTCGCGGCGGGCGGAGCGCTGGCGGTCATGCTGACCGGGGACGCGGCGGCGGCGCTGGTCGGCCGCCGCTTCGGCCGCCACAAGGCCCCGAACAACAAGAGCTGGGAGGGTGTGGCGGCATTTCTCATGGTCGGATACGGCGTGTTGGCGCTCTATCTGTACTTGGTCGGAGCGCCCGTCGTGCTGTACTTCGCCGGAGCCGTGGCGATTCTCCCGGCCTGCGCCGCGGAACTGTTTGAGAAACAGCTCCGCATCGACGACAACTTTTCGATTCCGGTCATCGTCGGCGCGGGCCTCCAGATCGCCCTGCTCCTGCAATAGCGATTCGTGCCGCTTCAGCGGGAGTTCCGGAAGAACTTGATCAGGAGCGGAGCTTCTTTCAGCTCCAGGTTCTCGATCAGGATCTTGCCGTTTTCCCGTTTGACCGGCAGGTCGCAGGTGTCGCCGTTCATCAGGTTGATGACGACCGGCGGCGCATCGTACTCCTTCCATCCGTCGATTTCGAGGCTGATCACGCGGTTGTTCGCCTCCTTGCTGTACGGCTGCATCGACCAGACGGCCAGCATCTTCTCTTCTTCCGGATTGGTGAACGCATAGGTGCGAATGCCGTTGGTGGCCATGATTCGCGCGTTGTCCCAGTCGGAGACAATCGTCTGCCGAACGGCGCTGCGCTGCAGCGGCATGGCGGTGACTGTCACCTTGGCCGAGAGGTCAGCGGCCGAATCGCCCAGCAGGGAATTCATGCGCTGGAGCGCATAGTACGAGGGCTTGCGGCTGTAGTCTCCACGAAGGAGCCCGAAATTCGATTCCTGATCATGCGCCCCGCTGTAGTAGTCGTCCAGAAAGTCATACTGACAGCTGACGGCGACCATGGGCAAAGCGATGCTCTCGATCATTCTGCGGAGCAGGTAGGCGGCCTGTGCTTCTTCCGTAACATTGGAGAACATCCCCTTCTCGTTTTTCCCGTTATACCAGAAGGTGGAGAATCCGAATTCAGTGATCCAGACTTTCCGCTCCTTCCCGGTTTCGCGAAACTTTTTGTCGTATGACTCCATCAGGCCGCGAAAGGTGTTTTCCGCGTCGCCGACTGCAATTCCGTCGCGTTCGGAAAAATGGGTTCCCCACGGAACCATTTCGGGCGTCATGGACATGGGGTAGGCATGATCCACAATGCCGTCGAAGTTCTTGGAGACGCCAAGGTTGAGCATGTGGAAGTTGGTCGAGGAATTGGAGCCGATGCCGATGATGGTCGCGTTGGGATCGACCCGGCGGATCGCATCGGCGGCGGCGTTGCTGTATCTCAGGAATTCCTGAACCCATTTGGAGACTTTGTCCGGCTTCTCGTATCCGTTCCAGGTGCCGCCGAAATTCTTGATCCAGTTGCCGAAATTACTGGGTTCGTTGCCGAGCTCAAAGATATTTCCGAACTCTGAGGCATGAGTCGCTAGAAATTCCACGCGCTTGACCAGTTTCTCCACAGGTTCGTCCGAAGTCATCGGAATCACAATTATAAGACTGATTCCGCGGCTTTTTGCCAGTTTGGCCCAGCGGATATCTTCGGGATTCAGCTGAAACGTCCCATCCGGGTTTTCGAGAACGGTCATGCCATCGCGAATATATTTGAATCCGCACTGTGCAATTTGGTCCATCAGGAATTCTTTTTTGTACCATCCGGCAAACGGTCCGGTTCTCACATCCGAAACATAAGCGAAGTGAACGCAGGTGCCGGTTTTGCCGTTCTTGATGTCCTTGCTCAGCTTCGGCGCCCCGAGATTGGCCGGAATCGGATTGACCGGAACCAGACGCAAAGGAAGCTCCAGCGTTTCCCTGCCTTCGCCGGCAAGCGTCAGATGCGCGATATAAACGTTCCGGGGATTGACGCCCGCGACGAATTCCGGCCGCCAGTAGTTGACCTGGGTTCCTTCCGCCGCAGAAGCGTGCCAATGCCACCGGGCGTCCCGCCCCGGCTGCGGAAAGGCGACGGAGAGATCCAGATCCCGGTCCGTGTTCGGCGTGGCCGTCAGTTTCAGCGCGGTTCCGGCCAGCAGAGTCACCCATTCGCCGCGAATGGTCCAACCGCCGATTTCGCGTTCAAAATTGGAGGCGTCGAAGATGGTGTCATCCGCGGCTTTCTCCTTCGCATAAAGCCCGTACAGGAAGATGCCTCCCGTGTCCGGCGCCTCCCGGTTTTTATCGGTCACAATGGCGAAGGCTTTCAGGGGATATTCCGGGTTGCGGTGTGTCGCATCTCCTCCCCAGGCTTTTGTCCACGGTCCGGTCAGGTCAAATGCGACTTTCGTCTGTTCAGGAAACGATTCCGTCCGGTATTTCCCTTCGAAGGTGCGTCCGGAGTGATCGGTGGCCCGATAGGTAAAATGAGTTATTCCGCTCGTCTTCAAGTCGGCGATGATTTCCTTCGCCGCCTGGAGACGTATCCCGGAAACGGTGATTGCCGAATAAGCTCCGCCGTGCGAATAGTCAAACTGGTAATGCAATCCGCCGTCCTGAATGCTCAGCGAACTGCGGCCACCTTTGAATTCGCGTCCCGGGTTCAGATGCCAGTTCTGGATTGACACGCATGGGTCGACGGTCAGCAGGTCGGCACAGGAAACAATGAGCGGCAGGACTGTCGCCAGCAGAATGATGATTGATTTCATAAGGTTCTTTATCTAATTGGTTTTTCTGGTTGTCATCCGGTGGCAGGTAAACGCAATTCATCGTTATTCCAAGTCGCAATGATTGGATGTTGTTCTGAATGCGAAAGGCTATTTGTTGTTGGTAAGCGTCCAGCGATTGTCGTTGCTCCATTTGTTGTAGAGGACTCCCTGGTAGTAGAGTCCGTTCCAGAGGCCGTTCGGGCTGTGTACGGCCGATACGTGTCCATCCAGCCAAAGAACATTGCCCGATCCGTTATGACGCACGGTGGCGCAGGGGTTTGACGGGTCCGCCCAGCTCAGGGCATCGTAGTATCCGGCCTGCGATGCCGAATTCAGATTGGTATCCGTTTCGACCAATCCTACCGTGGTGGAGGCTTTGACCGCGCTGACGCTCTTCTGACCGGTAATATGCCGGTTGTTGTACCCGTAACTGATTCGTCCCTGGGAGAACAGCGTCGATTTGTCTTTCCCCAATTTCACGTTCTGATCATTGGGGCACCAGAGTATTTCGGCGTGCTTGTTTGCATTCGTTTCATTCTCCCGGCCGAGGTACGGCAACATCATCACGTACCATTTCACGTAGATGTCGTTGTTGCCGCTCGAATCCTTGCCGGAGGGATAGAATCCGTCGCTACCGTCAATATAGAGCATCATGGCGGTGCCCAACTGCCGGATATTATTGAGACAATTCGATTGTTTGGCCGTTTCCCGGGCGCGGCTCAATGCCGGCAGCAGCATCGAGGCCAAAATTGCGATGATGGCAATCACGACCAGGAGTTCGATTAGTGTGAAATTCTTTTTCATGCCGTTTCCTCTCTATTTGGTGATATCTCGGACGGAGTTTCGCTCTATAACGAAGGAAGGGATCACTTTCCGGATGATTTTTCCAGGGTCGTCCCAAAGGGACTCGAAGGCCTCGTAGATCTGGCCGATGTACGTGTTGAAATCCGCGCCAACCGTGGTCAGCGCCGGGATGAAGAACTCCCCTTGCTGCACCCCGTCGGCTCCGATGATGCTGACATCGTCCGGAACCTTCAAGCCGTACTCGTTGAGGGCGCACATTGCGCTCATGGCGGTGGCATCGCTCAACGCGTAGACCGCAGTGAAGTCCGTCCGGTGCTTTTCCAGATAGGCGGAAAACGTGTCCCGGGTTTTGCTCTGGGAATTGTCACCGTGTTCGACCCGGCAATCGATCACCTCGACCTGGCAGCCCGCCGCCTCGGTGAAGGTGAGAAAGCCGTCTTTTCGGCCGTTGATGACCGAACTGACCGGTTCCGAAACCAGCATCGCCATATGGCGGTGTCCTTTGCCGAACAGGTAACTGGCGGCTTTGATTCCGTTCTGGAGCGGGCTGCTGGCGACGCAGTTCAAGGCGATGTCCTCAAAGAGGAATCCCATGATGACCAGCGGAATCGGGCAACTTCCGATGTAGTAGACGTCTTCCGGAGTCAGCACCCGGTCCGGAATCAGCAGGAAGGCGTCGAATCCGGTGCTTTCCAGTTGCCGGAAGGAGTAGTTGATCGGGTAGCTGATCCGATGCACCAGAAGGTCGCGGCTGTTGCCGGTGTACCTGATTTTCTCCTCCACCTCGGCGAATGTGGCAGACGGCCAGTCCGGAATCAGCACCCCGATCCGTTTTTTGTCGTGGCAGGTTTCGCCGCGCAGGAACAGTGTACCGTCCGGATGTCGTTCGAGAACGCCTTCGCGCTCCAACCGCCCGAGCACCCGGGTGATCGAGAGTTGGCTGGTTTCGTAGCGGTGCATCAGTTTTCGGATGGAGCCCGCCGGACTGCCGACAGGGAGCTGCAGCAGCTCATCCCGCAGCGGCTCGTAAATCAGATCGGCTTTGCTTCTTTTGATCATGCTTTTCTCTTTCCGGTTTCATGTGTCCCTACTGTAATTATACAATATTGATACACCATTGGAAGAGTGTATCAAAGAAAAAAGCACAAAAAAAACGGGAACCGGTTGTCCACGCCGGTTCCCGTTGAAACTTCCGGATCCGTGAGGAGCAAATCCGGTCGTTTCGGGGGGGATGTTATTGGTTACTGGTTACTGAAGAACTGGAATCCCGCGTAAGCTTCCATTCCGTGTTCTCCGATATCCAATCCGCGCAGTTCCTCGTCTTCGGAAACGCGCAGTCCAATGCTTTTCTTGATGACGTAGAAGATCAGCAGCGCCGCCGGGAACGCCGCCGCAGCGGCAGCGGCCACACCGGTCAGCTGCGAGAGGAAATTGTATCCGGTCTCGGGGAAGGCGAAGATGCCGACCGCGAGCGTGCCCCAGATGCCGTTGACCAGGTGGACCGAGAGGGCGCCGACCGGGTCGTCGAGCTGAAGTTTGTCGAAGATCAGGACCGAGGGCACCACGATGAGTCCGCCGATAAGTCCGATGATGATTGCACTGGTCGGGCTCACGCAGTCCGCGCCGGCGGTGATCGCCACCAGGCCGGCGAGGCAGCCGTTGAGCGTCATCGAGTGGTCGGGCTTGCGCAGCAGGACATGGCTGCTGACCAGCGCGCCGATGACACCGGCCGCGGCGCCGAACATCGTCGTCACCAGTACGAAGGAGACCTTGGTCGGTTCCGCCGAGAGGACCGAGCCGCCGTTGAACCCGAACCAGCCGAGCCACAGGCAGAAGACGCCGATCGTTGCCAGCGGCATGCTGTGACCCATGATCGGCATGGCTTTGCCGTTGACGTACTTGCCGATCCGGGGCCCGAGCATCAGGATGCCGGCCAGCGCGCCCCAGCCGCCCACCGAGTGGACGAAGGTGGAACCCGCGAAGTCATGGAAATTGAGTCCGGCCAGCCAGCCGCCGCCCCAGCCCCACGAGCCGATGATCGGGTAGACCAGCATCACGTAGAAAATCGTGAATACCAGATAGCTGTTGATCTTGATCCGTTCCGCCACGGCGCCGGAGACGATGGTTGCGGCGGTTGCGGCGAACATGCCCTGGAAGAAGAAGTCGGTCCAGTAGGTGAAGTGCCCGTTGTAGGACATCGCTTCAGCGAGCGAGGCATCGGGATTGCTGCTGAGACCGAATCCGGTGAAGCCGAGGAATTTGCCCCAGATCCAGGATTCGCCGGGATACATGAGCGAGAACCCCATGATCGCGAAGGTCAGGAAGCCGACCGCCGGCGTCAGGGTGTTTTTGAACAGGATGTTCGTACAGTTCTTGGCCCGGCAGAGGCCGGATTCGACTGTGGCGAATCCGAGGTGCATCAGGAACACCAGCATTCCGGCGGCCATGATCCAGAGGTTGTCGGTGTAGAAAATCGCCTCAGCCGCGGTCGGAGCCGGAGCCGGCGCGGCAGTCGCCACGACCGCCACGACTTCTTCGGCGGAAAGCGCCATCGCCGCTCCGCAGACGGCGAGGATCAGAATCGTTTTCATTTTGTTCGTCATGAATTTTTGTCCTCAAGAAAAATTGAAATCCGAGAAATTCGAAGTGAATCCCCTAACCGATCGCATCGGTTCCGTGCTCGCCGGTACGGATTCGAATACAGTCGTCCATCGGCAGGATGAAGATTTTTCCGTCGCCGATTTTCCCGGTGCGCGCTCCGGCAATGATGCCTTCCACCGTGGTTTCGACAAATTCGTCGTTGACTCCGATGGCAAGACGGACTTTCTTAAGCAGGTTCACTTCGGAGATCGCTCCTCGATACGCCTCGACGTAACCTTTCTGCTGTCCGCATCCGAGTGCGTTGGTCACCGACATCTTGAATACATTCCGCTTGAAAAGCTCCTGCTTCACCGCGTTCAGCCTTTCGGGCTTGATGTAGGCAATGATGAGTTTCATGTTTCCCTCCCTTGTAAATTGGACTGTCTTAAGAACAAGCAGAATTCATGCCAAAAGAAAATGAGCATGATTTCCCCCGGTGATGAGGTCCGGATTCCTCGCTTTATTTTACGTTTTTGTATATTATGACAAAATCAATCGTCAAAATTGTAAAAACGGTTGTTGCGGTTTCCCGTTTGAAAAAAGGACTGAGATGCAGTATTTTACCTGATTGCCGGAAAGGAGATCAAGCCATGAACGGAATCCCCCTCGGGGTCTGTACCCGTTACGGGACGCTCGGCGCATCGAGCCGCCTTCGCTATTACAATTTTCGCGGAGCGTTCGAGGCGGCCGGATTCGCGCCGTGTTTCCGCCCCTTCTTTTCCGACGCCTACCTGAGGAAACTTTATGCCGGAGAAGGGAAGTCCCGAATCCGCGGCGCGGCGGCGCTGCTGCGGCGTCTGGCCGGTGCCGCCTTTCTCCCGGAACGGCTGCTGATCGAGTACGAGCTGCTGCCCGAGCTGCCGTTCGGCGTCGAGGCGCGGTTTCTGCGCAATCGGCATTACGTTCTCAACTTCGACGACGATGTCTGGCTCAAGTACGCGGGGCGGAAACGTCTGGAAGACAAATACGACCGGCTGGTCGCCGGTGCCGCCGGGGTGATTTGTGCGAACGATCTGCTGCTGGAGCGGGTGCGCCGGCTGAATCCGGAAACGGTTAAGATTCCGACCGCGGTCGACTTGGACGCATTCCCGGTTTCTGCGGAAAAATTCCCGCGTTTCACCGTCGGCTGGATTGGTACGCCGGTCACCTACCGTTACCTCGAACTTCATGCCGAGGCGCTTCGCGCGATGGCGCGGTCGGTCGATTTCGAACTTCTGGTCATTGCCAAAAAGAGTCTGGAATCGCGCGCGTTGCCGGGGGTTCCCATGCGCTTTGAGGAGTGGTCGACGGAGGAGGAGGGGGCTTTGCTGGCGCGCTGTCATGCCGGGATCATGCCGCTTCCGGCGGACGATGCGTTTGCCGCCGGGAAATCCGCGTTCAAATTGATCCAGTATCTGGCGGCCGGGCTTCCCGCCATCGCCAGCCCGGTGGGGGAGAACCGCAACGTGCTCCGTCCCGGGGAGACCGGATTTTTCGCTTCGACGCCGGAGGAGTGGGCGGAACAACTAAGTTGTTTGGTGCGGGAGGAGGCGCTTCGGGAGCGGATGGCCGCCGATGCGCGGCGACTCGCCTTCGAATACTCGATTCAGAAATACGGCCCGCTCTATGGAGCGTTTCTCCAGCGGACGCTGGGGTGAAGGGGGGCGGTCCGTCTCCGACCCGTACCCGGCACCGGTGGAGTTGACCGCCAGGTCAACTCACCCGCTCGCGCCGATTTATCCTCCGCAGCCTCTCCAATTCCGGGACACGATTGAAAAAAGCGTTCTGTCATTTTACTTGGAAAGTGTCCTCCCTTCCGGACGGACCGGCGAGTTGACCTGTGCGGTCAACTCCGCCTCGGCGCTACGCGACAAAATCTTCGATTTTGCCATGTAGCTATTTCGCTTCGCACCGGTAGCCTCCGGCGGCCAAGGCGCTTCGCCCTTGGAACCCGACCGGCAGGGTGCCGGTGCCGAAAACGTAAGCCAATTGCGTTCAGTCGAAGTTGATCGGGCCCCCGGCGTGGTCGGCGCCGGTGCGTTTCGAGCGGAGGAACGCAAACAGATTTTCCAGTTTCTTCGAAGTGACCGGTTTGATCAGGACGCCGTCGATGTTCTTCATGTCGAAGTTGCTCTTGCTCTCCACGTCGGCCGTCACCGCGATGATGATCAGCGACGCGAAGGAGGGATTTTCCCGAATCCGGGCCGCCAGCTCTTCTCCGTCCATCTCCGGCATCCACAAATCGGTCAGCAGCACATCAGGCACTTCCTTCTGGAGCTTTTCCAGCGCCTCGGCTCCGGAAGAAACGGCGGTGACTTCGGCTCCCAACTTTTTCAGCATGGCGGCCAGCACCTTGACATTCAGCGGAACGTCATCCACAAGAAGAATGCGCAGGCGGTTTCCGGAATTCCCGGTCCCCGACGGCGTTATCGCCGGCGGTCGAACCGTTCCGGCCAGTTTGACTTCGGGCAGGACCAACAGAAAGGTGCTGCCTTTGCCGACGGTGCTGGCGAGTGTGATGTCTCCGCCCATGCACCTGGCCAGCCGACGGGAAATAGCCAGCCCGAGCCCGGTCCCATGTTGCAGGCGGCTGTCCCTCCCGGCGTCCTGCTGGACGAACGGATCGAAAATCGCCTCCGCCGATTCCGGCGTGATGCCTACTCCGGTGTCGGTAATTTTGACTTCGAAGATCCCTTCCGCCTCTCCGGTCTTCTGGAAGGAGAAGGTGACGGTGACGGTTCCTTTTTCCGTGAACTTGATGGCGTTTCCAATCAGGTTGAGCAGAATCTGGCGAACGCGCAACCCGTCCAGCATCAGAGGCGGGAGCCCTTCCGGACAGATCACTTCGTAATGAAAATCCTGCCGGTCTGTCCTCAGGTGAAAGAGCATCTGCATCTCCGCGGCCAGCTCCTTCAGTTCTGTCGGCTCCGGCGTGATCTTCATCTGCTGCGCGTCGATTTTGCTGAGGTCGAGAATGTCGTTGATCAGCTTGAGCAGCGTGTTCCCGGCCAGGTGGATCGCCTGCAGATACTCGTTGAGCTCCTCGGCCTGTACCGGATTGTCGCGCAAGAGCTCGCTGAAACCGATGATGGCGTTGAGCGGGGTGCGCAGTTCATGACTCATCGTCGCCAGGAACAGATTCCGGGCTTTATCGTTGTTGCGCGCTTCAAACAATTCGTGAATCAGCTGCCGCTGCGACTCCGTCTGCTCGGTGATATCGATCAGAGTCTTGAGCGAACCGTAATACTGGTTGCCGGAGCAGATCGACCTGGCGCTCACCAGGAAGTCGCGCCCGTTCAGATGGATTTCCCGGCCGGATTCCCCGCCGGTGCCGGGATTTTCCAGCACGGCCGCATTTTCCCTGCCGCTTTCGGCGAGTTCCCGGGCGGCCTTGTTCATCCGGACGCACTCCCCCTGGGGATTGTACAGAATGACCGGCATTTCCAGCGAGTCGAGAATCAGCCTTTCCAGGCGGAATTCGTCCTCCCGGCGCCGGTGCCTCCGGTAATGGCAGCGGTTGCAGAGCAGAAACAAAAGCGCGGTTCCCGCCGCCGATGCCAGCGCGGCGGTGAGTTCTCCCCGGTGGCGTTCCGATGCAAACGAGTTGCGGAGTTTGTCCGGCGGCAATTCCGCCAGCATGGCTTGACGGGAATCGGATTCATTCGGTTTTTCGACGCCGAAACAGGTCCCGCAGAGTGACAGCAGAAGCGGGAAAGTCCAGAACGCTTTGATTTTACCCAGCAATGTCACTCTCCGTGTTATAGGATGCGGCAACGGAGAATTCATCTCCTCCGAAACCTGAAATCGATTTGACGTTTTCAGGACAAACAGGCTTATGGGAGTTAATATAGTGCATCATCACATATTTGCAACCCGGTTCTGCGGTTGACAAAAAAACGCCGCGGCGAATTGATCCGCCGCGGCGTTGAATGCCGGAGAAAGGATGACTCAGACGAGATGCTTCAGCATGTTGAGCAGCACGCCCGCCGCCACCGCCGAACCGATCACGCCGGAGACGTTCGGCCCCATCGCATGCATCAGCAGGAAGTTCTGCGGGTTCGCCTCAAGTCCGACCTTGTTCGACACGCGGGCCGCCATCGGCACCGCCGAAACACCGGCCGACCCGATCAGCGGGTTGATCGGGTCTTTGCTGAAGAAGTTCATGATCTTGGCGAAGAGCACGCCGGCCGCGGTACCGATGCTGAACGCAATCGCGCCGAGAAGCAGGATGCCCAGCGTCTGGATCGACAGGAACTGGTCCGCCGAAAGCTTCGAGCCGACCGCGATTCCGAGGAAGATCGTGACGATGTTGATGAGCGCATTCTGGGCGGTCTGGTTCAGACGTTCGACCACGCCGCACTCGCGCATCAGGTTGCCGAACATCAGCATGCCGATCAGCGGAGCCGCATCCGGCAGCAGGAAGGCGCAGAGCAGCGTGATGAGCAGCGGGAAGCAGATCTTCTCCAGCTTGCCGACCGTGCGGAGCTGGCTCATCTTGATCGCGCGTTCATGCTTCGTCGTGCAGAGCTTCATGATCGGGGGCTGAATGATCGGCACCAGCGCCATGTAGCTGTACGCCGCCACCGCCACCGCGCCGAGCAGCTTCGGAGAAAGCTTGCTGGTCAGGTAGATCGAGGTCGGGCCGTCGGCGCCGCCGATGATGCCGATGCTGGCCGCATCGAGCATCGAGAAGTTGATCGCCGGAACCGCCATCGTCAGCAGCAGCGCGCCGAGGAGCGCCGAGAAGATGCCGAACTGAGCCGCGCCGCCGAGGAGAGCAGTCTTCGGGTTGGCAATCAGCGGACCGAAGTCGGTCATCGCGCCGACGCCCATGAAGATCAGCAGCGGGAACACGCCGGAGTTGATGCCGACTTCGAAGATCTGGCCCTGAAGCCCGTCCGGTCCGGAGATTCCGGCCAGCGGGATGTTCGCCAGCAGCGCGCCGAATCCGATCGGCAGCAGCAGCAGCGGTTCGAATTCCTTGACGATCGCCAGGTAGATCAGGACCAGCGCAACGAACATCATCAGCACGCGGCCGAGACCGAGAGTCCAGGTCGAACCGAAGTCGCTGCTGCTCTGGTCGATGATGTCGTAGATGCCGGTGCTCTTCCAGAGACCCATGATGGCATCTCCCCATTCCGGGAGGTCTTCTCCGGTCGCGGTCGCGTTGTTGACCGAATCGTGAACGATTTCAAGCGGCTGGAACTGACCGATCACGGTTCCGGGGGCGATCGACGAAGACGGGGAAATCCCGTCGTTCAGCGCGACCACACGGGCCGAGAGATCGATTTTGACCTTGCCTTTGCTGCGGCCTTCCGGGACGATGATCATCATCTGGCGTCCCGGCGTGACTTTCTGGTTGGAGGCGACGGTCAGCGAATTGACCACGGCGGGCTTCGTCCACTCGTAGACTAAATAGCGCATCCCGGTCTCCGGCTGGACGTACCAGCCGAAGAGTTCGTCGCTCGACGTGGAGATTTTGGTCACCCCGGCGGGCAGGACCAGCTTCGACACCTGCTCTTTGACGCAGGCGGGAGCCGCCGGAACACTCGGTTCCGGGGCGGCCGTCAGCACGCCCGCGACAAGCGCGAGGCAAGCGACGGTGAAAAGTTTGATCTTCCGCATTCTCTTACTTCTCCTCGATCATCACGAGCGTATCGCCGGCGGCGACCACCTGGGCGGCGGCGACGCTGACTTCACGAATGACGCAGGCCTTCGGGGCCTTGACTTCGGTTTCCATCTTCATGGCTTCCATGACCAGGATCACGTCGCCCTCGGCGACTTCCTCGCCGGCGTCGACCATGATCTTGACGATCGTGCCCGGCAGCGGAGCCGGAAGCGCAACCGTCGCACCGCCGGCCTTCGGAGCCGCGGCAGTCGCGGTCGCGGCGGCGATGCCTTCCGAAACCTTGACCGAGAAGCTCTTGCCGTTGACCGTGGCGGTGTAGGCGTCGCCCGCGGCGTTGAGTTCGACCGCGACGTTCTTGCCGTCGACGCAGGCGGTGTAGGCTCCGCCCTTGGCGGCGGCCGGGGCGGCCTTCGGCTTGTCGGCTTCCTTGTAGCGGACGCCGTCCGGACGGTTGCCCTTCAGGTAGTTGAGACCCTTGTCGCCGCAGGCGGCGACGATGAAGATATTCTCTTCGGTGACCGGGAGACCGGCGCCTTCAAGCTGCGCGGTGGCCGGCTTGACGCCGAGCTTCGGGTTGCGGTCGTTGATGTCGACCACGGCTTCGGTGGTCGGCTCGAGGCCGAGCTGCTCGCTGGCCAGCTTGACGATTTCCGGGTCCGGCGCGACCGGGGTCTTGCCGAAGTAGCCGAGAACCATTTTGCCGTAACCGTTCTTGTCGATCACTTTCCAGCGGCCCTGCATCGCGTTGGAGAACGCCTGCTGGAAGTAGAACTGGCTGACCGGGGTGACCGAGGTTCCGAATCCGCCCTTGGCGACCACTTCGCGCATTTCCGCGATGCAGGCGTCGTATTTGTCGAGGATGTTGTTGTCGCGCATCATCTGGGTATTGGCCGTGAGAGCGCCGCCCGGCATCGGGCTGAAGATGATCTTCGGAGAGACCTGCATCGATTCCGGCGGCATGAAGTACTTGTCCATGCACTGTTCGAACACCTGCTCGGCGGCCATGATCTTTTCCGGATCGATGTCGAGGGTGTAATCGGTGCCGCGCAGGCGCTGGTACATCACCAGGATGTCCGCTTCGCAGGTGCCGCCGGAGAGCGGGCTCATCGCCAGGTCGATCACGTCGGCTCCGGCTTCGATCGCCGCCATGTTGCAGCTCACCGCCATGCCCGCCGTGTCGTGGGTGTGGAAGGAGATGCTCTTGCGGTTGTCGCCCTTGAACTCGGCGTCGAGGATTTCACGCGCCTGCTTGATGGTGTCGTAAACGGTCTTCGGGGTCGAGGTGCCGGAGGCATCCTTGAACGCGAGGCTGTCGAACGCCATTCCGCTTTCGAGGATCGCCTTGAGGCTGTCGATGTAGAATTTCGGCGTGTGCGCGTAGGATTCGGTGAGGCCCGGCGCGAGTCCCATCATGGTGACGGTCGCCTGGTGCTTGAGACCGTACTGGGTGATGTATTTGCCGGAGGCGGTCAGGTTGCGCACGTCGTTGAGCGCGTCGAAGTTGCGGATCGTGGTGATGCCGTGCTTCTTGAAGAGCTTCGCGTGAAGCTCGATGATGTCGCTGGACTGGGAGGAGAGGCCGACCACGTTGACCCCGCGGGAGAGGGTCTGGAGGTTGACGTTCGGGCCGACCACTTCGCGGCAGCGGTCCATCATTTCAAACGCGTCTTCCTGGCAGTAGAAGTAGAGGCTCTGGAAGCGGGCGCCGCCGCCGATTTCGATATAGTCAATTCCGGCTTTGACCGCAGCGTCGAGCGCGGGAAGGAAGTCGTCGGTCTTGACGCGGGCGCCGAGGCAGGACTGGAATCCGTCGCGGAACGAGCAGTCCATGAACTTGATTTTCTTCATCTTCTTACGATTCTCCGTTCTATAGATATGAAATAATGGATTTTTCGGTTATTTGGTCCGGGCTGCCTCTACGGCGGCGGCGGCAATCGCGGCGAGTCGGGCATCGTCCCCGGAGTCGGCGGCGGGTTTCTTCTTGGCGGGGGCCTTCGGCGGGGGTTCGAGCATGCCGGCGAAGGGGGCGAGCGCCCGTTTCAGCAGGTTCATCGCGATGATCATGACGATGAGGAAGATGTATACCACCCCCATGCCCAGGAGCATCAGCTTGAAACCGTTACCCAACAGTGTCCAGTCCATTTTCTCTCATTCCTTGGGTTGTTTGTAATGGTTCGACGCTTTCTGTTTCAGTCGATTCCAATCCACCGAATCCCGGTCGATTTTCACGTCTCCGCAGGTAAATGCGATCGGGGCGCCCTCTTCTTCAAAGAGCATGCTTCCGTCTTCCAGAATGCGGCGGAATATACCGGTATGCGCCTCCCCGCGGGGGTCGATCACCGTCAGCGATTCTCCCGCCAGAAGGTTCAACGCAATCCATTCCTGAATTACGGTCCCGGCATTGTTTAAATAGATAATATAGTATCGATTTACCGTTTCCGCCAGTTTTTTTGAGAAAAAATCGAGATTAAATTCGCGTTTTGTCTCGGCAAGAAGCGAGGTGGCGGGCTGGTCGATGGACTGAAGCGTTTCCGGCGGGAGATTGACGTTGATTCCGATTCCGGCGGCGACGGCGGTGATCCGGCCGTTTTCGATGCGGGCGCTTTCGCAGAGGATTCCGGCCAGCTTGCGGTCTTCGATGTAGAGATCGTTGGGCCACTTGAGGTAGACCGGCAGCTCCGGCGCGAGTTCGCGGATCAGCGCGAGCGCGGCGACCCCGAGCAGGCACCCGGCGTGGAAGCCGTCGTCCAGGCGCTTGAAGAGCACGGAACCGGTGAAGTTGACGCCGGGCGGCGAAACCCAGGAGCGCCCGCGCCTGCCGCGCCCGGCGGTCTGGGTCCGGGCGACGACGAGCGTCCCGTCCTCCAGTTCGTCGCAATGTTCCCGCGTATAAGTGTTGGTCGAATCGACCTCGTCAAGCATCAGAAGTCCCATCTTCATCTCCTTTCGGCTGTTCGGAATCTAAAGATAACGTTCCGGGCGGATGTCTGCAAGTTTTTTCACGGATTTCTCCGGAATAATCACTCCTGTTTTCCGCGTTTGCGGAACTCCTGCGGCGTACAGCCGGCGCGGGCTAGAAAGAACCGGTGGAAGTAATGCGGGTCCCGGTATCCCAGCTGCCGCGCCGCGTCGGTGACCGGAACGCTGCTCCCGGCCAGCATCTGCCGGGCCTGCTGGAGAATGCGGTTCGAGATGAATTCCTTGAGCGGAATGCCGAAGCGGCGCTGGAACCGCTTCGAAAGCGTGCCGGGAGTCATCCCGGAAGCGTCGGCCAGCTCGGAAATCCGCACCTGCGCTGCCGGCGTCTCTTCCAGCAGCGAAAAGAGCGGGCCGAACTCTTCGGCCAGCCCGGCGCGTTCCCGCAGGGCGCTCCGCATTTCCGGCGTCAGCATCCGGACTACGGTTCCGACGACTGCATTCTGCAGCTCCGGGTTCCACGGCGACTCCCGCTGCTCCGCGAACAGCGCAACAAGCGGCGGCGAGTGGAGTTCGAGAATTCCGCGCTGCCCCGCGAAAACCCGGTGCAGCGTCCGGTCCGCCAGGTGGAAATGGACATAGAGCAAACTGCCGCCCGCGAAGTAGGTCGCCACGAACGGCTGCCCCTCCGGCAGCAGATAGAAGGTTTCCGGCCGGAGCCGGAAGCATTTTCCGCCCGTGACGACTTCTCCGCCGCGTCCGAAGAAGATGAAGAGCCGGTTGAACGGCGGCTCCGGGTGCTCGAACGTCCGGTCCTCGGCGGTCGGGTTGCAATGAAAGTTCCAGAAATCGAAGCGCAGGCGGAGATTCCCCGCTTTTTGCGGGATCTCGATGATTTCGGTTCCGCGAAGATGCTTCAGATCCTGCGCTTCGCGGTTGCGGTCGAACAAACAGGCGCCCATCGTGCAGTGTCCTTCCTTTTGTTTTCATAGTATAGCGCGAAATCCCGGGAACGCAAGGGAGAAACGAATAAATTCACCATGCCGGATTCAGGAATATTGTGGATTGTCTGAAAAGTACACTGTTTGAACCGATTGTTGCAGTTTACGGACCGGGCATCCCCGATTATATTGAATCCCAGGTAAAACCATAACCCGGAGGTTCGTATGGTTTCGTTCATTCCCGAAGAGAAACGTTCCCGTTACACGCCGCGTTACCATTTCTTTGCGCCGGAACAGACCAGCTGCCGGCCGTTCGACCCCAACGGGGCGATTTTCAGGAAAGGCCGCCACCATGTGTTTTACATCTATCAGGACTTGTCCCTGCCGCATGGCGGACACTGCTGGGGTCACGCCTCCAGCAGCGATCTTCGCAGTTGGACGATCCACCCCCCGGCGCTGGTTCCAGAACCGGGCGACCCCGACATTGGAATCTTCAGCGGCTGCGCGGTGGTGGACCGCAACCACGTCCCCACCCTGGTCTACTTCGGCGTCAACGCCGGCTGCTGCATCGCCACGGCGGAAGACGACGACCTGATTCGCTGGCGGAAATCGCCGTTCAACCCGGTCGTGCCCGAAACCATCGGTACGCCCCTGGAACGCATCTTCCATGTGTTCGACCCGCACGTCTGGGTGGAGGGGGATCATTACCTGATGATCTTCGGTTCCCGGCTGAAGCCCTTCCGTCAGCGCGATACCGTCTATCTGATGCGATCCGACGACCTGATCCATTGGGAGTATGTCCGGCCGTTCTACATTCCGAACACGCATTGGACCGAAGAATTCGAGGATATGGCCTGCCCGGATTTCTTCCCCCTCGGCGACCGTCACGTCTTGCTTGGAATCAGTCACGCCCTCGGCGCGCGGTATTACCTCGGCCGTTATTTTCAGGGCAATTTCGTTCCGGAAGAGCACCACCGGCTCAACCACCCCGGCGGCAGTCTCTTCGCCCCGGAAAGTTACCTCGACAACCGCGGCCGCCGGATCGTCTGGTTCTGGATGATGGCGCAGGTGTGCAAACCCTCCCCGGAATGCGGCGACCAGATGATGGCGCTGCCGCGAGTCATGACGCTGAATCCAGAAGACGTCGTCGAGTGGAGCATCCCCGAAGAGTATCTCCAACTGCGCGGCCCCGCGCAATCAGTCGAATCTTTGACCCTGCTCCCGAACACAATTCGTCCGCTCCGTGAGTTTTCGGGCGACTCATTCGAACTCGAACTGCAAGCGGCAACCCTTTCCGGCAAGCTGGAGCTCCGTCTCCTCGAATCCCCCGACGGCTGCGAATTCGCCGCCGTCCGCATCGACCCTGAAACCCGGACCGTCGCCATCGACAGTTCAAGGATCGGCAATCGAGCCTGCGTTTCCAACCGGCATCCCGTCTGCTATTCCGGATTCGGTCCGGACGATTTTCCGTTGCAGGAAGTCTCCGAGCAGAAAACTTCCTTCGCCCTCCCGCAGGGAGAGTCCCTCCATCTCCAGGTGTTCGTCGATCGCTCCATCATCGAAGTGTTCGTCAACCACCGCCTGGCCATGTCCCAACTCGTCTATCCCTCCGGGACCGCCAACCGGCAACTCTCTCTGCTCTCTTCTGCTGATCAGAATGTGGAAAATCTGACCATGTGGCCGATGTCGTCATTGACCTATCAAACGGAATAACCTTCTATCTGTCGTGGGAATCAGAGGGGGCGCTTCGCCCTCCTCCGAACCTCCTCCCGACCGGCACCCTGCCGGTCGGGGTGCAGGGGCGAAGAGCCCTGCCCGCCGGCGGCTCCCACGACAAAGACGGGGTTAGTCGAGGTG
>Ga0183100_1000394_pt1 | contig 38473 bp, 37 predicted proteins | sample Biomet2_FD_127789 | JGI IMG/M metagenome (GOLD analysis project Ga0183100, IMG submission 127789) | Microbial communities from bioreactor (seeded with anoxic lake sediment) at LBNL, California, USA - Biofuel metagenome 2 | ecosystem: Engineered > Bioreactor > Anaerobic > Unclassified ... | reverse complement strand
GGGGGGGGGGTGCTCCACCCCTCACGGGGGCGGCGGGCGGATGCCTCCTCTTTCTCTTCTCTGCTTGTCGTTTTGTTCTTATTGCTGTTGCTGCCGTTCCATCGCCTGTTGCAGCTTGGGCATGCTCTGGTCGAGCCAGTCAACCACCTTGGGCAGAACGCGCCCGAGCGCATTGGTGGCCGCGCGGGCGATGGTCGCGCCCTGGTAGTTCTCGACGGGGTAGTAGGCGTTGAAATCGCCGATAGCCAGCCGCTTACCCATATTCTTGGACCACAGTTCCAGGTGCATGGACACCGCGAACCGGCCGCCTTCGACGTCTTCGATGTTAAACGCCGTCAGTTCGCCGGTCAGCACGCCATCGTGCTCGACGCGCGGCTGGTAATCGACAGGCGTCACGCTGCTTGACTGGCACTCGACGCCACGGCGCAAAATCTGGCCGACCACATCCTGCGGCGCGCCTTCCCAATCGTATTGCAACTCCGCCGACAACACCCGGTCACGAGCCGTCATCACCCGCGTTCTGTCCAGATTTTCCAGAGCCTTGAGCGGCTTGAAACCAATCGGCGTACGATGTTGCTGGCTGGTCGATCCCGGACAATCGGTGGAGTCCAGCTCCACCCGCAAATAACGGGGTTCCGGCGGCGGTTTGCCAAAACACGCGGTAAGCGAGGCGACAAGTATGCCGCTGACGATGACCCGGCCTAACATGGTCAGATGCTTCATTTCCCGGTCCCTGATGGCGGCCGGATCAATTCCCATGGGCGTTCACGCAAACGGCTCATGAGTTCCTTGACCTCCCGGCTCGTCCTGTTGAGGTTTTTCAAAATCTCTTCAAGTTCTTCCTGATCGTAATTAAAGCCCTGGCGCACGTCGGTCACCAACCCGCCAACGCCATTGGCCTGGGTGCGAAACGTTTGCAAGGTCTTGACCAATTCCGCTTCCACCACGGTCACGGCCTTGTCAATACGCCGCAGCGATCCATCCAGGGTATCGGCCGCCTTCCCGCCCTTGGTGGAAAGCGTCGCCCAGTTGCGGCGAAAATCGTTGGCCGCCAGTTGCAGATCCTCCACGAGCTTGGGCGTGCCTTCCAAAGCCCGGCGCAGGGATTCGGTATTTTCCCGGGTAAACAGCCGGCTGATATTGTCCGCGATCTCGTTGATCTTCGGCCGGATGTCATCGAGCATCTCGCCGGCCTTGGCGGCCAATTCCTGCATATCCATGGTGCTGATGGCCGGAATAGCCTCGCCCGGCGTCAGACGTTCTCCCGGTTCCCCGCGCAATTCAAGCAGGACGTAATAATCTCCGACAAGGCCCTTTTGGGTGATGCGGGCCACGGTCCCCTTAAACAAGGGGAAGCCCTGACGAATCCCGATGCGCACCAAAATGAAGTGCGGGTCGGCGATATCGAGGGTGATGGATTCCACCCGGCCGACGTCGAGTCCCGCATATTTGACGACCCGACCTGGGTTTAAATCCTTGACCGATCGAAATCGGATGTCGAAGAAGTCGTACTTGACCCAAAACCAGTTACCGCCGAGCACGACCATAAAGCCGCCCATGAGGCACAGACCAATGACCAGCGTGGCAATGGCCTTGATATACTCCACACGGTTTGCCTTGGCAGAAAGCATCATGCGTCTCCGTGGACGGGGAGGCTTTCGCACCGGCGTCCGGTCATGCGCAACCCGTTTTCTTCCAAAATGCGACTTTCCCGCGACGGTTGCCGCTTGAGAAAGCGGACAATAAAGGGATCGTCACACGCGCCAAGCGCCGCCAGCGGTCCCTCGAAAAGCATGTTGCCCTGATTGAGCACCACCACATGGTCGGCAATGGCGGTCAGACTTTCCAGATCATGGGTGACGACGACAATGGTCATGTTGAACGTGGCCTTGAGCTCCAAAATAAGCTGGTCCATATCCGCCGCCGTGATGGGATCAAGGCCGGAGGTCGGCTCGTCGCAAAGCAGCACCGCCGGGTCCAGGGCCATGGCCCTGGCCAGTCCGGCCCGCTTGCGCATGCCGCCGGAAAGTTCGCTTGGAAAGTAGTTCATAAAATCGGCCAGCCCGACAAGCCGCAGTTTCATGCGTACCACTTCCTCAATGAGCGAATCCGTCAGCTCCGTGTGCTCGCGAAGGGGCAGGGCGATATTTTCCCCAAGCCGCAAGGAGCCAAGCAAGGCGCCGTCCTGAAACAACACGCCCATGCGACGGCGCAGTTGCAAACGCTCGGCCGGGTTCAGCCGGGCCATGTCCCGACCGCCAAGCGCGATCCGACCGTTTTGGATGGGCACCAGACCGATGATGTTGCGCAACAGCGTCGATTTGCCGCAGCCCGAACCGCCGAGAATAACGCTGATCCGGCCACCGGGCAGAGTGGTGTTGATGCCGCGCAAAACCACGCGGTCACCATAGCCCACGCTCACATCCCGCAATTCGATATCAGGCGATTCCAGGCGACCCGACACGCTGTTCTCCGTTTTATCGGAAGATATAATTGAGCGCCGTAAAAAACAAATCCAAAAGGATCATGAAAAAAATGGATTGCACCACGGCTTTGGTGGTGCGCCGGCCGACGTCGGCCGCGCCTTCCCTGGCCAAAAAGCCCTGCCAACAGGAAATAAGGGTGATGGCCGCGCCGAAGCCGGCGCTTTTGACCAATCCGGAAAGCAGGTCGCGCATGGTTAAAAAGTTGACTGTCTGTTCGAAGTAGACCTTACCGGATAATCCAAGGGCCAGGGAGGAAAAGATACCACCAGCGGTCATGCCGACCCCGTCGCACCACAGGGTGAGCAGGGGGGCCATGACAACCATGGCGACAAATTTCGGCCAGACCAAAAATCGCACCGGATTTATGCCCATCACTTCCAGGGCGTCGATTTCCTCGGAAATGCGCATGGTGGCGATTTCGGCGGCGAAGGCGGCCCCGGCCCGGCCGGACAGGATCAGGCAGGTCAAAAGCGGCCCCAACTCCGTGACGATGGAAAATCCCACCAGATTGGCCACATAGCTGAGCGCGCCGACCTTTTCCAACTGCAAGGCGGCTTGCAAAGCCAAAATCACGCCCACGCAGGAGGCAATAATGGAGATGATGGGCAATGAATCGGAGCCAATCCAGGACAGATGGCTCCAGGTGCGCGAGCGCAGATAGGGCTTGGCCCGATGCAGGGGATTGAGCGCCGTTCTGGCGCAGGCGGCCAGACTGCTGACCAGCCAAATAAACGTATCCGGGCCATTTTCCGTTTTTGCCATACCGCCGTCATCTCCCTTGCGCCGCGATCCCCGGCCGTCCTGGCGGTGGCGTACGGAAAGACTGCCACACCCTGCGTCACTGCGATAGCGGAAAGAGGGGGGCGCAGGGAAACCCGCTAGTCGGAAAGGCCGAACAAACTCCCCAGTTCGGTCAGTTTGAAAAGCTTGCGCACCTGGGGCGAAATATCGACGATACGCAGAAAACGGCCGGACTCGGTCAGGGTTCGCCGCAGTTCGAGCAAAAGGGCCAGTCCGGAACTATCAATATAGGACAGTTCGGCCAGATGCACCGTCAGTCCCGGAATTTTGGAATCCACAAGGCCCACAAGGCGCTGCCGCACCTGCGGGGTGACGGAAAAATCGATCTCGCCGGCCAACGTCACTTCGCCGGGAGCCGGCCCGAGCCGGACCGTCCAACCGGCAGTATCGGATGCACCAGGAGCATTCAAAATAACAACGCCTCATTCTTGAAACACAGGAAAACCATCCGCCGGCAACACACGCTCAAAGCCACGTCTCCAAGGTCGGCGAAGCGGCGTTTTGCAGGGCCTGCGCCAGCATATCCCGACTGACGGCCACCGCGCCCACCTGGGACACGGCAATGCCGGCACAGTAGTTCGAGAGGACGCAGGCGTCGAGTAAATCCAATCCGGCCGCCAAGCCGCAGGCCAGAGCAGCCACGACCGAATCGCCCGCGCCGGTAACATCGTAGACCCGTTTGGCGAAGGTGGGAATATGGGTCACTTCGGACGGCGACCGAAAGAGGGCAATGCCGTCGGGACCGAGCGTCACACACAAATGTCGGCATTTGCAGGTCCGAAACAGGGCCAATCCGGCTTTGAGCACCTCGGTGCGTGAATTGCCGTGAATGCCCGACATTTCCCCGGTTTCCTTGCGGTTGGGCGTCATCAGATCCACGCCGGCGTAGCAGGCGGCATTGGCCGGCTTGGGATCAACCAGCACCAATGGCCGGGGGTCAAGCCCGTCCAGGGTGTGCCGCAGGGCGGTCATACATTCCGGGCCGATCACGCCTTTGGCGTAATCGGAAATGACAATCACGGAGACTTCCCGGGCCATGCGACACACGGTTTCAATCAGCCCGTGCCGGGCGCCCGGGGTCAACGGGGCGTCCGACTCCCGATCTACCCGGGCCACCTGCTGGTTTTGGGCGATGATGCGGGTTTTGATGGTGGTCGGACGGCCCGGGTCGGTCAACAAGAAGGCGTTAATGTCGTCCTGGGCCAGGATGGCGGCCAACATCCGGCCGCCATCGTCATCGCCGATAACCGATACAAGCCGGGGCGACGCGCCAAGGGCGGCAAGGTTGCGGGCCACATTGCCGGCGCCGCCGGCGGTGTGACGTTCGGTGCGGACCCGCACGACCGGCACGGGCGCTTCAGGCGAAATGCGCCCCACATCGCCGAACAGGTAGTGGTCGAGCATGCAGTCGCCAACGACCAGGACCGGCTTTCCGGCCACGCGGTCCAGGGCTTCCCGCAAGTGCGACAACTCCGGCATACCGTTCACGCGCCTTCCTCCGGCGTTTCCATTGCCAGTCCGAAGCGTTCGAGCAGGCCTTCCAGCTCCTGGCGGGAGCTGAAGTGGAAAGTGATTTTTCCATGATCGGCCGTACCGGTGGTCTTGACCACAATACCGACCTGATCGGTCAGGACGCCGGCAATACCGCGCAGGTTTTGATCCACTGCCGGCTTTTCAGACCGGCGACGCGGTTTGGCCAGGGGATGCGTATCCAGGGATTCCGGCAGCGCCCCGTGGGCCTTGGCGTAGGAAGCGGCTTCCTCGGCCTCGCGCACAGTCAACCCGCAGTTGGTGATGCGCTGCCACAAGGCTTCCCGCAACGTTTCGTCGACCAGGGCGAGCAGGGCCCGGGCATGGCCCGGGGTCATATTGCCGGAAGCCAGATCGGCCTGCATGGCTTCGGAGAGGTTGAGCAGACGCAGGGCGTTGGCCACGGCCGGGCGGCTTTTCCCCACTTTTTTGGCCAACTCGTCCTGGCTCATGCCGAAGCGGGTTAAGAGCAGATGCAACCCGGCGGCCTCTTCCATGGGGTTGAGGTCTTCGCGTTGCAGGTTTTCCACCAAGGCCAGGGCCAGACTTTGTTCGTCATCCACGTCTCGGACAAGAACCGGAATTTCCGTCAAACCGGCCAGTCGGGCCGCCCGCCAGCGTCGTTCGCCGGCCACGATTTCATGGCTGCTGCCGTCGCGATCGGGCACCGGCCGCACGAGCACGGGTTGCAGAATTCCCTGCTGTTTGATGGAGGCGGCCAGATCAGCCAGGGAGGCATCGGAAAAGATGCGACGCGGTTGTTCCGGATTGGCCCGAATGGCATCAAGCGGCAGGGTCAGGACATCCTGGCTGTTTTTGTCATCCTGATAACCGCCGAGCAGGGCTTGAAGGCCCCTGCCCAATCCTTTTTGGGCTTGCGCCATGCAAACGTTCCTTTTTATCGTTTGGCGCCGTGGGGCGTGTCGATTGCCCCGAGAGGCGACACGCTTGACACGGCCCATTTGAACGGTACCCTGTTTACTTCCGTTTTCCAATGGCCGGCTCGTGCAATCTTCACACCGAGAGGCCGACACCCATCAAGGAGCATCCCGTGCTGCCCATTTCGTCCCATTTTATGGAACTCTTCGATGCCACCGGCGCGCCGCGCGGCGTGCACCTGAGCCCGGAACTCTGGGCCCTTGTCCAGGAGCGCATCTTACCGACGCTGGAAAAAGCGTTGTACACCCTGGACCCGGCCTGCCGTCCCCAACCCGAGGAACGGCCGGAACCCATTGCCGACTGGGAAACGCTGCTTGCCTATTGGGATTTCACCTATGCGCCGACCTACGACGTGCATTGCGACTGCTGCGGTCAATCCACCGAGGACTGGTCCAAGGACGACCCGCGCAAGTTTCGTCTGCGCGCCGCCAACCTGGGTGGTTTGGTAACCTTCCAATGCCAGTCCTGCAAGGCCTTGGTGCTCAAAAAGCATTTCAAGAAGCATGTGACCGTGGAATGCAAGCCGTTCGTGGAAAACCGGTAAGCGCGTTTTCCAAAGCCTGCGCGGGCCTTGCCCCAGTTTAGCCTGGAGCAAACGCTTCCAGGCGCGCGTTAAAAAAAGCCGCCCATAGCAGTATGGGCGGCTTTTTTTAAGGATTTTACCAACGAGCTCAAGCGGACGTATGGCGTTTCACCACTTCCTGGGCCAGGGAAAGGTAGGCTTCCGCCCCACGGGATTTAATATCGTGGGTGATGGCCGACTTGCCGTAGCTCGGCGCTTCGGACAAGCGGATATTGCGCGGGACCAGCGTCTGAAAATAGAGCTTCGGGAAGCATTTCCACACTTCGCGTTTGACGTGCCGGTTGAGCTTATTGCGCCCGTCGTACATGGTCAGGACCACACCCAACAATTTCAGGCGGCCGTTTAAACGCTTACGAACCTGATCGTAGGTGCGCAACAATTGGGCGATACCCTCCAGGGCGTAATACTCACACTGGAGCGGCACCAGCAATTCCGTCGCCGCACACAGGGCGTTCAGCGTCACCAACCCCAGCGAGGGGGGGCAATCGAGGAGTATGTAGTCATACTCGTTTTCGATGACGTCGATCAGCGCCCGCAGAAAAAATTCCCGCCGTGGTTTATCCACCAATTCGATATCGGCGGCCACCAGATCCGGCCCTGACGGCAGGACTTTCAAATACGGCAGTTCCGTATCGACAATGGCCTTACGGGCGTTTTCCGGCTGATACAGGACGGAGTAGAGGTTTTCCTGAACTTGATCGGGATAAATGGATAACCCACTGCTGGCGTTGGCCTGGGGGTCACAATCGATCAGCAGGGTTTTTTTTTCCATCACCGCCAATGAGGCAGCCAGATTGACGGCCGTAGTGGTCTTTCCTACGCCACCTTTCTGGTTGGCGATAACAATGACACGAGCCATGACGCATCTCCTTGATCGGAAACGGTCCGCACTGCTCGAGACGCGCCAGAATCACCGCCTTCTTTAAAGTTTCACGTGAAACTTTAAAGAAGGCGGCAGCGGCTTACTCGCGAAAGCTGCGGTGACAAAAGGACTGGGCGTCGTCGAGAGACTCAACGAGCATAACGCAACCTTCCACGTCGCCTTTTTTGACCGCATTGAGCAACTGGCCAGCCAGATGCGAGAAGTCTTCCGCTTCGTCCATCCAGGCTTCGTCAGCCAATTGGTGCATTTTGCGGGCCAGACGCGCAAATCGATTGACCGTTTCCTCATCGGGAAGATTCGCTTCCTCGACTTGGCTCTGGATCTTGGCAAAAACCGCTTCGAGATCACGCTTCGTGGTCTTGAATTCCATTACCGCATTCCGTCCTTGAGGCGGTTTGAAGGGTTCCGAAAAGGCCCGATTAGTGGACCCGACACAGCCTGTCAATATTATTGGCGATAATATTCGCGATACCAGTCAATAAACCTGGCGATACCCGTTTTCACATCCGTCGCCGGGCAAAAACCAACATCACGGATCAAATCGTCCACATTGGCAAATGTCGCCGGCACATCGCCCGGCTGTAAGGGCAGATATTCCTTGACGGCCTTTTTGCCGAGCGCCGCTTCAATACACTCGATAAAATGCCCCAGGGTGACACAGTTATTATTGCCAATGTTGTACAACCGATACGGCGCCACGCTGCTGCTCGGATCCGGCGCAGCCGGATTCCAGTCCGGATTCGGGGCCGCCGTCTTTAACGTCACCCGTACCACACCTTCCACGATGTCGTCGATATAGGTGAAGTCGCGCTCCATCTTCCCATGGTTAAACACCTGGATCGGCTTGCCTTCCAAAATGGCCTTCGTAAACAGGAAAAGCGCCATGTCCGGCCGGCCCCAGGGGCCGTACACCGTGAAAAACCGCAGCCCCGTACACGGCAGCCCAAACAAATAGCTGTAGGAATGGGCCATCAATTCGTTGGATTTTTTCGAGGCGGCGTACAGGCTGATCGGATGGTCCACGTTGTCATGCACGGAAAACGGCATCGTGGTGTTGAGCCCATAGACCGAGCTCGAAGAGGCAAAGACAAAATGTTCGATCTTATGCTGGCGGCAATTTTCCAATATATTGAAATATCCCACCATATTAGCATTCACGTAGTCTTCCGGGTGGGTCAGGCTGTGGCGCACCCCGGCCTGGGCTGCCAAATTGACCACATGGGTAAATCCGCCGGCGTCAAACACCCGGTCGACAGCCGCCCGATCCGCCATATCTTCCTTGACGAAATAAAATTTTGCGTCGGCGCCGAGCAGGGCAAGACGGTCTTTTTTCAACTCCACCGAGTAATAGGGGTGCAGGTTGTCAAGCCCCGTCACCTCAAATCCCATAGACAAAAATCGGCGACACAAATGGAAGCCGATGAAGCCGGCCGCGCCGGTAACAAGAATTTTCATGATTCCTTTGGGTAGCGGTCAAAGAGAACCCGCGATCCGGCAACGACCGGGTTTGCGGGCCGGGATGGCGTCATGCGTCGCCGCCTGGCGTCGTTTCCAGTCGCCCGGCCTTCGGGTCGACATGTTTCACCTGTTCCTGCGTCTGCGCCGCCGGAGTCGGGGACAAGCCCGGACCGGCCGAAGCGGCGTGGCTTGGACCATTAAAAAAAGCACGGATAAAATCAAGTGGAATGGGCAAAATTGTCGAGGCATGACTTTCGGCCGCCATTTCGCGCATGGTTTGCAAATACCGCAATTGCAATGCCTCCGGCCGCTCACTGATGATCATGGCCGCCTGGGCCAGACGGGTCGCCGCCTGGTATTCGCCCTCGGCGTTAATGACTTTGGCCCGACGTTCCCGTTCCGCCTCGGCCTGCTTGGCCATGGCCCGTTGCATTTCCTGGGGCAGGTCAATGTATTTGAGTTCCACATTGGCCACCTTGATGCCCCAGGGACCGGCGTGCAGGTCCAGGATCGCCTGCACCTGCTCGTTGACCTTGTCGCGGTGGGCCAGGATCTCGTCGAGCTCCACGCCGCCGCAGACGCTGCGCAGGGTGGTCTGGGAAATCTGCGAGGTGGCGTACATGTAATCCTCGACTTCCAAAATGGCCTTGATCGGGTCCACCACCCGGAAATACACCACCGCGTTGACCTTGATGCTCACGTTGTCGCGGGTGATGACGTCCTGATTGGGCACGTCCAGGGCAAAGGTGCGCAACGACAGTTTGGTCATCCGGTCGATGATCGGAAACAGCAGGATAAGTCCCGGTCCCTTGGCCTCGATGACCCGGCCCAACCGGAAAATCACGCCACGTTCGTATTCGTTGAGCACCCGAAGCGAGGTCACGAGCAAAAAGACCACAATGGCCACGATAGGCAAAAAGGCAAGCATGGGTTCCTCCGCGCCGTGGGGCGTCTCTCAGACGTTATGCGGCGTTTGTCCCGTCGCCCGGGGGGCCACAACCAGGGCCATGCCGTCAACGCGCACAATGACCACTTCCTGGTCGATCTCCGGCGCGTCGGGCCGGTCCGCATCGATCCTGGCCTGCCACAGTTCGCCATGGACGAAGACCTTGCCGGCCGTTCCCTGCCACCGCCGCACCACGGCCGTCTGCCCGATCAGGGCCGACAGCCCGGAGCGGGGCTTTTGCCGCTGGGCCTTGGCCAAAATCCAGGCCGCGCCGGCCAGTACCGCCGACACCCCGCCAACCGTCGGCAAGACCACCGCAAGCGGCAGGCCGGCCTGCCCCCCGGCTCGAAAGAGCAAAAGGGAACCGGCCGTCAGGGCGGCCACCCCGGCCAGACTCAGCAACCCGAAACTCGTGATGTGCAATTCCAAAACAAACAGTCCGGCCCCAAAAAGCAGCAGGACAAATCCCGTGGCGTTGATCGGCAGAAACGACAGGGCATACAGGGCCAACAGCAGGCAGAGGCCGCCCACGACGCCGGGCAGGATGGCTCCAGGGGAAATCCATTCGAAAAAAAGTCCGGCCAGCCCGATCAGGAGCAACACATAGGCCACTTTCGGATCGAGCAGCCAGGGCGGGAGATCCTTTTGCTCGGGCTCAAGGGCCTCAGAAACCGCAGTTGTTTGCGCCGCCGCGACAACAATGGCCCCATCCCAAGGGGGCGGCCCGACCGCCTCCCAGGCGGACGCACTGACAGGCCGCAGCATCGTCCCGGACGCCCGGGCGCTATCCGGCGCAGCCCAGACGCCGCCGCCCGCCAACAGCACGGCAACGGCCACGAAAAGCCCCCCAAGAAAGCCAACATGTCTACAGGCGGCCAAGCACCTCGCGCACATGATTCCAGGCCTCCGTATCCCCCGCAAGCAGCGCCTCCGGATCAGGCAGGATTTCCTGCACAATGTCGGTCAACGCGTCCCGGACCTTAAACAGGTCGTGGGCCGCCGGCTGGCCAAAAACGGCCAGCACCTGCGGCGCAAACAACTTCACGCCTGTCGCAAAAATGTTCGTATCAAGGGTAACATCTTTATTTTTCGGTAAAAAGAGAGGCCAAAAGGCCACAACGCCTTTTCCGGCCAACCCCACGTCGCGCAGCAGGGTGCGCCAGAGCTTGCCGCGGCGCGGGTCCGATTGTCCGGTCAGATCGTAGCCGAGTTCCTGATAGGTGATGACCAGACGCGGATGCCGGGGCGCTTTGGCGAAAATGGCCGGCCAGGGATCGGGCCAAGCAGCCGGCTCGGATGCGACGGAAAAAACCGGCGCTTCCGGCCGGGGGACAACCGGCGGGGAGGGCGCAACAGGAAACGGGGCAGGGGAGTCAGGTGGCGGGACGACGGATTGCGCGGCGTCCACAGCGCCCTCGACCGTTGGCGCAGCCTGATCGGGGTCCACATAGAAGTAGCGCACCCCGGCGTATTGCCAGATCCGCAGCCGTTCGGGCACATCTAGGAGCGAATCGTGAAGTCCCATATTTTCCGGGCCATTTCGGTTTTGGGCAAAAGTCCCCAGGTTTCCTGGCGACCCGTCGCGTCCAGGGCCAAGGCCTCATTGGAGACGGCGGCGAAGCCGGCGTCGCTGCGACCGATGGGATTGGCAATCATCAGGTCGCAGTGTTTGCGCACAAGCTTGCCCTGGGCATTGGCAGCCAGATTGTCCGTCTCGGCGCAAAATCCCACAAGATATTGTCCGGGCTTTTTCGACGCGCCCATGGCGGCCAGGATATCACGGGTCGGCGCAAAGACCAGGGGGGGACCGTCCGGAGCCGCGTCTTTTTTAAATTTTCCGCCGCCAGGCAGGGGCGTTGGCGAAAAATCGGCCACCGCTGCCGCCATGACGCCGATATCACACTGGGGCCAGCCCTCCAGGCAGGCGTCGTACATCTGGGCGGCCGTCGTGACAGGGAGAACCGTCACATCCTCCGGAAACCACCAGGAAACCGGACCGCTGACCACCGTCACCGTCGCGCCGCGCAACCAGGCGTCCAGGGCCAGACAGGCCCCCATGCGCCCGGTCGAGGGATTGGACCAAAACCGGGCGGCGTCGAAATATTCCCGCGTCGGCCCAAGGCTGACCAGCACCCGGCGACCGGCCATATCCTGCGGGGTGATGGCCTTGAGCACGGCGGCGAAAATGGCGTCTTCGGCGGCCAGCCGCCCCTGGCCCGATTCGCCGCAGGCCATGTCGCCACACTCGGGCAGCACGCCGACAATCCCCCGGTCAAGCAGGGTCTGCCAATTGGCCTGGGTGGCCTTGGCCCACCACAATCGGGGATTCATGGCCGGAGCCACCACCAGGGGGCCTTCAAAGGCCAGAGCCTGACAGGAAAGCAGATCATCGGCCAGACCGCAGGCCAATTTGGCAAGAATGTCGGCCGTGGCCGGCACGACGGCCAGGACATGGGACGTCTGGGCCGGGGCCAGATGGGCGAAATTGGCCGCTTCGGGCGAAAAGAGCGTCGCATGGACCGGGTCCGCGCCAAGAGCCTCAAAGGAAAGCGGGGTGACGAACTGACAAGCCGCCTCGGTCAAAGCCACGCTGACCGACGCACCCGTGGCCAGAAAACGCCGTAAAAGCGACAGGGCCTTGTAGGCGGCCACGCTTCCCGTGACGCCCAGATGAATACGTCGGCCCATGTACCCGGTAACGGCCAGATGACTTGATTGCATGGTGTCCCGGTGCCGCACGGTTCAAGGGCGGGGACGGGGGCTTTTTGGGGTGCGGCGCTAGAGAATGCCCTTGTCCCGATAGAGTAACAGATGCCACTGATAAATGCGCTGGGCGATGTCGTCGATGATGTTGTCTTCGATTTTCGACCATTCCACCTTGGAGGAATCGGGCAGGCGGGCGCCATTGGCCACAAACTCCATGCCCAGGGTGACGTCCCCGGAAATCGCGTCCAACTGGAAATTGTTGATTTTGGCGACCAGCCAATACTCTTCGCGCAATTTCTGCAATTTCTCGGCAAAGGACACGTACAGGATAAAGCGGTCGCCCTTTTTCAGATCCGGACAATGGTCCTTCATGATCGAACGGCGCAGGATGACCCGCAGGCCGCCGGCGGAAATGTTCTCTATCGAGGCCTGGGAATTTTTAAAAAAGCCATGGGCAACCGTCGGCTTGGCAATGTCGAAACCACCGCTGGCGTCATACTTCCAAAGCGAGATATGGGAAAACTGCTCCAGGTCCGGCTTCATGCGCAGACTTTTACGACGCTGGGTTCCATCAAGGCTGCTCGGAAACGCCAGAGTGACCAGCGGCAACCGTTCCCCCTGCTGGCGGATACGCTCAATGGTGGTAGCAAAGGAATAAAAGACTTCACGATGCCGGTGTTCGCGCTCGACGATCTTGAAAAAGCAGGTAATTTTTTGACCGATAAACCGGTCTTTCAATGTCGAAACGCCGCTTAACTCCACAAGCAGACTGGAACCCTTGATATCCACCAGGGTTCCGGAAATATCCGTCAGGTTTGTGGCCTCGTCGTCGAACTTGATATAGATCTTGGAGCGTTGCCCCAAGGCAAGGTCAAGAAGGTCGGCAACGTGCCGACGCTGCTCATCCTCTTCTTTGGAGTGTTTCTTTTTATAGAGGAGATCGAGGACCATGATATGCTGTTCCGTTTGGATAAAAAATAAAACGGATTGTCCGCATGCCGCTACTTCGGGGAGAAGTACAATGGCGGCCAGAGACCGTCAATTTGAAAGAATCCGAAAGGGCAAATCCGTTTTTTTCTGGCGTACTGGCGAAAAATGGCTGCTGCCGCGTTTTTCCTAAAAATGATAATACATTCTATTCTATTATCATAAAATATACAACTGCGGTCGACCAGGCAACGCCTGCCTACTGGCCGGAAGTCTGGCCTTTCCCGTCACCCTGCAAATATTCGAGTCGTTTTTCGACGACCCGGGGATTCGGGTGCAAAGGCCGGATGGCCTGATATAGGGCTTTGGCCGCCGTTTTGTCGTTACGCGCTTCGTAGAGCTGGCCGAGATCAAATCCCGCCTGGGCCCGCAGGGCCGGGGCATTTTGCGTATCCTCGTAGAGACCGCGCAAGAGGGGCTCCGCTTCGACCGACCGGTCCAGCCGGGTCAGCAATTCCCCCTGGGCCAGGGCGCACCGGGCCTTTTCCGGAGAACCCAAGGGACTATGCAGGCAAGCGTCATAGATGGCAAGGGCTCCGGCTCCGTCATGGGTCGCAACGCGAATCCCGGCAAGTTGCAAAAAGGCGGTCAGCCGGCGTCCCGCATCCAGATCGGCAAGGGCGAGCAACGCCTGTTCATGCGCGGCAGCCTTGTCGTATTCCTTGCGCTGCAACCGCAGCTCGCCGGCCCGGGCCAACAGTCCGGCAGCGGCTTTGGGGTCGGACCCGAATTCCAGCAGAGCGGCTTCAAGCAGCGTCGCCGCCTCTCCCGGGGCGTCCCGGCCGTCCTTACTGATATCGGCCAGCCGTTTCCAGGCTTCGAGGCGGTAGCGCCCCTCGGGATAGGCTTGCAAATAATACTGATAGCCGTCCTCGGCAGTCAAAAACCGACCGTCGAGAAAGGCCCGCCGAGCCGCTTCCATGACCCCGGCTTCAGGGTCCGTCGCCGGCTCCGAGCAGCCGGTCTGGCCCACGCACAAAAGGACCAGACCCGACAGCCCGCAAGCAAGGACTACTCGTCGGAAGATTCGCACGCTTCAAGATCGCTCGGATCGACCAGATCAAATCCGATCACCTGAGCTTCCTCTTCAAGACGCACGAGCATGACGCCCTGGGTGGCCCGACCAACGGAGCTTATACCGTTGACTGAAAGGCGGATGATCTTGTTGGCCGAGGTCAACAGCAGCAATTCGTCTTCGGCGCTGACCATGACCGCACCGATGACCTGCCCGGTTTTGGGGGTCACGCGCATGTTGATGACGCCGGAGCCGCCCCGGTTGCGCAGGGGGTAGTGCTCAATGGAGGTGCGTTTGCCATAGCCGTTGGCGGAGATGGTCAGCACCTCGTCGCGAATGCCACCGGTCATAATCACGCCGGCGGCCACCCGGTCGCTGCCTTTGAGGGCAATGCCCTTGACGCCGGCGGCGGCGCGGCCTGTCGGCCGGATGCCACTTATGTGGAAGCGGTTGGATAAGCCCTGCTGGGTGGCGAGCAACACCTCGGCGTTGTCGTCGATTTCCTTGACCGTCAGCAGCTCGTCCCCTTCCTTGAGCGACACGGCGATAATGCCGGTGCTGCGGCAGTTCTTGTACAGGTCCGTACAGGTGCGCTTGACCATGCCGCGCCGGGTCACAAACAGGAAGTAGCGCTCTTCGGAGAATTCGCGGATGGCCAGGGCCGTGGCCACGAATTCCTCTTTGTCCATGGGCAACAAATTGGCGATATGCGCACCCTTGGCCGTACGCTGTCCTTCGGGGATCTGGTGCACGGGCAGCATGAACATGCGGCCGAGGTTGGTAAACAGCAGCAATTGCTGGTGGTTGGACGTGGCACAGAAGGACTGGACAAAGTCGTCAACCGAGGTGGACACCCCGGCGATACCCTTGCCGCCACGTTTTTGCTGCTGGTAATTGTCGATCTTGGTGCGCTTGATATAGCCGCGCCGCGACAGGGTGATGACCACATCCTCATCCGGGATCAGATCCAGAATATTGATGCCATCGAGGTCTTCGAGCACTTCCGTCTTGCGTGGCGTGGCAAACCGCTCCCGCAGATCGGTGACCTCGTCGCGGATCACGCCCCGGAGCACTTCCTCGTCTTCAAGGACGCTATGCAGATACTCGATAAGTTTTTTCAGCTCATTATACTCGTCGATGAGCTTTTGGCGCTCCAGGTTGGTCAGGCGCTGCAAGCGCATATCCAGGATGGCCTGGGACTGGCGCTCGGACAGGCTGAACCGCTCCATCAGGCTCTCGCGGGCCTCTATGGCGTTTTTGGAGGCGCGGATGATGGAGACGACCTCGTCGATATTATCGAGCGCAATGCGCAGCCCCTCAAGAATATGGGCCCGCTCTTCGGACTTGCGCAGGTCAAAGACCGTCCGACGCAGGATCACTTCGCGGCGGTGGGCCAGGAAGTGTTCGAGCATCTGCTTGAGGTTGAGCGTGGCCGGCCGGTTGTCGGCCACCACCATCATATTGATGCCAAAGGACGTCTCAAGGGGCGTGTACTTGTAGAGGGCATTGGTCACGATGTCGGCAATGATGCCCCGCTTGAGATCGAGAACAATGCGGATGCCTTTGCGGTCGGATTCGTCGCGAAGGTCGGAGACGCCGTCAATGCGGCCGTCGTTGATCAGGGCCGCAATTTTTTCCACCAGCGTCGACTTGTTGAGCGCATAGGGGATTTCGCGGATGACGACCGCCTGCAAATCCTTCTTGCGTTCCTCGATCTCGACCTTGCCCCGAATTTTGATGCTGCCCCGACCGGTGGTGTAGGCGTCGATGAGCCCTTTGCCGCCATAAATGGCCGCGCCCGTCGGAAAATCCGGCCCCTTGACCAATCCGATCAATTCTCGGACGTCGCAGTGGGGCTTTTCGATCAAATAGAGCAGGGCGTCGCACAACTCGCCCAGGTTATGCGGCGGGATATTGGTGGCCATGCCGACGGCGATGCCCGAGGAACCGTTGAGGAGCAAGTTCGGCACCTTGGTCGGCAGCACGGCCGGTTCATTTAACGAGTTGTCATAGTTGGGCCGGAAATCGACGGTTTCCTTTTCGATATCGGCCAGAAATTCGCCGGCCAGCCGGGACATGCGCACTTCCGTATATCGCATGGCCGCTGCGGCGTCGCCGTCGATGGAGCCGAAGTTGCCCTGGCCATCGACGATGGGGTCGCGCATGGAAAAATTCTGGGCCATGCGCACCAGGGCGTCGTACACGGACTGATCGCCATGGGGATGGTATTTACCAATGACGTCACCAACGACACGGGCGGATTTTTTGTAGGGCCGGTTGTAGGCGTTGGACAGTTCGTGCATGGCGAACAGGATGCGCCGGTGCACGGGTTTGAGTCCGTCGCGCACGTCCGGAATGGCCCGGCCGATGATGACGCTTAAGGAGTACTCAAGATAGGATTTCTTGAGCTCTTCTTCGATGTTGATCAGATTGCTCACGGTATTCTCCGATGCCTCCGGCGGCCAGGAGGGGCGTTGCCCCTCCTGGACCACCCCACCGGGGGGATCATCCCCCCGGACCCCTGGTTGGCTGGGTTTACGGTCAACGCCCCATTGCAAGTCTTTGGAAAGGGGGCCCGGGGGGAGAACCTTTCTTCAGAAAGGTTTCCCCCCGCTTCGCTCCTTAAATATCCAACTCGCGCACAGACAAGGCGTTACGTTCGATAAAATCGCGCCGTCCTTCGACCTTTTCACCCATCAGCTGGGAAAAGATGTCGTTGGCCTCGCCGGCGTCCTCAATACCCACCTGCAGGAAGCTCCGCTTTTCGGGGTTCATGGTGGTTTCCCAAAGCTGTTCCGGGTTCATTTCGCCCAGACCTTTGTAGCGCTGGATATTGACGCCCTTGAGCGCGTCATCCATGAGCGCCTTGTACAGCTCAAAAAAGCCGGACATTTCGCGGCGATCTTCCTTGCGGACAATGGCCAGGGGCAGCTCCGGACAATCCAGTTGCAGTTGCCCGAAGGTCTCATGGGCCCGGCGGTAAATCCGGGAGCTGAAAAACTCCACGGCAATGCGATGCCTGGCCTGATTTTGCGAGATAAACACGGCGTACAGCCGGCGTTCGTCGTCCATTTCCTCGGTTTCGGTCTCCAGGGCAAAGCCATTTTCCGTCAGATAGGCCGTAAAGCCCTCGGGAAAGGCCTCGCCGGCAAAATCCGATGGCGCGAGCTTGTCATAGCCAAGCAGGACGGTCAGCAGGTCATCGGGCAGACCGTAGCTGCCGGCCTCATGAATATGGGACTCCAAGGCGTGGATGCGCTCCAAGAGGTCAGTCAGCGCCGCCCCGACAAAGGACTTTTCGCCCGAGGTCACGGTCACGTCCTGGCCGATGCGGCCGAGCAGGAATTCGGCGAGTTCCTCGTCATCCTTGATAAACCGCTCAAAATCCCCTTTGAAAACGCGGTACAGCGGCGGCTGGGCAATATAAATGTAGCCGTTTTGGATCAGCCTTTCGTAACGCCGGTAAAAGAAGGTCAACAGCAGGGTGCGAATGTGGGCCCCGTCCACGTCGGCATCGGTCATGATGACGATCTTGTGGTAACGAAGCCGGGCGTAGTTCTCGGCTTCCTTTTCCTCGCTCTCCTCATCGCCCATGGTCGGCGTGGGGCCCATGGCCGTGATGAGATTGCGGATTTCCTTATTGGACAACATCTTGTCGGTCCGGGTGCGCTCGACGTTCAAGATCTTGCCGCGCAGGGGCAAAATGGCCTGGAAGCGCGGGTCGCGCCCCTGTTTGGCCGAGCCACCGGCGGAATCGCCCTCGACGATGTAGAGTTCGGATTCTTCCGGCTTCTTGCTCTGACAATCGGCCAGCTTGCCGGGCAGCGAGTGGTCGGACAGGGCGCCCTTGCGGCGCACCAGTTCCTTGGCCTTGCGGGCCGCTTCGCGGGCCCGGGCCGCATCCACGGCCTTTTCCACGATGGATTTGGCGTCCTTCGGGTTTTCCTCGAAATGGACGTTGATCGACTCGAAAACGACCTTGGCCACGATCCCGACCACTTCGGAGTTGCCGAGCTTGGTTTTGGTCTGGCCCTCGAACTGGGGATTGGGGAGCTTGACCGAAATGACGGCGGTCAGGCCTTCGCGCACATCGTCGCCGGTCAGTTTCTGTTTGAATTTTTTGGGGATATCGGCTTTTTCAATATAGGTATTGATGGCCCGGGTCAGGGCGGTTTTAAAACCGGCCAGATGGGTGCCGCCTTCGCGGGTGCGGATGTTGTTGGCGAAGGTCAGGACCTCTTCCTTGTAATTGGCGTTGTACTGGAGGGCAAAGTCCACCACCACACCGTCAATTTCGCCAAGGCCCTCGATGATGTCGTGGACGGGCTGTTCCCCGGCATTGAGGTCGGTGACAAAGCGCTTCAGGCCGCCGTCAAAGTGGTAGGTGACCCGTTCGTTGGAGCGCTCGTCGCGAAAATCAATTTCCAGTCCCCGGTTGAGGTAGGCCAGTTCCTCAAACCGCTTGGCCAGGGTCTCATGGGAGAACTGGTTGGTTTCAAAGATTTCGTCGTCCGGCTTGAAGCGAACGGTGGTGCCGGTGGTTTCGGCCTCGCCGATGACGGTGATGCCGGTGACGGGCACGCCGCGCTCATAGCGCTGGGCGTACTTTTTCCCATCCCGACGCACCGTGACTTCGAGATATTCAGACAAGGCGTTGACGACCGAAACGCCGACGCCGTGCAAACCGCCGGACACCTTGTAGGTCTCGTTATCGAACTTGCCGCCGGCGTGCAGCACCGTCATGACGACTTCGACGGCCGGCCGATGCTCCTTGGGGTGTATATCCACGGGAATGCCCCGGCCGTTGTCCGTGACGGTGACCGAGTTGTCGAGATGGATGGCCACGCCGATACGGTTGCAAAATCCGGCCATGGACTCATCAATGGAGTTATCGACGACCTCGTAGACGAGATGGTGCAGGCCCCGGATATCCGTGGAACCGATGTACATGGCCGGGCGTTTGCGCACGGCCGAAAGCCCCTCTAAAACGGTGATGGAGCTTGCGTCGTAAACATGGGGCGACTTTTCCTGGCTCATGCGATCTCTTCCTCGCTATAGTACGTCTCTTCCACAATCTTCATGGGCATGATGATGACAAGGCTTTCGGCGTCTTCCTCACCGGTGATGCCGCAGGGCCCCTCGGCGCCGGTCAGGGTCAGCACGACCCGCTGCGAATGGAAATGGCCGAGAATGTCGGTCAGATCCTTGGTAGGGAAGGCCACTTTGTCCATATCGCCGGTGAAGACGCATTCGAGCGTTTCACTGGCTTCGCCGGCTTCCTGGCCCTGGCTGCGAATGGAAAGTTCGCCCGGACCATCAAAGAGGAAGTAGGCGCAGCGGTTGTTGTCGGTGTTGAAAATGGCCACACGCTCCAACGCGTCCACAAGTTCCAACCGGTCGATGGTCAGCGTGGAAACGCCTTCGGTTGTCAGCTTGGACACAAAGGCGTTGTAATCCGGATATTGGTAATAGCTAAGCGGCAGGCTGAAGGTCTCCAGACTCGGGTCCGCCCCCTCCTTGGCCACGTCATGCTGCTGGGTACGGAAAAAAAGCCGCTTCTGGCTGATGGCCAATTCGATTTCATCGGCCGTGAGCCAGCGTTTGAGCTCGGTCACATACTTTTTCTGAATGAGAATCCCTTCGGCCGGCAACATGGAATGGATGTCGTCGTTTAAAAAGCCGACCAGGGAAAACTGATGGCCGTTTAGGCCGCAGACCTCCACCTTGGCCCCATCGGCGGATTTGAACAGCATGCAGGCCATGGCCTCCATGGTGTCCTCATCCGAGATGCAATAGGCCACCCGGTCGATGATCTCCTGAAGGAAGTCGCCCGACCACGTGACGTTGCCCTCGGCCGGGAAGGGCGAAAAGCTTTGAAACCAGTTGCGGTCGGACACCGGCAGTTTGTAGCGGCGCGCGCCCTGCTTGATGAGCAGGTTGCCCGACTCGGCGTCAAGCGTCAGGCCGATCTCGCCGGCCGGCAGTTTGCGCACGAGTTCGAAAAAGCTTTTGCCCTGAACGCCGCACAAGCCTTCCTCGGTCACCTGGGCGGCGTACTGGCCGACAAATTCCAGGCTCGAGTCCGTCGACAGGATGCGAAGCGCTCCGGGCACGGCTTCGAGCCAGATGGTGCGCAAAAAGGCCGCTCCGGTCTTGGCTGGAATAATCCCCGAGGATTTTTGCAAGCCGTCGATGATGTCGTTTCGAAAGACCTTAAGCTGCATGTGCGTCTCCTTGGCGTTGCGAAAATTTGGGAACGCCGTGTTATCTCTAAAATTAAGAAGTATAAATTTTGTAGTAGGATTAGAGCCTGTCGGTATGTTCCGTTTTCATTTAACGTATTGAAATAAAGTAAAAAAATACGGGTTATGCAACGAACGGCGAAGTGTCAAAAGCGACCATCGGCCGGCTTTTGGCTTAGGCCGGACCACCTTGGCGACACTTTTTCGTCAGCTGTCGGAACAAAACTTTCGTATCTTGATTATCTTCTTGAATTTGTTGAAATTTTCGAATCGAATACAGCACCGTGCTGTGATCCTTTCCCCCGAAAAGCCGGCCGAGGGCCGGATAGGACATGCCAAGCAGGGTGCGGCATAGGGTCATGGCCGTCTGCCGGGCGAAGACCAACTCCTTGCGCCGGCTTTGGCCAATGATGTCGCGCACGGCCAGGCCGAACTGTTCGGCGCAGACGGCCAGGATGCGGTCGGGAGTCAATTCCGGCACCTTACGGTCCTCGGACAGGCGGATATGCCGGTTAAACTCCGCTTCGGTCAGTTCCTGGCCGGCGTGCTGGCGAAAGGCCTCAATGCGCAGCAACACGCCTTCGAGGCGTCTGAAGCCTTCGAACCGGCTGGCCAGGGTCAAAAGCTGTTCCCGGGAAAGACCGAGCCGTTTGTCGCGGTTGGCCTGTTCCACATAGTGGATGCGCACGTCGAGGTCCGGGGCTTTGAGATGGACCATAAGGCCCCATTCCAGGCGTGATTTGAAGGTGGGGTCAAAAAAGTCGCAAGAGGTCACCCGTTCCCGGCTGGAGAAGACCATCTGTTTTCCGGCGTCGTGAAAGGCGTTGAAGATGATGATCAGTTCCTGTTCCAGATCCGGCGCGCGTTGGATATCGGTCAGCTCGTCGATAAAGAGCCAGTCGCAGGCGGTGATGTCGGCCCGGATTTCGTGGCGGGTTTTGGACGCGTCGGCGTAGCAGGTCTGGATGTCGCCCACGGAACCGAAAAAGATGGAGGCGTCGGGGTGATTTTTGGCCACGGCATTGGCCATGGCCCGCACCAGATGGGTCTTGCCCGAACCGGAAGGACCGCAGGCGATGAAGGGATTATAGCGGACTTCCTGTCCCCGGGCCACTTCCCGGGCCAGGGCGAGTGGAAAATTATTTTTTTCGTTGGCCAGGAAGGTTTCGAAGGTAAACCGATGGCCATAGGGAAATTCCGTAACCGTGGTTTCTTCCAGAGGCAGGGTGGCGTGGGGGTGGGCGGCGCCATTTTTGGTGCGGTAGCGGACCACGTAGCCCGGTCCGAGCACTTCCCCGACTTGCTTTTCGAAAAATTCCTTGATGGCGGTTTCAAACCAGGCCGCGAAATAGGCATGAGGAAAGGAAACGCAACAAGACTGGTCCGGTTCGCTGACGGAAATGTCGAGCGGATCGAACCAGCGGCGCAGATCCTGTTCGGAACAGGTGCGCAACAAGTGCTGTCGGAAATCGTTTTTGAGCACGCCGTCACCGGATGCGAGAGGGAACGCGGACGCCCCGGTCCGCACTAAATTTTACAAGCATATTGATTAGTTGAAATGACATTCCCGGACCCCTCCCCAAGGCCGCGAGAATAGGGAACTGTAGCCTACTTTGCCTGCGAAGCCAAGAGGCGGCCGCGCATGTTGCCAAGTGGCTCAAAATGGGCCAAGAAAAACCCCGTCGTCCGGTAGGGATCGGCAAAAAGGGAGAGCCGGGTCATGAGCCATGAGGTGAAAAAGACCGTCGCCGAGATTAATCGTCGTATCGAACAGGGCAAGGCCGTGGTGCTGACTGCCGCCGAAATGGTGGAGACCGTGCGCCGGCTTGGCAAGGTCAAGGCGGCCAAGGAAGTGGACGTGGTGACCACGGGCACCTTTTCGCCCATGTGCTCCTCGGGGATGCTGTTTAATTTTGGTCAGGAGCCGCCGGTCATCAAGGCCCAGAAGGTCCGGCTCAACAATATCCCGGCCCACGCCGGACTGGCGGCCGTGGACGCCTATCTCGGCGCCACCGAACTGCCCAAGGACGATCCGCTCAATAAAATCCATCCTGGTCGTTTCAAATACGGCGGCGCGCACGTCATCGAGGATTTGTTGCGCGGCAAGGCCGTGCGGTTGTGGTGCGAGGCCTATGGCACGGATTGCTATCCGCGCCGGGAGCTGGAAAAAGACGTCACCCTGGCCGACTTAAAGTATGCCGCCCTTATTAACCCCCGCAATTGTTACCAGAATTACAATGTGGCGGTAAATCTCACCAGCCGCATTATTTATACCTACATGGGGCCGCTGAAGCCCGACGCCCGAAACGCCAACTTCGCCACGGCCGGCGAGATTTCGCCGCTTTTCAATGATCCGTATTTCAGGACCATCGGTCTTGGCACCCGGATCTTTCTTGGCGGCGGCACCGGCTATGTCATCGGGGCCGGCACCCAGCACGATCCCAGACCCAAGCGCAACGAGCGCGGCCTGCCGCTGTCCGCCGCGGGCACGCTGATGGTCAAGGGGGATTTGAAGGGCATGAACCCCCGGTATATCCGGGCCGTGTCCATTCTCGGCTATGGCGTGTCCATGGCCGTCGGCCTGGGCATCCCCATCCCGATTTTGGACGAGGACATGGCCTTTTTCACCGGGGTCTGCGATGCCGACATCCAGATGCCGCTGAAGGATTACGGCCATGATTATCCGATCGGCATTTCCCGGGCGCTTGGCTACGTCACCTACGCCGAATGCCGTTCGGGCGAGGTGACGATCAACGGCAAAAAAACGCCGACCGTGCCGATGACCAGCCTGTCCATGTCCCTTGAAGTGGCCACGACGTTGAAACACTGGATCGAGCAGGGCAAATTTTTGCTGACCGAACCGGTGGAGCGCATTCCCTCGGAATAAAGGCGGCCGGGAGGGTTCTGTCCGACACATCCGTCTGGACAAAGGGACCATCTTGGGATACCGCATCGGGTTCTTTCATCTGACAGGAGGAACAAGCATGTCCAAGCATAAGAAGCATGATCGCCATAAGGAACTGGATCGTCGCCGCAAGCGCCGTAAAGAGCGTCTCAAGGAGCGTATCCGTCAGGCCATTGCCGCCAAAAAGGCCTAGCCTTTCGCAATCCAGACGTTCCGTTTATTCTCAAGGTGTTGCGAGCAGCCGGCGGCAGTTGTCATCGGTTGGAGCCGGCGTCCGCAACCGTCGCTGCCTGTCCCGGGCGATGGCGGCCGGCGAATGCGCAACGTTCTTGTTTTGCGTTTTTCAAGCGAACCGGGCAGGGTTTCACCTTGCCCGGCTTTTCGCATGACTGCACGGGGGGGCCCCATGCCCTTGTATGAATTTCAGTGTCCCGCCTGTGACCGGATTTTCGAAGAATTGCGGCATGCCGGCGATGAAACCGGCGCTGTCTGCCCCAAATGCGGCCAGCAGGCACCCCGCATTGTTTCGCTTTCCGCCTTTGCCCTGAAGGGCAGCGGGTTCTACGCCAATGACTATGGCAACCGCCGGCCCGGCTCGTTTCAAAAAGACGGCAAGGGCACCATCAAGGGCAAAACGGTTGCGGTGCCCCAGCTGGCCCGCGATCCCGGCGCGCCCCTGACCGCGACGGCGGATCCGGCCGAGGAAACAGACGATTCCCGACACTCCGGACAGTGTGACGACCCCAAGGAGGGCGCATGATCGAGCGCTATACCCGCAAGGCCATGGGCGAGCTGTGGTCCCTGGAAACGCATTTCGCCGCCTGGCTCGAAGTGGAGCTGGCCGTGTGCGAGGCCTGGACCGAACTTGGCCGGATTCCGGCGGCAGACATGGCCATTATCCGGGAAAAAGCCGGTTTCGACGTGCCCCGCATCCTCGAAATCGAGGAAGTCACCCGGCATGACGTCATCGCCTTTTTGACGGCCGTTGAGGAGCGGGTCGGCCCTTCGGCCCGGTTTATTCATCTCGGCTGCACCTCTTCGGATATCGTGGATACGGCGAACGGCCTGCTGCTCGGTCGGGCCGGCGATATCATTTTGGCTGACATCGACAATCTGTTGGCGGTCATCCGGGATCTGGCCATGCGTTTCAAGGGCCAGCTCATGATCGGGCGCACCCACGGCATCCACGCCGAGCCGTTGAGCTTTGGCATGAAGATGGCCTCCTTTTACGCCGAATTTATGCGGCACCGCGAGCGGTTCGTCGCCGCCCTGGCCGGTGTGCGGGTCGGCAAGATTTCCGGAGCCGTCGGCGGCTACGCCCACCTGGACCCCCAGGTGGAAGCCCGGGCCCTGGCCCGATTGGGTCTGGCCGTGGACCCCATCTCCACCCAGATTATCCAGCGCGACCGGCATGCCGCCTATTTTACCACTCTGGCCCTGCTGGCCGGCGGTGTGGAGCGGATGGCCACCGAGCTGCGCCATCTCCAACGCACGGAAGTGCTGGAAGTGGAAGAGGGCTTTTCCAAGGGCCAGAAAGGCTCCTCGGCCATGCCTCACAAGAAAAATCCCATTTCGGCTGAAAATTTGTGCGGTCTGTCGCGGCTGGTGCGCACCAACGCCCTGGCCTCCATGGAAAGCATGGCCCTTTGGCATGAGCGCGACATCTCCCACTCCTCGGTCGAACGGGTCATCATGCCCGATTCCACAATCCTGGCCGACTACACGTTGGCCCGGCTGACGGGTATTTTGAAAAATCTCAAGGTCAACCCGGACAATATGGCCCGCAATATGATGGCTTCCTACGGGCTTTTTTATTCCCAGCGGGTGCTTCTGGCCCTGATCGAAACGGGTATGGACCGGCAAAAGGCTTACGAGGCCGTGCAGCGGGTGGCCATGGACTGCTGGGAGGGCCGGACGTCCTTCCCCGAAGCCATCCGGGCCGACGCGGACATCAGCGCAAGGCTTTCCGGCGCGGAGCTCAATGCGCTTTTTGATCCGAGTTATTATCTCAAGCATGAAGACCTGATTTATTCGCGCGTGTTTGACGCCCCGGCCAACGGGGCGGCCTGATCGGGGCTGGCCCGGAGGCTCTCGCCTTCGGGCCGCTTTTTTCCCTGTTTCCCCTTTTTGGGGCGGCAACCACTTTTCAAAGCAGCCCGGCTTTTGTATGCGAAAGAGAAACGGGCTCGTATGGGGAATCTCATGTCGCTTGCCTGCGAACAACTGGACGCAGCGGCCATGCGCCGTCGTCTGGCCAGTCTTCTTCTTGAAAAGTCCTATCGGGCCGGCGAGGTCATCCTGACCTCGGGCCGTAAAAGTGATTATTATTTCGATTGCAAACAGACGGCGCTGTATCCCGAGGGCGCGTGGCTGATCGGCAATCTGCTGTTTGATCTGCTGCCCGAGGCCCTTGTCGGCGTCGGCGGCATGACCCTTGGCGCCGATCCCCTGGTGACCGCCGTCAGTCTTGTTTCCTTCCTGCGTGGAAGGCCCATGCCGGCGTTTATCGTGCGCAAGGCCGCCAAGGGCCATGGCACCAACCAGTTTCTGGAAGGCCTGTCCAACTTCAAGCCCGGCGATACAGTCGCTTTGCTGGAGGATGTGGTCACAACCGGCGGCACGCTTTTGACGGTCATCGACCGGGTCCAGGACGCCGGATTGAAAGTCGGCGCCGTCGTGACGGTGCTCGACCGGAAAGAGGGCGGGGCCGCCCGATTGGCTGAGCGAGGTTTTCCCTTGTTGTCGATTTTTACCCGTGACGCCCTACTCGACGCTGGCAGCCAAAAACCGACGTCCTGATACGAAACCGCATGAAACGAATCGGCCACGCCATTACGCTGACCTGTCTGCTGCTGCTTCCCTGCCGTCCGGCGGCCGGGGAATGGACCGCGGATATCGTGGATATGGAGTGGTCTCCGCAACGGTTTGTGGCCGTTGACAAAAGGGCCCAATCCTTTGCCCTGATGACCCGCCAGAGCCCGCTTAAGGTGCTGCAGGCCATTCCGTGCGCCACAGGCCAGGAGCTTGGGGATAAATTCAAGGAAGGAGATCTCAAGACGCCCGAAGGGGTCTACTTCATCACGCGGCGCAAATCCACAGGGCTCAATTATGAGTTGTATGGGGATTTGGCGTTTCCGCTCAATTTCCCCAATCCGGCGGACGTGTTGCGCCGCAAGTCCGGCCATGGCATCTGGATTCATGGCCGGGGGCATGCCCTTATCCCCTTTGAAACCCAGGGATGCGTGGCCCTGAGCACGCCGGACATTCACCGGGTCGACGGGGAGTTGGCCGAGGGCATGCCGGTCGTTATTGCCGACGAGATCCGCGTGGGCGGCGATGCCGCCCGTCTGGCCTCCGAGGCCAGGGAAGTGGTGGAGGCCACCCAGGGGTGGGCCAAAGCCTGGCAGGACCGATCCGATGCCTTTTTCGGCTTTCATGATCCGGAAAAGTTCGCCATCACGGAAGGGCAGCCGTTTGCCGCGTTTCGCAGTCACAAGGAACGTCTTTTTAAGGCCCTGCCCTGGATTCAGGTGACGCTTTCCGATGTGCGGGCCATTCCCGGCCCCGATTACTGGGTGACCTATTTCGTCCAGGTCTACCGCTCGCCGACCCTGATTTCCCAGGGCATCAAGCGGCTCTATTGGCAGCGGGCGGTTGACGGCAAATTTCGGATTATCGGCATGGAGTACGAGGAAGTGCCGGTCACCGTGGCCGACAAGGGCGGGCGCAAGACCAAGGCCACCGCTTTGGCTGACGAGGCCGAGACCGATACGACCAAGCCCGACGCGCCAAGCGAGGAGGAGGTCCAGGTCCGCCAGTTGGTCGATGCCCATCAGGCCGTCATGGAAAAGGTGGCCCAGAAGGCCTTCCATTCCCTGAAGCTGAAAAATCAGCCCACGCCGGAAGATCAGGCTATTTTGGAAGTGGCCCAGACCGGTGCGCTCAAGCCCGGCGTGTCGCCGTTTGCCTCCGACGCCATGACCCCGGCTCCGGCTGCTCCGGTTCAAGGACAGGGGACCGCTTCCGTCCCGGAAAAACCAGCTGTTGCCGCGCCGGCGACGCCGGCTCCGGAAATTTCGCCGGCTGCAACGGCGTTGGCGACGGCCGCCGCTGCCGCCGTGGCGCATGGCGCGCCTGTGCCGCCGACTGTTGCAGTGGCGACTCTTGCAGCCAAGCCGGCAGTGCCCGCCGCGTCTGTGCAGCCCGCCACGGCTCCTGCTGCGGCGTCCAACCCGGCCCCGGCCAAAGTCGCGCCAGTTGCCGCCGAGCGGGCCGCCGAAATAACGGCCGCGTTGGAAGATTGGCGTTCGGCCTGGGAACGCGGCCGTCTGGACGACTATATTGCGCATTACGCCGACAACGCCGTGCAGGGCAGCCTGCGGGGCAAGGAAGCCATCCGCAAGCAGAAGGCGGGAGTCTGGCGGGGCCGCGAACCCGGCCGCGTCGGCATCGAAGTTGTTTCCATTACGCCAAATGGCGACGGCTACACCGTGGTTTGCGCGGAGAAGTATCAGGGCAAAAGCGGCCATTCGAGCCAGGGATTTAAGACCATAAACCTTGCCCTGGCGGGACAGAAGCTTGTCATTACCGGGGAGCGCTGGAGTAAAAACCGGCCGACGCCGGTTGCGGTTGCGCCTGTGCAGACGGCAGCCGTTTCGACGCTGGTTGCGACTCCGGCCAAGACCGCGCCGCTCGTGGCGACGGCGCCAACCCCGGCTGCTGCGCCCGTGTCGCCGCCGTCGATTGCTCCGGTCGCCCCGGTTGTATCGGCTGTGCCGACGGTTGCGCCTGTTCCGGCCAAGCCCGAACCTGTCAAGCCGGCTCCGACCGTTGTCCCGCCGGCAGTGCCCGCCGCGCCTGTGCAGACCGCCACGACTCCTGCTGCGGCGTCCAACCCGGCTCCGGCCAAGACGGCGCCGGTTGCCGCCGATCGGGCCGGCGAGATTGCGGCCATGCTCGAAAATTGGCGCTCAGACTGGGAACACGGCCGTCTGGACGACTATATTGCCCACTATGCCAATAACGCCGTGCAGGGCAGCCTGCGGGGCAAGGAAGCCATCCGCAAGCAGAAAGCGGGAGTCTGGCGGGGCCGCGAACCCGGTCGCGTCGGCATCGAAGTCGTTTCCATTACGCCAAATGGCGACGGCTATACCGTGGTTTGCGCGGAGAAGTATCAGGGCAAAAGCGGCCATTCGAGTGAGGGATTTAAGACCATGAGCCTTGTCCCGGCGGGACAGGGGTTTGTCATTGCCGGGGAGCGCTGGAGTAAAAACCGGCCGGCCCCGCAGGCTGCGGAAATTCCTGGGCCGCCGGCCTCCAGACCGGTGGCGGTGGCGGCCGCTCCGACTGCCGTGTCTGCGGCCCCGGTGCCCCCAATCGTCCCGACGGTCCCGGCCAAGCCCGAGCCGGCCAAACCGACCAAACCCGAACCGACGGCCCAGACGGCGACCGCGCCGTCCAAGGCCGAGCAGACCGCAGCGGTGAATGCCATGGTCGATTCCTGGCGCAGCGCCTGGGAACGCGGTCGCGTTCAGGATTATGCCGCGTTTTATGCAGACAATGCCGTGCAGGGCGATCGACGGGGCCGGAAAGCCATTCGTGAACAAAAAGTGGATTTATGGAAGGACAAAGCCCCGAAGCGCGTGGTACTGTCCGACCTCAAGATCACACCCCGCAAAAATGGATTCGTCGTTACCTGCATTCAGGAGTACGAAAGCCGGGACGGCGTTTCCGAACGTGGCCGCAAGACGCTCTATCTCGCTCCTTCGGGAAGCGGGTTCGCCATTGTCGAAGAAAAATGGAGCCGTATGTAAATGGCCGGAAGCGGCAGGGTTGATATCCTTATTTTACGGGACGCTGCCGCCGTCAGACGTTATCGCATCCCGGCCGCTCTGCTGCGTGTTTTGTGGTTGACCCCGTTGTTTCTGCTGCTGCTTTTGGGCGCAGCCGTGGTTGTTGCCTACCATCTGCGCCAGGACAATGTTTCCCTGGCCGGGCGGGCCCAGTCCCTGCGCGGGGAGCTCGATGGCGTGGGCGAACGGCTGCTGCGTCTGGAAAATATCGAAAAGATTCTGCGGGCCCGGGATGTGACCGAGCTGGAAACGTTGATCGGTTCCTACAACGCCGAAAATCCCGGTTGGTGGAAGCCCGGCAAGGTCGAAGAACGGCCGGCCGGCGGCAAGGAAGCGGTCGAGGCCAAGGAACAACGCGAGGCGCCGCGCCCGGATCTTGGCCGATTGCTGGCCCGGGTGGACGCCAATCAGGCCGGCGTGGACAACGTGCGGACCAAGATCGAAAATCGTCGGCTGCAACTCAACTTTGACCTGAGCAACGTCACGCCTCAGACCGGACTTGTCGGCCGGGTCGATGTGGGGCTTGTCAGCAACGACGCCACCCTGACGCCGCTTAGGCCGGAAAAAGACGAATTATCCTTTCAGATCCAGCGGTTCAAGCAAATCGCCACCAGTTTGGCCCTGCCGGCCAAACTGGATCCCAAAGATCTCTACGGCCTGCGTCTCGTGATTGTCGATCCGGCCGGAAAAACCATTTTTAGTCAGGTCTACCCCCTGCCCAAGGAATAGTCGTCCGGTATTATGGCCCGCTGGTACGTCAATTTGAACTTACGGGTGGCCGACCGGGATCCTGCCCTTTTGGCCCGGCATCTCGATGGTCGAATCCCGCCGGAACTGGGCCTGGATCCGGTGCTGATGGACGCCAAGAGCCCGGCCTGGCATACCGCCTTGGCCCGGCAGTTCGAGGCGGCCGGACTGCCCCGGACCCTGCATCTGCCTTTTTTCGATTTGCAGCCCGGCAGCGCCGACATGCGCATTCGGGCCGCTTCCCGGGACCGTTTGCTTTTGGCCATGGAAATCGCGGCCATCTACAAGCCGGATTGCATGGTTGGCCACGCCGCCTACAACCGATTCCTCTACATCCGATCCTTTTCCGATTGGGCCGAACGCGCTGCCGATACCTGGCATGACGTTCTCAAGTCCTGGCCCGAACACCCGCCGCTTTGTCTGGAAAACACCTTTGAAACGGACCCGCAGACCCTGGCCGGCGGTATTGCCGCCTTGCGCCGTCGGTTTCCCGAAAAAGAGGCCGCGCACATCGGCGCCTGTCTGGATATCGGCCATTGGTACAGTTTTGCGGAGGGCAGGCAACGCAACAATCTGTCGCTTTGGATCGACACCCTGGCTCCGTACCTGCGCCACCTGCACCTGCACGATAACGACGGCTCCTTTGATCAGCATCTTGGTCCCGGCCAGGGGAAGATTCCCTTTGCGGCCCTGTTGTCCGCATTAAGCGCCCACGCCTTACAGCCGACCGCCACCTTCGAGCCGCATACGCCGGCCGCCTATGAGGCCGCCCTGGCCTTTCGTCGCCAGCATGCCGATTTTTTTGATCGGTAAGCTGTTCCCTGCCTGTTGCTTCTCTGTTCGTTTGTATCGTAACAAGTTCAAAATATTATTTTTACGTGTGAACGTCCGCGCTGTCTGGCTGTTGTCTTCGAGCGCGTCGGGATGTCGCGCTGAAGCGATCTTGTTTCTTTGCGTCAGCCTGTCGTTTTCTTGTTCCTAAGTGGTCAGCACACGGTTTCTTTCCTGTTTCTTCCCTGGATAACATCCTGAAAAAAAACATGTTGCCAAGAGGTCGCAATCTGTTTGGCGTGCGATAACGTGGCCGTCTGCGGTGTTTTTGGAGGTCACTTTAGGGCTTTTTTGGTCTTTCGCTGCGGGCCTGTTGCTGCATGAGCGTCTTTCTTGTTCGCTTTTATGGTAATTGGTTAAATTTATAGTGTTTTTAAAGTGACTTGTTGGTGCTTTCCCTGTCTGAGTGCTGTCGGTTGTCTGTCGCCATCTTGTTCTTTATCTTGGTACTATCATGAAATAATAGATTTTATAAGGAGCGCCTCCAGCGTCTGTCTGGAGGCAGACGGTATGCCGGGGGTGGCGCGGATCTGCCTTGTGCGTCGGGCGTGCGTCCCCTTTGCGTTCACAGTAACGGAATGTGGCGGAGAGGCCCCAAAATGCCGTTTGGCGGCAGTTTGCGAGAAAGAAAGACTGAGTGTCTCGGACGCTCAAGCGGTGGGAGAGCGTATCGTGAGGGCGTGGGCAGGGGCTTGGTCATACGGGCCTGCGGGATGCAACCCAGACCATCGGTCAGAGACCCGCTGAGGAAAGCATCGGGAGAAGGCTCATTGAATATAATTCGGGATATTCATGAACAAATCCCTGGTGAAGGTGATGATTTTGTCCATCATCCAGGGAAAGGCAATGAGCAGGGCCAGAAACATGGCCAAGATTTTAGGCACAAAGGTGAGCGTCATTTCCTGAATCTGGGTTGCGGCCTGAAGCACCGAAACGACAACGCCGACCACAAGGCTGACGCCCAGCATCGGCAGGGCTAGAAAGAGGGCCAGCTCAATGGCCTGTCGGGACAAGGCCACGACCATGTCAGTCGTCATGTGATGCGTCTCCCTCAGGTTGCAAACGAGTTGACCAGCGATCCGACAATGAGGCCCCAGCCATCCACCAGGACAAACAGCAGCAGCTTAAACGGCATGGAAATAGTGGCCGGCGGCAGCATCATCATGCCCATGGCCAGCAGGATGCTCGAAATGACCATGTCGAGAATCAAAAAAGGAATGTAGATGATAAAGCCGATGGTAAAGGCGGTCTTCAGTTCGCTGATCATGAAGCCGGCCGCCAGCATGACCGTCGGCACCCCGGTTTTGTCCTTCGGGCGTTCCATCTTGGTGATGGTGTAGAAAACCGAGAGATCTTTTTCGCGGGTGTGCTTGAACAAAAATTCGCGCAGGGGCAATTCGGCTTTTTTGAGGGCTTCGGTAAAGCCGATTTGTTCGCTGAGATAGGGTTGCAGGGCGTTGTCGTTTATCTGCTTGCCGGTGGGGTACATGATAACGACCGTCAGGAACAGGGCCAGACTGGCCAGGATCTGGGTCGGCGGCACCTGCTGGACGCCCATGGCCTGTCGCAAAAACGAAAACACCACGATGATGCGGGTAAACGACGTGACCGTCAGGATAAACGAGGGAGCCAACGACAGGACGGTCAGGGCGAAAAGGATTTCGAGCAGGTTGGAAACGCGCTCCGGCTGGGTCTGTCCGGCGGCGAGCGAAAGCGACAAGGTCGGCGCATCCTGGGCAAAGGCCAGGGTGGGGCCGAGCAGGGCGAAAAGAACAATCGCCAGTCCGAGCAGGCTACGGAGCGTTGTTGCCGTCGGGACGCGTTTTTTGGGCAAGCGTTGCGGCAAAATCATTTTCTGAACCATGGTCTGCATTGCCCTCTGTCAACAGCGTGATGGTGTGGTCTGTAACCCCGATCACCAGGTCTTTGTCCATAAAACGGACCACCATAAGGCTCTTGCGGGGTCCAACCGCCAAGTGCGCCATAAGGCGCAGCATATTGCCCCGGCCGGCCGGTCCGATGCCCAACCTGGGGCCGAAGCGTCGCAACACCCAGTAGGCGGCGAATATGGCGGCCAGGATGACAACCAGGGCCACCGCCATCTGGATGGCCGCTGCGGCCATGCTGTAATCCGGAGTGGCCGGCAGGGAAGACGTCACGGACGGATCAGGCAAGTTGCTTCACTCGTTCAATGGGGCTTATGATGTCGGTCAAGCGCACGCCGAATTTTTCGTTGATGACCACGGCTTCGCCGCGGGCCACCAGCTTGCCGTTGACGTAGATTTCCAAAGGTTCGCCGGCCAGCTTGTTGAGCTCGATGACAGAACCCTGGCCAAGCTGCAGCAATTCGTTAATAAGCAGTTTGGTGCGTCCAAGCTCCGCCGAAACGTCAAGCGGAATATCCAGAATGAAATCCAGATCCCGCCGCGCGGTTTCCGGACGCGGGGCTTTGGCTTCCTGCGTCAGGTTCTTGAACTGGGCTTTGGCGCTTTGACGGGAAAGGGCGTCCTGTTCGCGTTCGCGCTTGATGGAATGCTCTTCCTCGTCGGTCAGCGAGGCGGCCCATTCGGCGGCCAGGGCCTCGTCGTCTTTGCCGGCATCGTCGTTCAATGTGCTGTTGCCGCCGGTGTCGTCGTCCGTCGGCTGGTCGAACAGGGAATCGAGATCGGACGTGCCATCGAGGCCGGGCGTGGTAGACGCATCGTCGGATTCCTGATCATCCAGCGCAGCGGCCCAATCTGCCGCCAGTTTGTCCTGATCTTTGTCATCGGGAGCCATGGGGATTCCTCACGTGCAATGGCGTTTATTGAATGACGAAATCCGTAAAATAGACCCGGGCCACCTTGGCCTGTCCGAGCGTCTGGTTCATACGGTCGGCAATTTCCTTACGCAGCAGGATTTTGCCTTCCAGACTCGCCAGATCCTGGGAGGTCTTGGATGAAAGCAGCAAAAGTAACGCATCGCGGATTTTGGCCTGATTGGCTTCGAGCAGCTCGGGATTGCCGGCCATTTCCACGTCAAGCACGATTTTCAGATACCGTCTGGCATTGGGGTCGGCCAGATTGACCACAAACGGGGGCAACGAGACGGTGTTGGACGGGGTTTTGTCTTTGCCGCCCTTGCCACCTTTGGCCTCGCCGTGGCCCCCGCTTTCGGCCGCTTTTTTCTCTTCGGCCTTGGGAGCCTGCTTCTCTTCGGTCTTGGCCCCATCCTCTTTCACGCCTTCAGCCGTGGCTTCGGCGCTGGGAATGGGTTTGGCCGCGAAAAATTTCAGGTAGGCGAAATACCCGCCGCCGCCGAGCACCAGCAGCAGAACGATAAGGATGATGTATTTCAGTAATCCTGATTTCTTTTTTTCTTCCGGTGCGTCGGGTGCGTCAGCCACGTTGTGCCTCCCTGCGTTTTGGTGCTTGCGGCGCCTCAGAGCTGTCTTGGGCCGAAGAGATCGGTGCCCACGCGGACGTGGGTGGCCCCTTCCATGACAGCCGCCTCCAGGTCGCCGCTCATGCCCATGGACAAAACCGGTAACGGTTGTCCAAGGCGCGTCGAAAGTTCGTCGCGCAGCTCCCGCAGACGGGCGAATACAGGTCGTGCCCCTTCCGGATCGTCAAACACCGGCGGAATGACCATCAGGCCGCACAGCCCCAATTCGGGCAGCGCGACGACGGCTTCGGCCAGTTCCGGCAAGGCTTCGGGGGCAATGCCGGATTTTTGATCCTCGCCGGCCACGTTGACCTGCAAACAGATCTTTTGGATCTGACCCAACTCTCGGGATTTTTTCTGCAATTTTTGCGCCAATTCCAAATTATCGACGGTGTGGATCAAATCGAAACGCCCCTCGGTCAATTTGGCCTTGTTGCGTTGCAGATGACCGATGAAATGCCACGTCAGCCCGGCCGGCGCGGCATCCATTTTGGGGAGGGCTTCCTGGATGTAGGATTCCGCAAAAATCCGTTGCCCGCAGGCGGCCAGGGCGGCCACCGCCGCCACATCCTGCTTCTTGGAAACCGCCACCAGCGTCACTTCGGCCGGGTCGCGGCCGCAGGCGCGGCAGGCCCCGGCGATACGGCTTTGAATCCAGGCCAGCCGTTCGGCCGCCGTCATGCCCACCGTATTGCTCCAATTTTTTCCAACCGTGCCATCGCAAAATTCCTACCCGTAACCGGCAGTGTTGTAAAACCGTCAGCGCGGGTCTCTTATTGGCCAAGTCCGAGATCGCGCAGCAATGCAGGATCATCGGTCCAATCGCGTCGAACCTTGACCCATAGCTCCAAAAAAACTTTCGATTCCAGCATGGCCTCAATTTCGATGCGGGCTTTTTGGCCAATATCCTTCAGGCGTTCGCCGCCCTTGCCGATGACCATGGGCTTGTGGCTCTCGCGGGTGACGAGGATATCCGCCTGAATTTTGACAAGTCCGGGCTTTGACGTCTCATCCCAGTTCTCGACGACGACGGCCGTGGAATACGGCAGTTCCTCGCCGAGGGTCATGAAGAGTTTTTCCCGGACGATTTCCCCGGCCAGGAAACGAACCGGAGCCGTGGAAACCTCGTCTTCGTCGAACTGGTGCGGTCCCTCGGGCAGGCGGTCGAGCAGGGCCGCCAAAAGGACGTCGGCCCCCTTTCCGGTCCGGGCGCTGACAGGGAACAGCTCCGCCTGGGGCAGGGCTTCGGAAACCGCCGCCAGGACCGGCAGCAGACGGGCTTTTTCCTTGACCACATCAATCTTATTAAGCGCCACCAGGATCGGGACCGGCATGTCGCGCAGGGCCTTGAGCAGGGGACGCAGGTCAAGTTCCAGGCTGCTCAGACGCCTGGCGTATTGGGCCGCGTCCAGAATGACCAGTACGACGTTGGCCTGGGTCAGGGCCGTGTAGGCCGAGCGCATGAGCAGCGGGGCAATGCCGCGTTTTTGACGGTGCAGACCCGGCGTATCCAAAAAGACAACCTGGGCGTTGCCCTGGGTCAGAATGCCGCTTATGCTGTTGCGGGTGGTCTGGGGCTTGGGAGAGACGATGGAGACTTTTTGCCCAATAAAATGATTGAGCAAGGTGGATTTGCCGGCGTTGGTCGGACCGAGCATGACCACTTGACCGAAATGTTGCGCTGCTTCCAAAGAAAACTCCCGTAGGGCCGACGGACGGGCCAAATTTCATATTTTTAAAAAAGTCAAACGTCCGGGCTTGCTGCAGCACTATCCCGGCGTGAAGCAAACAGCAACCCTTGCCTTGCCCCTCCGGGGTGGCTATAGCACGCCTGCCATGGGAAAGGACCTTATTATCGTCGAGTCGCCGGCCAAGGTAAAGACCATCAAGAAATTCCTCGGCAATGCCTATGCTGTGGAAGCTTCTGTTGGTCATGTGCGCGATTTGCCCTCCAAAAAGCTCGGGGTAGATGAAAAAGAGGATTTCGCGCCGCAATATCAAATTATTCCAGGCAAGCAGAAGGTTGTTTCCAAGCTCCGGGAAGCCGCCGCCTCTGCGTCTATCATCTATCTGGCCCCCGACCCCGACCGTGAAGGCGAGGCCATTGCCTGGCATGTTGCCGAAATTTTGAAGGATGCCAACGTTCCCGTCCACCGCATCCAGTTTAACGAAATCACGGCCCGGGCTGTACGCGAGGCTCTTTCCCATCCCCGTGAAATCAACGAAAAACTTTTTCTTTCCCAGCAGGCCCGACGTATCCTTGATCGGCTCGTGGGCTATAAAGTGTCGCCCATCCTTTGGCAGAAGGTGAAAAGCGGCATTTCGGCCGGCCGGGTCCAATCCGTGACCCTGCGGCTCGTGGTCGATCGGGAAAAGGAACGTCGGGCCTTTGTTCCTGTGGAATACTGGGTGTTCAAGGCCCGACTGGCCGGGGAGAGCCCGCCGGAATTCGAGGCGGAGCTGGCCAAGTACAAGGGCAAGAAAGTCGAAATCGGCAGCGCCGAGGCCGCCGCCGAAGCCGAAGCCGCCATCCGGGGCAACCCGTTTCTGGTCGCGTCGGTCACGGAAAAAGAACGCAAAAAATCCCCGCCGCCTCCCTTTATCACCTCGACGCTCCAGCAGGCCGCCAACCAACGCCTGGGCTATTCGGCCAAACGCACCATGGGCGCCGCCCAAAAGCTCTATGAGGGCCTGGAACTGGGCGAACGGGGCACGGTAGCCCTTATCACCTACATGCGGACCGATTCCACGCGCATCGCCGATGAAGCCCGGGACGCCGCCAGAGAATTTATCGTCGAGACGCTCGGACCCGAGTATTACCCGGAAAAGGCCCGGCACTTCCGGGCCAAGGCCGGCGCGCAGGATGCCCATGAAGCCATCCGGCCCATTGATCCGGCCCTGACGCCGAACGACGTCAAGGCGCTCCTGCCCAAGGATCTCTTTTCGCTCTATAAGCTGATCTGGGAACGGTTCGTGGCTTCGCAGATGAGCGAGGCGCGCTTTTGGGACACGGCCGCCGACATCGCCGCCGGACCAGGAATTTTCAAAGCCAAAGGGCAACGGCTCATCTTTCCCGGCTATCTCAAAGTCTACGGCCAGGAGGCCGGCGATGAGGCCAAATCCCTGCCGGCTTTGGTCAAGGGACAGGAACTGACGCTGCTGGAACTGAAAAAAGACCAGAAGTTCACCCAGCCGCCGCCACGCTATTCCGAAGCCTCGCTGGTGCGCGAATTGGAAGAAAAAGGCATCGGCCGGCCTTCGACCTATGCGGCTATCATTTCGACGCTGATCGACCGCGACTATGCCCGGCTGGAAGAAAAGCATTTTGTGCCGTCCGAGCTTGGCGAGACGGTTTCCGATCTGCTGACCGAGCACTTTGCCAAGATCATGGACGTGGGCTTTACCGCCGGCATGGAAGAGGCCCTGGACGCCGTGGCCGAGGGGCGGGGCGACTGGGTGACGTTGCTGAAGGACTTTACCAGCGACTTCTATCCCGCGCTGACCAAGGCGGCCAAGGATATGGCCAAGGTCAAGGCCGGCAAGGAAACGGACATCAAGTGCGAGCTGTGCGGCAAGCCGATGGTCATCCGGTTCGGCAAGGCCGGTGAATTCCTGGGCTGTTCGGGCTATCCGGAGTGCAAGAACACCAAGGAGTTCGACCGGGCCACCGACGGAACCATCCTCCCCCGCGAACGCAAGCCCGAGGAAGTGGCCGCCGTCGGCATTTGTCCGCAATGCGGCAAGGATCTGGTGGTCAAGAAGTCCCGGACCGGCAGCCGGTTCGTGGCCTGCACCGGTTGGCCGGACTGCAAATATACCAAGCCGTTTTCAACCGGCGTCGCCTGCCCCCGCGAGGGTTGTTCCGGCATGCTGGTCGAGAAAAGCTCCAAGCGCGGCAAGGTGTTTTACGCCTGCGACAGCTACCCGCAATGCGACTTCGCCGTGTGGGATTGGCCTATTGCCGAGCCCTGCCCGCAGTGCGATTCGAAGATTTTGGTGCGCAAGAAGACCCGCGACGGCGAATTGATCTCCTGTCCGAATAAGAGTTGCCGCTATAAGCGCAGTGGAGCCGAGAAAAAGGACGAGGGAGAAGAGTAAGAGAAGAAGATAGCGTGCCTCCGGCGGCCGGGGGGCGTCAC
>Ga0183100_1000393_pt1 | contig 38505 bp, 35 predicted proteins | sample Biomet2_FD_127789 | JGI IMG/M metagenome (GOLD analysis project Ga0183100, IMG submission 127789) | Microbial communities from bioreactor (seeded with anoxic lake sediment) at LBNL, California, USA - Biofuel metagenome 2 | ecosystem: Engineered > Bioreactor > Anaerobic > Unclassified ... | reverse complement strand
TGGTGCGTCCTTCGGGGACGGCGAATCCGGCGGGGAGGTCGCCCATATCCTGGAAGGTGTAGGCGACTTCGATCCGGTTCTCATAACGGCTGGCGGCCGCCGCGGGGGGGCGCCCCCCCCCCCCCCCACTCCCCTCTCCCATACTCCCCCTCTCCCCATACTCCCTGTTCCCCCTATCCCCCCCTTCTCCCATTCCTCCCCTTACGCTCCTGCACCGCCGGCAAGCCGCGCGCCGAGTTCATAGGCCTTGGCGCAATCCTGCGGAAAAACGTCGGCTCGCCGCTTGGCCTTGGCCGTCGCGTCCCAACAGGTGGAAAGGTATTTGGAATAATCGTCGAATTGCCAGGTGTCCGTGGCGAGCAGCAGCTCACAGGAGCCAAAGATGCGGGCCATGGTGCCCTGCATGCGCTGCATGAACGGCTCATACCCATAGGTCGGGATGTCCTGTTCTTTGACGTTCATGGTGTAAATGACCGCTGTGGGTATTTTGCGCGGGAAAATAGAGGCGTAGCCCGGCGTATAGGTCGCATAGGGAAAAAGCAGCCGTTCGAAGCAGGAACGCATGGCACCGGTTTCCGCGCCGAAATAGATGGGCGTTCCCAAAATCAGGGCATCGGCGGTTTCCATCTGTTTCAAAACAGGGGTCAGTCCGTCCTTGACGGCGCACCGCCCATAGTTTTTCCCACCGATCTTTTTACATTCAAAACAACTGATGCACCCTTTATATTCCAGCCCATAAAGGTGCACCGTCTCAACGCTTGCCCCCCGGCTTTCCGCTCCGTCCGCGGCATGTTTGAGTAACGTCGCCGTATTCCATTTTTTCCGCGGGCTGCCGTTTATAATAACAACGTTCATGATTCCTCCGTTTGTTCCAGCGGTTTTCCGCTTTTGTGGTCTGCATACACCACCTACGATTCCCTGCAATCACTACCCAAAGTGATACAGAGGCACCAACGCGGTACTGCACCCCCCACGAACAAAAACGAAGGATTCACGCGCAGCCGGCAATTCCCCCTTTGGGAGAACTCCCGGCCGCAGACGCGCGCACCAACAACTCTGGATAAAATACCGCAGGCAAGACATGCGGCGTTCCGGCGAAGGGATCCGGGGGGATGATCCCCCCGGCGGGTCCAGGGCAACGCCCTGGCGGAATTCGGGGCAGCGCCCCGACAAACGCTCGGGTAACACCCTTATCCTGTAGTCTTCTCCTCACTCACGAGCAGGACGCCGTCCTCGCCGTCGAGTTCAGCCACGGCCACGTCCACGTGCTCACCCTGCGCGGTATGCACCCGCTTGCCGACATAGTCGGCCTGGATGGGCAGTTCACGGTGTCCCCGTCGGTCAATGAGCACGAGCAGTTCCACGCGCCTGGGCCGGCCGTAATCCAGCAGGGCCTCCAGGGCGGCCCGGATCGTGCGGCCGGAAAAAAGCACATCGTCGATGAGTACGACGTTTTTGTCGGCCAACGAGAAGGGAATATCCGAAGGGCCGACCTGCGGCTGGACATCGCTTTTGGTCCAATCGTCGCGATAGAGATTGATATCGAGCTTACCGAGCGGCACATCGCAACCGGCCCGGGTATCCAGCAGAGCCTTGAGCCGGGAGGCCAATTCGGCCCCACGCCGCTGAATACCAACCAGCGCCAGGACGCCGTTCGGATCATGATGTTCGATAATTTCCGAGGCCAACCGCTCGAGCGTGCGGCGCACCTCACCGGCGGTCATCATTTTTTTCCGTTTTGTCACGGGTTTTCCCCCAGGCTTTTCCCGCATCTATCCCAAAAAGCACAACACTGGCAACGGGGGGCAGTCCGCTTCGAGACAAGCTATTTGACTTTTCGATCACGCATGTTTAGTTCCATAGAAAGAGTTTTGGTCCAGGAGGTTCTCATGGTCGAGTTAACGCCTGCCGCAAAGACCCAGCTTGACGAGTACTTTGCGCAAAATGAAAAAACGCCCATCCGGATCTACCTGTCGTCCGGGGGCTGATCTGGCCCCAGATTAGCGATGGCTCTGGATGAGTCGCGCGAAACGGATGCGGTGCTCGATGTCGAAGGCTACACTTTCGTCATAGAGAAAGACCTGTACGAAAAAGCTTCCCCGCTGAAAGTCGACATGACGTACATGGGGTTTGCGATCACCTCGGAAATGGAACTTGGCGGCGGCGGTAGCTGCGGCTCGTCCTGTTCCGGCGGATCCTGCTCTGTGTCCTGATCTGCTGCGGCGGACGCCTTCACTATTACGATCACCGAAGATTCGGCCCTGGTTGGATTGAAGAGACGTATTTGACAATCCGATCTTCGGTGATTACCGATGGGGTATCTCTCGCTTGGAGGTTCCCATGGTTTCCTTGACGGACTCGGCGCGAGCCGAACTTGATAATTATTTCGCAGACAAGCAGAAAACCCCCATCCGCGTTTACCTCAACAAAGGCGGTTGCTGTGGGCCATCCCTGACTCTTGCCCTGGATGAGTCCCGTGAGAATGACGACATCTTTGATCTCAACGGCTACACGTTCGTTGTGGACAAAGAACTCATGGCCATGGCCAGCCCGATCGCCATCGACATGACCGATTATGGCTTCAGCGTCTCCTCGAGCCTGCAGCTCGGCGGCGGCTCCTGCGGCTCCGGATCCTGCGGCGGCGGCTCCTGTGGCGGCGGCTCCTGCGGCTCCTAGTTTCCCTGACGAACGATATTGCAAGGGCCGGAGTCCCTCCGGCCCTTTTTTTGGGATACCGCGCCAGTACGCCACCAACAACCCGGGTCCGTTACGAGTCAGTTATGCACACACCCGACGACGCCATCACGCTCACCGACAACGCCCGCCGGGCGTTGGAACAACATTTCGCCGCAACGCAACGTCCTCCGTTGCGGATCTTTTTGTCCTTTTTAAGCGAATCCGGCCCACGCCTGGAACTGACGCCCGACGCCCCCACACCGACAGACACCACGGTCTCGTGTAGCGGTTGGAGCTTTGTCGTCAACAATTTGCTTTTCCAGCAGGCCGCCCCACTGCTTGTCGATTGTGACCAGACCGGCTTTTGCATCCACTCCCAGTTGGATTTTTCCGAAGCTGGCGGCGACTGCGGCGGACACTGCACTTCCCACTGAGTCCTCAAACAACTGTTTTTTTCCTTTCCGGCCGAAGGGTTTTTCCCTGCGATAAACCGCAACGCCTTGCCAAGGGCTGCGGCTTTCACTAGTATTCGAATCGGTTGGCGCTATCCAAAGGAGATCACCATGCCAGGCAAGATTCTCATCGTGGACGATGAGGTGCATATCCGCATGCTCCTGGAGCAGACGCTTGAAGAACTGGAAGAAGACTATGGCGTTGAAATCCTCTCCGCGCAAAACGGCGAGGAAGGCCTTGCCCTCATCCGTTCGAACAAGCCCGATGTTGTCTTCCTGGACATTATGATGCCCAAGCTCAATGGCTATGAAGTCTGCCAGCGCGTCAAGGAAGATCCGGACATCACCGATATCGGCATTGTCCTGCTCACCGCCAAAGGCCAGGAAGTGGACCGGCGGCAGGGCCTTGAGCTGGGAGCCAGCCGATACATGACCAAACCCTTCGATCCCGACGAAGTGCTCAAGGTTGCCAAAGAACTCCTGAAACTGGACGATTGACCGGGCCTGTCGCCCAAGATCCAACCCCCATGGTGCCGTTGCGGCGATTGCTCAAAAAACGGGCGTTGACCCCGCTTCTCACCCACGCCCAGGCGTTTTTGGGCGAGGGTTGGCATGTGGAAATTCGGGAAACCGAGGACAACGGACCAGCGCCACCCGGGTGCAGACATGAGCCCCTGCGCCTCAATACCGTCCTCATCGGCTATCTGGTGCTCACCCCGCCCCCCGAAGCCGTCCCCCAGGAATGGCCCGCAGCCTCTATCGCCAAACTGGCGCGATTCGTTGCAGATTGCATTGAGACCCAAATCGACGGCGAAGCCCTGCGCCGCAGTCTGGCCAGCGAAGTCCTGACCAAATACCGCGAAATTTCCCTGCTCCACCGGGCAACGCTTGGTTTAAACGGCTCGTTGCGCCCCCGCGATGTGGCCCAGGCCCTCTTGGAGGAATGCGGCCGCGGGGAACTTCCGGCCGACGTCGGCATTGTTTTTTTGTGTCCCCCGACCGAAAAGGTGTTTACGCCGGTCTGCGCCTTCGGGGACACGACCGTCTGTCGACTGGCCGAGGTCTCCCGCTCAACGCTGTTCTGGGACATCTCCAAGACGCAAAAGGGCGAAATCATAAATGATCTTTCCGCTGACCGGCGATGGCGCGACGAAGCGGCCCTGACCTCGCTGCTGCTTTTTCCCCTGGTCGCCGCCAACCGGTGCGTGGGCATGCTGGCCCTGGGCGGGGTTTCGGCCGTCCGCTTCGAGGCCAGTCACCTGCAGTACGTGGGGACACTCGCCACCGTGGCTGGCATTGCCATGGGCAACGCCCTCCATTTCGAATCAATCCAGGTCCTTATCAATTCCCTGATGCAGGCCCTGGCCACAGCCATTGACGCCCGTGACCCCTTCACCGCGGGCCATTCCCAACGCGTAGCCCGACTCGGCGTGGCCCTGGCCAAAGTAGTGCATCAGGATGTCCGGTTTTTCCAGGATGTGACCTTCACGCCAAGCGACATGGAAGAATTGCTGTACGCCGGCCTGCTGCACGACGTGGGTAAAATCGGCATCCGGGAAGAAGTCCTGACCAAGGCCACCCGGCTCTCTGTCGCCACTATGGCCGTCATTGGCCAACGACTGGCTCTTTTGACCATGCTGACAGGCGAGAATCTGGACGCTGCCTCCGAAACCTTGCGCCGTATCAACGCAGCCGACTGCGTCACCCGGGAAGATACGACCTTCGTCGTCGGCCTGGGCGCCCGGGAAATTCGCGTGGGCGAACGGGCCATGCCGATTCTGACCGAGCAGGAAATCGCCTGCCTGCTGATCCCCCGGGGCAACCTGACGCCCGAGGAGCGCCGCGAAATCGAACGCCACCCAGCCGAATCTCACCGCATCCTGCAACACATTCCGTTTCCCGAAAACATGGGCCGATTGTTGCCCATCATCTCCCAGCACCACGAACGTCTCGACGGTTCGGGCTACCCCGGCGGACTCAAAGGACCGGATATCCTGCTGCAAAGCCGCATCACCGCCATCGTGGATATTTACGACGCCATCACCATGGCCCGCCATTACAAGCCCGCCCTGCCCCGCGAAAAGGCCCTCGGCATCCTGTGGCAGGAAGCCCGGGCCGGGCGCATCGATGCCAGATTGGTCGAATTGCTGGATGCCCATATCGTCACCATCGAGCAGGACTGCGAACGCTTGCGCCAACGCATCGACTTTGCCGACTACCTGCAACTGCAGCCCACTGCTGCCGCAGGAGCCTGAGGATCAAAAAGAACGGACGGCCAAGGCCGTCCGTTCGTCGCTGCGGAAATCGGGTGCGCCCCGATGCCTGTGGCGGGGAATCATTCCCCTGCCCCAGAAAAAATGCTCAGAGACTTTTTTTATCCGCCACTGCAGCGCTCAATTCGGCTTCGGCCACAAGCTGACCGTCAACCGTGGCTTCAGCCCGCATTTTACACAGGGCCAGGCGGCGCTTGAGATCAAAACACCGCAAGATAAGCTGGTCGCCAGGCACGACCGGACGTCGGAATTTGGCTTTTTCCACGCCCGTGAACATGAAAATCCGATCCCCCAGAGGCCCCTCAAGGGATTTGGACACCAAAATGCCTCCGGCCTGGGCCAGGGCTTCCAGAATCAACATGCCGGGCATCACCGGCGCGCCGGGAAAATGCCCCTGAAAAAAAGGTTCGTTTATGGTCACATTCTTAAGGGCGGTAATCGACGTCCCGGCCTCGTAGGCCACAACCCGGTCCACCAGTAAAAACGGATACCGATGGGGCAACAGTTCGTGGATCTCGGCAATGGAAATAACGATTGGCGCTGCCGTCATGGGGGCTCGCTCTCCATGTGAAAAGGGCCGGGAAGTGCGACGTCCCGGCCCGTTATTCCAAACGCAAACCTGCGCTATTTGCCTTTGTCGAATTCGGACTGAATGGCGGCGGTCACGTCCATCTTGGGATCGAAATAGGGGACGCTGCGGGCTTCCAGGATCACGGAATAGCCGTTCTTGGCGGCGTAATCCGTCACAACCTTCTGCAGGCGATTGAGCAACGGCTGCAACACGCTCTGCTGGGACTGCTGCTCTTCCTGCTGCAACTTATTGCGATCTTCCAAGTACTTGCGAGCCTTGCCTTCAAAGTCGGCGGCCTTGCTCTTCATGGCGTCCTGGGACAGGGCCACGCTTTTTTTCTGAAGTTCGTCCTGCATTCTCTTGAGGTCGTCGCCCTGGGCGGCCAACGCCTTTTCGCGAGACTCAAATCGAGACTTGAGGCTGCCCAACGCCGATTTGCCGGCGCTGGAATTGGACAGGGCGTCATCAAGGTTGATGATGCCGATTTTGCCCTGGGCATGCGCCGCCACCGGCATGACCAGAACGGCCAAAACAATCAAAACCCGCAACATAACGCCCATTACTCGACTCCTTGCTCGTTACTTGTTTCGGGGGGCTTTCGCCCCCCGGTTTATTGTCGGTATCCTTGCCTGGGAACGCGTTCGCCGTCGCGCGAGACTCCTGCCGGGGTCGGCCGGGTGGCGGGAAGCGGCGGTTCGCGGTCAAACGCTAGAAGGTCTGCCCCATGGTAAATCCAACCTGGGAAGGCGCCAGATGATGCTGCTCGGCATCAAGTCCATAGCCGTATTCCACCCGGATCAGGCCCAAGGGCGAGTACCAACGCACGCCTGCGCCGATGCTGCGGTAGAAGTCAAAACTCACGTCCGTGTAATCCCGCCAGGAATTACCGGCATCGAAGAAGGCCACGCCGAAGAGTCCGTTGGACTTGCTGATCGGGAAGATGCCTTCAACGTTGGTGAAGGCCTCGGCCTTACCGCCGATCCGCTCACGCGTCCACCGATCCCTGGGCGAGATCTTATCCAGCTCGTACCCACGCACGTTGTTGATGCCACCAAGGTAGAAGCGTTCGTAAACCGGGATGTCACCGCCCGAGTTGGGGTAAACGACGCCGGCCTGCCCACGCCAGTGGAAGACCATATCCCACGGCAGCGGGTAGAAGAAGTTCGAGGTGTACATGGGTTTGACGAAAGCGTCATCGCCGCCGACGACACCACCGGCATACTCCAAGGACAGGGTGTTTTTGGTGCCCTTGGTCGGCCGGGTGGCGCTGTTGACCGTATCGCGGTCGATTTCGCCGTAGACCGAACTGGCCCAGTGCCAACCACGCGACTGGAGGATGACGCTCGAGGCAAACGGGTTGGTGTGATAGATGTGGTAGTGATCCAACCGGTAATCCCAGGACAGGACCGTATATTCACCGAGCGGGTAGGCAAAACGCACCTTGCCGCCGGTGGTGGTCTTTCTGAAGTCGTCGTAGGCGCGGTAGACCTGATAAAGATCGGCGCCCACGGCCAGCTTGGAGTCGTAGAACCGGGGGTTGGTAAACGACAGGATGCCGCGGCTGGACTTGCCGCTGAACATGCCTTGGAACTTGGCGTTATAGCCCTTGCCGAAGAGGTTTTTCTCTTCGATCGATCCGCCGAAGAACACGCTGTCAGAGGTGGAGTAACCGGCGCCGACGCTGATGGATCCGGTATTTTTGTCCTTCACCTTGACTTTGATATCCACTTCGCCGGGGTTGTCCGTGGGCACGGTCTCGATGTCGACCTTTTCAAAGTATTCGAGCTTGTCCAGGCGCTCGTTGGAACGACGCAGCTTGGAGCCACTGAACATGTCGCCATCGGCCAGTCGGACTTCGCGGCGCACCACGTTGTCGCGGGTCTTGTCGTTGCCTTCGATGGTCACGCGGCGCACATAAACCTTGCGTCCCTTCGTGATCATATAGGTGATGTCGATAACCTTCGTGTCGGCATGCTTTTGCATGTCCACGTCGGCCTCGGCAAAGGCGTATCCATCATCGGCGTAGAGTTCGGCCAGGGCGTTCAGATCATCGCGCAAGACGGAACGGTTGAAGTAGTCGCCCTTGCTGGCCAATTCGTCGAGTTTGATCCGATCGAGAAGCTTGGGTTCGTCGTAGAGCAGGTCGCCACCAAAGCTGATGGTCCCGACTTTGTAGCGGTCCCCTTCCTCGACCCGGAAGATGACGGTGATGCCGTCATCGCCGTAGATGACCTCCGGCTGGCCGACCTTGGCGTCCACGAAGCCCCGGTTGGCGTAATAGGCCTCGACGGCCGCGGCGTCGCGTTCGAGCATTTCTTCCTTCAGCACGCCCGAGCCGGTGACCCAGGACCAGAAATGCCGGGTGGAGGTGGCCAATTCAGACTTCAGATCGCTCTCACTGATCTGCTTGGCGCCCTCGATCTTAACTTCCTTAATGAAGAGCTTCTTGGGCTCCTTGACGATAATATTGAGGCGGGCCACCCGGGGATCGGTCTGTTCCAGCTCGTAGGTGATCTCGGTCTTGTAGTAGCCCTTCTTGCTGTAGAGTTCCCGGATCTTGCCCAGGTCGTCGGCCAACACCTTGAGGTTGAGGACGCCGCCGGCCTTGGTGCTCATGGCTTCCAGGATATCGTCTTTTTTCACATCGCCGTTGCCAGTGACGCCGATAGCCTGAATGCGCGGCTTTTCCTTGACCACGAAAGTGACCCGCTTGCCGCCGGGCAACGTATCCAGACGAACCTGGACATCATCAAAATAGCCCATTTCAAAGAGCTTTTTGACGTCGTCGTTGACGGTTTTGGGGTCGTAGGTCTGATTGGCCTGCGTTTTAATTTTTAAAAGGACAACTTCCTTATCCAGGATGGAGTTGCCCTCGACGTCGACTTCGGCGATGCGTTCGGAACTGCCTGCCCCGACGGCCGCGATGTGGGGCTTGAGCTTGTCGACCAGTTCCCCGGCCGCGGTGTCCAGGCCCATCACGTTTTTAGCCGAGGCAAAGACCGCCACCGGGTCGCCCCCGGAAACCTTGATCAGCTTGGCGTCGAGGCTCAGCCCTTCGCCAACCTTGGAAATACTGCCAAAAACAACATATTCGGCCCGCGCCCCAGCGCCCAACTTGCGGGCGGCGGCGGCATCGGTGACAGACTTGCCGCCCTCAGGCACGGCGGCAATGCCGGACGCCTTGAGCTTGTCGGCCAAAATTTGAGGCAGGCTCCCCTGAACGGAATGCAAGGCATCGGCCGCATTGATCTCAAAAGGCAGCACCAGCACTTTGCCGGACTGGGCCAGGGCCGGCCCTGCGGCCAATAAAAGGCACGCGACGAGCAAAAGCCCCTTAAGGCCGTAATAGTTCATTCCGCGCATAGAGTTCTCCACCCTGCAGCTCCAATCTCCGGCCCATAAGAGCGGCCAGGTTATGGTTGTGGGTCACCACAACCAACGTCATACCCAGGTCGGCGTTGAGGCGGGCGAGCATCTCGCCAACCCGTGCTCCCGTGGCTTCGTCCAGGTTACCGGTGGGTTCGTCGGCCAAAAGGACAGATGGCCGCAATAAGACAGCCCGGGCAATCGCCGCCCTCTGCCGCTCTCCCCCTGAAAGCGTTGTTACCCTGTGTTCGGCCCTTTCATCAAGTCCCACGAGCGACAAAGATGCCCTTGCCCGATCAAAAGCTTCCCGTCGCGGCAGGCCGGCGATGAGGCCCGGCATGGCCACATTTTCCATTGTCGTGAATTCGGGTAACAGATGATGGAACTGAAAAACGAATCCGATGCGACGGTTACGGGTATCGGCCGCCTCCCGGGGAGACAGCGAGGCCAGTTCCCGACCGCCGAAGGAAATCGTGCCCGAGGAGGGCTTGTCGAGGGCTCCCAACAGATGGAGCAACGAGGACTTCCCCGACCCCGAAGCTCCCAAAATCGCAAGCGAATCCCCTGCCTGAATAATAAAATCCAACGATTTTAAAACAATGACTTCTTCTGCCGGCCCCTGATAGACCTTGCGCACCTGACGCAGTTCATACAGCGGGGCATCAATCATGACGCAACGCCTCCGCCGGGGTCAGTCGGGCGGCCTGACGAGCCGGATACAACGTGGCCAGAAAACACAGGGTCAGGGCCGTAACCCCAATCAGCGTCAGATCCGGCCAATCCAGGCGCACGGGCAGATGGTCCATAGGATATACGTCGCCGGGAATTTTGATAAACTGGTATTTTTCCAGAGCCAGGGCCACGGTCAGCCCCAGGCCAAAGCCCAGGGCCGTACCCACGATGCCGATGATCGACCCCTGGAGCATAAAAATATTGCGGATATTTTGGGGCGTGGCCCCCATGGACATGAGAATGGCAATGTCGCGGGTCTTTTCCATGACCAGCATGACCAGGGTGGTGATAATGGAAAAGGAGCCGACCAGCACGATCATGACCAAGATGACGAACATGGCTGTCTTTTCAAGGTGTAATGCCTTAAAAAGATTGCCGTTCATGTCTATCCAGGTTCGGACGTAGATCGGCGGCCCGCCCAAAGCTTCGCGCACCCGGGGGGCCAGCACATCCACGGCATCCACATCGGCGATCTTCAGTTCGAGACCGGTCACGATGTCGTTTTTAAAGCCCAACAGCTCCTGGGCGGCCGGGATGGAGACATAGGCCATCGTGGAATCATATTCGTACATGCCGGACTTGAAAAGCCCTCGCAGAACAAATGTTTTGACCTTCGGCGAAAAACCGGCCGCGCTTTCCTTGCCTGCCGGCGACATCAGATTGATGGAGTCGCCAAGGCCCAGACCCAGCCGATCGGCCAGCTCCCGGCCGACGATGATGCCCGGAAACGGTCCCGGCGCGGTCAGATCGTTGAGGCTCCCGGCCACGATCTCGCGCGGCAGGGCCAGTACTTTCCCGGCCGAAACCGGATCGATGCCCCGCAGCACCACGCCCTTGACCCCATGGGAACTCGACAGCATGACCTCGGTATAGACAAAAGGAGTGGCCCCGAGCACACCCGGCACGGCCTCGGCCTTCTGCATGTCGGCCCGGTAGTCGTGCATGGCGCCGCCGGCCACGGCCGCCACCATGTGGGCGTTAATGCCGAGGATTTTGTCGCGCAGTTCCACCGAGAAGCCGTTCATCACCCCGACCACGACGATCAGAGAGGCCACCCCAAGCCCCACCCCGAGAATCGAGATGAGAGAGATGACCGAGATGAAGGCCTGCTTCTGGCGGGCCAGGAGATAGCGTTTGGCGATATAGAGTTCGAAACTCATGAACCCGGCTGGCCCTCAGGCCGCAGCAACGGAAACAGGATGACCTCACGGATGGAAGCCTGATCGGTCAGCAACATCACCAACCGGTCGATGCCGATGCCTTCCCCCGCCGCCGGCGGCATGCCGTACTCAAGCGCCCGCACGTAGTCGTCATCCATGCGGTGGGCCTCGTCGTCGCCGGCCTCCTTCTCGCGGACCTGCTCCTCAAAGCGCAGACGCTGATCCACGGGATCATTGAGCTCGGAAAACGCATTGCCCATCTCACGCCCGGTGATAAACAGCTCGAACCGGTCGGTGAGGGTGGCATCCTCCGAGTTGCGGCGCGAAAGGGGCGATATTTCCGTGGGATAATGATAAATAAAGTGCGGTTGGATGAGCTTGGGCTCAACAAAGATATCAAAGAGCTTGGCCTGGACCTTACCAAGCTTTTCGCCCTTGAGCACCTTCTCACCGCTTTTTTCCGCCAGGGCCTTGGCGGCGTCGAAATCGTTGTAGACCAGAGGGTCAATGCCGCCGATCTTTTCCAGGGACTCGTGGAAGGTCAGTCTGGCCCAGCCCGGACCGAGGTTGATGGGCTGGCCCTGATACTCGACCACATCGCCGCCGGTCACGGCCCGGGCCAGACGGCCGAAAAGCCGTTCGGTCAGGTCCATCAGATCGGTATACCGGGCAAAGGCCCAGTAAAATTCACACATGGTGAATTCCGGATTGTGCCGGGTGGAGACGCCTTCATTGCGGAAGTTGCGTCCGACCTCGTAGACCTTCTCGAAACCGCCGACGAGCAGCCGTTTGAGGTACAGCTCCGGGGCGATACGCATATAAAGGCTCATGTCGAGCGCGTTATGATGCGTGACAAACGGCTTGGCCGTCGCGCCACCGGGGATGGCCTGCATCATGGGCGTTTCCACTTCCATGAAACCGGCTTCATCCAAAAAGGCCCGCAGTTCCCGGATGATCAGCGTCCGGGCCTTGAAGATCTCAACGGCCTTGGGCGTGACGATCAAATCCACATAGCGCTGGCGATAGCGGGTCTCGACGTCTTTTAAGCCGTGGTATTTCTCCGGCAGTGGCCGCATGGACTTGGTCAGGAGCCGCACCGCATCGGCATGCACGGTCAGCTCGCCGGTCTTGGTCCGGAAGAGCCGGCCCGCCGCGCCGACAATGTCGCCGATGTCGAACTTCTTAAAGGAGGAATACGCCTCCTGCCCCAGGGTGTCGCGCTCGGCGAAAACCTGGATACGGCCCGAGGAGTCCTGAATGGTGAAAAAAGCCACCTTGCCGAAGGAGCGCAGGGACACGATGCGCCCGGCCAGCCGGAAGCGCTGGTCCAGGGCCGCCAGCCCGGCCTCGTCCGTGGCCTCATGGGCCGCGGCCACGACGCCGATGTCGTCGCCCTTCTGAAAGTCGTTAGGGTAAAGGGGAACCCCGTCGTCAAGGAGTTGCACTGCCTTGGCGATGCGGTTCTTGAAAACCTCGTTGAGTTCGTCGCGGGCGTCCAGGCTTTCGAGCAGAGGGCGGAAGTCCTCCACCCGCTTGGACTTGACCGGGAGCTTGTATTCTTTTTTACGTGGTGCGTCGCTGCCCACGGCGATTCTCCGTTGCTTCAGATCGTTAAGCCGCCCTGAAAGCGGCCAAGCGCATTTGGGTACGAGAAATACGCAGTGCCGTCAAGAAAGAGCAGCCTCACATTTTTTTTCAGAAAAAAAAACAAATTTCCTTGACGGTCCGTCCGGATCCCGATAAATGTCTCCCTCGCTTCGATGTTCCCCGGTAGCTCAATTGGCAGAGCGGGTGGCTGTTAACCACTAGGTTGGCGGTTCGAGTCCGTCCCGGGGAGCCAGAAAATTCAGGGAGCCTGACATACCGTCCGGCTCCCTTTTTCTTTGGCGCGACGAAAACCCCGATTCCCCTCACAATACCCAGCAATTCTACGCTTTTTTCGACAGGCCTGCCGGATCCACGAAGCGGCTGGTCAGCACGAAGCACAGTCCCACGCCCAAAAGACTGGCCCCGGCATCGGCCAACAAGAAGCCGCCGTATCCCGCCCGATGCATCACCCAGGTTCCAAGCAACGGGCCAAGGAAATTGCCGATTTGCAGGGACAGCATCATCAGGTTGGAATCAATGGCCTTAAAACGCGGCGCCGAAATCCCGAACATGAGGGCGTACAGGGCCGGCGATCCCACGCCCATGCCAATGCCCATGGCCAACGACGATCCATATAACCCGGCCAACCCGTCCGCCTGCGCGGCCAGGAAAAAACTGACCGTGGACATGGCGAAGCTGAAGCAGATGAGCTGCACCTTGCGCACCTTGTCGAACAGATGGTTGCCGAAGGCCCGGATAAGAATCATGCAGCACATCTGAATGCTGAAATACGACCCAACGTCGCTATAGCCGTGGGACTGGAACAACCCCTTGGCCATGAAAAAAAGTGAAGAAAACGTCACGATATAAATCGTGTTGAGCACCAGCACCATGGCAATGGGGGGAGAGGCGGCATTCCGGTACATGTCGCCCAGGGAAATTCTGGCTGCCGGCTTGGCCGGCCCCTCCGCTTCCTGCTGCCGCCGGCTGATAATATAAATGAGCACCAGCCCTGGCAGCAGGAGCAGAGACATATCCCGGTATCCGTAGGCCACGGACGGCAAATGGGGCACCACGACGTCGCACACGGCCGGCACAATGGAATACGGCAGCAGCAGGGCCACGGAATACAGACTGAAGGCCTGCCCGCTGCGCTCCGGGGGAATACGCGACACCATCATGGTCATGCAGGCGGCGGACAGCAAATACACGGCCACCCCGTTGACCAGACGAACGGCCAACATGGACAGCACGCCATGGGCGTACAGGTAGGCGACGCCGCTGCCAAGCAGCAGCACCGCGCCAAGGGTGGCCCAACGAACGGCATTGCGGGTGGTCAGGTAGGGACTGGCAAACAGAAAAAACACAATCGTCGACAGGGAGGAGCTGCCAATCAAAAAGCCCCGCCACTGCATGGGAATGCCAATTTCCTGCAAGTAAAGGTATAAATTATAAAAAACTGTTATATTACAGTATGTAAGGAAGATAAGTAGGCAGCTAGCGATAAAATCGAAAGAGAACAATTTTTTTTGAGACATGGCGTAGCCCCGTTCAGAGATGCTGTTGAAACGATGCCAGGACACATGGCAAACCGCCGCGCAACGTCCCCCCAAGGTCTGGGAAGGACGCGCGCACGGTACACAGCAGAGGGAGAGAAACGCGTCGAGAAGACGGTCCAGGTTTATGCGCCCGGACTGCCGCCGGACGCCTCGCCCAGGTGCGTCAGGAAGGCCATAAAATTTCCCGTGTACTCATAGGAGCCCACATGGGTGAAGATACTGTGCACATCGGCATAAATCTCGCCCCCGATGTCTGTCCAACGTTTGCAGAAGGCGTAGTCTTCCGGCAGATATTCCCGGTTTTCCGTATCGATAACCGTGTCGAAAAAGGCCACGTTGTTGGGATGGTCGTCATTGGTGTAGGCATAGTCATAGCGCAGCTCCGGGTAGGCCTCGGCCATGCGCCCGAAGACTTCGCGCCGGATCAACATGAATCCCGTTGCACCGTATTCCACCGGCAAAAGCCCCGTCCCCGGCTCGGGACGACCGCCGGGTTTGAGCTTGACCGCATAGTGCATCGAGGCCCCCGCCGCCACCCGTTCGGGCACGTCCTGGTTCAGACTGCGCAATTTCTCCAGCTCAATATGTTTGACCGGATAAATCCCGCAGACCACATCCTTGTCGGCCTTGAGGTATTGCCAGGGCAGCTCGGGCATAAAGCCGATATCGGCATCGATGAACAGCAAATGGGAGTACTCTGTCTGGCGCAAAAACTCATTGGCGATCAGATTGCGCGCCCTGGGAATCAGACTTTCCTGCGACGGGGTAAGCATACCGGTCTTGACCCCCTGCTGCTCCAAAAAGCCGATGCAGGGCACCACCGACCGCAGATAATTCACCGTCACGCTGCCGTTGTAGCACGGCGTGCCTATCATGAGCATGGGTTTGTCCCCGGTCGGCATGTCTCTCCCCCCTTTGCGGCCTCCTGCGGGCCGATTTCTGCAATCTTTTAGGGAGCCGACCCGGGGGAAGTCAATGCGTTTCCGGGGCTTGGACAGACCCGGCCCCATGGGCTAGAAGTCCGACGCCCCCACAACCAGCCACCCAGAGGCGATCGGCATGGCCCTGCCCCGCGACATTCCCTGCGAATCCATTATGGAGTCCCTGGCCGACGGCGTTTTCACCGTGGACACGGCCTTCACCATCACCTTCTTTAATCGCGCGGCCGGTGCCATCACCGGCATTTCCCCAGTTGAAGCCCTGGGACGCAAATGTTGGGAGGTCTTTCATTCCAGCCTGTGTGACGGAGCCTGCGCCCTGGGCGAATGCATCAAAAAAGACACGACGCTGTTAAACCAGTCGATTTTCATTGTGCGGCCGGATGGCAACAAAATGCCGATCAGCATCAGCGCCGCCCCCCTGCGCGATGCCGCCGGACGCATTGTCGGCGGCGTCGAAACCTTCCGGGATATTTCCGACCTCAAGCGCCTGCGCAAGGAGCTCGAAGGCGTCTGCACCCTTGAAGACATCGTCACCAAAAACAAAACCCTGGCCCGTTCCCTGGATATTTTGCCGCGCATTGCCGAATCCGGCTCCACGGTCCTGCTCCTGGGAGAATCCGGCACCGGCAAGGAACTGTTCGCCCGGGCGCTGCACACCCTGAGTCCCCAGAAAAACGGCCCCTTCATCGCCGTCAATTGCGGGGCCCTGCCCGGCGAACTGCTCGAATCCGAACTCTTCGGCCATGTGCGCGGAGCCTTCACCGATGCCAAAACCGACCGCAAAGGCCGTTTCGCCGTAGCCCAGGACGGCACCCTGTTTCTCGACGAAGTGGGGGAATTGCCCCTGCCCCTTCAGGTCAAACTCCTGCGTGTTCTCCAGGAACGGACCTACGAGCCGCTTGGTTCCGACAAAACTCTGACAACCAATGCCCGCATCGTGGCTGCCACCAACCGCGATCTGGAAGCCATGGCCGCCACCGGAGCCTTCCGGCGCGACCTGTTCTATCGCCTGGGCGTTGCCCGTATCGTCTTGCCGCCCCTTCGCGAACGCCCCGAAGACATCCCCCTGCTCGTCGATACCTTCATCGAACGGCTCAATCTCCTCAAAGACAAGGCCGTCACCGGAACCACCGATGCGGCCATGCGACTGCTGTTGCGCCACGACTACCCGGGCAACGTCCGAGAATTGCAAAATATCCTGGAATACGCCTTTATCCTGTGCTCTTTTGGCCGCATTGGCGCCGATCACCTGCCCGACTACCTGCACCCCCAATCCGAAGCGCCCCATGCGCCCGCAAGCGCCCCGGCCTCCATGCGGACCATCAAATACCGGGCCGCCCTGGCCGCGCTCACCCGGCACGGCGGCAAACGCATGGAAACCTGTCGGGAACTTGGCGTCACCAAGGACACCCTACGCCGCATCCTGGCCCAGGGCCCGGATACCTAGCCCAGCCCAGACAGGCCCTACGGACACGTTTTCCGGGAGCGCGCTCCATAAAAAAAGCCGGCGTCAAAGCCGGCTTTCACCCGTTACGGGAGAGGGAAAATGAGGGCGTCGTGCCCGATCGGGGTCCCGTCCGATCGGACACGGCAAGGAGGGATTCTATAGTACTCTGCTAGCTTGCCTGCGTGGTTTTCAAAACGGCATCGGCCAGACGCGACAGCACAAAACAGAAAACAACAACGAAGGATACCAGAAGAAGCTTTTCCATAAACATTGGCGCAACCTCCGATTGCTTTTTATATGCATTGGTCGTGCCAACATGTTTTATCGATACCTCCCCCGGAAAACAGACGGCGTCGCCAAAGCAAAAGCCCCGGGCAATCAAGGCCCAGGGCTTTACGATACGGCTCGTTTCGCCCAAAAATCGGAACGCAGTCCGGAGGCGGGACAGCCCGGCGCCAAACCGGCAAAGATCCCCTATCGGCAGGGAATGGGCAATAATTTTATACGCAGCGGTTAACAAACATAGCCAAATTTGCCGGGGACCCGGCTAGGCCTCTCGCTGCGATCGGGGCAAAATCAGGTTGAGCACCACGCCGGCCACGCCGGCCAGCCCGATGCCTTCCAGGTGTACCCCGCCAAAGGAAAAGGCCATCCGCCCCATGCCGAGCACAACGATCAGGGCCACAATGGCCATGTTGCGCGGCTCGAGCAAATCCGCCCCTTCCCGCACCAGGGAATTGAGCCCGACCACCATGATGGCCCCGAAAAGCAGCAGCATGATGCCACCCATGACCGGCGAGGGAATGGTCTGCAACAGCGCCCCGAGCTTGCCGATAAAGGCCAGACACACCGCCGTGACCGCCGCCCAGGTCATCAGGGCCGGGTTATAAATCTTAATCAGGGACACGGCGCCGGTCACTTCGGCATAAGTCGTCAGCGGCGGCCCGCCCAGACAACCGGCCAATACCGTGGCCACACCATCGCCCATCAGGGAGCGATGCACACCGGGGTTTTCCAGATAATTGTGCCCCGTCACCTGGCCAATGGCCAAGACGCTGCCAAAATGCTCGATAATGGGGGCAATGGCCACCGGCACAATGATGATGACGGCGTCAAAATTAAATTCCGGTCCGACAAAGGACGGCACGGCAAACCACGGCGCGGCCGCGACCGGCGAAAAATCCACCAACCCCAGGCACAAGCTGGCCAGATAACCGGCTATAATCCCGCATAGAATCGGCACCAGTCGCAGCAAGCCCCGCCCCCGTATGGCCACCAATACCGTCACGGCCAGAGAAAAAAACGACACGCCCATGGCCACGTTTTCGGGGTAAAGCACCGCCGCGCCATCGCCGGTCTTGCCCGTGGCCATAAAAACGCCGACCGGGGCCAGGATCAGCCCGATCACCATAATGACCGGACCGGTCACGATGGTCGGCAGCAACTGGGACAAGAACCCCACCCCACGCCACTTGATCAGCAGGGCGACCACGCCATAAGCCACCCCGACGCAGGCCAGAGCCCCCGTGGTGGCCGGCACGCCATACATTTTGACGCAATACATGATGGGCGCAATGAAGGCGAACGACGAACCCAGAAAAATCGGAATGCGAAATTTGGTCAGGACCTGATAGAGCAGGGTGCCAATGCCGGCGCAAAAAAGCGCCACATTGGGATTTAATCCTGTCAGAAGCGGCACCAGCACCAGCGCCCCAAACGCCACAAACAACATCTGCGCGCCGACGGGAAAATCCCGCAACCGCAACACGTACGCATTCTCTTCCGGCCGTTGCGCCATCATCGCTCCCTGTCGCTTGTACTTTTTGCTGGGGCGCTGCCCCAGGCCCCGGCCGGGGCGTTGCCCCGACGCCCCACCGGGGGGCGAGCCCCCCGGACCCCTTTCCCGGAAAACCCTGTCTCTCCCCAGACGAGGAGGGTCCGGGAGGGGATCATCCCCTCCCGGCGGGGTTCGGGGCAGCGCCCCGCTCCCTACTTGGTGCCGAAAATCTTATCGCCGGCGTCGCCCAGACCGGGCAGGATATACCCGTGCTCATTGAGGCGTTCGTCGATGGCGGCGGTATAGACGGCGACGTCCGGATGTTCGCGTTCCAGGCGGGCAAGGCCTTCGGGGGCACAGACCAAAAACAGGCCCATGATATGCCGGCAGCCGGCTTCCTTGAGCAAATTGATGGTGGCGATGAGCGTGCCGCCGGTGGCCAGCATGGGATCGAGGATCATGGCCTGACGCTTATGGATCTTCTTGGCCAGCTTGACATAGTAGCGCACGGGTTCGAGGGTCTCTTCGTTGCGATACATGCCGACCACGCTGACCTTGGCGCCGGGGATCATATCGAGCACGCCATCCATCATGCCGAGGCCGGCGCGCAGGACGGGAACCACGGTGATCTTCTTGCCGACGATCTGATCGACTTCTACCGGTCCGGCCCAGCCGTTGATGGTCTTTTTTTCCGTTTTCAGCGACTTGGTGGCTTCATAGGTCAAAAGGCGGGCAATCTCGCCGGCCAGATCGCGGAAATTTTTGGTATTCAGGCCATTTTCGCGAAGCAGACCGAGCTTATGGCGCACCAGGGGATGATCGACGACGGTGACGGGCATGGCGCACTCCAGGCATTTATGGTGAAGGGACGGGTGCGGCAGGGGGCGGCAGGCCCCGGCCAGACGAAAACCGCGCTTTCCCTCGTAAAGGAAACGTGCGCGGGATGCCACGAAAAGAAATCGGGCGCGAACGCTACGCCCGGCGTGGACTTGTGCCGGCTTGGACGACCGGGGTCAAGAGGCGGGGAGGTCCCGGACGGAACCTCCCCGAAGAGAAAGGGAAAAAGGACAGCGCAATCAGGCGGCTTTGAAGGAATCAACCAGACGTCGCAGGTTGTCGGCCTGCCCGTTCAATTCTTCAACCGCCTGGGCCGCACGAGCCATGGCTTCGGCAGTTTCGCCGGAAATGCGGTTGATCTCTTCCACGGAGCGGTTGATTTCCTCACTGGCCGAAGACTGTTGTTCCGAGGCCGTGGCGATGGAACGCACCTGATCCGAAGAACTTTCGACAATGGAGACGATCTCCTCCAACATGGAGCCCGAACGACCGGCCAGCTCTGTGGCCTGATCGACGGCCCGTCCCGCCCCTTCGACCCCTTCGATGCTGGACTTGGCTCCGGACTGGATAGCCCGGACCACAGTGCCCACCTCGCTGGTGGCGGTCATGGTTTTTTCCGCGAGTTTTCTGACCTCGTCGGCCACGACGGCGAACCCGCGCCCGGCCTCGCCGGCCCGGGCGGCTTCAATGGCGGCATTTAAGGCCAGCAGATTGGTCTGGTCGGCAATATCGGAGATGACGTTGATAATATTGCCGATCCCTTGAGCCTGCTGCCCCAGATCGTGCATATTGCCTTTGAGGGCTACCGTGCGCTCCTGCACGGCATTAATGGCGCTCACCGCCTGACGCACCACGGTTGCGCCCTCTTTGGCCTTCTCCCGGGCGATAGTCGATCCATCGGCTGCCTGGGATGCATTTTTGGCGACTTCCAGCACGGTCGCGTTCATTTCCTCCATGGCTGTCGCCGTCTCACCGGCATGTTGCCGCTGGAGATCCGCACCGCTCTTGGATTGTTCGACCTGGGCCGCCAGATCCTGGCACGCGCCGGTCAGAGCCTGCACCACGTCTTCAATGCGGTCGGCGGCTTCCAGTATGCCGCGCCGCTGGGCTTCGGCCGCCTCACGCTTGGCGGCTTCGGCCTCGGCCACGGCAGCGCGGGCGCGCTCGGCCTCGGCGGCCGCCTCACGGCTTTTGGTCTCGGCGTGGCCGATCATATCTTTCAGATTATCGACCATCCGCGTGAGGGCTTTGGCCAAAACGCCGGTTTCGTCCTGCTGTTGGATATTGAGGGTCTGGGAAAAATCACCGTCAGCCACCTTCCCGGCAAACGTCGCCGCCTGCCGCAAAGGACGAACAAGGGTCGCGGCAAAAAGCCACAGCGCGACCAGGGCCACGCCTGTCACCCCGAGGCCGACGCCGACCTGCCACAAGGCGTTGGAGCGGCCCTGGGCGGCCAATTCAGCCGTCAGCGCCTTGCTTTCGGCCAGGACGACATCCGGCGGAATCCGGATAAACACGGCCCAGGGCTTGTCGGTGCGCCCCAGATTGATCGGTGCCAAAGCCCGGTAGATCCCCGACTCGTTGATATCGACAAAGGGCTTCCCTTCCCGGACGCGCTGTTGCAGCAACTCCCAACTCTTTGAAATGGCCTTGAGCGATTGGCCCACGGCCTCCGGATTCTCACTGCTGCCCACAACCAAGCCTTCATAGCTGATGATGGCCACATCGCCCTTGCCCTCATACAGGTGGCTGTCCACTTCTTTGGCCAATTCCTGCAAGAAATTGAGCCGCAGGTCCGTGCCAGCCACGCCCAGGAACTTCCCGTTGACCTTGATCGGCACGGACAGCGTGGTCAGCCATTCCTGTCGGCCCTGGACAATATACGGGAACGGGTCGAGCACGCTTTCCTTGCCGGATTCCCGAGGCCCGAGGTACCAGCCGCCCTTGCGCACCCCGTTGGCGTGACGGTCCTGACTTTCGTATTCGACCAGGGACTGCCGGGCAATTTTGCCGGCTTCATCGCGGTTCCAATACGGGACGAAACGGCCCGTGGCATCGTGTCCGTCCTTGGCTTCTCCGGCAAAAACCGCGTCATGGCCGTCCAGGGCATTGGGCTCCCAGGCGGAATAGGCTCCAAGATACTTAGGATTATTTTTCAGTACTTCCAAAAGGATATCATTGAATATCTCGCGCATTGAACTTTTTGTATCATCGCGCGTGACGAAAGCCGATTGGTGCTCCCGCAATACTTCAAAAACCTTGGCTATGGTACGGGCGCTATCCAGATTGTCCTGCAAGGCGCTTTGTATGATCGCGGCCTGACTTGTGGCCAGCGACAGCAAACTACGTTTGGTTTCGGCTTCCAACAACGCACTGACCCGTTGGGAAACCAGCTCCTGCGCTTTCCCCGAAGAATGGAGACTGTACCCAACCAGAGCGGCCGCCGTTGCCAAAAGGCAGGCTCCGGACAGCAGGAGGATTTTCATCTGGATGGATTTCAATTGCATAACAAAACTCCAAAACGGTTTCGACTCGTTAACAGAAAACAGTACTCCATCCATAACCGCGTGAGGCTCTTGACAAGACAGAATCTGAGAAATCCATGCACACAAAAATACATCAATAAATGCATATACTGAATAACATGAGGGGGACGGAAATTTTTTCGTCCTCTTTTAATTCAAAAGAGATATTCATCTACTCGTTTTTATAGCCGCTGTAAAACATTTAACAGCCATTTTTTCCAGCCATAACCGATAGTTTCCCCCGTGAACTTTCTTTCCTATTCCGAGAGCAAACGCTCTCCCCAAGCACACGCCCGTCGCAATATTCCCGAGTCATCCACTCTATTTTTTTAACGTACCACAAGGTTCTTTCACAAGCACTTTTTTCCCGTGGAACGGACGCCCCGCCGCCATCCAATGTTCCATCCCTGACAATGCCGCAGCCCAGCCGGGACCAGACTGCGGCGAAACAGCCGATTCGACCGGCTCACAACCGGGATCCCTCTTATAAATATGTTGCGCAGTGCAGAAGAGGGGGCCGGAGGACCGCCCCAGCAACCAGACGAGCATTTATTTCTTTATTGAAAGAAAATGAAGTTCCAGCCTGTCTGCGGCAAAAGGAAAAGCAAGAACCCGTGAATGATCTTGCAGCGCGCACGCCGTTTCCAATACGGACGATATCGCGCCAACAAGCTTGTTTTCCCTACAAAAATCGGCTTTCTCCCAAAAAAATTCTGCTCCCGCCCGTGCGCGAGAAACCGGAAAGGAATGATTTTTCGGGTAAACCCTCTCTTGCACTCCCAAACGGGCCGTTATATTCCATGAAAAAATGATTCGTTCGAGGAGGGATCCCATGAAAAAATTCATCGTTTTCGCCGCCGCCCTGACGTTGGCCCTGTCTGCCGCTCCGGCTTTCGCCAAAAAAGGCAAGAGCGCCAAAAAGGCCCCGACCCAGAAGACCTGGCAGTGCAATGTCGGTGGCAACACCACCATGACCAGCACCGTCGAAGAGTGCATGAAGATGGGTGGTATGGTTGCCAACTACCCCGGCCCGGACAAGGCCGCCCCCGTCAAGGCCAAGAAGGCGAAAAAGGCTGCTAAAAAGGCCAAATAGTATTCTGCGATGATGAGGGGAAAACGCCGCCGCCCGGAATTTCCGGGTGGCGGCGTTTTTTTGTATGGCGCACTGCAGTCTAGCGGAGCATTTCCAGAAGCAACAAGACATTGAGCACGATAACCACCGCCGCCACGGCCACCAACACGAAGGTGGTAAACGGCCGGTTGACGTAGGGGCCCATGACGGAGCGCCGCGAAGTCAGACAGATTTGCAGCACAATGGTGATGGGAAGTTGGATGGAAAGGGCGATCTGGGAATAAATCAACCCTTTGAGGGGATCACCCACGAAGAGGATGCACACGGCCGCCCCGACCAAGGTAATGACCACGCCCATACGGGAATGGCTGTCGTGAATGTCATAGGGTTCGCCAAAAATGCCGGCGAAAATGCTGCCTCCGGCCATGCCCGCCGTCACACTCGATGCCAGCCCGGCCAGCAACAGGCTGACCGCAAAGACCAACCCGGCCGACGGTCCAAGCAGGGGCGTCAGCAACGACTGGGCCTGCTCCAATTCCTCGACCGCCAGGCCATGCGTGAAAAAGGTGGCCGCCGCCAGCAAAATCATGGCGCTATTGATGCAAAATCCGACCAGCATGGAAAATAGCGTATCGAGATATTCGTATTTGAGCTGCCGCCGGATCATCTCCGGGTTGTCGAGATGCCATTGCCGGCTCTGGATGATCTCGGAATGCAAAAACAGATTGTGCGGCATAACGACCGCTCCCAACACGCTCATCACCACCGGCAGCGCCCCCTCCGGCAGCCCCGGCGTCACCCAGCCCGAAAGGGCCACCCCCCAGTCCAGATGCACCAGGGACAATTCAAAAATAAACGACAGGCCGATAAGCGACACGAGGCCAATGATATAACGCTCCAGCCGCCTGTAGGATTTGGAAAAAAGCATCCACAAGACCGCCGCGAGCGTCAGCAGCGTCCCCACCGGCAGCGGCAGGCCAAAAAGCATCTTGAGGGCGATCGCCCCGCCCAACAGTTCGGCCAGGGCCGTGGACACCGACGCCGCCACGGCCGTGCCCAGGGCCGTGACGGCCGCCGGACGCGGCAGATGGCGCATGGCCGCCTCGGACAGACACAACCCCGTGGCGATGCCCAGATGGGCCGCGTTGTGCTGCAAGACGATCAGCATGATCGTGGACAGCGTGACCATCCACAACAGCGTGTAGCCAAACCCCGCGCCGGCCGCCACGTTGGACGCCCAGTTGCCCGGATCGATGAACCCGACCGTGACCAAAAGTCCCGGCCCCACGTATTTAAAAATCTCAAGGGCCGTCAGACGCGGCCGCGCGTGGTCCCGAAATCGGACCATGTCCGCAATTGCCGCCGTCATCCGTCGCCACACAGCCATCGCAACCACCTCCCGAAAAATCCGCCCGACCCTGTTCCTGCCAGATGCCGGGCTGATCGGCAAGGGATCGGGACAGTCCTTGACGAGGGAAAGTTAGCATGTTTATTATCCGCACAACAACTTTCTTTCACCAGGACGCCCCATGGATGACACCCTCCGTTTCGACATGGACAATGCCGTCGGTTACGCCGTCGGGCACGCTGCCGCCCGGCTCAAAATCGGCCTGCGGCGGCGCTTTGTGGCCGCCGGACACGACGTGACTCCGGAACAATGGGTGGTGCTCTACCGTCTTTTTGAAACCCAGGGCCTGACCCAGAGCGGCCTTGGGGAACGCACGGTCAAAGACAAAACCACCATCACCCGCATTCTGGACCGCCTGGAAGCCAAGGGTCTGGCCGCGCGTCGCCGCGACGCCCATGATCGTCGCAGCCAGCGCATCTTCCTGACGCCTGCCGGCGAGACCCTGATCCGCCACCTCGTCCCCCTGGTGCAGGATTTCGCCGTCGAGGCCTTCGCCGACGTCGGCCCGGAGGACCGTGACGCCCTGCGCGGCGTCCTGCGTCGCATTGAATCCCGCCTGGACGTCATCCTCGAACCCAAGGACGCCTCATGAAACTCGTTTTCCACAAACGCGTCGCCGGAGAACCGCCGACCAAAAGGAATCGCCTGCTGGCCGGCCTCGCCATTGTCCTCGCACTCGCCTGCCTTGGGTATTATCTGTACAGCCGCAGCCGGGTCTCGACCGATGACGCCTTCATCGACGGCCGCCTCCATCCCATAACGCCCCGTGTGGCCGGCTACGTCAACGCCGTGCCGGTCGAGGACAACCAACTCGTCAAAGCCGGCGAGGTATTGGTGGTCCTTGACCCCACGGACTATGCCGTGGGACTGGCCCAGGCCCGGGCCGATCTGGCCTCGGCCGAGGCCCAGCTCGTCGCCCAGGAGCTTGGCGTGCCTCTGCAACTGTCCCAGACCTCGTCCAAAGTGACAGGGGCCAGGGCCCAGCTCGAAAGCGAACAACGCAGCTTCGATCAGGCCAGCAAGGAACGCGACGCCGCCAACCAGCTCGTCGCCCAGATCCAGTCCCAACTCGACCAGGACCGGCTCGACAACGCCCGCATCACCCAGTTGCGCCACAAAGACGTCGTGTCCCAGTCGGACCTCGACGCCATTGAAAACAAACGCCGAGGCCACGAGGCCGAGCTGCTGGCCACCAAGTCCAAGGCCGACGCCGCCAATCGCCGGCTCGACTCCATCACCGCCGATATCAAACGTCTGCGCTCGGAAATCACCCTGGCCCAAACCGGTCAGGAGCAGGCCGTCATCCAGGACAAGGAAGCGGCCGCCCAACGGGCCAGGGTCGATCTGGCCCGGGAAAAAGTCCGTCAGGCCGAACTCAACCTGGGCTATACGAAAATCGTTGCCCCCGTGACCGGACACGTCACCAAAAAACAGATCGAGTCCGGCCGGCTCGTCAGTGCCGGGCAGTCGCTTATGACCGTGGTGCCCCTTGACCCCGGCGAACTGTGGGTGACGGCCAACTACAAGGAAACCCAGCTCAAAGAGGTGCGCCCCGGCCAGAAGGTGACCCTTGAGGTCGACACCTATCCCGACAGGACCATCACCGGGACCGTGGACTCGATCATGGCCGGCACCGGGGCGGTTTTTTCCCTGTTTCCAACGGAAAACGCCTCGGGCAACTACGTGAAAATCGTGCAACGCATTCCGGTCAAAATCATCTTTGACAAGGAAAACGGTCCCCTCCCAAACCTGCGTCTGGGGATGAGCGTCGTCCCGATCATCCACACCAACTAGCGCCATGGCCGAACGCCCCGTCAACAAATGGCTCATCACCATCGCCGTGATGATCCCGACGCTGATCGAAATTCTCGACACGTCGATCGCCAACGTGGCCCTGGGCCATATCCAGGGCAGTCTGTCGGCCGGTCAGGACGAGGCCACCTGGGTTTTGACCTCGTATCTGGTGTCCAACGCCGTGGTCATTCCCATCAGCGGCTTTTTGTCCAAGCTCTTTGGCCGGCGCAATTATCTCCTGTTGTCCGTCGCCGTTTTCACCGTGGCCTCCATGCTGTGCGGCCTGTCCACGAGCCTTGGCATGCTGATCGTCTTCCGCATTGTGCAGGGCATCGGCGGCGGCGGCCTGCAACCCATGTCCCAGGCCATCCTGCTCGAAGCCTACCCCCCCAAGGAACGCGGACTGGCCATGGCCATCTTCGCCATGGGGGCTGTGCTCGGTCCGATCCTCGGGCCGCTGCTTGGTGGCTACATCACGGATAATTATTCCTGGCGCTGGATTTTCAACATCAACGTGCCGGTCGGTCTGGCCGCCATTGTGCTGATCTGGCTGTACATCAAAGACCCGGAGTACCTGGAGCGCCGCAAGGCCGGCGATAGGGTGGACTACGTCGGTCTGGCCCTGTTGAGCCTGGGCCTTGGCTGCCTTCAGATCGTACTCGACAAGGGCCAGCAGGACGATTGGTTCAGCTCGGATTTCATCCTGACCCTTTCCCTCATTGCCGGCGTGTCCCTGCTCACGCTTCTTGTCTGGGAATGGCGTTGCAAAACGCCGGTGATCGATCTGACGATCTTTCAGGACCGTAGCTTCGCCACGGGCAACGTGGTCATGTTTTTCGGCTACTTCGCCTTCTTCGGAGCCATTGTCGTGCTGCCGCTGTATCTGCAAAACCTCATGGGCTACACGGCCTTTCTTTCAGGCGTGGTGCTTGGGCCGGGCGGGCTGATTATGCTTGTCGTCCTGCCCGTGGTCGGCAAGCTGACCGGAAAAATCGACCCCCGCTATATCCTCTTCGCCGGGTTGCTGATCAGCGCCGCATCGCTGTTCAATATGGCCGGATTCACTCTCGACATCGACCTTGGCACGGCCATCACGGCCCGCAACATCCAGGCTGTCGGCATTGCCCTCTTTTTCGTGCCGCTTTCCTACCTGACCATGGCCTACATTCCCAAGCGGGCCATGAATAACGCCGCCGCCATCTTCAACCTGCTGCGCAACCTTGGCGGCTCCTTCGGCGTGGCTTTCGTCAACACCCTGCTCGCCCGGCGCGCCCAGTTCCATCAGGCCCGGCTGATCGAAAATCTGACGCCCTACGACCTGTCCTACCAGACGGCTCTGGAACGTCTCAAAGCCTACCTTGAGACCCAATATCTCGGCCTCTACGACGCCTCGCAGACAGCCGGCGCGGCCCTGTACAAGCTCATGCTCAAACAGGCCAACGCCATGGCCTTTTACGATGTCTTCCACGCCCAGGGCCTGATGTTCCTCGGACTGGCCGTTTTGATGTGGATCATTAAAAAACCGCCCATGGGAGCCAATCTGCAAAGCACGCACTGAAGAAAAAAGCCCCGTCCCAGACTCCGACGGGGCTTTTTTTCGATTTCTTGCCGCCACAGACGCAGTCTCAAAGCCATTGGGACAAAAATTCCCAGCCACCGAACACTGTGTTTCTTTTCTACTCATACCCGCCGAGCCCCCGCCAACAGCCGGCTTCCGTCCCCCAACCTCTCCCCTGACGCCGTTCTTTCGGAATATTCGGGTTGAATTGCCCGACAGGCCGCGACCGCATCCGCGCATCAGACCGCAATAACGACCAAAATGCGCTGGCACGGGAATTGAGTACCCACCAACACGTCGCCTCGGCGGCCGTTTGCCACGAAAGACCAAAACGGAGGCGGGCAATGGGCAGCTGGGAGAGCAAAGTCGATATACACCGGGTGTTTGTCCTGCAGCCCACCAAGCCGCTGACCTATTTCGGCATTGGCGCGCTGGAGCGGCTCGACGGCATCCTGGCTGAACTGGTCAAGGGGGGACACGATTCCGTCCTGGTCGTCACGGACCCTGTCGCCTACAAAACCAGCGGTGCCTGGGACCGCGTCCTGCCCATGCTGGAACGCCATGTCGCCTGGGCCCATTACGACGGCGTGCGGCCCAATCCCACCTACGCCAATGGCACGGCAGCGGCCAAGATCGGCAAGGCGGCGGGAGCCAAAGCCGTCCTTGGCATCGGCGGCGGCAGCGCCCTGGACACCGCCAAAACCGCCGCCATCCTGCTGCGCCATCCCGGCAAACGCCCTGTGGATTTCTATGAAAAAAACGCGCCCATAACCGGCGCGCTCCCCATTGTGACCATCAACACCACCCATGGCGCCGGATCGGAATGCAACGCCTTCGCCGTGGCCCAGTCGGATGGGGAAGGCAAGCCGGTCCTGTGTTCGCCCCACCTCTATCCGACCTATTCCATTGAAGACCCGGCCCTCACGGCCAGCCTGCCGGCCAAATACACCATCGCCACGAGCATGGACGCCTTCAGCCACGCCATCGAAGCCGCCACGACCACCATCGCTTCGCCGTACACCATCGGTCTGGCGCGCGAAGCCGTACGGCTCATTGCCGCCTACCTGCCGACCGCCATTTGCCAGCCCGACAATCTGACGGCCCGCTATTGGCTCATGTACGCTTCGGCCATCGCCGGCATCAGTTTCGACCTGGGCCAGCTGCATCTTCCCCACGCCCTGGAACATGCCATGAGCGCGCTCAATGCCGACGTCATCCATGGCGATGGTCTCGGCACGATCCTGCCGGCGGTGCTCCAGGAAATCTATCCGGCCGTGTCAGAGACCCTGGCCGCGATCCTCTACCCGCTCGCCCCCGGATTGGCCGGCATCCCCGGCGAAACCGAAACCGTCGTGACCAAAATCAAGGAATGGTTCGCCATCATCGGCCAGCCGGTCAGCATGTCTCCCTATTTCACCGGAGCCGACGTGCCGGTCCTGACCCGTCTGGCCTCCAAATCCCCTGTGGGACGAAAGCTGCTTCCCCTGGCCCCCATCCGGGTGGACGCCAACGTGGTGGAACGCATCTTCCAACATACCCTGTAGTCCGGACACAGGGGCAGGACGCCCCGTCTCTCCCGAAGTGACGTGCGGCGGGAAAAAGTCGGACGCGGTCCGGCCGGTTCAGGACTGGGGTCTGACGTAGGCGCACACTTTGTTGCGCCCCGTGGATTTGGCTTGGTAGAGGGCCTTGTCGGCCGCATCGACAAGATGATCGACATCGGGCGTCGGACAGTCTTCAAGCAGTTCGGCCACGCCGATGCTGACATTGATCTTGATGCCCGAAGCCAGCACATGCCCGTCGGGATCGCGAATGACGAAGTTATAGCGTTCGATTTTGCGACGGATGATTTCGGCGAATTCCCGGGCTTCCGTTTTCTCGAAGCCGCGCAGGCTGACGGCGAATTCCTCGCCGCCGTAGCGGGCCGGGAAGATATCCCGATCCTCAAGCTGTTTCACTTCTTCGGCAAAGCCATTGAGGATGGTGCCGACCACCACCAGGGCCTGATCCCCGATGCGATGGCCATGTTCGTCATTAAATCGCTTGAAATGGTCAATATCGCACATAAAAAGGGACAACGGCAGCTTGTCGCGAACGGACTCCTCCACCGCCTGCGCCATATGGGCATCAAAAGAACGCCGGTTGTGGAGACTGGTCAGAGCGTCGGTGAAGCTCATGACCACCATTTTCTCGGCGTCTTCCTCGATCATGGCCACCATTTCCTGAAAGCCGTTCCGGATGGTGCCGAGCATCTGGTCCACATCGCCCGATTCCGCCGCCTCGATCGTGACCTTTTCGAGGCTTTGCACACCGCCCTTGTGGCGGAAGAGCGTGCGTTGGAACTCCCGGACCAACGCGGCGGTTTCCTCCAGGGTCCGGGTCAGCGCCCGGTTCCAGGGCGCGCCCAGGATACGGGCGTTGGCCTTGATGACTTCCTGGAATTTTGTCTCGGAAAAGTCCCTAGCCCGCAGAATCTCAACGACAAGCTCTTGGAATTGTTCTTTTTGCTCGCCATCAAGGAAATCATAATCCTTGATGCTGCGCATATACAGAATAAGCCCCCGCCATTTGGACTCCCGGGGCACGCCCATGCGGTCCAGCATGGCGCACACGGGCTCCGCGCAAGGCCCGCAGCCTCGATTTCTGGTGCGTTCAAGTTCCCTGCTCATGGCGGACCGGGCCCCCTTGCTCGGGCTGGATGCCTGCGCGTGGCGACTGGCTGATGTATCCATTGCTCCCACTCCATGCCTATACGCGCATCCACGCCCCTCCGAAAGGGGTAATTTAGGCTTGGCCGGCTGTCTTGCCCGGCCAAAGACCGCATGGTATGAGAAGGCTTCGTCTGCTGGACGATTTGGAGGCGCAATGGACCTGACTGTCACCCGGCACGGCTCCCTGACCATGGTAGCCGGACTGCCCAAAACGTTCGATTATACCGTCTGCCCGGATTTTCAACGGTTGTTGGCCCCACAGATCGAAAACGCGCCCAAGGCGCTTGTTTTTGACCTGTCCGGCGTCGAATTTATGGATTCGAGTGCCATCGGCAGCCTGATCACCGTACGCAACAGACTCCTGCCCGGGGGCGGCGTCGTGGCTCTGTGCTGTATTACCGACGGCGTGGCCAAGGTCTTGCGCATTGCGGATCTGGGCAAGGTCTTCGCCATCCACACCGATGTCGCCGCCGCGCTGGCTGCCTTGACGGCCTGATCCCGACGCCGCGGACCGGCAACAACGGGGAACCATGCGCGTCAAACGGCAGTTCGTCCTCGACGGGGGGCGGCACCATAAAAAATGACGTCTGACGGGCGCGTATTTTGTACCGTCCGGCCCATGCATCCGGATGACAGAAGACCCGCCCGGGCGTAGAGTGGGGCTTATGACAGTCCCTCATGACCAGTTCACCGTCCGTTTCGCCCGTTCCATAACCGAGGTGACGCCGGAGGTCTGGAACAGTCTGGCCGAGCCTCTCGATTCCCCGTTTTTCGAATGGGATTGGCTCAGGCTGCTGGAAGATTCCGGCAGCGTCTGCCCGGAGCGCGGCTGGTATCCCCGTCACCTCCTGCTCCACTCGGGCGGCCGGCTTGTCGGGGCGCTGCCCATGTATCTCAAATGGCACTCGGATGGCGAATTCGTCTTTGACCAACTCTGGGCCGAAGCCGCCGAACGTCTGGGATTGCCCTATTATCCGCGTCTGGTCGGCGTCACGCCCTTCACGCCGGCTACGGGGCTGCGATTTCTTACCGATCCGACCTGCAACCAGCCCAGCCTGTCCCGCCAGATGTTTGAAACCATAGAACAATACTGTCGAAACAACGGCGTGCAGGGCGCGGCGCTGCTTTTCACCGAACCGGAATTCAGCGCAACAGCCGAAGAACACGGCTTCACCACCTGGCAACACCAGGGTTATCTGTGGCGCAATAAGAACTTTCATACCTTTGACGACTTCCTGGCCACGGTAAACGCCAATCGCCGCAAGGCCATCCGCCATGAACGCAAGGCCCTGGCCGCTTCGGGCATCACGGTGGAAATCGTGACCGGCGACGACATTCCGGATTCGTTTTTCCCGCTCATGCGCCAACTCTACGACAAGACCAACGCCAAATTCGGTCCCTGGGGCTGTCGCTATCTGACCCCCGAACTGTTCGACGGTCTGGCCGCAGCCTTCCGCCACCGCCTGGCCTTCGCCGCCGCCTACAGGCCCGGCCGCCACGATCCGGTGGCTATGGCCCTTCTGGCCTACAAGGGCGACAGACTCCTCGGCCGTTACTGGGGAGCCTTCGAAGACATTCCCTTCCTGCACTTCGAGCTGTGCTACTACGCCCCCATCGCCTGGGCCATCGCCCACGGCATCGCCCGCTACGACCCCGGCATGGGCGGCGCCCACAAGGCCCGCCGCGGCTTTGTGTCCGTACCGAGTTGCAGCAGTCATCGTTTTTTTGATTCGCGCATGGATATCATCTTCCGATCCCACATCGACCGGGTCAACCAGCTTGAGAAAAGTTACATAAACGAATTAAACGACCTGCTTCCCATCCGTCATTCGTAGACGCCGTTTTTAACGGGCCGCGTTTCCGTCCCCTGCTACACGGCGGAGAAGACGGCCTGACTGTCACGAAAATTAGAAAACAGCGTTGACCGACCTCCCGTTCTGCTGCTATTAACATGACTCATATGCACGGTGACTCGCCCACATCCGAAGATCTGCGTCCCTTTCCCCTGCGCGAATCCCTGGGATTCCTGCTCGTGCGCACGGCCTTGCGCCTGCGTCTTTTGGGAAATTCACTGCTCCAGGAGGCCGGGGAAGATATCACCGTGGACCAGTGGGGCATTTTAAACCTGCTGTGGGAAGCAGACGGCCAAACGCCCGTGGAACTGGCCCGTCGCGCCGACAAAGACAAACCCAATGTCACCCGCCTCCTCAATATTCTTGAAGCCAAACAGCTTGTGATCCGCATGCCCGATCCCAAGGATCGGCGCAGTCACACCATTCATCTGACCGAGACCGGTGCAGCCCTCAAAGACAAATTGCTGGATCTCGGCGTGACCTGCCTGGAAAAGGCCTGTATCGGCCTGACCCGTCAGGAAGTCCGAACGCTGAAAAGCCTGCTCAATCGCGTCTACTCCAACGTCGCTCAGTAAAGCCTCGACCCGGAGAACCTCTGCGGTCGGGGAGCATACCCGAGGTTGTTATGTCAAATATGACCGAGCTCAAGGTCCGGGACAGCGCCATCGGCCCCTACACATTCGAGGAATTCCTGGACGTGGCCGCCGCCTTTCACGGCAACCCCGCTCCGGGACTGATTCTCGGCGGGTTTATGGTGGAGGCTGTTCGCAGTCTGCTGCCCGAAGGCACGCTCTTCGACGCCGTGGTCGAAACAAAAAAATGCCTGCCCGACGCCGTCCAGATCCTCACCCCCCCAAGCTACGGCAATGGCTGGATGCGGGTGATCAACCTCGGTCGCTACGCCCTCAGTTTCTACGATAAATTCACCGGCGAAGGCTACCGAGCCTGGCTCGATCCGGCCCATATTGCGGCCAACTGGCCGGAAATTCACGCCTGGTATCTCAAGACCAAGCCCAAAAAGGAACAGGATCGGACCCGGCTTTTCGCGGAGATCAAAGCGGGCGGATGCGACATTTGCAAGGTGGCGCCGGTGCGGGTGCGCCCCGGATTTATGGCCAAGCCCCACATGGGGGCCATCGGCGTGTGCCCGATCTGCGGCGAAGGCTACCCTGCCGCCGATGGGGCCATCTGTCGGGCCTGCTCCGGCGAAGCGCCCTATCTGCCGGCCAACGAGGGACCACGCCTTCGGGCCGTTCCCGTAGGCGACGCCGCCGGACGCCGGGCCTTGCACGACATGACCCGCATCGTGCCGGGTCAGTCCAAAAATGTGGCCTTTGCAGCCGGCGTGGACATCACGGCCGGCGACGTCTGCCGGCTGCAGACCATGGGGCGCAACCGGGTCTATGTGGAGGATCTCTCCGAACCAACCGGCGATTTTGTCCACGAAAACGAAGCCGCCCTGGCCTTTGCCGAAGCCCTGGCCGGTCCGGGACTGGTCTCTTCCGGTCCGCCCCGCGAAGGCAAGGTAGAGCTTTTGGCCGCCCATGACGGGCTGCTGGTGGTCGACCGCGACCGGTTGGTGGAATTCAATCTGATCGAAGGCGTCATGTGCGCCTCGCGCCAGTCCTATCTCGTGGTCGAGGCCGGCAAACCCGTGGCGGGCTGCCGGGCCATTCCGCTGTATCTGCCCAGACAGGTCTTTTCCGTGGCCATGGACCTTTTGGCCGACGGACCGCTGTTTCGGGTGCTGCACCTGCGGCAGGCCAAAACCGGCGTGCTGGTCACCGGCACGGAAGTCTATTCCGGGCTTATCGAGGACAAATTCGAACCCGTGGTGCGCTCCAAGGTCGAGGCGCTGGGGGGAACGGTCGTCGCCGTGGAAAAAGTCCCCGACGACCGCACCCGGGTAGCCGCAGCCGTCCAAACGCTGCTGGCCGCCGGAGCGGACCTGATCGTGACCACGGCCGGTTTGTCCGTCGATCCCGACGACGTGACCCGGCTTGGCCTTGATGACGCCGGCCTGACCGATGCCTTCCACGGCATGCCGGTGTTGCCGGGAGCCATGGGTCTGGTCGGCCGCATCGGGAATGCCGATGTCATCGGCGTGCCGGCCTGTGCGTTGTTCCACCGCACCACGGGCTTCGACCTGCTCCTGCCCCGGATACTGGCCGGCGTGCGTCCCACGCGCCGGGATCTGGCCGAACTGGCCGAAGGCTCCATGTGTCTGTCGTGCCGGGCCTGCACCTACCCAAAATGCCCCTTCGGCAAATAGCCGCCCCTTGACCGGTCGGGTTCGCCGCCCTATTTGAGACTGGCGAACCCATCGGAGTCCTCATGTTTCGAAGTCTTCTCTGGCCCCTGCTCGGGGGTATGCTGTTGTTGCCGACCGCCCTTGCCGAGGCCTACACCCTCTACGGTTACGAAGACGAATACGGCATCGTCCAGCTCGGCGAAGAACCCCGCGATCCCCGCTACGTCCTCATCTACGAAGGTCCAACCGATCCCAAACTCGGCTTTGCCGCCATCAAAAAACGCCTCCATGAACTTGGCGGCGTGTCCAAGACCCGCAACGAAGACTGGATCCGCGACGCCACCCGCGATTACATGCGTATGGCTACCGCTCCGATCGGGCCGTCAGGCTATCCGCCGGTCATCGAATCCGGAGCGCTCCTGGAATTGGTGCGCGACAAAAGCCGGATCAACGGCCTGCCCCCGGAACTGGTCTACGCCGTCATCGAACAGGAATCGCGCTTCGCCAACAATGCGGTATCGCCCAAGGGCGCGGCCGGCCTGATGCAACTGATGCCCGCCACCCAGACCACTTTTGGCGTGACCAATCCTTTCGACCCGGAACGCAACGTGGCCACAGGCACCAAATTTCTCCGGGCCATGATGCAACGCTTCGGGGATATGCGGCTGGCCCTGGCCGCCTACAACGCCGGCCCCGAAACCGTCGCCCGATGTGGCGGCATCCCCAACATCCCGGAAACGCAAAATTACGTGGCCCGCATCATGAATCGTTACGCCATGCTTCAGGAAAGCCATCCCGGCCTTGCGGCGAAGCAGCCGACAGGGGGTAAAGGGAAAAAGGCGAAAGGGATCGTAAAGGAAAAGGGAAAGATGGGAGAGAAGACCGGAGGCGCAGTCCCTGCCCCCCGCTTGGGAGAATAATTCCTCCCGGTCCCCTCTGGTAGGAATCCGGATGCGGCATGTCAGTGAGGACAGTCGGGATGCAATCGGCCCGGACCGAGGCCGCTGCCAAAAACAACAACGCCAAGACAAGCCAGGCCACGCGATTGATGGTTGCTGCGGCAAATTGCGGCAAAACATAACGGCGCATGGTTTTTCCCTCCGTCAGGACGGTTCTTGCGGGCGGCATAGCCCGGTCCCTGTGACAGCCCCATGCCGCTGCCATGGCGTTTCCATCGCCCTCTCGGCCCATCGCCTCTATGGAGGCGGCATGAATTTCTTTTTTCACCTTTCTCGCGACGGTTCTGTCCCTTTGTGCGACAATCGCTCCGGCCCTGTCTGTTTTCCAGGACGTCCCGCTTTCTCGGCCAACTGTTCCCTGAGACGACCGCCCCGCCTGGGTTAGCGCCGGGCAGAACGATCGAGCGGACTTTTTTTCTTATAGACAAAAAAGGCATCATCCGATTCATTGATGCCCATGAGAGCAACACTCGTCCGGACCTCGGCCCACTGATCGAGGCCATGGAACGGGTACATGCCGGCGGGTAGGAAGGATTGGGCATCTCCCGTGGAGATGCAGGGAGCAACGACATGATCGAACAATCGCGCCCCAGGCATTATGAAATGCTCGTGCGCAACTATCCGGAATTCATGTCGGCTTTGGATGGCGTGGCCGAAGCCGCGCGAAAGTTGGGTTCGCTGGACGAAAAGACCATTCAGCTCGTCCAGCTCGGCGCCGCAGCGGCCATTGGCTCGGAATTCGCCGTGGCCAGCCACGCCCGGCGCGCCATTGCCGCCGGGGTCAAACCGTCTGATGTCGCCCAGGCCCTGCTGGCCCTGACGACGACGATCGGGTTCCCGGAGGTGGCGGCGGCGCTGAAGTGGGTCCACAAACATGCGGACGAATGATCACCGCAGAGAGGAGACGCTATGAAAAAGCTGCAAGGATCGAAAACCGAAAAAAACATTCTGACGGCCTTTAGCGGCGAATCCCAGGCCAGAAACCGCTATACCTACTTCGCTTCGGTGGCCAAAAAGGAAGGCTTCGAACAAATCGCAGCCATCTTCACCGAAACGGCCGATCAGGAAAAGGAACACGCCAAGCGGCTGTTCAAATATCTGGAAGGCGGCGAAGTCGAAATCACGGCAGCCTTCCCGGCCGGCGTCATCGCCGGCACCGTGGCCAATCTGCGCGCTGCGGCCAGCGGCGAATCCTACGAGGAAAACGAAATGTACCCCTCGTTTGCCGCCATTGCCCGCGAGGAAGGCTACCCCGAAGTGGCCGCCACCTTCGAACACATCGCCAAGGCCGAAGGCTTCCACAAAATCCGCTATAACAAGCTGGCCGACAATATCGAGGCCGGCGACGTCTTCGTCCGCAACGGCAAGGTCATGTGGCGCTGCCGCAACTGCGGCTATGTGATGGAAGCGGCCCAGGCTCCGGAAAAGTGCCCGGCCTGCGAACATCCCAAAGCGTACTTCGAAATTGCCGCCATGAACTGGTAAAAGAGAAGAAAGATGGGGCGCTGCCCCAGACCCCGCCGGGAGGGGATAATCCCCTCCCGGACCCTCCTTGTCGATAGGTCTTCCCCGGACGAGGGGGCCCGGTGGGCATCATGCCCCCCGGTGGAGAGGTCCAGGAGAGGCAACGCCTCTCCTGGCGCTTCCCCTTCCTATCACGCCCAGCACGACCAAAAGTGCCAGCGCCATCCCCAAATGGGTCCAGTCCAGATAGCGCACCTGCAAGGGGCCAAAAAGCGGCAACAAGCCGTTTTGCAGCACCCGTAGCGTTCCTGTGACGGCCACGCCGCCATAGAGCGCCACGCGCCACCAGCCCGATTGCGAAAGCGCCGGCCGACCGCCGGTTCCGATCCAGACCATGGCCCAAAAGACCAGAAGAAAAAGCAGGACCGCCGCCAGCCCCAGGTGGAGCGCAGCAGTGATGCGATACTGGCCAAGCCAGCCAAGTCCCGGCAGATCCGCAATGTAATAGCGTGAAAAGATGGGCATCTGCCCCATACCGGTCAGCGTCAGCCCCAAGACCGCCACAACCAGCAGCCATTTTTGCCAACGCAGGAAAAGCGTCTTAGCCACGATCATCCTCCTTGCCCGCAGCGCTCCGTCCCCAGCCCACAAGTCGCAGGATGCCGGCCGCCACGCCGGCCAGCGGCGCGAGCAACACCGATTTGGCCAGATTGGCCTCCTCGCCCATCACGTCGGCCGTCTGGCCCAAACCCGGTCGCCCCGGTCCTTTTTCAAGCGCCGCATCCAACATCGCGAAAGGAACAGGGGAAACGTAAAGCGTATTCGTGCCGCCGTTTTCCGTCTCGCCGTACACGTGGCCGCCGATCCGGTCGGCCAGGGCATGGGCGGCGGCCACGATTTCGGAGCGTGGCCCCATGGTCTGCACCCCGTACGGACAGGCGGCGACGCAGGCCGGTTGCTGGCCGGCCGCCATGCGGTCCTTGCACCGGTCGCATTTAAACATGACGCCGTTGCCGGCAAACGATGGCAGCAGATCCAAATAGAGCCCGACCCCGGTCTGTCGCTGGGGAATCTGCCAGGGACACACCGAACGGCATTTGGCCCCGCCCAGGCAGATATGCGGATCAATGCGCACCGCTCCATCCTCGAATTTCGACGCCGCGCCCCAGGGGCACAGTTCAGCGCACGGTGGGTGAGTGCAGTGCATGCAACGCCGGGGGATATTGACCGTCTGTTCGCGACCGTTGTGCACAACGGTCGCAGTCTGGATGAAAAGCCAGTTATACGGCGTCAATCGATCCTCCACGTCGCGCTTGCCCGAAAAATCCTCGGCCTTGACCCGCGCCGGATACATCTTCGGAAACGGCTTGGCCGGCTCGGGGTAATCGGCCACATGGGCGTCATGGCAGGCGGCCACGCAGGCCCCGCAACCCACGCATCGCGACAGATCGTACAAGGTGGCCAGCGGTTCGCTGCCAGCTGTGGCGTCCCGCGCCAAAAGCGTTCCGGCCGGCCCGGGCGCGGCCAAGGCC
>Ga0183100_1000392_pt1 | contig 38510 bp, 18 predicted proteins | sample Biomet2_FD_127789 | JGI IMG/M metagenome (GOLD analysis project Ga0183100, IMG submission 127789) | Microbial communities from bioreactor (seeded with anoxic lake sediment) at LBNL, California, USA - Biofuel metagenome 2 | ecosystem: Engineered > Bioreactor > Anaerobic > Unclassified ... | reverse complement strand
CATGCTCAACTATGTCTATGTCAATGCGGGCAAAGCCCTCATTGATGTGCTGGTGGCCAACGGCGTCGAAGTGCACCTGCTGGACAACCTTCAGTGCTGCGGCACGCCGCTGTTTTCATCCGGCGATTTTGACGGCGCTGCCCTGCTGGCTGAAAACAACGCGCGCATCCTTTCGCGCGGCAGCTTTGACGCCGTCATCACCGGCTGCGCCACCTGCGGTTCGGCCCTGAGCAAGGAATACGGCGAGGTGCTGCAAAACAGCAGCGCGCTTTCTGCGTGGGAAGGATTCAAGGACAAGGTCTTCGACTTTTCCGACTTTCTCACCAGGCTTGGCCCTGAACCCTATGTACAGAACGTCCCCCTCAAGGCGACCTATCACGATGCCTGCCACCTTGTGCGCGGCATGGGTGTATCCAAGCAGCCCCGCAGCCTCATCCGCGCCATACCCGGCCTGCGCTTTGTGGAAATGAGCCGCCCCGATGTCTGCTGCGGTTGCGCGGGCACGTTCAGCGCCACCCACTACGACCTGTCCCAGCAGATTCTGGCGGATAAAACCAGCGACATTCTGTCCACTGGGGCGGATGTTGTCGCCACTGGCTGTTCTGCCTGCAAGATGCAGCTTATCGACGGTTTGAGCCACCGCGGCGCAAACATTCGCGTGCTGCACACTGCCGAACTGCTTGCCAAGGCATATGGCCTGTAACAGGGCCATGCCGCGTCCCCTACGCGGCATCCCTTGCGGGCATGCTTGCTGTTTTGATTGAGCCATCTGCACAGCGAGCATGCCCGCAGGGGAAACAATATCCAATCAACCGCAGAATATTCATAACACCCTGTTATGTAATTTTTTTGCGGGAATACCGGATCACCCCAATACTTCGCAGCAGGATTCAACGTTAACTTTCGCAACAGGGCCGAAAACATAGTTAACAAAGCAATCCAGCTTTTAGAAAAAAGATCAACCATTTCAGCATAGTGTAGTCATAAATCATTTGGCATGTTACTTGCTAAACTACTGACTGCAACTTTTGGATAATGGCAGGAAAACGCTCTATTAGGTGTTTGTATTTTCCATATAAAAAGGAAAATCACAGCCATACTCACTGCAATCAACGCCGTTATTTGCGGAAAATGAAGTTGCTTTGCACAAAGATTAACGCACAAAATGAGCAATGGCAGAATACTTACTGGTGGCACCACAACGGAAACGAGGTTTAGAAAGTCAATGAAAAAACAAAGCAAGCTCATCCAGGGCAACGCCGCCATAGCCCAAGGCGCGTTCTACGCAGGAGCGCGGTTCTACGCCGGGTATCCCATCACCCCTTCGTCTGAAATTGCTGAAATCGCCTCGCGCGAGCTCCCCAAGCTTGGGGGGATTTTCATGCAGATGGAAGACGAACTGGCGAGTATGGGCGCCATTGTGGGGGCATCACTGGCAGGCGTGAAGTCGTTCACCGCCACCAGCGGCCCTGGTTTTTCGCTTATGCAGGAGAACCTCGGCATGGCAACCATGGGCGAAGTGCCCGTGGTGGTAGTGAACGTGCAACGTTCCGGCCCATCCACAGGCCTTGCCACCAAACCGGCCCAGTCCGACATCATGCAGCTGCGCTGGGGGCGGCATGGCGACCAGGAAATTATCGCGCTGACCCCGGCCTCGGTGCAGGAATGCTTTGACCTGACGGTCAAGGCCTTCAACCTGTCCGAAAAATACCGCGTGCCGGTCATCATGGCCCCGGAAGAAGTCTGCGGACACATGCGTGAAAACATTGTCATTCCTGCCCAGGGTGAAGTGGAGGTTGTTGACCGCAGCCAGCCCACCTGCGCACCCGCCGACTATAAGCCCTTCTGCTTTGATGAAGGCGCTGTTGCACCCCTGGCCAGCTATGGCAGCGACTATGTTTTCCATGTCACCAGCTCCATGCACGGCGAAAACGGCTTTAGCTGCAATACGCCCGAAAATGCCGGGCGCAGGGTCGCCCAGCTGCATACCAAGATTGCCAAGGGCCGTGATGAAATCGTCATGACGCGCTACTTCGGTAAAGAAGACTGCGAAACCCTGATCATTACTTCCGGCGTGGTCACCCGTGCGGCCCGCAGCGCCGCGCAAGAGGCCAATGCCAGTGGCGGCAAGGTTGGCGTTCTCCAGCTGCAGACCCTGTGGCCCTTTGCCGATGTGGAAGTGCGGGAAGCCGCACGCAAGGCCAAGCGCATTGTAGTTGCTGAAATGAACTATTCCGGCCAGCTGGCCGGAGAAGTGAAAAAGTATGTGCCGGATCCTTCGCTGGTTGTTGGGGTTAACAGCTACAACGGCAGCATCATGACCCCGGCCCAGATTGCAGCCGCCTTGAAGTAAAGGAGAAATACAATGGCACAGGCTATTTCACGCTCGCTTCTTAACAAAGAGGCACTGCCGCTTATGTGGTGTGCGGGCTGCGGCAACGGCATTGTCCTGAACGCGCTTTTGTGCGCCATGGACGAGCTGAATCTCAAAAAGGAAGACGTTCTTGTCGTCACCGGCATTGGCTGCTGGGGCAAGGCCGATGACTATATTTCCGCCAATGCCCTGCATACCACGCACGGGCGCGCCCTCACCTTCGCCACCGGCGCCAAGGCGGCCAACCCCAATCTCCACGTCATCGTTCTTATGGGCGACGGCGACGGCACCACCATTGGCGGCAACCATCTTATCCATACGGCCCGCCGCAATATGGACCTCACGGCCATCATTGTGAACAACCTGAACTACGGCATGACCGGCGGCCAGTATTCGGCTACCACGCCCAACGGGGCCATCACCAGCACGTCTGTTGGCGGCAACCCCGAGCGCGGCTTTGACGTGTGCGACCTGGTGCGCGCGGCGGGAGCCAACTTTGTGGCCCGCGAATCCGTCACCAGCGGCATGCGTCTCAAAAACCGCATCGTTGCCGGTATCCAGAAAAAAGGATTTTCGCTTATCGAAGCCATGAGCCCCTGCTCCACCCTGTTCGGCCCCCGCAACAAGATGAAGCAGCCTGTGGATATGCTGCGCAATCTCAAGGAAAAGGCCGTTTCCCAGGCCAAGTTTGATTCCATCGAGAATGCCGCGGATCTTGGCTACTTTGTCACCGGCGTCATCGCCGACAAGGATGTTCACGATTTCAACACTCGCTACGAGGCCGAACGTGCGGTGATTACGGCCGCCAAGGGAGGAAAGTAGCATGGCCCAGTATGAATTTATCATGGCTGGCACCGGCGGGCAGGGCCTTGTGTTTTGCGCGTCCTTCCTTGCCGAGGCCGCCATTCTGGGCGGCCGCAACGTGGTGCAGTCCCAGTCGTACGGCATCTCGCAGCGCGGCGGCTTTATCAGCGCCGAAGTGCTGATGGACGATGCGGAAATCCTTTTCCAGCAGGTCGTCAAACCCAACCTGATCATTGCGCTGAACGAGGTTGTGGGTACCCGCTACGACAAAGCCGTAGCCCCTGTTGTGTACGACACCTCGCTCATGAAACCCCGCCAGATGAGCAACTGGATCGGCATACCCATGACCGAGATCGCCCACGAGCTGGGCGCGCCCAAATCGGCCAACCTTGCCGGGCTTGGGGCGGCCATGGCGCTTACCGGGGCGCTGCCGCTGGACACCTTGCTGAGCATCGCCGAGCGCAAGGGCAAACCCGACGTGGCCAAGATTAACATGGAAGTGATCCGGCGGGGCGCTGCTGCTGCCGAAGCCGCCCGGGGGGGAAACTGATGAGCGAGGAAAAGAAAACTTTTGAAGTTTGCGTGGACGCCGTGCTCTGCAAAGGCTGCGGCTACTGCAAGGAACTCTGCCCCAAGTCCGTTTACGACTTCGGCACGGAATACAATGCGGCGGGCTACCTCTTTATGACTCCGGTCAATGCGCAGGCCTGCATAGGCTGCCGCACGTGCATGATGGTCTGCCCCGACTTTGCCATTGAAGTTCTGGAAAAATAACAGGCCGGAGTCTGTCATGGTATACAAAAGCTTTGACGAGCTTGAAGCAGCAGTGATGCAAAAGGCCCACAAGTGCAAGGTGGCTGTGGTGGAAGCCGCAGACGAACATGTGCTTGAAGCTGTGCGGCACGCTGTTGAAGTGGGCCTTGTGGAGCCGCTGCTGTTTGGCAAGCGGGAAGATATCGCAGCCAAACTCAAGGCCATAGGCCTGCCGGGCGATGCCTATCCCATTGTTGAAACTGCCACGCCGCAGGAATCAGCCACAGGGGCGGGCATGGCGGTCAAGGAAGGCCGGGCCAACTTTATTCTCAAAGGCCTGATCCAGACCGGCGTTCTTCTCAAGGGACTGTTCAAGGAAGAAACCGGCTTCCGCACCGGGCGGCTGATTTCGCACATGAACATTGTGCAGGTTGCCACCTACCCCAAGCTTCTGGCTCTGTGCGATGCCGCCATCAACATTGCGCCTTCGCTCGAACAGAAGCGCGACATTATCCAGAACGCGGTGGATGCCCTTGCGCGCATGGGCATTGATAACCCCAAGGTTGCGGTGCTGGCCTCTGCGGAAACCGTTAATGAAAAAATGCCTGAAAGCGTTGACGCCGCGGCGCTGAAAGAAATGAACAAAAACGGCCAGATCACCGGCTGCCTGATTGAAGGCCCCATATCCTACGATCTGGCGGTATGCGCGGAATCAGCCGCCACCAAGGGCTACGAAAGCCCCGTTGCTGGCGACGCAGACCTGCTGGTGTGCCCCAATATTGTCACCGCCAACGTGCTTATCAAGTGCCTGCGCCATACGGCCAACGCACTGACCGCAGGCATCGTGGTGGGCGGCAGGGTGCCGGTGGTGCTTAATTCCCGCGCGGCAAGCGCTGAAGACAAGTTCAGGACCATGGTTCTTGCGGCCTCTGCTGCGGGGTAGCCAACTGCGGATGGGCTGGCCCTGCCGCTTGCTCCCCTGAGGCAACTGCGCGGCAAGGTTTCAGGCTGCCGCGCCGCAATGCAGATCAGCGCATCAGGCGCGGCAGCCCATGACAGCAAGAGCATTTCACATTGTCCCATAAGGATATGACATGGCGGAAACCAACTATACCGTTCTTTCCATCAATCCCGGTTCCACCTCGACGCGGATTGCCGTTTACAAGAACCATGAGCTTTTGTTCCAGAAAAAGGTGGATCATCCGGCAGAATCCCTGCGCGGTTTTGAGAACAACGTTGCCCAGTTTCCCATCCGGCTGGATGCCATACTGAAGGCGCTGCAAGAAGAGCAGTTTGACCTGCACCAGCTCTCCGCCGTGGCCGGTCGTGGCGGAAAACTGCCCCCGCTGTTGCAGGGCGCGTACCTTGTTGATGAAGGCATGCTGGACTTTCTGCGGCACCGCCCCATTGACGACCACGCCTCCAACCTCGGGGCACTGCTGGCGCACGAAATCGCCAAGCCGCTGAACATCCCTTCCTACATCTATGACGCCGTGGTGATGGATCAGATGGAAGACATCGCCAAGCTCTCCGGCCTGCCGGAAATTCGCCGCAAGGCCTCGTGCCATGCCCTCAACATGCGCGCCATGGCCATCAAGGCCGCCGCAAACAAGGGCTGGAAGCTGGCGGACAAAAACATCATCGTCAGCCACATGGGTGCAGGCATCAGCGCCACGGTCATTCATCAGGGGCGCATGATTGACGTCATCACCGATGAGGAAGGCCCCTACTCGCCCGAACGCTCAGGCGGCCTGCCCAACAGGCAGCTTATCGACCTGTGCTTTTCGGGCAAGTTTGACCGCCATTCAGCCACGCGGCGCACGCGCGGTCAGGGCGGCCTGATGGCCTACCTTGGCACCAACAACGCCCTTGAGGTTGAACGACGCATTGCCGAAGGCGATGAAAAAGCCCGCCTTGTGTACGACGGCATGACCTATCAGGTAGCCAAGCACATTGCCTCGCTGGCTGCGGTCATCAACGGCCAGGTGGATGTTGTGGTGCTTACCGGCGCATTGGCCAACTCCTCATACATCATTGAACGTGTGGTGCCCCGGATACAGTTCCTCGGCGAAGTCATGGTGCTGCCGGGAGAAAACGAGCTGGAAGCGCTGGCCTACGGAATTTTGCGCGTACTGCGCAAGGAAGAAGGTTTCCATACCTTCCACGAATAGTCAGGTGCTACCCGTGTCACTCTGCTTGCCCCAATCCCTGTCATTCAAGCAGACCCTCAGGGGCAGGGCGCATACTGCGCCTTGTCCCTGCCCGATGATCAGCGGCTTCTGGCAGGTGGTGCATTTCTAACAATACAATATTTAACTTGCGTGTTAATTTACTTAGCGCAAAAAAAGCACATGTGCGCACGCTGCATGGCAATTAACTGAAAATAAACAATAATTTTACAGGACAACTATGGCATAAAAATTGCTCAAAGCGGTATCAATAGTAGCGCTCATGAAAGAGCGCCGTGGGTATCTCAAACGCGTTGAGAACGACTGGTTGTCTGTGTTCGGTATGCCGCACAATAGAGGATAGCAAGGGCGTTATTGTGTTTGTATCTGATGTGACACTTAACATATGAAGTAAAGTACATTTTCAGGTTGGGTGAATAGCGCCTCCTTTGCTTTTCCGGCCTGCTCAGGGCTTACAATTTTTCGTCCATTCTTATGCCCCGAGGCCGTTCCATTTTTTACACAAAGGGAGTGTCATGGCTGAAATCGCTGCTGAAAACAAAGGGAATCTGGTCAAAAACATTCGCCTTGCGGGGTCTGTTCTTTCCATCATTCTTGGTATCTGGGTCGCCCTGCAAGCGCCGCCGGAAGGCCTGAACGAAAAGACCATGATTGCTCTTGGCATCACCGTGTGGGCTGTGGGCTGGTGGATTACCGAAATCGTGCCCGAATTTGTCACCGGTTTGATGATGTGTATCTTGTGGTCGGCCTTCAAGTGCGTGCCCTTTAAAACAGCGTTTGCCACGTTTTCCACCTCCGGCTGGTGGATCATGGTCGGCGCATTCGCCTTGGGCGCAGTGGCTGGCAAAACGGGCCTTTTAAAGCGTATCTCGCTCTGGGTGCTCAAGCTGTTCCCTGCCAGCTTTGCCGGGCAGGTATGGGGGCTGATTGGTTCGGGCACGGTGATCGGGCCGCTCATTCCCAGCATGAACGCCAAGGCCACGCTTTCTTCGCCCATTGCCATGGGCATCAGCGATGAACTTGGCATTGAACGCAAGTCCAACGCGGCAAACGGCCTGTTTGGCGCATGCTATGTGGGCTTTATCCTCATGGGCCACATGTTCATGAGCGGCTCGTTCAGCCATTATGTGCTGGTGGGCATGCTGCCCGAGGCTTATCGCGGCGTTACGTGGCTGCAGTGGCTTTTGTGGTCGTTGCCCTATGGCGTGTGCGTTTTCCTCGGCATGGGTCTTTTCATCGTGACCTGCTACAAGCCCAAGGAAAAGGTCAGCCTGCCCGCAGGCTACAGCAATGCCCAGCTTGAAAAGCTCGGGCCCATGACCCGGAATGAAAAACTGTGCATGGGCGTGCTTATCGTCACCCTGCTTATGTGGATGACCGAATCGCTGCACAAGATATCTGCCGGTGAAGTTTCCCTCATGGCCATGTGCGTGCTCATGCTGCTCAAGGTTATGGACAAGAGCGATTTCAAGACGGGCATCGACTGGTCGTCCGTTGTTTTCGTGGGCAGCATCCTGAACATGGCCTCGGTTATCCAGTCGCTCAAGGTTGACCGCTGGCTTGGTACGGAGCTGCAGCCCCTTCTTGCCAACGTGATTTCCGAACCCGCCCTGTTCATTGTGACACTGGTCGTTGTGGCCTCGCTCGTCAAACTGGTTATTGTGTCGCTCACATCCGCCTCGGCAATCTTTGTGCTGATTCTTCCGCCTATCATGATTGCCCACGGCATGAACCCCTGGATCGCCTGCATGGTCACTTTTGCCGGCAGCGATATCTGGTACCTGAGCTACATGAACTCCATTTACCTTTGCGCCCATTTCGGCACACAGGGCAAAATGGCGCGGCACGGAGCCATGATCAAACTCTCGGCTGCCTATACCGCCATATGTATAGTGGCCTTTCTTATCAGCATACCTTACTGGAAGATGCTCGGACTCATAAAATAGCGCGATTCCGGCGTATCCGGTACGCAAGTCGGATTTATTACGCAGTCGCGGCATGGATTTTATTGTGAAATCCTTGCCGTGACTGCGTCGTTGAACAGAAGATACGGAATAATCGCGGCATAATGGTGCAAGACATTCCTGGCCTGCGTTGCTTGCATGGCAGGGTACTGCGGCGCTGACGCAACACAGGTTTTGGCCTGTGTTTTCTCAATACCTGCTGTATTCATTCAATATTTCATGCTGTTCATGTTTACTTTGCATACAGCGAGGTTTATGTTTTTTACACCGCCCGGCACATACGCCATGTGCGAATCCATCAGATGACGAGGCTCCCATGCTGCCAGCCAGTTTCAAACCGCGTATTCTTTGCGTTTCCATTTATGATGAAATGGCCCAGCTTGTGCGCCACTCCGCAGGCCAGTTCGGCGTTGAGGTTGATGTGTTTGATGGCGGCATTTACAATAGCGGACACCTCCACGCGCTTGAGGTGGAAAACCGTTACGATGTCATCATCAGCCAGGCGGGAACGGCCATCGCCATCCAGCAGATGGTCAAAACACCTGTAGTGCCCATCCAGATCACAGCCAACGATATTGTCACCCCCCTGCGCGAAGCGTCAGAGCGTCATCAGAACCTGCTCTGCATCACTTACGACAGCAATCTGAGCGTTGATATTGAATCGCTGGCGGCCTTTGCGCGACTTAAAAATTTCCGTCAGGTCATCTACCGCAACGAGCAGGACTTCAACAGTATTATTGCCCGCCTTCCCACGCTGAAAGATGTTGCCATTGTCGGATTTGGCGGATGCGTCATTGAAAAGGCGGCGCAGTATGGCCTGCCCTACTATCTCATACGCTCCAGCAAGGACAGCGTGCATCAGGCTGTGCTTTCCGCCCGCAATATTGTTGACCAGCACATCAAGGAGCGTACCCGCTCCCGCCGCCTGAACAATATTATCAACTATTCCCTCAGCGGCATTGTTTCCGTCAATCGAGACAAAACCATTGCCATCTGCAACCGCCCGGCAAAGCAGATGCTTGACCTGCACGGCAAAAAGCTGGTGGGCATGGACATTGATGCCCCGTCAACACCGCCGGAACTCAAACAGATGCTTGGCAACGGCGAGTACACCGTGGACAAGGTATTGCCCCTCAAGGGCAAAACCCTGGTGGTCAACCGCGTACCTATCCGCGTGCGCGAGCATGACCAGGGCACCATCATTGTTTTTCAGGAACTTTCCAAAATCCAGAAAATCGAGGCAGAGGCCCGCGTACAGCTTGCCAGCAAGGGTTTGGTGGCAAAATACAATTTTTCAGACATCATCGGTTCAAAAAACACCCTTGGCCCGGTTGTGGCCGAAGCCAAGCGCTATGCCCGCAGCAGCGCCTCCATTCTCATTGAAGGAGAAACAGGCTCCGGCAAGGAGCTTTTTGCCCAGAGCATCCACAATTTCAGCGAGCGCAAAAAAGGCCCCTTTGTGGCCCTGAACTGCGCGGCCCTGCCCGAGCACCTGCTGGAAAGCGAACTTTTTGGCTATGAGGAAGGGGCTTTTACCGGCGCGCGCAAGGGCGGCAAGCCGGGCATGTTTGAACTGGCTCACCGGGGAACGCTGTTTCTGGATGAAATCAGCGAAATGAGCCTCGCAACACAGGTGCGACTGCTGCGCACCTTGCAGGAAAAAGAAATCTTCCGCATTGGCGGCGACCGCGTAATCAACATTGACGTCCGCATCATTGCGGCGTCAAACCGCGACCTCTACGCCATGGCGCAAGAAGGTTCTTTTCGGCGCGATCTGTTCTTCAGGCTCAATATCTTGCCGCTGCAAATACCGCCGCTGCGCAAGCGCAAGGAAGACATTCCCACGCTCATTGCCCATTTTATCAAAAAGAACCATCAACACGTGGCCGGGCGCAGCCGCCTCAAGTTTGACGATGCAACGCTTTCCGCACTGTCAGCGCACGGTTGGCCGGGCAATGTGCGCGAACTGGAGCATATTCTGGAGCGCGTGTTTACCCTCTATGACGAACAACAGGACTTTGACGCGCTGATTACAGACATCATGCGGCGACACTGCCTGCGGCAGGGCATGGCTGGCCCATGCCATCCGCTGGATGATGTTTTGCAGGTGCCGCGCGGCACCATGGCAGAGATGGAGCGCTTCATTCTGGAGGCCTCGCTTGAGGAGCACGGCGGCAACAAAAAAGCCCTGGCTGACGCTCTTGGCATCAGCCGCGTGACCGTGTGGAAAAAACTCAAGGAGCTTGAAGGCGAAGAGCAGGGGCAGGACTGACCCCAAGTGGTGCGAATATGACCCGAAGCCAATCGCGGCTGGTTTTGCCTTTGTATTTTGCCCTACAGTTTTTTGCGCTTTGACCGATCAGATGGATGCACAGGTTCGCACAAGCGGCCAAGGAGCAAGCCATGGACGATGTGAAGATGGGCATGAGCGTAAGCCTGGCCAGAAGCGCCTTGAACATTCAGGCCAACATGTCTGCAGCGCTTATCAGTGGCACTATTGATAAGGGCGCGGAAATGGAGCAGAACATGCGCAGCCAAGGGCTTGCCGCCGAGGGCATTGGCGGAAAGCTGGACGTGCAGGCATAATACGCTTTGCCGTACGAAGAGGAACAGCCGCCGGGTTTTGCCCGGCGGCTGTTGCGCGTTACGAGGACATGCCAGGAATCAGGATCAGCCTGCGGCCCGGCTGCAAGCGGCCATTTTGCGCATTCCGCTGCCGCCGTTCCGGCGGTTTTTCGTTTATCCGCACTCGTTGACAAATACCCGCAGAGTAGTAAGGCTGTATGCGCCGGTTCCCGGCCCAGATTCTGCCCATATCCGCACAAGGAGTTTTTGTGAAAATTCTTGTAACACCCCGTTCTTTCGGCAAAACCAATCCCGAGCTGTTTGACCGTCTGGCCCAGGCCGGGCTGGAAGTGATACGCAACGACACGGGCGGCATTCTCTCCGCCGAGCAGATGAAGGAAAAGCTGGCCGACTGCGCTGGCGTTATTCTTGGCGTTGACCCCATGGACGCCCCTGTGCTGGCTGCTGCCCCCGCCCTCAAGGCCATTGCCAAATACGGCGTTGGGCTGGACAACATCGACCTTGCGGCCTGCAAGGAGCGCGGCATCGCGGTTTCGCGCACCGTAGGGGCCAACAGCAATGCCGTGGCCGACTACGCCCTGACCCTCATGCTCATGGTGGCGCGCAAGGCCGGGCTTATTGACCGCCGCTGCCGCCAGAAAGACTGGGGCAAGATCACCAGCATTGACCTGTACGGCAAAACCATCGGCATCATCGGCCTTGGGGCCATTGGCCGCTGCGTGGTCAGACGCGCACAGGGTTTTGGCATGAAGATCCTTGCCCACGACGTTGTGTGGGACGATGCCTGGACCGCCAAGGAAGGCGTGGAACGCGCAGATGTTGACCGCATTTGCCGCGAGGCCGACTTCATCACCCTACACACGGTGCTGACGGACGAAACCCGCAACCTCATCAATGCCCAGCGCCTTGCAAGCATGAAAAAGACCGCTGTGCTGATCAACACCGCGCGCGGAGGACTCATTGACGAAGCCGCCCTGCTGGCAGCCCTGAAAGAGGGCAGCATCTACGGCGCGGGCCTTGACGTATTTGAACAGGAGCCCCCGGCTGATCCGGCGTGGTATGAGCTGGACAACCTTGTGATGGGTTCGCACTGCTCGTCCTCCACCGCAGGAGCCACGGAAACCATGGGCAACATGGCTGTGGACAACCTGTTGCGCGATCTGGGGCTGTAAGCAGCTTCACTGCCTGAATAGTGCGCGCCTGTGGGCGCGAAATGCAGCCCGCCCGCATCCTCCAGGAGAATGCGGGCGGGCCTGCTATTGACTGCTTAGAAGAGCATGCGCTCCACTAGCCGCCCTGATTGGTCGTCAGATGCTGCACGGCAACCTGTACGGCCTCACTCCCGCTGTCGGTAGTTATAGTTGTGCTGTGCACATCCCACACGGTGCCATTGCTCGCAGTCTGCGTTGTGGTTGTCCATGAATGCGAAGCATCAAATGACACAGCGGTACTGCCGTCACTGCCAGTACTGATGGAAACCCCGGTTTTGGACGCAATTTCTGCCATATCGGTGAGGTTGTTCAAGGCATCGCCGGAAGTACTGACCATTACCTCCACGTCTGTGATGCCGTCTACGCCCTTGGCATGTTCCGCTCCTGTAAACAGGGCATCCACACTGCCGCCCTTGACCAGCAGCATGTCTGTGCCGCTGCCGCCGTCAATGGTGTCGCCCTGATGGAACACCAGCACATCGTTGCCTGCGCCGCCATACAAATGGTTGCCGCCGCCATCGGTGGCGAAGGTATTGGCTCCGCCGTCAAGGAAGTCGTTGCCTGTCCCGCCGTAGAGATGGTCATTGCCAGCGTCGCCATAGAGGTGGTCGCCTGCATTGCCGGCATAGAGGGTATCGTTGCCGTCTCCGCCATACAATTCATTGTGCCCTGCACCACCGTAGAGGATGTCGTCCCCAGCGCCGCCGTAAAGGATATCGTCATGGCTGCCGCCAATCAGGATGTCGCTGCCAGCGCCGCCTGCGGCCTCATAGACATGCGTCGAGGAGTTCTCCTGGGCGAAGAGCAAATGGCCGCCTTGGCCATCCCAGTTGTCAGTATTGATATCCACAGAGATAGTGCCGCTTGCCTGCCCGTTGGTGGCATGACCGTCAGACACTGTATAGCCAAAAGTGTCCTTCAGGTCCGAGCCTGCCTCGTGCAGGGCAGCCAGCTTGCTTATGGAATCGTAGCTGGAATCAAGCTTGTAATCGCCATAGGAGAACATATCCTTATGCGTTTCGTCAGCGGTAAAGGTCAGCGTACCGAACGCGCCATGCACCTCTGTGGTGCCCTGCGGAACAGCATTCAGCTCGTGCCCGTTCACGGAAAAGGCCAGGTGATCCCCCAGATCAACGTCTGTGGCTGAAAGCGCATGACTTGAGGCATCAAGGTGCGCCACCGGAGCATCATTGGTGCCGGTGATGTTGACAACAACGTCATGGCTTACCGTGCCGCCTTGCCCGTCATTCACTGTAACGGTAAAGGTTTCCGTGGCTTTCGCCCCCTGGGCCAGTTCGTGGTTGGTCAGGGTGTACTTGTAGTTGCCGGAGGCGTCCAGAGTCAGCTGCCCGTAATGCCCATCAACAACTGCATTTGTTCCACCAGAAGCCGTGGCGCTGTTAGAGCCGTAGGCAAGGCTGTATGTCAGGGCATCAGAGGTGTCCACGTCCGTAGCCCCCAGATTGCCGGTGAGTGGGCTTGCCCCCTCCACAATGGAAAGGCTGGGCGCGGTGAAGGTGGGGTCGTTGTTCACGCCCTTGAGGGTGATTGCCAGGGTCTGGCTGGTTTCCACGCCGTATTTGTCCATGGTCACAACGGTAAATGAGCCACCAGCGGTTGCAACATCCTTGCCTTGGGCCTCGAGGCTCTTGGCGTAAGCAGCATCAAGCGTATAGGTGTAATTCTTGCCATCAAGCTTGAGTGTACCGTGCCCGTCATGCAGCTCCGTCACATACTTGCCGCCAGACATGATGTAGTAGGTCAGCGTGTCGCCATCCACATCGGTGGCGGTAATGGTGCCCGAAAGAGTCTGAACGCTAGCGCCATTATCTGTAAGCGTTGTTGCGTCAGCATTAAAGGCTTCCATTTTGGGGGAGTCATTGGTGCCTGTGATAGTGACGGCAACCTTTGCTGTATCTGTTGCTCCGGCTGCATCGCTCACGCCGATTCTGGCGTCGATGGTCAGGGTTTCACCCTGGGCCAGATGCGCAATACCGCCCTTGTCGCCCTGGAAGTTGTAGGTGCCGTCCTTGTTCAGTTCCAGCAGGCCCATGAGCACAGCACCAGATGAAGCGCTGGTGCCCACATGCCAGCCAGAGGCGTCCTTGTAAGCGTAAACATCCTCTGTGACGGAAGTGCTGCCCGATGCGATGGCCTGCCCGTTGAGCTTGAGCGTGAGGCTGTCGCCTGCATCAACATCGTACGTCACGGCCGTTCCGCCGACTGTCAGGTTTGCCTGCCCGTCAGCCACAAAGAGGGCCGCGCCCGAGCCAGCCACGCTGGAACCATCGGCATGGAGGGTGATGACAGGGGCATCGTTGACACCATTCACTGTGATTGTGAGGGGCGCATCGGTGTAGCCGCCATGTCCATCGCTCGCGCGGACAGTGAAGGTCACTTCATGCGATTTTCCGTCGCCAAGCTGCTGCACAGCCTCGCTACTGGTATTGAGATGGAATTCGTACTTGCCATCCTTGCCCATGATCAGGGTGCCATAATCCTTGTCCGTGACCATGCCCGTGGATTTGCCGTCGCTGCCGACAATGGCGAAGCTAAGCGCATCCTTGGGCGCGCCAGCCGCGGTTACGTCCGGATCTGTAGCGGTAATGGAGCCCTTGGCCACCATGTCCGCCGGGGAATCTTCCGTTACCGCGACATCAGAACCAGCCACCAGCACAGGGGCGCTGGGCTTGTCGTTGGCGTAATTAAGATCGGCGGACAGTTTGACTTCCACCTTGTCGCCAGCAGTATTGCCGTTGGAAAGAGTCAGCATTGCGCTGTCTTCCATATGCCCGCTGTAGTTCGTGCCGCCAGCGGGAGCCGCATAGGTGTATGAGAAATTGCCGTTGCTGCCCTTGGTGACAGTAAATATGCCGCCGAGCTTGCCTGCAACCGTGTACGAGGTCGGTTCGAGCTTGTCTGTTTCACCCCTGTCAACATCGGCCAGGGTGAAGGAACCAGAGGGGTCTGTTTGCGCCCATGTGCCGTCCGCGTGCTGTTCCAGGGCCACGGTGTCGCTTTGCGAAACCACGTATGGCTTGTCGTTGCTGCCATTGATGGTGATGGTAATAGTTCTGTAATCGCTGCCGTTGGTGACCGTAAACTTTTGAATGATCGTATCCGTTTTTGTCAGCGCCTGCACGTCCGGATGGTCATTGTTCAGCGTGTAGCTGTATCTGCCATTGGGCAACAAGGTAATCGTTCCGTATTTATCTGAAATAACGGATGTCTCGTGCCCAGCCCCGTCAATCAGGAACATATCGGCATCATACTTGCCGCTATTGTTCACGGCCACGCTGCCCACGGCAACAGTTTTGCCCGTATGTTCCCCGCCAATCAGACCGTCTTCCTGAACGTCATCATCCCTGTTCGTGATCTTGATATTGCCGGACTTTGTACCGTCTCCACCAACATCGTCGCCCATCTTGCCCACATTGATGATAAGCTCAATGGGCTTCTCGGCCACGGCGTTATGGTCGTCACGCGCATAGATGGTGAACGTTTCCGTTGTGGTATCGCCACTGGCATGGTTTTTCACATAGTCCTGGTAGTTTTTGCCCGCCCTGTCCAGCACATACTGATATGTGCCGTTGGGGCTGATGATCAGCGTACCGTATTCACCCTTTATTTCCTGAACAAGATTGCCCGAGCCGCCTTTTTCAACAGCAAAGAACGTAAGGCTGGAGCCATGATCCTTGTCAGTCACGAGATCAGTGGTATTGAGCGTACCGCGCACCACTGGATCACCAGAGGAAGAAGAAAACAATGAACCATTGGACCAGCCCGCAATTTCATCAGAATCCACCACAATGACACGATCTGCCCCAACTGCGGTGGAAAGGAAAGAGCTTACGTCATTTCCAAGCCCCAGCTTGGTGAGCATATCATCGAGCCTGCCAAAATCATCAAGAGAGCTGGCGGCACCGTTGGCAACCTTGGTCAGCCATTCCTGCACCCCTTTCCACCCGTTAAAGAAGCTGATGATGTCGCCGATGAAACCTGAATGGCTCTTCACCTCATCCATGATGTTGTCTATGCCCTGTGTGACATACGCCCGGATAAGATCGGGATGGTCAGTCAGGTAGGTGATGGCAGCGGCGGGGTTTGCCAGCGTGGCAAAGCTGGCGTCTTCATGCCCGCCGGTAAAGATGTCCGGGTAGTCATTGACAGTAAACGACGAGGCTGCGGCCTTCACCACAGGCACATCGTTGGTGCCGTTGATGGTAATGCTGAGAGATCCATCAATGGACTGACCGTGCGAAGCACTGTCGCTGTGGGCGGTTATGCCAAGGTTCACACTGACATTTTCACCTTGAGCCAATCCGTTGAATGCCGTGCTGCTGGTATTGGGCGTGAAAGTATAGGAACCATCCTCATTCACATGCAATGTGCCGTAGTCGCCAACCTTGTAGTCATACCCGGCAGTGGCATTGCCGCTGCCGCCAACATCATGCGTCCCCGTGCCGTCAGTATAGGACAGGGTCTTGTATGTGTAGGTGCTGTAGCTGTCTTTCTCCGCGCCTGCGGTGAGGTTCTTGAGGGTATGTCCATCGGCATCCAGATTGGTATCCGGATCATTCACCCCAAGATGCCCGCGAATAACCCCGGCAGCGAGTATTCCACCGCTGGCATCAACAGGCTGCGCCTTGTTGGCGCCCAGCTTGTCAGCCTCGGTATAGTGCAAAACGCCCTGGATTGAGCCTGTGACGCCGTCTTCCTTGACGGTCAGGGCGTTGCCTGCCAGCTTGCCTGCGGCATCCTCACCTGTGATGGTAATGACAATGGGCTTGATTTCAGAATACGCGCCGTCGGCATCCTTGACGCGCACATAGAAGGTATCGGTAACAGAACTGCCCTTGGCAAGGGACGTCAGATCTTCTGTCCGCTCATAACGGTATTCGCCAGTGGCCTGATCAATGATCAGGCGACCGTACGTGCCTTGCTGAACTGGTGTGTCGCCAGAGTAGTCAGTGGTGGACTTTACCAGCGAGAAGGTGAAACCCGAAGATACCGTCTGGGCTGTGCCCCCGGTCTGTTCATAATCCAGCAGTTCTACCTGTCCGGTCGTGGAATGCGCATCACTTTCAGTAAGGGTGACGGCAGGGGCCTGCGTAATGATGGGCCTGTCGTTGGCGCCCTCAATGCGTATGGAAACTGGGGCCTTGGCCACATCCGTATTGGTTGCAGTGTCATGAACGACCACCGAGAAATTGTCCTCTGTGTGTTCATGAAAGTTCTTTTCCTGCACATCCGCATCGGTATTGTCCACAGTGTAAACGTATTTGAACACGGACGCGCCGTTGGCGTCAGTATGCGAGGTATCCTTGGAGATGGTCAACGAACCGTTTTCCAGCTTGATGACAATATTGCCGTTGGCATCTTTGGCGGCCTGCCCCACGTCAAGAGTGCTGGCAGAACCACCCGTAAGGGTCAGCTTGCCATCGGCGTCTATGCTGGCTGTGCCCGTTTGCAGACCTGTGCCAGCCATGAGGGCATTCAGATCGCAGTTCTTGCCGTCCACCTGAATAACATAGTGCAGCTTGGCACTTTCAGCAGCGGAGGCGAGAGCGTTGTTGTCCGTGGTATCAGCATCATGCGCGCCAATGTAGCCAGTGGCAGTGCGTACGCCAGCGCTACCGTCCTGCATTTTGGCGGCATTGGCAGCAGCAGCGGCACTGGTGACCGGGTTTACCCCAGACTCCACAACGGCATTGCTGGGCGTGACCCAGCCAGTATTGATAATGGTGGGATCGTCCTTGCCATTGACCGTAACCGTGACGGTTTGCAGGCTGTACGCGCCGTATTTGTCAACCACGGCAACCTGGAAGGTTTCAGTAAGTTTTTCGCCCGCATCCAGGCTGATGACGGAGGCGTTGTTCTTGGCAAGGGTGTAGGTGTATTCGCCCGTCTGCTGGTTGATGCTCAGCGTACCGTAGCTGCCTGCCACAGACGAAGTCATTGCAGGGGTATTGCCAGTTTCGGTAACGCTGTTGTCCACGATGCCGAAGGTATGCGAATCGTTAACATCCGCATCCGTCACCTTGACGCTGCCTGCCAGGGCGGTGTCAGAAACAGGGCCGCCATCGGTCACTTCAAGGGAACTGTCGGTCAGGGTCAGCACGGGCTTGTCGTTAGTGCCGTAGATGACAATGGGAATGGTAATCGCTGTGGAAGATGCGCTGTGTTCGTCCACAGCCACGGCCTTGAAGTTCAGCGTGAGCTTCTCTCCAGAGCCAAGGGCGTTAACGGCATTGCTGCCCGTCGCCAGGGTAAAGGTATATTTGCCGGTGGCTTCGTTGAGATACAGCGTACCATAGAGAGACTCCGCGGAATGAGGCTGCCCGGCGGCGTAGACGTTGATAACCGTGGCGTTGCCGCCACCAGTGCCGGGATATGCGCCAGTGCTCGCAACCATGTCTGCGCTGATGGCAGTGGTCTGGGTCGTGCCATCCTTGACAAAGGTGCCAGCCACGGCACCCGTCGAAAGCTCGCCGGAATCTGTGCCCAAATGCTTGTAGGCATTTGCGCCGGAAGTAGCGGTGATGAGGCCATACGTCAACGTGGCGCCGGTATCGGAATCCTTGCCTGTCAACGCGCCCTCAACCGAATCTTTATAGCTGTTGCCGTGGGCCGCGGGATCCCCTGTGCCGGAAGGCATATGGGCGTTGCCGCCGTCCAGCCGTCCGTCGTCCTTCAGCGTAAGGGTCTTGCCCGTCACTGTGGGCGCATCGTTGGTGCCCTGCACGTTGATGGCGATATTGTGCGCCACAGGATTGCCATGACCGTCCGTAACGGAAATGGTGTAATTCAGGGTTTTGGTTTCGCCTTCGGCCAGACTTGCGGTTTTGGTTTGATTAACGGCGTAGCTGTATGAATAGGTGATGGATTCCGACCCGTCGCTGTTGACGCTGCTCACTCCAGTGACTGTCAGGGTACCGTAGGTATCATTGACGGTCCATGTGCCTGCACCGTTCAGGACAGGAAGCTTGCTGACATTGATGCCAGATGAGCTGCTGAGCGTAGCCTTGAGAACATCATTGGTGTCCATGTCCGTCACGGTAAACGAACCGCCGCTCACTGCCTTGGAACCATCGTTCAGCTTGCTGCCGTTGGCGGCCACATTGTTGTAGCCCGGGATGGACGAACCAGAACTGGTGTGCGCCGGGTCCGCCAGAGAAACCACGCCCGCTTCCTTGACCGTCAGGGTGCCGCTGGTCTTGTCAATCAGGGTCTGATCATTGGCGCCCGTGATCGTGAAGGAAACGGTTTCCGTGTCTGTGGAGCCGTGCAGATCCGTTACCTTGACCTGGAAGGTTTCGGTATGTGTTTGCCCCTCGCCCAGATTCTGCACCGCATTGGAGCCATTGTTCAGATCATACTTGTAGGTGCCGTCCGGATTGACGGTAAGAACGCCGAACTTGGTCGTATAGGTAACCACGCCAGTGCCTGGATCCACACTGGCCGTACCGGTAGTGGTTTCACCGCCGGAGGTGCCGCCAGCTATGGCATAGCTATGGTTGGCCGCACCGTTGGTGCTGCCCTTGAACGCGCCGTCAGCATCGGCATCAGCCACAGTAAAGGTGCCGCTGGCCTGATAGCTGCCGCTGTCTTCCTTAAAGGAACTGGCGCTCGGTGCTGCCAGGGAAAGGTCGGGCCTGTCGTTTGTGCCTGTGATGGTCACGGTAATGGGCTGGGTTACTGACCCGCCATGCCCGTCCGCCACTTTGACTACAAAGGTTTCCGTGACTTTCTGGTTTTCGTTGAGCGCATCGGCCTTGGTGTTGTCGAGCGTGTAGGTATAAGCGCCAGTCTTGGGGTCAATAACAAGTGTGCCGTAGCTGGTGGTTACGGTTGTTGCGCTGTTGGTTCCGCTGTTGTCCACCGTTGTGCCGGTTCCGACGGCCACGCTGAAGGTCAGCTCGGGTTTGCCGCCAGAATTGTCGTTATCGTCCACATCCGTGGCGGTAACGTAGCCTTGAGCCGCAACCGTGCCGTTGAAAATATCATTGGAGTGGGCGGGGTCATGGCTGCCCTGCACGCCCTTTTCAATCACGTCAACAGCGATAACGGAGCTGCCAATGACGGGATTGTCATTGGTGCCGTTAATAACCACTGTTATTGCCTGGGAGTGGTTGGCTCCATGGGTATCTGTGGTGGTAACGGTGAAGCTTTCCGTGTGCGACTGCCCCTCGCCAAGTTTCTGCACGGCGGGCTTACTGTTATCCAGCTCGTAAGTATAGGTGCCGTCAGACTTCAGGGTCAAAGTTCCGTAGTCCGTTGCGACGGAAATGGGATTGCCAGCATGGCTGTTTATATTCATTGAGCCGCTGGCGGTCTGTCCCATGCCTGCAATGGAGAGGGTCTGGCTGGCGCCATCGTTATCAGGATCGACCACGGCCCAGGTGCCTGCGGATGTGGTTGTGGCAGCGTCTTCCTTCAGTGTGCCGGAGTCGCCGGGAGTTATGGTCAACTGGGGCTGGTCGTTGGTGCCCGTGATGGTCAGGCTGACGGCCTGATCAATATGCGCGCCCTTGCTGTCCGTGACAGTAACCGTAAAGGTATAATTGCGCGTTTCGCCCTCATGGAGGGCCTGCGTTTCGCTGGCGCTGTTATTCAGCTCGTAGGAATACGTGTAGGTTTTGCTGCTGCCGGAATCATTGGTAACGGCAGCGCCAGCCGTGAGCGTAAACGTGCCTTCGGGAGTGGTGACGGTATAGGTGCCGTCATGGTTGTCCTTAAAAGCCGCGCCCGGCAATTCCTTCACCGCAATACTGACGGCCTGGGTGTCGTTATTGTCCACATCGGTCACAGTAAAGCTGTGTCCAGAATCCGCATCCTTGGGTGTGCCTGCAAAAGCCTCGTTGGGATCGCCGTGCACATTCTTGACGCCGAGCTCCACCACCGACAGTGCGGCGAGAGTCGGTGCAGTAGTGATAACGGGCGTGTCATTGGCACCCTTGACGGTAACGCTGACGCTTTCCTGCACATAGGCGCCAAAGCTGTCACGCGCCACCAGACCGATGGAAACATCCTGCGAATCGCCATCTTGCATGCCCTGCACGGCGGGCGAATCATTGTACAGAGTAAATTTATAGGATGCGCCCTTGGTGGGGTCTGCATCTTCTGTCAGAGTGAATTCGCCCACATAGTTTTTGGCTGTGGCGGCGGTGGATGCATCCGTGGTGGTCGTTAAGGTATGCCCGTCACTGGCAAGCACCACATACACCTTGCCGTGCATGGTGTCGCTGCCGGGCTGGATCAGACCGTAGTGCAGCGAGTCGCCATTATCCACATCATGCCCAATGATCGTGCCGGTCACAGAGCTTTGGGCGGTGCTGTCGCTGGCTTCAGTCAGGGTGGCGCTCAGGGCGGTGCTGCCGCTTTGGCCGTTCCATGCGTTTTGCGTAATGGTGGGCACGTCATTGGTGCCCAGAATGTTGATAACAATGGAGTTGCCCGCCACGGCGCCGTCACGCAGGGTTGAGCTGTTGCCGTCTTCAGCGCCGTGCTCGTCACGCACATAGGGCTCAAACTTCAGGCTGACCTGCTGGCCCTCGGCCAGTTTGTTGGTGGCCCCCTCGCCATCGGCGTTTTTCAGCGTAAACGTATACGTGGCCGTGGTGTCGCTGGTTTTTCCCAGCACCAGATCGCCATAATTGGTGCTGATGACAATCTGCCCGCCCTGCTCGGCTATGCCCGTCACCACCACATCGGAAGCAGTATGGTCGGGATTGTTAACAGAACCGATCACAAACGTGCCCTTGAGGGTGCCGTCAGCGTTGACGCTGGTCATGTCCAGCAGATTGCCGTTCACGTCCTTGAGGCCAAAATACAACTGCGCGCCGTGGTCGGGATCATGAGCCGTAATGGTGCCGCTCAGGGTAGCCTGCACACCGGGTGCGCCGTTCAGCTCATCCGCATGCAGTTTGTCCCCCACAGGCTGGTCGGCGTAGACGCCGCCTTCCTTGAGCGTCAGCGTAGAGCCAACCCCCGTAATATCCGGCGCGTCGTTGCTGCCAGTGATGACAACATTGATGGGCTGGGTCACGGTATGGCCCTGCCCGTCATTGATGGAGAAAACAATGTTGTCGGCCTGCTTCTCGCCTTGGGCAAGGCTGTCCGTGGGGCTGTCGGGATCCTGCTTGAGGGTGTAGGTGTACGTAAAGGTAATGTTGCTGCCGCCGCCTGAGGGCGTGATAACAAGCGTACCATAGTCGCTCTCAACAGTCGTGGGGCCAGCGGTGCTGACCGCTACAACCTTGCCGCCCATGCTCACGGTGGTGGTCAGACTGTCGCCATCCGGGTCGGCCACAGAAAATGAACCGCTCTGGCTGACCACAGGCGCGGCGCTGGCGGTTTTGCCGTCCCATGCAGATTCCGTAAGGCCAATGGCAATGGCTGCGCCGCCAGTGGACAACGTGGGTGCGGCATTGGTGAGAAAGGGCGAAGCGTAGGGATTGATGTTCGGCTGGGTGTCGCCGCCAAAACCAAGACGGTAATCAAGCCCGTCAAGGTGGTTTACGCCGTCTTCAAGCCCCGCGTTGGCAAAATCGCTGTATCTGCCGCTGCGGGTGGGCGAAGCCGAAGGGCCGGCGGCAGGGGCAAGGTCTGGCCCGAAGGCGTTGAAAAAATCCGCACCCGCAATGAGCTGACCGTCAACCTCAAATGAGGGAATGTCGTCCTTGTTGTACTGGGTGTAAAAATTCTGCAATTCAATGGCTGCGCCATCGTCGAAACGGAAAAAGAGGCTGTCGGAACCTTGCGGGCGTTCAATGCTGACCTGGTCAGCAGAAAAATCAAGAACCATGCGGGCATCGGGCGCGCTGGGAATAACGGCAGTCTGACCGGCGGAGGGGCGAACAAGCTTGATGTCTGCCATGGAAATACCTTCTTTTTACTGGGCATTACAAAAACACCCGGTTTAACGCGCAAAACGGCATAAGCCGCAAAAACGGCACTCACGCGTTTGCGGAAAAAAGGCGCCAATGCGCCGCAATGACGGGGAATAAAGAAGGGGAAACCTTCGCGAATAAAAAGGAAAAGCGTCCAGCAGCCAATGCTGCCGACAGCCCTTTTTATCGACACACCGGAACCCGAAGCAGGCTCGGCGTAGTAGTCATGTCTATGAGAGGCTCAGGGTCGGCCTCCGCCACTGGCCCGCGCAAATACGGCTGCTGCCGCCACGCATGGTACCCAGCTTTGGCAAAAATACTTTGCCGTGGTTTGCAAGGATATGTCAAGCAGACCGTACATTTTTCCTCCGCCGGGGCAAAATATTTCTCCGTACTCTGGCGAACGCCTCAATTCCAGTTTTTTTCAAAGATATCCACATGCTCACGGATCAGCCGTCCACACTGTTCAAACAACTCATCTTACGCAACCTCTCTATAATATTGATTACTATCATATATAAAATATTTGCATACAATATGTAATATCATTTACAACTGAAAAATTTTTTGTACTATACCCTATGATAAACCAGAAATGCGCCGAATGAAATTGCATTAACAAGCGTTCCCCCAGACGCTTTCGCACCATTAACTGGCAATATCCATCGTGCGGAGGGGAAAATGATTAAGCTTACGACTATGCAAAAATTATTTGGGCTGTCATTAATTCTTTCACTCTTTACAGTTGCCATCGGAACATACTCAGTTGGCAGCCTCAGCAGACTATCTGATGGGATAGACAATTTGTATAACGTACATGTCAAGGGTCTTAATGCTGCGCGCGATGTCAATATAACAGTATTGAGATTAATAAGAGAAGAAAAAAATATTATTTTGACGAACGATGAGTCTGAAATAAGGCGATATCTTGACGTACTCACTGCGGAACGAAAAAATCTGGAAGTCCAGATGCAAACCTTGCCCCAATATTTCACATCGGGTGAAGGCAAGGCGCTCTGCGAAAAAATGATCCAGTCTGTTAAAGCATGGCTTGCAGTACATGAAAGAGTTGTCGAACTCGGCAAAACTAGCGATGCCGCCATGAACGAGCAGGCGCAAAAGCTTTCCACCACACAGGCCCGGCAAGCTGTGGGCATTCTGGCCCAAGACATTCAGAAGGTCGTCGACTTCAAGCTCATGCGAGCCAATGAACTGAACCACGAAAGCACCCGCATGTATGAAACCTCACGCTTTATCACCATCATTGGCATTATTGCCTCTGTGCTGGTGGGCCTTGGGCTGGGCTTTACCATGGCCCGCAACATGCTGCGTCAGTTGGGCGATGAACCCGCCTCACTTTCAAAGCTGGCTCTGGCAATCGCCGGCGGAGATCTGGACGCGCGCTTTGACCCGGCCCGCACAGAACAGGGCGTGTTTGGCGCCATGAAAAACATGGTGACCACGCTGAAAACCAAGATCGCCGAAGCCGAACAAAAAGGCCTGGAGGCTGCGGAAGAGTCGAAAAAAGCCCAGCAGGCAACCCTTGAGGCAGAGGCTGCCCGCAAGCAGGCCGAACGGGCCAAGGCCGAGGGCATGTTGCAGGCCGCCCGCCAGCTTGAAAGCGTTGTGGGCATTGTCAACACCGCCTCCGAGCAGCTTTCCGCCCAGATCGAACAGTCCAGCCGGGGTGCGGACGAGCAGTCCAGCCGCGTGCGTGAAACCGCCACAGCCATGGAAGAAATGAACGCCACCGTGCTTGAAGTGGCCCGCAACGCACAGCAGGCGGCGGACGCCTCCACCCAGACCAAGCAAAAGGCCCTTGAAGGTTCCAACATAGTCAGCGATGCGGTCAAGGGCATTGAAACTGTCCGGAATCAGTCGCTGGCCATCAAGGAAGACATGAATGCACTTGGCAAGCAAGCTGAAGGCATTGGCCAGGTCATGAACGTGATCGCCGACATTGCAGACCAGACCAACCTGCTGGCCCTAAATGCGGCCATTGAGGCGGCACGTGCGGGCGATGCCGGGCGCGGGTTTGCCGTGGTTGCTGACGAAGTGCGCAAACTGGCGGAAAAAACCATGTCCGCCACGCAGGAGGTCGGGCAGGCTATCCGCGATATTCAGGAAGGCACCCGCAAGAATATTGAAAACGTGGACAAGTCGGCGACGTCTATTGAAAGCGCCACCACCCTTTCTGTAAAATCAGGCGATTCTCTGCAACAGATTCTCACCCTTGTGGAACACGTAAACGATCAGGTGCAGTCCATCGCCACTGCCAGCGAAGAACAGTCCGCCGCCAGTGAGGAAATCAACCAGTCCGTGGAACAGGTCGCCACCATTTCTGCCGAAACCGCCCAGGCCATGGAACAGGCCTCGCGCGCTGTTTCCGAATTACTGGAGCAATCACAGGTACTGCAACGCCTTATCTCTGAAATGAAGGCTCAAGGTGAAGCCGCATAGGCAGTACTACTGCTTTACACCGTGCAGAATCACCTGTTGCAACCGCCTGCCTCCGGCTTTGCAGTCGCCTTTCGGGCAAACTCCGTTTTGCGGGGTTTGCCCCGCCACTGGCGGCATGACTACGAGTTAAGGTAAAAAACTCGCTCGCCATATGTCCTCGCGCAGCAGGGGCGTAGCTGGCTCCTGCTTCCCCGTTGCGTTGACATGATCAAACACAAACGCCAATTCTCCCGGCGTTTTTTGCTATGGTGGCCCGCCTTCCTCCGATGCCGCAATGGCATCAGATACAAAAATGTATCATAGCGCCACAATAGCACAATCCCCAATTGTTAAACTCCACTCTGCCGTTAGATATTATGCCGCTACTATACAGATTCTACATTCACAATATTTTTTCAAATTCTCAAATCTACATTTACTACAAACAAAACTTCAATTAATTCATCTTTCTTAAACAATTTAATTACAAATACGATTTCGTTAATTTTTTTTACACACCCTTACCACCATCTTCAACCAATTACATTCTTTACAAGCCATATTCTTCGCTCTAATCTTATTTCATAATCAGCCGATAAGTTAGTTGAATACCGATTCCTGTTGGTTGAACGCTCAATAAAATAATAATTTTGTTCATAGCATAGAGGTACAATCCTGTGCCGATCTTTCGGCGCCAATCTCAGGGGGGCAAGGACTTATGCGTTCTATCAAGCAAAAAATTGCGCTGGCTGCGGGTCTTGGGCTGATTGCCACGGCTGCAATACTGATGGCTTTCGGGCTGTACTCCACCAGCAACACCAAGGAGTTTGTTTCCAACCGCGTTTCGCAACTTCTGGAAAAAAGCGCCATTTCATCACTTGAATCTCTGGTTTCTGACAGGGCCTCCGTTGTGGAAACTGCCCTTCAGGACAACATTGACACCGCCCGCACAACTGGAAAGATTTTCGAGGTGTTGCGCGCCAATCTCGGCAGCGAGCACCTGCGCGATCTTTTTGTTAAAATTCTACGCGCCAACCTTGATAACAACCCCACATATCTGGGTTCATATTCCGCATGGGAGCCAAACGCCCTTGACGGCATGGATGCCCTGTACGCCAATACAGAAGCCCACGATGCTTCGGGCCGATTTATTACGTACTGGAACCGCGATGAAACAGGCAAGATCAGCCGACAGGCCCTGGTGGAGTACGAAAGCGATGCCAAGCACGCCAACGGCGTACGCAAGGGCGGCTGGTACCTTGGCCCCAGGGAAACCGGCAAGGAAAGCGTGCTTGACCCCTTCCCCTACATTGTGCAGGGCAAAACAGAGTGGCTGACCACAATCTCCGTGCCCGTCAAGGAAAACAACAAGTTCCTTGGCGTTTCCGGCACAGACCTGCGCCTCACCTTCTTGCAGAAGATGGCAGAAGATGTTGATGCCAAAATCTACGGCGGCAAGGGCGATGTATTCATTATCAGCTATGACGGTCTGGTAGTTGCCAACAGCGGCGACGCCTCAATGGTCGGCAAAGCATTGAGCAACGGCTTGCCCAATGCGGACAAGGTCATGCCCAACGTGCGTGAAGGCAAGGCCTATGCCGGATTAAGCGTGGACGGCAAATCCATTGTGGCATACGCCCCGGTGAAACTTGGCCGCTCTGGCAAATTCTGGTCCGTACTTGTCAGGTTGCCCAGAGATGTTGTGCTGGCTGATGCCGATGCCCTTGAGGCGCAACTCAACGAGCGCGCCAAGAACGATGCCTTGAATCAGATCATGGTGGGCGCAGGCGTGGCCCTGCTGGGCATAATCTGCCTGTGGTTCTTTGCGGGCTCGCTTACGCGGCCGCTCATCAGGGCCAAGGACTACGCCGAAGGCGTGGCCGCAGGTGATTTCAGCCGAGAACTGGTGGTGAACCAGCAGGATGAAATCGGCGTACTGGCCAGCTCTCTGCGCACAATGGTCGCCAATCTGCAAGCAATGATCGCGGAGGCGCACGCCAAGGGCGAGGAAGCTCAAAAAGCAATGAAAGAAGCGCAGGCCGCCATGGAGGAGGCCCACGCCGCCAAGGCCCAGGCCGAACGTGCCAAGGCCGAGGGCATGCTGCACGCTGCCGGGCAGCTTGAAGGCGTGGTGGAAATCGTCACTGCGGCCTCGCAGCAGCTTTCATCCCAGATTGAGCAATCGAGCCGCGGCGCGGACGAGCAGTCTGGACGGGTGCGCGAAACCGCCACAGCCATGGAAGAAATGAACGCCACCGTGCTTGAAGTGGCCCGCAACGCGCAGCAGGCAGCGGATGCCTCCACCCAGACCAAGCAAAAGGCCCTTGAGGGCTCCAATATTGTCAGCGATGCGGTCAAGGGCATTGAAACTGTCCGGGATCAGTCGCTGGCCATCAAGGAAGACATGAACGCCCTTGGCAAGCAGGCCGAAGGCATTGGGCAGATCATGAACGTGATCGCCGACATTGCCGACCAGACCAACCTGCTGGCCCTTAACGCCGCCATTGAGGCCGCCCGCGCTGGCGATGCCGGACGCGGATTTGCGGTTGTGGCCGACGAAGTGCGCAAACTGGCGGAAAAGACCATGGCCGCCACGCAGGAAGTGGGACAGGCCATCCGCGACATTCAGGAAGGCACCCGCAAAAACATTGCCAACGTGGACAAGGCTGCCGTAACCATCGAAAGCGCTACAGACCTTTCCGTACGTTCCGGCGAAGCCTTGAGCCAGATATTCAACCTCGTTGAACAGGTTAACGACCAGGTGCAGTCGATTGCTACTGCAAGCGAGCAGCAATCTGCAGCAAGTGAAGAAATAAACAAGTCTGTTGAACAGGTTTCTGCAATTTCTGCTGAAACAGCGCAGGCAATGGAACAGGCATCAAGCGCTGTGTCTGAACTTGCGCAACAGTCAAAAGTACTGCAAAACCTCATTCACGAAATGAAAACACAGAAATAATCAATGTAATACATAATGGCTTGCCCGGCCCTTCCTCTCGCTGAGGCTGGGCAAGCCATTGACACACCTTCACTTTCACTGCATTAAACTAGGAGAGAATTTTCCAATCAGCGATGCTGCATTTTTTGAAATAATATTTTGAAACTGCTGGCAAGCCTGACAGACATGCAACTCCAACGGCCCAGGAATTCTATGCGCGGCTTTATTGCTGGAATTTTGCTTTTTATGGCGATCGCATCCATTACGACCGCCGCAGTTCCTTCCCGCGCTCTGGCAGCCGACAGCCAAAACCCGATCATTGTTTCCCTTCCCCGTGAAAACGAGCCTTATTCCTTTGTATCCATGTTTGGTGAGCCATCTGGCCTGCTTGTGGATATCTGGCGACTGTGGGGCGAGAAGGTCGGGCGAGATGTCAAATTTCGCATGGGGGAATGGCCTGACTTGCTGACCGATGTCCGCTCCGGGCAATCGCACATCCATGGCGGACTTTTTCGCTCCGCCACCCGCTCCCTGTTGCTGGATTTCGGCCCAGCGCTCTTTCCCTCACGCGGCGTGATCATTATGGCTTCGGGCGCCAACGCTGATATGGACAGCACTCCGGCGCCGGTTATCGCCACCCTCAAGGGCACCATCATTGAAACGCACCTGCGCACCCGCTACCCCACACTGCGTCTTTTGTCGCTGGCATCCTTCAAGGACATGATCATGGCTGTGGGCGGCGGCCTGGCTCAAGGCGTTGCCGGGCCGCTCTTGCCGCTTATCAGTGCCATCGACCGCCTGGGACTCAACGAAAAATTTTCCACCGAGCCTTTCCCCCTGCTGGAAGACACACTCCGGCCCGGCGTGCGCAAAGGCGATATGGACACTCTGGAACTTGTGGAACAGGGCATGGCCCAGATTCCCCGAGCGGAACTCATCGCCCTTGAGGAATACTGGGTGCGCGTACCCGCCATGCGCGAAACAAACAGGGTGCGCCGCCCCCTGAACCTCAGCGCGCATGAACGCCAGTGGCTTGAAACGCATTCCCGCTGGCGCGTTGGTTTTCTTAAAGACGGGGCACCTCTCGCCTTTACCAACAAACAGGGGCAGTTTGACGGCATCAGCGCTGATATTTTGCGGGCTGTCGCAGGGATTCTGGGCGTGGAAATTGTCCCCCATCCCGAAGCTTCTACCCGAAACCTGAGCACAGATCTGGCAACCCAGCAGATAGACGTGGTGCCTTTCAGCGAAAAACTCCCGCCAGTGCACGAAAATACGCACCAGCACAGCCTGTTGTTCTATCTGCCGCTGGATGTGGTTACCAGGGCCAATGCGGGTTTTTCCGTTACCAGCCCCCGTGACCTGGCAAAAAAGACCGTAGCCGTGCTGGCATACCCCGGCGTTGCAATCCAGTTGGAAAAACTCGTGCCCAACGCCATTGTGGTTCCCTTGCAGGTCATGGACGATGCCCTTAATGGGCTGCGATCAGGGCGCTACGATGCTGTGGTTGGCCTTTCTGTATCCGTCAGTTTTTTTCTGACCAATGGCGAGCGTAACGATCTCAGGCATACCCGGCTGCCCGATCTGCGCTATGCTGCGCAAATTGCCTTTCGCTCTGACTGGCCAGAACTCCCCAGAATTTTTGAAAAAGCCTACGAGAGCATCCCCTACACCAACCTGTTGGAAATGGCCCAACGATGGGGCAGCCTGCGGCTTGAAAAGGACATAGACTGGGAACGCATCAAACAGGTGGGCGGCGTGGTTGCCCTGCTTGTTGGCAGTTTTTTGTGCGTAATACTGATTGCCAACCACAGACTTGCGCGCGAAAGCCAGGCCACCCAGATTGCCTTAAGCACCCTGCGCCAACGGGAGAGGCAGCTTAAAACGGTTATGGATAACCAGCCAAGCATGGTCATGCTGATTGACACGGCTGGCAGATATATACTGGTCAACCGCCAGTTTGAGCGCTTTATAGGCCGTCCGGCAGAGGACATGATCGGCAAACAGAACGAAGACAACCTGCCCCCGGAAATTGCCGCTACCGCAACACTTGCTGATGCAGAAGTTCTGAAAACCGGGGAGCCGCTTACCAGTGAAGAATCCTACCGCAATGCCAGCGGCGACCTGCGGGATCTTGACACCTGCAAGGTTCCGCTCAAGGACGACAACGGCAACATCTTTGGCATTGTCATTACAGCCACAGACATTACTGAGCGACGCAAGGCCGAGCGGCAGGCCCTGCGCACGCAGACAGAGATGGCCCAGATATTCAACGCTGCGGGCAGCGCCATGCGCGTGCTGGACACCAATCACATTGTCTTGCAGGCCAATGACGCTTTTCTGAAGCTGCACGGATTCTGCCGTGAGGAAGTGATCGGCGTCCGCTGTTCCGACTACACGCAAAATTCCGAAAAATGCGCCACCTGCGCGGTTACACGAGTGCTGAACGGCGCTCCCAAAGCTGCGGAAACCACTATGCGCCGCCGCAAGAACGGCGATGAGATTTACTGCGATGTTGTGGCTACGCCCTTTCTTTCGCCCGAAGGAGAACTGCTGGGGGCCATTGAAGACTGCCGCGACGTTACAGAGCTTGTAAAAAGCCAGCGGGCCATGCAAAAGGCTGCCCTGGCTGCGGAAGAAGCCAACCGCGCCAAGAGCGAATTTCTGGCGAACATGAGCCACGAAATCCGCACTCCCATGAACGCCGTTATCGGCATGGCCTATCTTGCCCTGCAAACCAAACTCACGGGCAAGCAGCACAGCTACCTCTCCAGCATCAAGGATTCCGCCAAATCGCTGCTGCGCATCATCAATGACATTCTGGATTTTTCAAAGATTGAAGCGGGCCGCATGGATATTGAGAATGTGGACTTTGAGCTGGACGAAGTGCTGCAAGGGCTGGCAAGCCTCGATATTGTCAAACTGGCTGAAAGCAAGGTCGAACTGCTGATTGACGTGGAGCCGGACGTTCCCTTCACCCTCATGGGCGATCCTCTGCGGCTGGGGCAGGTGCTTATCAACCTTGTGGGCAACGCCATCAAGTTTACTGATCAGGGCGAGGTTTGCGTGCGGGTGCAGCGGTGCGGTGCCGTGGGCAACAAAATAACCCTGCTTTTCAGCATCCGCGACACTGGCGTCGGCATGTCGGAAGAGCAGAAACAAAAGCTGTTCCACGCATTTTCGCAGGCCGATATGTCCACAACACGGCGGTTCGGCGGCACAGGTCTGGGGCTTTCCATTTCCAAAAGGCTTGTGGAAATGATGGGTGGCACTATCACGGTCGAAAGCACGCCCGATCAGGGCAGCACATTTCTATTTACCGCATCCTTTGACCTGCCTCCGGCTGGGCATGCCACACTGCCGGAGGTGCAGGAACTCTCTGGCCTGCGCGCCCTTGTGGTCAACAGCGACAGCGCCCATAGGGAGAAACTGGGGCAAACCCTCGCAGGCCTTGGGCTGCAATACGGCGAGGCAGCAGACTGCACTCAGGGTGCGCGCGTTGCCGCAAAAGCCGCCAAGGCAGGCATGGCCTACGAGGTAGCGCTGATCGATTGCAACCAGTCTGAAAAAATCAATCTGAAAGCCGCAGCGCGGATTAAAAAATTGCAGAACATGCCCGTCATTATCCTGACCGGGATTCACAATCTGGGCAAACTCAATACGCAGGCAATCGCCCTGGGCATCAATCATGTTCTATGCAAACCTGTTTGCAGAACAACGCTGCTGCGCGCCATTCAGGAGGCCACGCGCCGCAACCAGCCGGCAGAAGACAACCTGCTGACCGGCAACGAGCTGCCGAGGTTTATAGAGGGGCTGGAAGGCCAACGTGTGCTTTTGGCTGAAGATAATGAAATCAATCAGATTGTCGCCAAAGAGCTGCTGGAAGGCATGGGCCTTGTGGTGGATATCGCCGATAATGGACGCATTGCCGTGGATATGATCTACAAGGGTGCGTACGCGGCTGTTTTCATGGACATACAGATGCCCGAAATGGACGGATTTGAGGCAACACGCATGGTACGCGCCACACCAGGGTTCCGCCATTTGCCCATCATTGCCCTCACAGCTCACGGCATGGTGGGCGACAGGGAAAAATGCCTCAAGGCGGGCATGAACGACCACATTTCCAAGCCCATCGACCCCACGGCGCTGGCAGAAGTTGCCATGCGCTGGTGCCGCAAATCCGGTGGGGACAGCCCACAGCAAACAATCGATTTGTAGGAACCGCCTCCTCGCCCTTCGCACTGTTCCCTCTGTACTGTTTCCCATACACTGCATCAAACAGGCTGCCTCAGATGCGCTACGTTTGCCGCGCGGCCCCGATGCCTCAGGCCCCGGCGCTGGCGCTGTTTGCGTGCCCGGGCCGTATGAGCAGCCATGTGCCTGTGAGCGCTGTAAAGGGCGCAACCGTCACAAGCCCGATGCTGCCCACCAGTGTGTTCATTATTTCAGCGGAAACAAAGGGCAGGTTGAGGGCGTTTTCCAGCGGGATGCCCTGCGCCATGAACAGCATCAAGGTGGCTATGTAGCCGCCGGAATAGGCCAGCAGCAAGGTTGTGGTCATGGTGCCCACAACGGCGCGGCCCACACGCAGGCCCGAGGCCAGCGCCGCACGGCGCGAAATGCCCGGATTCTGCGCCGCCAGCTCGGCCATGCTGGCAGCCACATCCATGGCAAGATCCATCAGCGCGCCAGAAGAAGCCATGAATATGCTGGCAAGAAAGATGCGCGTCATGTTCAGATGCGGATAGCCGGAATAGAGCACGGTTTCCGCATAGGGGCGCACGGCCCCGTGCAACTGGAACGGCCCTGCAAAAGCCAGCGCAAGCGCACAGGTGGCACCAATGCCCAGCAGGGAGCCGAGCCATGCAGCCAGCCCGCGCCGGTTCATGCCGCCCACAAGCAGGATGGTTGCGGCTGTTATGGCCGTGGTGACACCCAGCCCCAGCAGTATGGGATCTACATCGCGCAGCAGGGCCGGAACCAGCGCCTTCCAGATCATCAGGGCAGAAAACACAAAGGAGAGCAAAGCCTTGAGGCCTGTGGCCCCGGCAAAGGCCAGCAGCAACAGGGCAAATATGCCAAAGGCCACGGCCTGCGTATGCAGCCGGTAGTGATCCTGCGCCACGGCATCGGCCACCTTGCCATCACGCAGGGTAAGCACCATCAGGGCTGTGTCGCCGGGGGCGAATACTTTATCCAGCTCCATCTTGCCCACCAGATCGTTGCCCGCCTGCCATGTCTGCCCTGCATAGGGGCCATCGATGGCGCGCATGGTCACATATTGCGTACCCATGCGCACAATGCCGTACTGGTGCACCCGCTCGTTGTCCACGCTCAGCACCGTTGCACGACAGCGCACCGCATTATCCGGCAGACGGTTTTCAAAACCAGTGGGCAGCAGATACAGCGCAAGACAGGCCAGCCCTAACACCACGCACAGCAGGGCATCGCGCCGGGTGGAGCGCAAGGGCATATGCCCTGCGGCGGCCCCAATCGGCATCGGGGCCAACGATTGAGCCTGTATTTGCGGATGCGCCTGATCTGCCCCGGTTACATCCGCCGTGTTGCCCGAAAATTCGTTTTCTTCACTCTGCTGCGCCATGATGACTCCTGTGCTGCACTCGCGCCTTTGCCCTTTTAACGCCATAACAAACAGGCCGGACAGCAGGCATATAGCCCCGCCGCCCGGCCTGCAACACTACGCCAGTCTTGTGCCAAGGCTTCGTTAGTTAGCGGCTGTCGCCAGGCTGACTGCCGGGCTTACAACGGTATTTACGGCAGGGCTGACTGCGGCGGAGGATTTTTTCATCCCCATGATTTCGGCCATGCGGGCAAAGATGTCTGTATTGTCGTAAAACCCGCCAAAGCGCTCAGCGCCAACGCCTCCGGCAGAGGTCAGCACCGGAACGCCCGTGTGGGAATACGTTGTCCACGCGATGCCCGACTTCTGGTTGAGCAGATGGGTAAGGGTAACAGTGAACGGCTCATACTCGCCGTAGAGCAGGTAATCCTGATCCGAAAGATTCTTGCGGTCGCCGCCCTTCATGCTGCGCTCAAAGGCCGCGCGCAGTTCGTCCACCTCATAGGGTTTCAGCACCATGCCTGCGGCGTCGCCATCCTTGGGCAGGGCGGCGGCTTCCGCATCAGAAAGCACCACAAGGCCAAAGTTTTCCTTCACCAGCGGTAGCACGTCTTCCAGCTTTGCCTGCGGATTGGCCTTGCGGAAGGCGTTGAATTTTTCGTCAAAGGCCACGTAGGATATCTTCTGGTTTTTCAGGCGGGTGTGGTACGAATCGTACTTGGTGCCCGCAAAACCGATGGACATGCCGCCGGTTTCGTGGTCGCCCGTAACAATGACCAGGGTGTCATCCGGGTGGTTGCGCATGAACTGCATGGCCTCGGCCACGGCGGCGTCAAACGCCAGCACATCGGTAATGGAGCTTACGGCATCGTTGGCATGGCAGGCCCAGTCAACCTTGCCGCCTTCGATCATCATGAAAAAGCCTTTGGGATTATCCAGCAGTTCAAAGCCCTTGCGCGACATATCGGCCAGCGAAACATCGTCTTTGGCGGCATCCATGGCGTAGGTCATGGCTGATTCGTCCTGAAGGCGCGGATTGACGAACACCACGCGCTCCTTGCCGGGCTTGAGCGAGCGAAAATCCTGTGCGCTGTTCACATAGTGGAACCCATTGGCGCGGATGGCGTCCAGCACGTTGCGCTTGTCGCCTTCCATCTTGGATTTTTTGCCCGCAGGATCAAGAAAGCCGCCGCCAGCAAAATAATCCATGCGGCTCGCGGCCAGTTCAAGGCCAATTTCGTAATAATTTTTACGGCTGGGCTGATGCGCGTAAAAAGAACCGGGCGTGGCGTGGTCGAGCGACACGGTGGACACGATGCCCACCTTCATGCCCTTGTCGCGCGCCATTTCGGCAATGGAAACCACGGGCACATTCTTGCCGTCCACGCCAAGGCCGCGATTGGTGGTCTTGACGCCACAGGCCATGGCGGTTCCGGCAGCGGCGGAATCCGTAATGAGCGAATCAATGGAATATGTGGTGGTTGCGCCCTGCACGGGCAACTGGCTCATGTTGAGCTTGACGATGCCGGGGGTGGTGTCGCCCTTCTGCGCAGCCAGATACAGCTCCGCCGCGTTGCGGTGGGCCATGCCCATGCCATCGCCTATGAGCAGAATGACGTACTTGGCCTGCCCCGCGTGGGCAACCCCCATAAAGCCGAACAGCATGACGCAAAGAACAAAAGCCGCCCGTGCGGCATTGTGCCAACGAAACTGGGCCATGACCCGAACCTCCTGCATGAATGCAATGGTGGAAAGCCCCCGAAAATCGGCCAGCCTTCCCCAAAACCATACAAGGCTGCCTGCGGGCTCTGCAATGGGCTAACGCTCGCCCATGCGGGTGACGCCTGCGTTACGGGCAGACGCATGTTGCGTGACGGGCGCGGTACAACCTGTTACCGCAGCTTTGACAAGCAAGGCAACGCAAAAACGGCCTGCCCGCAGTTGCGGACAGGCCGTTCACATAAGGCGTTGCCACCCCGTTAATAGGGCAAGCCAAGGCCTGTTGCGGTGTGGATGGTATCCTTGAAAAAGACGATGCGGCTGAGCAGCACGGCGCAGAGCACCAGCAGGCCAAGCGCGCAGGCGCGTTGCCGCGCCGCGTAGGTCAGCCCAAAGGCCGCGCCCAGCAGCGCCAGCCCGCCCCAGAACAGGGGCGAAGCCAGCCATGCATGGGCCGTGGCCTGCATAATCGTACCGCCGGAGGCCCACACGCAGGGCACAATCAGCAGCACCGCCATGAGCATACCCAGAAACACCCGCAGCACCCCCACCCGGTTTTGCGCAAAGGCCGCGCCCAGCGAAAGGCTGGTAAGGGCGAAGAGCAGCATGGGCACGCCGTTGCTGATGGCAGGCATGGAAATGACGGCATAGGTCATGCCCTGCATGATGATGCCCGCAAGCCCCGCCACGGCAGTGACTACGCACAGCAAACGCGAAGGCTTGAAGCAGCAAAGGCAGGTCAGCGCGGCGAACAGCCCGAATACCAGCCCTTCCCTGCTGAGCCAGGAGCCGCCCATGTTGGTGAGCGCCGTTGCGGCGCGCCAGGGCTGGGCCAGATGCAGCATGGAAGCCGCCAGCCCAAGCAGGGCGGCACCGGCCACAACGTACCATTCCTTACCGCCAAAAGGGCCAACCCCTGCGGCCTGTCCGGGGGCCGTGCTTACAGCCTTGTCAGCCGGGCGCAGCATTCCAAAAGCCGCAAATACGGCCATGCCCACGGCAAGCTGGGTAAGCACCGTAAAGAAGACAAGAGGGAATTCGTAATGCATGGTTTTACCCCCTGACCTGACGCGGCATCCTGGGCAGGATAAACCGGGTGGAAGGATTAAGGCGCGGCATGGCGGGGTAGCCAGCCGGATTCTGCACGGCGTTGGTGTCGTCAAACTGCTCCAGATCCACAAGCTCCAGCGCGCCAGTGGGGCAACCCTGCACGCAGGCGGGCAACAGCCCGGCATCCAGGCGCTCATGGCACATGCTGCATTTTTCCGCGTGCTTTTCCGCCTTGTTGAAGCGCGGCGCGCCGTAAGGGCAGGAGCGAATGCAGTTGGTGCAGCCGATGCAGGTTTCCTTGTGCTGCACTACCACTCCGTCAGGCCGCTTTTCGTACGATGACGTTGGGCAGGCATCCATACAGGCGGGATGCTCGCAATGGTTGCATGCCAATGAAAGAAAAGCCCTGTCGTGGTGCGGATAAATGGCCTCGTCCAGCGGATACACCTGCCGCCAGACCATGTCCGGCTCGAGCTGGTTGAAGTTTTTGCAGGCCATGGCGCAAGAGCGGCAGCCAATGCACTTATCCATATCCATCAAGAACGCGCGTCTTTTACTCATGCCAAGCCTCCGTTCACCACAACCACGTCTGCAAACTGATCGTGGATTGCAACACCCGGCGAACCGGTTTTCATGGCCCCCATGTCTGACGGGCAATCGTCCACAACATTCTGCACGTTAAAGTCGAGCTTGCGGAACCATGCCTCGTACATGACCAGACAATCCGCGGCAACGTTGGTGCTGAGCCGCGCCCGCAGCCGCACCTCGCCTATGCCGTTGAACACCTTGACCATGCCCATATCCCTGATGCCGCGCTCCTGCGCCGCCTTGGGGTGGATGTAGACATATGGCTCGGGATAGAAGTTTTCCATCCAGTCCAGATTGATAAACTGAGAGTGCAGGCCAAACTGCACATGCGGAGTCAGCAACCGGAACGGCCCGTTGGCCTTGCGACCTTCCACAAATTCGGGCAGGGCCTTGAAGCCGTTTTTGGCGCAGAGGTCGGACTTGAACTCGTACTTGCCCGAGGGCGTTTTGAAGGTGCGCTCCGGCCATGCGGCGGACGACTTGCGCTTGGCCTTGACCGGCCCCTGACGCAGCGTCTCCCAGCCCGGGATGCCAAACAGATCGTAAATGCCCTTGTTGCATTCCTTTGCCATCCATTCCTTGCCGTCCACTTCCTGCGGGAAGGTGCACGACCCGGCTTCCTTGCGGTTCATGGCGCGGGAGAGGGCCGCCGCGATTTCGATGTTCGAGCGCGCCTCGTGCATGGGCTTGATGGCCTGCTCGTTGAGCGAAAGCCAGTAGTGCCAGTATGATACGTTGATCGTCCATTCCTCAAAAAGCGTTGTCACCGGCAGCACTATGTCGGAATGGCGCACGGTTTCCGTAAAGAACTGCTCAACGGAGACAACCATATCCAGCTTTTTGAAAGCCCGTTCCAGCTTGTTGCGGTCAAAATCCTGCGCAAAGGGATTTTTGCAGGATATCCAGAGCATTTTCAGCTCGGGATCCTTGGCATCCAGAATTTCCTGGGCAATCCTGTTGATGTTCAGCGAGCGGTCGGTATAGGCGGCCTTTTCCCCGCCGCCAAAGTCAAACTCGCCCTTGGGGCCGCCGCCGCCCACAAAACCCTTGGAGCCTGCGGGGCGCTGCTGCGTCATGGCGTGGTAGTTGAAACCCCAGGTTTGCAGGTGCCCGTAGCGTGCGCCGCCGCCCTCAACGCCCACGTTGCCTGTCATGGCCACAAAGGCATCCACGGCGCGCACCATGGCCCCGCCGTTGGTGTGGCGCTGCATGCCGTAGCCAATCCACACGGTCGCGGGGTGGGCCGAAGCAAATTCTTCTGTCACCGCGCGGATTTCATGGGCGGGTACGCCAGAAACCTGCGCCGCCCACTCCACGGTGACGTTGGCCCGCAGGTAGGCCGCAAATTCGTCAAAACCCACAGCCCGGTTTTTGACAAAATCCTGATCCACAAGACCAGAGTCCAGCAGATGGCGGGCCATG
>Ga0183100_1000391_pt1 | contig 38510 bp, 30 predicted proteins | sample Biomet2_FD_127789 | JGI IMG/M metagenome (GOLD analysis project Ga0183100, IMG submission 127789) | Microbial communities from bioreactor (seeded with anoxic lake sediment) at LBNL, California, USA - Biofuel metagenome 2 | ecosystem: Engineered > Bioreactor > Anaerobic > Unclassified ... | reverse complement strand
TCCGGCATCACATAAGCGCTGTTATGCGTCAATTGATGCCGGAACAGGCAAATCGCAACAGTAAAAACGTTTTGACTTGCTGACTATATTATGACACAATCAAAACGTTTTGTCAAGAGAGGCGACAAAAAAAAGAGAAACTTTTCAAGCCATGGAAATCATTCACTCTTTTCATAAGACTTCGGTACGCCCGCCGAAGCATCCCGCCGGGCGAATAAACCGCTTCGCCCCGCGGATTTCCCGGCCATTCCGGAGACGCAAATCCGTTTTTTTCCGGATTTCATTTGCATTCGCCGCGAAGACGGGCTATTTTCTGTTGAAAACAAAGCAATGTCCAACTTTACGGAAAGGTCGGCAATGAAGGAACGTGTTTTCACGGTGAGGAACAAGGCCGGCATTCATTGCCGTCCTTCGAGCGTGATTCTCAATACCATCAACAAGGAATTTCCGTACCACACTTTCTGCGTGGAAACCAGCGACGGGCAGGAAACCGAGCTCAACAGCATCCTGACGCTGATCTCGCTGGGGCTTACCGTCGGAACCAAAGCGGTGCTCAAAGTGGAAGGTCCCGACGAAGAGAAAGCGATTCAGCGCATCGGCGACCTGTTCGAAAATGAGTTCGACTTCCCGCCCAGGTAACGGATTCGACCGTCTCTCCGCTTCGATCCGGAACCATCCGGAGCGGTGGGGAATCGGGGTGCTTGTCGCGGCAGGCATCCTGTTGCGGGCACTTTATCTTCTGCAATTCCGGCAGTCGCTGCTCTTCGACGCGGCGATCGGCCCCGATGTCCAGGAATATTTCGAACGCGCGCTCGAAATCCTCAACGGTCGTTTCTTCCCGCCCGGTGAAGCCCATCATGCTCCGCTCTACAGTTGGGTGCTGGCCGGAATGTTGTGGATCTGCGGCGGCTCGATTCCGGCGGTCCGCGTCCTGCAGCTCGCGCTCAATTTCGGCGGCTGGCTCCTCTTCTATTTCTCCCTGCGCCGGACGCCGAACGTGTCCGGCAAAACAAGTTGGGGGTTCCTGGCGCTGGCCATGCTCTACCCGGTCCCGCTCTTTCACCAGTCACAGCTGATTTCCGAATCGATCCTCGTCCCGATCCTCGCGGGATGTTTCGCCCTGTTCTCCGCCGCCGGACGGACCGGCAAACGGGGCAAGGCCGCGGCGCTCTTTGCCGGTGCCGGAGTCTGCGCCGGGCTGGCGGCGATCACCCACCCGCTCACCCTCGTCTTCGGCGCGATGCTGACGGCGTGGCTGCTCTGTCGCCGCGCTCCGCTCAACGCCGCGGCGGTCGCGGCGGGAATTGTTCTATGCATCGCCCCGGTCGCCATTGTCAACAGCTCACGCGCCGGGCACCCGGTGCTGATCCAGTCGGGCGGGGCGTTCAACTTCTGGCTCGGAAACAACCCGAAGGCGACCGGCGGCTGCTACCTCCGCCCCGGCCGCGTGTGGGACGAAACGCACCGCGCCGCCGCCATCGAGGCGAAGGAACGCGGCGTCACCGAAGACCGCGTCTGGCTCGGCCGAAGTTTGGAATCCATCAGAAAGGCCCCGGTCCAAGCGTTCGCGCGCGATCTGCGCAAAGCGATTATGGTGTGGAGTCCGCGTGAACTGATCTCGGGGGCCGACCCCGACCGGCTGGTGCGGGAGACCGGCGTCATCTTCTGCGGCATGTTTCTCACGCTTCCGCTCTTCGCGCTCTCCTGGTACGGACTCTATCTTGTTCTTCGCAAGCGATTTGACTCCGGCGCATGGTTCGCTTTGCTGCTGTTCTCGATGTGGGCGGCGCAGGCGCTGACCGTCGTCTCCGGGCGCTACCGGACGGCGATGATCCCGGCGGTGCTCTTCTTCGCCGCGCTCGGAATCGCAACCCTCAACTGGAAGAAGTGGTTCCCGCTGCCGGTGATGCTGGCCGCCGTGTCGGTCCCGCTGCTGCTGCCGGTGCGGGGCGACGACGAAGCGGCCTCGCTTGTCGGCGAAGCCGCCTTCCGGAAGGGAGAATACGGATACGCGAAAAAACTGCTGGAGTTCGCCGCGCAGAACATCGATGCGCCGGGCCGGTTCGAAAACCTGCTCGGCAACATCGCGGCCCGCTCGGGAGAGTTCGCGGAAGCCGAAAACCGCTTCCGCAGCGCCGCCGAAGCCGAACCCGCCAAGCCCGAGGCGCGGATGAACCTCGCCAATCTGCTCGCGCTCAACCCGGCGCGCCAGGCCGAAGCGGACGCGGCATACCGCGAAGCGCTGACGGCGTTCCCGGAGGTTCCCGACCTCCACTTCAACTATGGGCTGTTCCTCCAGAAACAGGGTAAGCTCGAGGAGGCGCAACGGGAGTTCGCTTCCGCTCTCCGCCTCGCGCCCGACTACCTCCCGGCAATCAACGGCATGGGCACCACCGCCTTCATGCTGGGCCGGCCGGCCGAGGCGCTCCGTTATTTCGAAGAGGCGCACCGCCTGGCTCCCGCCGATCCCCAGTACCTCGGCAATCTCGTCCACGTCTGTCGCGCCGTCGGTGACACCGAACGGCTGCGGCGTTACGAGAATCTGCTCCGGGAGCTGACCCGAAGCGAAAAATAACAAAAACGTAATAACATCCGCCAAATCACCCGCACGCCCAAGAAGCAGGCCCGCCTCCTCCCGTGCTGATAACAAATATGGAATCATATATCAATTTGATTACATATTTGTTATTTTGTTTCATTTTTGCCCTTATCGCAAAACCTGGCAGGGCAAGACATTGATATTTATATTTCACTTTCTTCCAATCAATTATGTATTAAAATCCGGGTTCTGCAATCGCATTGGATAACGGATTTGGCATATTCCATGCTTATTATCGGAACAATGCATTCTTGACGGCAAAGTCTGAAATCAATCGAATCAAGGAAAGGTGTCTGTGAAATGAGCAACTATGTCGATCGCGTCCTGACCGGACTGCAACAGTCCAACGGCATTGAGAAGGAGTTCATCCAGAGCGTAACCGAGGTGCTCGGCTCGCTTTCGAAGCTGCTGGAAGCGCAGCCGAAGTACGAGAAATACCGGGTGCTCGAACGCATGGTCATTCCGGAACGCTCGATCGTGTTTCAGGTTCCGTGGATCGACGACCAGGGAAAAATCCAGGTCAACACCGGTTACCGCGTCCAGTTCAACAGCGCGATCGGACCGTACAAGGGGGGACTTCGCTTCCACCCGTCGGTGAATCTGTCGATCTTGAAATTCCTCGGCTTCGAGCAGGTGTTCAAGAACAGCCTGACCACGCTGCCGATGGGCGGCGGCAAAGGCGGCGCGGACTTCAACCCCAAGGGAAAATCCGACCACGAGGTCATGTCCTTCTGCCATAGCTTCATGCGCGAACTCTACCGCCACATCGGCCCCTCCACCGACGTTCCGGCCGGCGACATCGGCGTCGGCGCGCGCGAAATCGGCTACCTCTTCGGCCAGTACAAGCGGATCGTCAACAGCTATGACAGCGTGCTCACCGGCAAGGGACTCAACTGGGGCGGAAGCCTGGTCCGCCCGGAGGCGACCGGCTACGGCGCGGTCTACTTCGCGGCCGAAATGCTCGCCACCCGCAACCGCGGATTCGAAGGAGCCCGCGTGCTGATCTCCGGCTCCGGCAACGTCGCGCAGTATGCGGCCCAGAAGGCGACCGAGCTCGGCGGCCGGGTGATCTCGCTCTCCGATTCGGACGGCACGGTGATCGACCAGGACGGCATCGACGAGGAGAAGCTCGCCTATGTCATGGAACTCAAAAACGTCCGGCGCGGGCGCCTCTCCGAGTACACCAAGAAATACCCGACCGCGCTCTATTACGAAGGACGCCGCCCCTGGCAGCTCGCCAAGGCCGAAATCGCCATGCCCTGCGCCACCCAGAACGAGCTCTGCCTCGAAGAGGCCAAAGCGCTGGTCGACGGCGGCTGCATCTGCGTCTGCGAAGGCGCCAACATGCCTACCACGCTCGATGCGACCGAATTCCTGCTCGCCAACGGCGTGCTCTTCTCCCCCGGCAAGGCGTCCAACGCCGGCGGCGTCGCCACCAGCGGACTCGAGATGAGCCAGAACGCCATGCGTCTCTCCTGGTCACGCGAAGAGGTCGACTGCCGTCTGCACGAGATCATGGTCAACATCCATAACGCCGCCCGCAACGCCGCCTCCGAATTCGGCGAACCAGACAATTATGTCATGGGCGCCAACATCGCCGGGTTCCGCAAGGTGGCCGACGCGATGATCGATCTCGGCATCTGACCGTCGCATTCCAATCACCGCTTCAACGGGGAAGGTACGCATCCTTCCCCGTTTTTTTTGACTTTTTTCCGCCCTCCCTCTTGACAATCGGCACAAGATCGGCCATAATATGAGCAAGGAAACAGTTTATTCAATAAAAAGTAACAATTACCCAACAAGAGCAATCATGATATCGACAATGCAGCGCTACGGAAACAATCCGATTCTGACCGCCGACGACCTGCCGGAAAAGGCGGGGTACTTCATTCTGAATCCGGGGGCGGTGAAGTTCAACGGGGAGTATCTGCTTCTCGTCGATGTATTTCACGTCGAGGGCGGAATCATCTTCTGGATCGCGCGGAGCCGGGACGGCTATCACTTCCGTTTCGACCCGAAGCCGGTCGACTGGCCGAAACCGCCGTCGTGGTGGACCGAGAACGGCGTCTACGATCCGCGCATCACACAGATTGGCGACGAATATTACATCTGTTACGGCAGCCACGACAACACGCTCGGCACCCGGATCGCCTTTGCCAAGACGCGCGACTTTGAAACCTTCGAATTCCTCTCGATCGGGTCGGAGATCAACAACCGCAACGGCGCGCTGTTCCCGGAGAAGATCGGCGGTCGCTACTGCCGCCTCGACCGTCCGTTCGGCGGCGGCGAACAGTCGCCCTGCGACATGTGGATGAGTTTTTCGCCGGACCTGGTCTACTGGGGCGAAAGCCGCCCGGTGATGAAGTCGCGCCCCGGCGGCTGGGACCAGCTCAAGCTCGGCGCGGGCGCTCCGCCGGTGCGGGTGGACGAGGGGTGGCTCATCGTCTATCACGGCGTCTCGGCGAGCTGCGACGGCTCGATCTACTGTCTTTACGCGGCGATCCTCGACGCGGAGGAGCCGTGGAAGGTGATCGCCCGCTCCCCGCGCCCGCTGCTCTTCCCGGAGACGCCCTACGAGCGCAGCGGCCGCGCCGGGAACGTGGTGTTCAGCTGCAATCTGCTGGTCGAGCCGGACGGCATGACAAAACTCTACTACGGCGCGGCGGACTGCTGCATCGGCCTGGCCGAGCTGCCCCTCGCCGACCTCATTGCCAGTTGTTACGAACCGGTGCGCTACATGCGAAGTTAAAATATTTCATCATTTTCATGGAAAAGTAATTGCACACAGAGCAAACCTCTATCATAATAGATGCCGAAGAAAAGAACAATTAAAGATCCGGAAAAGATCGAAAGGAGAGTCCAAATGAGAAAGAACTTCACGCTGATCGAACTCCTCGTCGTGATCGCCATCATCGCCATCCTCGCCTCGATGCTGCTCCCGGCGCTGAACCAGGCACGGGAGAATGCGCGATTCACCAGCTGTGCCAGCCAGGTCAAGCAGATCGGTCTGGCCTACGGGATGTACGCCACCGATTCCGAAGACTTAGCCCCGGTTGCCGGTCACCCCGGCGACGCGGACGACACCCGGTACGTGAGCTCCGGGAGAGTCCGGCGCTCCGGATACCTGCGGCGGGGCGGCTATCTGCCCTCCATCTCCGGGCAGGCGGCCACGGAAGGCGCCATCTGCTACGACAAGGACCGCCCGAAAATCTTCCGCTGCCCGGGCAATGGCGTACATGTCTTCGACAGGACGGCCGCCACCAGCGACTATCAGGGATCGCGCACCATCTACTTCAAGGACGGGTCCAGCATCTCGGCAACCAACGCCGCCGGAAACGTGGCCGGGTCCTACAAAATCTACAAGCTCGACCCCAAATACGCGATTCTTTTCGACGACCTGAAAACCGCCTACAAGAACAATCCGTTCTACGAAACCGGCAGCGCGCACCACAACAACAAAATCAACCGCCTGTTCCCGGACGGCAGTGTCGATTCCGTCAAGATCCCGATGAATGAGACCTGGTATTACTGGTCGAACGTCGTCGGTCCCGGACTGAAGCGCAACTGATCCACACGAAAAATCAGCAGGAATCGGAACATGTACGGAATTCGGAACTTCTTCGCGGCGGCCCTCTGCGCCGCCGGTATCCTCGGCGCAACGGCGGCGGACAATCTGACGGTGGAAACCCCGGCGGCCCTCTTCCCCCTCCCCGACGCGGAGACGCAACTTGTCTTCGCGGAGAAAACGCCCTCCCCTGACGGCGAGGTCAAGTACGTCGTCCGCGACTACACCGGGAAAGAGACCGGCGCTGCCGCCGCCCGGCGGCAGGCGGGGAAGATCACCCTCGCTCTCAAGCTGGACGCGGGCTATCATGAACTCTTCTTCCCGGAATACAACCAGAGCATCGGGCTGGCGGTCTATCCCGACACAAAGAACATAGACGACACGAACGGATACTGGTGCATGGACTCCGGCCTCACCTGGAGCCGCTGGCCCCACGACCGCAAAGTCGCCATCGTCGGCCAGTTGAAACGCAGGGGAATCGCCACCTTCCGGGAACGCTTCTCCTGGTGGGCGGTCGACAACGGCAGCGCGATCAAGGAGGGCCCGGAAGCCGCCGTCCGCGATTCCGTCTACGGCGAAAACCGCATTCTGGAACTCCTCCAGGATTCTCCGGCGCTCTACCGCCGGGGTGATAAAAAGAACTCCTTCGACTACGACCTGATCCAGGGCGCGGACGGCATGCGCCGTCTGGAAGCCCGCTTCGGCAAATACTGGAACGCCTTCGAACTCTGGAACGAGCCGTTTTACAACAACGGCCTGCCCGCCGACCAGTACGTACCGACCGTCAAGATGATGGGTGCGGCGCTCGACACCGTCGTCGCCGCCGGGTCCTTCACTCCCGCCGTGGCGTCGGCCTATCTGGACACCTGCGCGGAAAGCGGATTCCTCGACGTGATCGACGCCTTCAGCACCCACTTCTACAGCAGTCCGGAGAGCATGTACGGCTCGATCAAGTACTTCCGCGACCGGTTGACGAAATACGGCGCGGACCGCCTGCCCATCTGGGTGACCGAATCCGGCACCCCCGGCGCGGTGGTCCGCGAAACCGGGCGGCCGACCGTCAAGACCGATTCCGTCTGCGCCGTCACTACCGCCATGCGCGGCATCGAATGCCTGACGCTCGGCGTCCGGCGCTACTACCCTTTCTATCTCCAGCAGCACGTCGAGGGAGCCATCGCCTGGGGAATGTCCGACTTCAACGGGACTCCGCAACGCCCCCTCGCCGTCTGGCTCCATGCGGCGGGGAGAATCGCAGATAAGAAATACCTCGGCGACCTCAAAGCTTCCGGCGATTTGATCTCCGCCCACGTGTTCGGAGGCGGCGACGACGGCGAAACCGTCGCGGTGATCTACGGCAAACCGGGAAAAACGGTCACGCTTCCGGCGGCGGGATACCGCGCCTACGGAGCTGACGGCCGCGCCCTGCCCGCCTCCGGAACGGCGCTGGTCAACACCGACGGACTGACCTTCCTGGTGTTCGAACCGGGGCGGCTGGAAGGATTGATCCGTACCGAAACCCCGAACATGGCCTTCTACCGCAGCGCCGGAACGGTCGGAATCCGCAAAAAGCAGACCATCATCATCCAGCCGGAATATCCCAAAGGGCAGATCATCTCCCACTCCAACAACGGCTACACCGTCTCGGAAGAGGCGGCGGAGAAGTTCAAGGCGGCCGCCCGGTTCTGCAACCTCGGCGACCGGGACACCACCGTCACCGTCCGTCTGCACGGGGCCGGAATCCCCGAGCTCCGGGCGCAATTTGACCTTCCGGCCCGGAGCGAAAAATATCAGGTTTTCGAGCTCAATTTCCGCAAGCCGATCGCGGAACACTCGCCGTTCCAGCTGGTCTGGGAGGCGGAATCAGCAGTCGGGAACGACCGGGCCGCGGTGCTCTTCAACCGTCCGCCCAGCGTGAGGACGCGAAAAGTCGCCTTCACCCCAAAGCCTCCGGTCATCGACGGCGCCGCCGACGACGCCTGGAAAAATGCGGAGTGGGCCGCCGACACCGCCGTCCGCAGCGACGTTCCCGGCGAACTCGCCGTGCCGCCCGAGGAGTTCAGTTCGCGGGCGAAATTCCTATGGGGTGACGCCGGACTGTATTTCCTCGTCGCGGTGAAGGATAAACAAATGGAACCGGCCCCGGACCCGGGCAGCAGCTGGATGTACGACAGCCTCCAGATCGCCGTCAGCCAGTACAATTCGGAGAACGACCGGAACCGCTTCGAATGGGGATTCTACCTCGACGGCCACGGCGCGCCGCAGAAAACGACCTTCACCACCTCCACCGGGAACAAGCTCTCGGATGACTGCCGCCTCGCCGTCCGGCGCGACGACAAAGCGGCAACCACCGTCTACGAGGGGCTCATCCCCTGGCGCGATCTCGGCAGCATGAATGCGATCTACAACCGCAACGGGATGAAGTTCCGGCTGACCTTCTGCGTCAACGACCACAACGGCGGAAACCGGCGCTGGAGCGAATGGTCACCGGGCATCGCCTCGGGCAAGAGCACCGAGCTCTTCCCCGAGCTCATCCTGGCCGAGAGCGGGCGGGAGGAACAGCAGCTCGCCGTCTTCGGAAAGCTGCTCGACTCCGGCACGGTGGAAATGAGCGACCGCTCCAAATTCACCGTCCAAGCCGAAAACACGCTGAAGATCGAGGACAAGCCGGCCGGGAGCATCGCGTTCGTCCTGCCGGAAACCGAGATGAACGGCCCGGTCACCCTGCGCTTCAAACTGGCCTCGACGGAATGGGGCAAGCACAACGGCACCGGCTTCAGCTTCACCGCCGGATTCCAGAACTCCGCAAGCGGCGAGTGCTACGAATGCTGGCTGGCGCCCTCCGCCATGTACGGCGGGACTTCCGGCTGGGCGCTCAACGAGAAGAACGCGCCCGTCCCGGTCTTCGGCACGAAGGGGAAGGTGTTCCCGCCCACCGGGCTTTTTTACACCGTAGAAATGACCGTCGATGCCTCGACCCGGCAGATGACGCTCGCCGTCATCGACGCCAAAGGGCAACGCGAAACCGTCGCCGAGGGGTTCGGTAAGCGCAACTCGATGAAGAAGTTCGACCGGGTCTTCTTCCGCACCAGCGGCTGGGGCGCCGGTCCGTTCCTGCTGAAAGACATCACACTGACCCAGTGACGGACATAACGGACTTAACGGAACAGCCGTTTTTGCCGATGGGCGGCATGGTTTCCAGGGCGAAAAAAAAGCGGGGCCGCTGTTTGCGGCTCCGCTTTTTTCGCTTTGAGGCGGGATCAATGGCAGTTGCAGTCTCCGCCGCAGCCGTGGCCTTCGCCCTCGTCTTCGCAGCCGCAGCCGCAGCCGCACTCTTCGTCGTCCTCGTCGGAGCAGACGAAGTGGTCGCCGATCCGCTCGAGCACGCCTTCCGGGGTGAAGCCGAACTTCTCGGCCAGCACCTTGTACGGAGCCGACGCGCCGAAGTGGTCCAGCCCGATCGCCAGGCCGTCGCGGCCGATGAAGCGCTCCCACCCGAAGGTGGTCCCCGCCTCGATCGACACGCAGCAGAGGCACCACGACGGCAGCACGTCTTCCTGATAGTCGACGTCCTGCTTCGAGAAGAGCTCCTGGCTCGGCATCGAAACGACGCGGACGCCGACGCCCTTCTCGCGCAGCAGCTTGGCCGAATCCAGCGCGAGGTTGACTTCGGAACCGGTGGCAACCAGGATGATGTCGAAATCCTCGTCCTCGTCGATCACGTAAGCGCCCTTCGACACGTCGACCTTCTTCGCCATCTCGGCGTCGTAGGGACGGAGGTCCTGACGGGTCAGCAGCAGCGCCACCGGGCCGTCGGCTTCGAGCGCCGCCGCCCACGCCTGCGCCACTTCGTGCGCTTCGGCCGGACGGATGACCGTCAGCCCCGGAATCGTCCGCAGCATCGCGATCTGCTCGATCGGCTCGTGGGTCGGGCCGTCTTCGCCGACGTAGAAACTGTCGTGGGTGAACACGTAGATCTCATGCAGCTTCATGAGAGAAGCCAACCGCATCGCCGGCTTCATGAAGTCGCTGAACACGAAGAAGGTCGAGGTGTACGGAATCGCCGTTCCGTAGAGCGCCATGCCGTTGCCGGCGCAGGCCATCGCGAATTCGCGCACGCCGAAGTGCAGATTGCGTCCGGCCGGATTCGCGGCGGAGAAGTCTCCGCCGTTCTTGATGTCGGTCTTGGTCGAGGGCGCGAGGTCCGCCGCGCCGCCGAACAGCGCCGGAATCAGCTCCGCCGCCTTCTGCAGCACCGTGCCCGAGGAGGCGCGGCTCGCCACCGGCTTATCCAACGGAGCCGCCGCAAGGAGCTGCTCCTTGATGTCGGCCGGAACAGTCCGGTTCACGTAAGCGTCGATCAGCTTCGCGTTGGCCGGGTCGGATTCGAGGAACGCCTGGAACTTCTTGTCCCACGCGGCGGCCTCGCCAACCAGCTCTTCGATGCGGGCGTCGAGAAATTCACGGACTTCCGGCAGCACGGTGAACGGCGCTTCCGGCATGCCGAGGTTCTTGCGGAGCGCTTCGACCTCTTCCGGGCCGAGCGGTTCGCCGTGGGCGCTGGACTTGCCCTGCTTGTTCGGCGCGCCGAAGCCGATCTGGGTCTTGCCGACGATCAGCGTCGGGCGGCCGTCGGACTTCTGCGCTTCGGCCAGCGCCGCGTCGCAGAGCGCGAGGTCGTTGGCGTTCGCCAGCGTGATCACCCGCCAGCCGTAGGCGGTGAACCGCGCCCCGACGTTTTCGGAGAAGGCGAGGCTGGTCTGCCCTTCGATGGTGATGTTGTTGTCATCGTAGAAGACGACCAGCTCGTCGAGCTTGAGGTGCCCGGCCAGCGACGCCGCTTCGGAGGTGACGCCTTCCATCATGCAGCCGTCGCCGGAGATGATGTAGATCTTGTTGTCGGCCAACCCGGCCTTGTCGAGCCCGGTCTTCGCCGCGAAATGACGCTTGGCGATCGCCATGCCGACGGCGGCGGCGAACCCGGTGCCGAGCGGCCCGGTGGTGATGTCGACGCCCGCGGTGTGGCCGAATTCGGGATGGCCCGGCGTCTTGCTCTCCCACTGGCGGAAATTCATCACTTCTTCGATCGAAAGACCGTAGTTGAAGAGGTGCAACAGCGAATATTCCAGCATCGAACCGTGTCCGGCGGAGAGCACGAAACGGTCGCGGCCGATCCATGCCGGATTCTTCGGATTGTGGCGCATGTACTTGTACCAGAGGGTCATGGCGTAATCCGCGCAGCCCAGCGGCATGCCGGGATGACCCGATTTCGCCTTCTGGACGGCTTCCGCCGAAAGCATCCGGACGGTATTGGCGGCGAGAAGCGCCTTCTTGAGATCGTACATCTGCTGGAATTCCTTTCTTTTTCTATTGCGGAACTGGAAATTTAACCGTTGTTGCGCTATCTTCTTTAAATAAGAAACAAGACGGTATTAAATTAACACCTTTCCGCCGGAAAACAAGTCACGCGGCGATACAATTTTCTGAGATTATGACGGAACGATTCATCACCTCGACCCTGAACAAACGCGATCCCGCCAAGGAGACCTCGCTGCGGCCCCCGAAGTTCGCGGATTTCCCCGGACAGGACAAAGTGAAGGACCAGCTCGAACTCTTCGTCGCCGCCGCCAAGGCGCGCGAAGAGGCGCTCGACCACATCCTCCTCTGCGGCCCGCCCGGACTCGGCAAAACCACGCTGGCCTACATCATCGCCAACGAGCGCGGTACCAACCTCAAGAGCTCCAGCGGCCCCGCGATTGAGAAGCCGGGCGACCTCGCCGGGCTGCTCACCTCGCTCGAACCCGGCGACGTCCTGTTCATCGACGAGATCCACCGGCTCAACACCACGGTCGAAGAGTATCTGTACAGCGCGATGGAGGATTTCTTCATCGACATCATGCTCGAACAGGGCGCCGGAGCCCGTTCGGTGCGCCTCAACGTACCGCGCTTCACGCTGATCGGCGCGACCACCCGGCAGGGGATGATCTCTTCTCCGCTGCGGTCGCGGTTCGGGCTCAACATCCGGCTCGACTACTACGACGTCGACAGCCTGACGCAGATTCTCAAGCGTTCGGCGGGAATCCTCGACATCGAGATCGAGGAAGCCGGCGCCCGCGAAATCGCCGGACGCTGCCGCGGCACCCCGCGCATCGCCAATAACCTGCTGCGCCGCGCCCGCGACTACGCCCAGATCCGCGCCGACTCGGTTGTCACCGGGCAGGTCGCCTCCGACGCGCTGGGCATGCTCCAGATCGACAACGACGGACTCGACGAGATGGATATCCGCATCCTCGAAACCATCGTCGGGAACTTCCACGGCGGCCCGGTCGGGCTCAAGAATATCGCGGTTTCGGTCGGGGAAGAAGAGGATTCGATCGAGGAGGTCTACGAACCGTTCCTGATCCAGCGCGGGTTCCTGGCGCGCACCCCGAAAGGGCGCGTCGCCACCCCGAAGGCGTGGGACAAACTCGGACTGCGGCCGATGCGCGGCGACGACCGTCAACAGACACTGTTTTAACTTGAGGAGCGCGCAATGATAACGTTCTGCCCGTTCTGCAACAAAAAGTATGAACCGGACGATGGAGAGCTCGGCAAAGAGATCCGCTGCGATGTATGCAAGCACTTTTTCGCCATCGAACCGGTGAAAACCTGCCCTTTCTGCCTCGAAACGATCAAGGCGGCGGCGCTCAAATGCCGCCACTGCGGAGAGTTCCAGAAGGGAATGCAGGAGAAGAAGAAAACGGCCGCCCGGGAGGAGACTCCGGTCGCCGAACTCCATCCGGCCTGGAAGAATTATTACGGCGACCTCTTCATCGCCGGGCTGCTCTGCCTGATCGGAATCGGGCTGGTCATCCTGCCGGTGCTGCTGGTCTACTATCACCTGGTCATCCGGTGCAGCCGGTACCGGGTCACCACGGCGCGCATCATCTGCAACACCGGAATCCTGGAGAAAAAACAGTCGGAAATCCGGATCAAAGACATGCGGGCGGCCAAATTGAACCGGACGTTCAAACAGCGGATGTTCGGCGTCGGCGACATCCTGATCGGCACCGCGGCCGGGTCCGGAGACGAAATCCGGATCGTCGGCGTGACCGATCCGCAGAAACTGATCGATACGATCAACGAACTCCGTTCAGACGATTAACCATAAGCGAGGGGGCAAACCAATGGCGGCAAGATGGGCGAAAGCTCTGCTGGAACTGCAGGCGGTCGATCTCAGAATCCGGGAACTTGAAGCGCGTCTCGCGCTGCTCCCGAAGGAGATGGGCGAACTCAAGGACAAACGCGACGCGGCGGTCAACGCGGTCAACGCCGCCGCCACCGCGGCGAAAAAGATCGAGCAGGAACGCAAGTCCGTCGAGTCCGACATCCAGGCGCTGAACGAGGAGAACAAACGGCTTCAACAGCAGTCGGCCATGGTCAAGAAGAACAACGAGTACCAGGCGATGCTCGGCACCATCGCGCTCAACCAGAAAAAGATCGGCGACCTCGAGAGCCGCGAGCTTGAGCTGATGGACGCCTTCGAGGCGGCCAAGAAGAACTATCGCGTCATCAAGCAGGAAAACGAGACGGCGGTCAACGCGCTCCGCTCCGAATTCGAAGAGCTGGTCTCCTTCGCCGCCGACCTCAAGAAAGAGGTCGCCGAACTCAAGGCCAGCCGGACGGACGACATTCGCGGCGTGGACCGCGACACCCTTTCCCTCTACCGCCAGCTTCTGGGCGGCAAAGACGGCATCGCGCCGCTGGTCCGCGTCGAAAACGAAATCTGCGGAGGCTGCCACCTCCGGCTCACCCGCCAGACCATGGCCAACCTGCAGAAAGGCGCCGTCACCAGTTGCGAAAACTGCATGCACCTGCTCTATCTTGACGAAGTGGAATAATGGAGAAACTGCCCGGAAAACCGACGTATGATTTCGTCGAGCTGGTCCGCCGCGGCGTCGAGTCCGACGTACTCGACTACAAGGCGGCGCTGTGCTGGACGAAGATGAGCCGTCAGGCGAAGGGCAAAATCGTCCGCCACTGTCTCGCGCTGGCCAACACCAAGGGCGGCTGCATCGTGATCGGCGTCGGCGAAGACGCCTCCGGCCACCCGTCGGTCTACACCGGGCTCAACCGTGAAGAGATCCACTCGTTCGACCCGACCACCGTCGGGCAGTTTGTCAACCGCTACGTCGAGCCGCCGATCGAGCTGGTCATCGAGCGCCCGGTGGTGGACGGGAAACGCTATGCGATCTTCGTGATCCGGCCGTTCCGGACGCTCCCGCACGTCTGCACCAACGGCATTGAGGGGGAACTCCAGACCGGGGTTTTCTACATCCGCACGGCGGACGCGTCGAGCCGCCCGGCCTACCGCGCCATTGAGATGCAGATGCTGATCCAGCGTGCGCTGCGCAACCAGCGCGAGGAGCTCGGCCGCATGCTGCGCGGCATCCTCTACGAAAACCGCCTTTCCGCCGAGGGCTCCGGCGACAACGAGGAGTTCCAGGCGGCGGTGGCCAATTCCTCGGTGTTCTTCAAGCGGCGCAAAAATCCGCCCGCCGGGGTGCCGTCGCTGCTGGTGAATTTGATCGTGACGCCGCCGCGCTTCCACTCCGAGGCGTTCGGATTGAGCGCGCTGCGCCGCGCGGTCGATGCGTCGCTGCCGTCGCTGCCGACGCCGGAATTCCTCGATTCGGACGAACTCAAAAAAGCGTATCTCACCAACACCTCGCTCCGGGCGCTGTCGAAAAAGGGGCTGCGCATGTGGCAGGTGTTCAAGAGCGGCATGTTCCATTACATCGCCTTCCAGCCGGTGCCGGACCGGGAGCTGTCGTTCCCGCTGCTGGTGCGCAAGATGGCCGAGGCGTTCCGCTTTCTCGGCAGCCTCTACACCGAGCTGGGCTATGCCGAGGAACTGCTCACGATTTCGCTGACGCTGGACAACACCGAGGATGTCCGCCTCGTCCTGCCGGAAAAACCGCAGGCCCGGTTCCTCTGCCGGATTCCCAAGATTTCGATCACCATGACCCGCAGCGCCGCCGACCTCGCCAGCGGAGAGGCCGCGCACGCCGCGCGGATGACCGCGGAAATCGCCGAACGCTTCAACATCTCCGACCAGTATCTCCGCGACCTGCCGGGGAAGATCGACGACTATCTGGAGCAGCGCTGAACGAAGATGATCAAGCCGATCGATATCCCTTTCTCCTGCCCGGATGAACCGGAGGCCCTGCCGCCCGGGCGCAAAGGCGCCGGGTTCGACCCGGACGAATTTTCCGTCGAATACGAGCCGGTTCCGCCGCCGCAGCCGGAGGTCAACGTCCGTCCCGAATGCGAGGAGTTCTTCGCGCCGGGCGGCCCGCTCAAGGCGGCGGCCGAACACGGCGGCAGGCCGTATGAATTCCGCCCGCAGCAGATCGAAATGTCCGGCGCGATCGCCGACGCCCTCGAACGCGGCGCCAACCTCTGCGTCGAAGCGCCCACCGGCGTCGGCAAGAGTTTCGCCTATCTGATTCCGCTGATCTACCGCTCGCGCACCGCGGCGCGCCCGGCGCTGGTTTCGACCGAGACGATCAACCTCCAGGAACAGCTGATCGACAAGGACATTCCGCTTTTGCGCAAGCTGACCGGGGTCGAATTCACCGCGGCGCTGGCCAAGGGGCGGCACAACTATCTCTGCCGCCGCCGGTTCGCGCTGCTTTCCGGCGAACAGCGCGACGCGCTCCTCCCCGCCGCCTCGCTGGTGCTCGACGTTGAAAAACTCGGGCGCTGGATGGAGCGCACCACCGACGGCCAACGCGACTCCGTCGATTTCCGGCTGGAACCGGAGACCTGGGCGCTCGCCTGCAGCGACGGCATCAGCTGCACCGGGCCGAAGTGCGAATTTTACCGCAACTGCTTCTACTACCGCGCCCGGCAGGCGTGGGAGACCGCCGACATCGTGGTGGCCAACCACGCGCTCTTCTTCACCGACCTGGCCATGCGGGCGGCGAGCGGTTCGGCGGGAACGCTGCTGCCCAACTACGGCGTGGTGGTGATCGACGAAGCGCACACGCTCGAAGGCAACGCCGCCGAGCACCTCGGGCTCCACCTCTCGCGGATCGGCATCGTTTCGACGCTGAACCGGCTCTACAGCCAGGAGAACACGCGCGGACTGTTGATGCGCAAGGGGACCGACCCGGCGCTGCGCGGCGCGGTGGCCGAGAGCCGCGAGGAGGCCTACGGCTTCTTCACCCCCTATGAAAACCTGCTGCGCGAGCGCAACGAGACCGCGCTCGAAATCAAGGACACGGCAAAATATCCGAACAAACTGACGGAGAAGCTGCTCAAGCTCTCCAGCCGGCTCTCGGACTATCTCGACGAGCAGGAGGACGCGAGCTTCCGGACCGAACTCGAGGCACAGCTGACCCGCTGCCGCGAATTCATCAACGGCGTCGACCAGTTCACCAACCGGAATGTCCCCGACGCGGTCTACTACGCCGAGGACGAGCGCGGCGGCGTCGGGCTCCACGCCACGCCGCTCAACATCGCCGAGCTCTTGTCGCAACTGCTGTTCAGCCAGGATTACCCGGTGATGCTGTGCAGCGCGACGCTGACCGTGCGCGACTCGTTCGACTACTACCTCGGGCGGACCGGATTCTGCAACGGCGACACGCTGCTGCTCGATTCGCCGTTCGGCTCCGACCAGGCGCGGGTCTACATTCCGCGCGGCATGCCGGACCCCAAGGACGACGACTTCCAGGACGCGCTCGACCGCGAGATTCCGCGCTTCGTGGAGGTGACCCAGGGGAAGGCGTTCGTGCTCTTCACCAGCCACGCCAGCCTGCGGCGGACGGCGGAGGACCTGCGCGAATACTTCCGCTCCAAGGGGTGGCGGCTCCTGGTGCAGGGCGAGGAGATGACCCGCTCCGGGCTGCTCCGCGAATTCCGCGAGGACATCGACTCGGTGCTCTTCGGCACCGACAGCTTCTGGACCGGCGTGGACGTGCCCGGCGAAGCGCTCTCCAACGTGATCGTCACCAAGCTCCCCTTCGCCTCGCCGGGCCACCCGCTCACCGCGGCGCGGATGGAGCGGATCGAACGCGAAGGGAAAAGCTCGTTCGCCCACTACAGCCTCCCCGAGGCGGTGCTGAAGTTCCGGCAGGGCGTCGGGCGGCTGATCCGCAGCCGCAACGACCGCGGCATCGTGGTCGTGCTCGACCGCCGGGTCATTACGAAGAACTACGGCAAACTCTTTCTCGACTCGATCCCTTACGCCTACGAACAGGTGTAATACCGCGCATCAGGTCAATAAAAGAGCCCCCCGGAAGGATTCCGGGGGGCGGCGAGTGACTTGGAACTTATCTCAGGATAAGCTCTTATTCGACTTTGATCCGGTGGACTTTGGCGCGTGCCGCTTTGGGGATCGCCAATGTCAGGACGCCGTCTTCCGATTTCGCGGAAATCCGCTCGACATCCACGTCGTCGGCAAGGCGGAAGGTACGCTTGAATACCACCGGACGCCCGTCCCGGGTCAGCGAACTTTTTGCGGTCATCGTCAGGATGCCGTTCAGCACCTCGATTTCCGCTGTCTTGGAGTTCGCACCGGGGACCTCAAAGACGATCGTCACTTCGTTTTCACCTTCGATGATGTCCACAGGCGGAACCATGGTGACCGGTTCGGGCATGGTCTGGACATCGCTTTTCTCCATGGCATTCGTATCGTTCATGATCTTGTGTCCTCCTCTCTTTACTTGACCTTGACCACATGAGTTTTTTCGGCGGCCGCTTTTTCGCGCGGAAGCGTCACGGTGAGTACACCGTCTTCGTACTTCGCCTTGGCTTCGCCCGCTTTGACTTTCGCCGGCAACCTGACCGATTCTTCGAAACTCATGGTCGAGCGTTCGCGGCGGATGAAGTGCGTTTCCTTGTTCTCTTCCTTCTTCTCTTCACTGCGCTCGGCGCGGATGGAGAGAATGTCGCCGTTTACCTCGACTTCGATGTCCTCATCGTTGCAGCCGGGCATCGGAAGCGTCGCGATGATCTCTTTTTCTTCAACCTTCAGGTCCAGCGATTTGCCGCCGGCCCGGTCGGACATCCACTCCGGCCCGAAATCGGTAATCTGATCGAATACGGAGCGGAACAGACCGTTGAGACCACCCCAGGCGGCGGGCAGCAACCCGTCGTCGACATTCCATCTCTTCATCATGTTCATAACTCACACCTCCTTTTCGGGTTTCGACTTTGCAGTCTTCAACACATAAGGTAGCATTTCGTGTGCCAACCCGCTTTCAAGTCGAAGTTATCCCCCTGGTGCGTAACAGGATCGGGACAAAATGTCGCGCCGGCGGGACAAAATGTCGCGACCGGTATCCACCCCGGACAGAAAAAAAATGGAAAATCGGGTGAATCACTATTGCATTATTGTGAAAAATACACCATAATATACACTGTAACACAGCAACGGAGGAACGCGAATGGAACAGGCGATTCTGAAAACCGATATTCTTTACGACGAACTGCGCAAGGAGATCGCGCAATACGCCGCCGGCGATAAATTCATCACCAGCCGCGAAATCATGAAGCGCTACAACGTGAGCCAGCTCATCGTCGACCGCACCATGTCGCGTTTCCGCTCCTCGGGGCTGCTGCGGGTGGTCCCCGGCCGCGGCACCTTCGTCACCGAGGAAGTCGGCCGCCTTTCAGCGAAGAAGCCGGCGACGTTTCTCTTTGTACTGCCCCGCTGGAACGCAACCGACCAGACGCTGCGAGAAGAGCATCTGGCGTCGATCCGCAAGAAGTTCGCGCCAAAACGGATTCTCACTTACTATTTCGACTACAGCGAGAGCGTCCCCCTGAACCTGCCGCTGGAAGAGGAAAACATCATTGGAATCGCCATGCTGACCAGCTCCGAGCTGTGGAACTCGGACATTCTCCGCCGCCTGGAGGAATATGCCGCGAGAGTTCCGCTGGTGATCCTGGAGCGGCACCGGGGCGATCTCCGGTTGCTCTCGGTGGGTGTCAACGACACCTTCGCCGGCAGCCTCGCCGCCAATCACCTCTGCAATTTGGGACACAAAAAAATCGCGGTTCTCGTCTCGGAACCGCACAACGGAGTGATCCGCGAACGCATGATCGGCGCGGTCAACCAGGCCGAGCTCTGCGGAGCGGAGTGCCGGGTGCTCGACTGCAACGTCCGCTCCGGCGAATATGCACTGGACAAGACCTATCAATATTTCACCCGCCTCCTGGAAGAGGGAATCGATTTCACCGGCCTCATCGGCGTCTGCGCCGACTCGTTCACCGGAGCCGTCAACGCCTGCCTCAACGCCGGAATCCGGATTCCCGACGACCTGAGCATGATCACCGTCGGCTCGAAGCGGCTGGCGGCCATCCAGCATCCGCCTTTGGACTGCATCGATACCAATCTCGAAGGAAGGACCGACGCCGTCCTCGAAATTCTGAGCCACCCGGACCGGTTCTCCCCCGAAAACAATCCATATGAATATTTTAAACCGCAATTGGCAATCAACGGTTCCGCAAAAAAACTCAACTGAAAGACAGGCAAGGAGAGACGAACATGAAAAGACAGAGTTTCACCCTGATCGAACTTCTCGTGGTAATCGCCATCATCGCGATTCTGGCCGCCATGCTTCTGCCCGCGCTCCAGCAGGCGCGGGAGCGGGCGAATTCGGTCAACTGCATCAGCAACCTCAAGCAGCTTGGCGCCTCCTTTCAGCTGTACTTCAACTCGAACGACGACTTCGTGCCATATGTGGCGAGCAATGCGGGTCTCGGCAACAACGGCACGCCGATCTGGTTCAGCATGATCGACGCCAAGGCGGATCAGCTTTCCAACAAGGGGTTTCTCTGGTGCCGCAACGACCCGCAGAACACCAAATTCTCGGGCAGCGCCGCGATCAGTGAAATGCAGACCGGCCATATCAGCTACAGTTTCCCGTGGAAAGTCTACGGCTTCCTGACCGGAGCGACCAAGCTGAGCAAAATCCGCCGTTCGCCTTCCAGGCAGATCCTGCTGACCGACGGGTCCGATTCGAAGGGGCGCGGCTACATGGTCAGTGTGGCTTACCGCGACGCCAACCAGCCGATGGCCGATCCGCGGCACAACGGCGGCTGCAATGTGCTCAACATCGGCGGGAACGTCGACACCGTCCGGGCCGGAACCAAGACCGTGCTCTACAACGACGACCGGCTCGGCAACTTCTACTTCAACAACGCAACCAGCTACACGACGGCTCCGAACCGCTGGGATTTCCGCTTCAACAAATAACCCGCCGAAAGAATCGAATCATGACGAAAACCGCGCTCAGTATTGCGGCGGCAGCCGCCGCTTTGACCCTCGCCGCCGCCGGATTCCCGGATGCGACTCCGAAGACCGATCCGGACTTCCCCAAACAGGCCGACGTCTGGATCAACGGCGGAACGCCGGTCGAAACCAATATCGGCAAAAACAAGGTGGCCGACTCCTTCTCCGGAACCGTGCTTTATAAAATTGAAAAGCAGCCGGATTCCGGCGAATTCTCCGCGACCTACGGATTCGAAGCCCCCGAAGCCGGGGAGTACGAGTTCTTCGCCGCGATCATCACCCAGAAACGGCCCCACGCCTCGCCGGTGGACTTCCGGTTCGACGAAGAAGCTTGGCGCGAAGTCCCGAACAATCCCTCCGGGCAGCCCGCCTGGGGCGTGTCGAACGCGGTGAGCTGGAATCCGCTCGGAGCCGTCAAGCTGGCGGCGGGGAAGCATACGCTCTCCTTCCGCTTCAGCAAGCGTTCCGGGCTGGGCCACTGGAGCTTTCTCTGCGACGGCATCGCCGGGTTCAAAAAGGGCGGCTGGAAGAAAAGCCGCGTCTCCGGATTCACGCCGCCCGCCGGACTGGTCCCGGGCGAAGCCGTGACCGCGACCTATCATCAGGAGGGCGCTTCCTTCCCGGCCCGGCTGCTGCTCACCTTCGCCGGAGACCCGGTGACCTCCGCCGGAATCATGAGCCGGGCGGGCGAAAACAGCGCAAAACTCACGCTGCCCCCCGCATTGCCGCCGGGCAACTACCAACTGAAGCTGGTTCCTTTCGATGAACCGGAGCAAGTGCTGGCCGGAGCGGAACTGCGCATCGAGCGCCCCGCCGCCTCCGTCGCCCCCTCCCCCGCCCGGCTCAAGTCGGTTGCATTGAACGGGAAAAACTACACCCTGTCGTTCGAGAACGGCAAAACGGCTCCGGTTCTCGCCATGGCGTTCTGCGACGGCAAGCTCTACGAGGCCGCGCGGCTCGACGCCGTCTCCGGCACGCTCCCGGAAAGCCTGGCCGGGTTGGCGAAAGGGCGCAAGATCGAACTTCGCTTCCTGCCGCTACCCGCCGCGCCGGGCAATATCGTAACTCAGACGCTCGCACTCTCCGGCAAGCCGGGACCGCTCCCCAAGCCGGTCAACTACGGCGCCTTCACCGACCGCGACGGAGCCGCCCACACCTGGTACATGAACCACGATTCCGAGTACATCTTCGACGGGGAGCGTTACTTCCCGGTCGGCGGCATGTGGTGTTCCGACACTCTCATCAGCCGCGACGCCTCCCCCGCCGCCGTTGAAAAGAACCTGGCCAAAGACCTCGCCACCATCAAGGCAATCAAGGCCGCCGGACTGGACGACGTCTATCTCAATTTATCCACCTCGGCCCCGGTGTGGGTCCGTCAGGCTTTCATCGACATGCTGGAACAGGAGGGAATCCACTACGGCTACCAGTTGAACGCGGGCGGCGGCGACGCGATTCCGAGTTTCTTCATCACCCGCGACCGGGAGAATGCGCCCGGCAACTACCGGGGCCTGACCCGCGGGACCTACGCTTCCGGCAAAGTGACCGCCCGTTTCCCGGTCGAGCAGAAGCTCGCCGGGCTGCTGGTGTTCGACCCGGCGCGGCCGCAGGACGGGGCGAAATTCGTCGCGTTCGGTGACGCCGTCGGCAAGGATACGCGCAACGGCATCATCGACCTCGAAACAGTACAGGATTTCGGGAAGCTCCGCGAGATCCGCTTCCCGGTCGAACTCAAGACGGCGGAAGGCGGCGAAGTGATCCTCGTTCCGCTGCTCGAAGCGAAAATGCACCACTCGAACCTCTGGAATCCGGAGAAATTCGAAGCGGTCAAAAAACGGGTGAGCTGGATCGGCGACATGGAGTGGGGGAAGAATTTCCGTTTCATCGTCGACCCGATCTATAACGAGACCATGATGACCAACGGCACCGAAAACCTCCGCCAGTACACGCCGGAGATCAACCGCGTCTTCACCGATTACCTGAAGAAGCGCTACGGAACCCCCGGCGCACTGGCGAAGGAGTGGGGCGTCTCCCCGGAATCGTTCGAACAGGCGGCGCGGCTGATTCCGCTCCAGGCGGGCGACAGGCTGTTCTGGCTGGACCCGGAGACCGGCGCGGCGCTGCCCGGCGGGAATCCCGGCGAGTCCGTCGGCTGGATCGACTATCAGGAGATGGTCCGCCAAAGCTACTGCGCGCGGACCGATGAGTTCGCCGCCTATCTGAAATCGCTGGTCAACGTGCCGGTCGTCTACAAAGTCGTCGGCGTGATCGGCGAAACCATGAACATCAGCCGCCGCTATCTCGGCTATGACGGCGTCGGGTTCGAATGCTATCTCAACCAGGGGATACCGGGGCAAACCCACGGCGGCGCGGCGCGTGCCATCGCCGAAGCGTCGGACCACACCATGTGGAAGGTCGGCACCGAAGTCGGCCACAGCGCGGCGGTCGGCAACGACGGCGTCAAATTCTTCACCGACGAGAAAGAACTCCGCACCATGGCGGAAAACCTCGCCCGGCTCGGCGTGAGCGGCTTCTTCTTCTTCGGATTCGACCTCAAACCGGGCAATCTGTGGGACAATCACAACTACCACGACTTCCCGGAGGGGCTGGCGTGGGCGGCCCGGATCGACCGCGATTTCGCCGCCCCCGGCAAACATCCGGTCGCGGCCACCCCGCGCAACTACGTCTTCCCCGGCGGATTCGCCTGGTGGTGGTGGACCACCCGCTACAAGGCGTTCTACGGCTATGAGCAGAGCCTGATCCCGCTTTCGGCCCGGCTCGCCGGAGCGCCGCTTGCGTGGTACAGCTCGACCAATTCGCTGCCGGAACAGTTCGACGCGGTCATCATCAACTGCCCGAACCCGCCCTTCTCGCGTTACTTCGCCAAAGAGATCGCCCGGGCCATCGGCAGCGGGCAGAAGGTAAGCTACGTCGGCAAACGGAGCGACCTCGGGAGCATTCCGGAGCTGGACAAGTTCTTCACCGACAAGATCATTTCGTTCGCGGACGGCTCGTCTGCGCAGGAATTGAGGCGGCTCCCCGGCGCGAAAGTCCTCGCCGAGGAAAAGGGGCGGATCTGGGCGCTGCGTTCCGGAAACCTGACCATCGTCAGCCGGACGCCGGACGCGGAGCCGAAGACCGGCGCCGACGAGTTCCTGCGCTATCTCTCGGAAGTCGACCGCTGATTTCTTCGCCGGAATTGGACAAATTCAAATCTTTTCTGGATTTTCCTCCATTTCCTTTCCTGCCGTAATCGGGTATACTATCCGATGACACAGGAAAGGAATCCGACGATGAAATCAAATAGTTTGACCCTGCGATTGAAAGGCGCCGTCGCCGAGCGGCTGGAATGTTTCGCCAAGGAACGAATCACCTCCGACACCGCACAGAACGTGGTTTACCGGGAGACGGAGGACGCCTTCCGCAACCGGCTGGACGACAGTTCCGGCGTCCACGGCATCTGGCAGGGGGAGTTCTGGGGCAAGTGGATCATCGGCGCGGTCCGCTACTGCGAATACGCCGGGAATCCGGAGCTGAAGGAGTTCATCCGGAAGAGCGTCCATACGCTGATCGCCCTGCAGGAGCCCTCCGGCTATCTCGGCACCTACCGCGACCCGATGAACGTATTCGCCGCCGACCCGGAGCGGACGCAGGCCGTCCTCGGCTGGCCCTGCAACTGGAACTGGAACATCTGGTGCCGCAAATACACCCTCTGGGGGCTGATCGAAGCGCACCGCCTGCTCGGCGACCCCGAAATCCTGACCGCCGCCGAACGGCTGGCGGAGCATCTGATCCATTCGCTGCATGAGCAAAAAATCCGCCTCGGCGCGACCGGAACCTTCGCCGGAATTCCGAGCGGCTCGATCCTGAAGCCGATGGTGCTGCTCTATCGCGCCACCGGGCGGGAAGAATTCCTCGACTTCGCCCGCGAAATCGCCGACGACTGGCGGCGGACGGACGGACTCTGTCCCAACCTGATCGCCAACGCGCTCGGCGGCAGGCCGGTCCACGAGTGGTATCCGGAGCCGAGAACGTGGGCGAAAGCCTACGAGATGCTCTCCTGCTTCGACGGAATCCTCGAACTCTACCGCGTCACCGGCGAGGCGGAGCTGCTGGAGAGCGCCGTACGCTTCCACGCGCTGCTCAAAAAGTCCGAACTCAACCTCCTCTTCAGTGTCGGGTTCAACGACATCTTCAATCACGCCGCCTCGCAAATCAGCGCCATCAGCGAACCGTGCGACGCGATCCACTGGATGCGGCTCTGCGGCGAACTGTTCCGGGAGACCGGCGATAAATCGTATCTGGACGACTTCGAGCTGGCGTTCTACAACCCGTTCCTCGCCGCGGTCTGCCGCGACGGGAAATGGGGGGCGCGCGGCGTCCGCAGCCACGGGCGGCACCTCTATGTCTTCGAACAGGCCAAAATGAAGCACAACCACTGCTGCGTCAACAACATCCCGCGCGGATTCCTGAATTTCGCGGAGCTCGCGGCGACCGTCCTCGGCAACACGGTCTCGGTCAACTTCTTCTCCCCGTTCGACGCCGTCGCCACACTGCCGGACGGCGGGAAGGTGAAGCTCTCCGTCTCCGGGAACTATCCCGCCGACGGACCGGTCCGGATCGCGTGGGAAGCGGAGCCCTCCGGCCCGACGCTGCTCCGGATCCGGATTCCGGGCTGGGCGACCGATGCGGCGCTCGAATCCGGCTCGCCCGCCCGGAAGACCGCCGGCGGCTGGTTCGAACTGCCGCTGGAACCGGGAAAGGCGGAAGCGATTCTCACGCTGGATCGCAAAGTCGAAGTCCGCGAACACCCCGCCCCGGCGGAAGTGCCCGAATGGTACCGCACCCGTTGGAATGAACCGGGGATGGAGGAGCTTTTCCGCACCGGGCGCGGCTCGACACTGATCTACGGCCCGCTCCTGCTGGCGAGGAGCAAACAGCTCGGCAACAGCGAAGAGGAGATGTTCGGCCCTCCCCTGCCCTCCGGTTTCGAGTGCGGATTGCGGCCGCAGGAATCCGCCGCCGCCGGCTGCGCATACGAAGCGGAATTCCGGACAAACGACAAGGTGTTCCGTACGAAAGTCTGCGACTACGCCTCGGCGGGAAACGAAATTTCCGAAGATCGCAAGCGATTCAGTGTCTTCTTTTAACATCGAGGAGAGAACCCTATGAAAAAGCCGTTTCAACACAGTCGTGGAATGAATTTCACGCTGATTGAACTTCTCGTGGTGATCGCGATTATCGCCATTCTGGCCGCCATGCTCCTTCCGGCGCTTCAGCAGGCGCGCCGAAGAGCCAACGGCGTCCGCTGCCTCTCGAACCTGAAACAACTCGGCGTCGGTTCCGGCATGTATGCGGACACCTACCGGACCCTGCCGGGCCAGAACTATTTCGCCGTCAACGGAACGACCTGGGATTCCGGCAGCAACCTGTACGGCGGAATCGCGGAATTCGTCGGCCTCTCGTCGTATGTGTTCGGCCGGGACACCGTCTTCACCTGCCCGCTCACCGCCCGGGAGCGCTCCTACACCGAGGAGTGGTGGCCGATGCGCCGGAATTATGCGATCAATCCGCGGGCAATGACACTCGACGCCAACAACCAGCCTTATTTGTGGAGCACGCCGTTTTCACAGATCCGTCGTCCGGCGGAGATGGCGCTCTTCGGCGACACGCTGATTTTCACCGCCCGTGGAAACGGCATGTATTACCCCGTCACCTACCTGCCCAACGTCGGGACTTCGCTTCCCGGCTATGTGGAGGATTCCCGATTGGTCCTGCACGGCGGAAATCTGCAGCTGGTCTATGTCGACGGGCATGCAAACGCGATCTCGCTGACCCGGCTCATGCAGCTCAACAACTTCACCGCCGGAAGCGGGCTGGCATTCTGGAAGGGACTTTGAAGATGACCCTGCCGCGCATTCTTCTATGCACGCTTTTCCTCTCCCTGCTCGTCGCGGCGGAGACGCCGCAGCTCCGGGCGGGGGCGAGCTGGAACGAATCCCGGAATTACCGTGACCCGGTCTCGGGACTGGAAGTCAAGCAGATCACCACGCAAGGCATTTACAATCAAGGCCCGACCGTGCATATGAACACCGCGTTTCCCGGAGGAGGGCACGACGTGCTTTTTGCCGGATTCCGCGACGCCGGTTCGGTGCTGATGACCGGCGACCTCGACACCGGGCGACTGACCGCGCACTATGTGATTCCAGCAACCCGGCAGGACTCCGACGAGAAGAAGCGGATGCTGCGCAACCTTCAGTTTCAGGGAATCCATCTCGCCGCCTCGCCGCACCACCGGAAAGTCGTCGCGGCGCGGCAGGGCTCCGGCGAACTGCTGCTGCTCGACCTCGACGACAACACGGTCAGGCCGCTGACCGCGGGCGACCCGGAAGGCCGGATCGTCGAAACCCCGGTTTTCTCCGCCGACGGCCGGAACGTCGTCTACTGCTCCTACGCGGCCGAACTGCGAGGAAAGGAGCGCGAGCTTGCGCAGCGCCCCATGTTCTACCAGTCGGTCGCGCTCGACGGCAGTGACCGCAAGACGCTCTATTTCAATGCGTGGGGACAAAGCCACATCTTTCCGAACCCGGCGAAGCCCGAGCTCTGGATCGTGAAATACGGGCGGCCCGAATTCTATTTCAAGGGGGAAGAACGAAAGCAGGCGCAGCGGCAGCCCGACGTGTTCGTGCTGAACGCCGCAACCGGCGTCACCACCCCGATCCTGCCGCGCAATCCGTACAAGCGGATCGCCCACCTCTCCTGGAATCGCGACGGAACCCGCATCGTCTATCACGGCCAGGCGGAAAGCGGCGGCAACTTCATCGGCGTCATGGAGCAGGACGGGAAGGTGATCTGGGAACATATCTTCCCGGAATGGAGTTTCGAGCGGAACGGCAGCAACCACATCTGCGGAGATCCGGCCGGAGAGTTCATTTTCGACGACGGAATCGCCGTGCCGGGACAGATTTCGCTGCTCGACTACCGCAATGCCGGTCCTTCCGGCGCACCGGCGATCCATCCGGTCGCCCGCTGGGAGAACGATTGGCGCGGATTGCCGTTTCAGCTTTCGCACCCCCACCCGGCCGTCTCCCCCGACGGGAAATACCTGGTGTTCTACGGCTGCAAAGAGGGAAAAACCAATCTCTACGCCGTGGATATCGCTCCGTTGCGGGAAAAACTGAAGTAAGACTTTCCGCTATTTTTCGGCGTTCCGGCGGCGGTATTCGCGCGGCGGAACGCCGAACTGCCGGTGGAACCGGGTGGAAAAGTAGTACGGGTCCGGCATACCCACCTGCCGCGCGACTTCCGCGATGGAATATTCCGGCAGCTCAAGCAGTTGCGCGGCGCGGCGCAGCATCGCCTCCTCGCGGTAGCGGCGCGGAGAAACCCCGGTCGCCTTGCGGAATTTCGCGTAGAGCGCGGCGCGCGACATTCCGCAGCGGACGGCGATCCGGTCGATGCTTTCCCCGGTCTCCAGCAGCAGCTTCTGCGCGGTCAGCACGCTGTCGTCGAAGTCCGACGCGTCGAGGAGCGTGCGGTTGAAGCCGCGCACCAGCGCGCTCTCCAGCAGCAGGCAGGCCAGCGCGTTCCAGTTGGCGGGGCGGATGAAGTCGAGCCGGTGCGCTTCGAGCAGCGCCTCGCGCACCGCGTCGAATTCCCCGTCCCGGAAGCGAATCCGGGCAAGCCCCGGAGCGCATTCCGGCCACTCCAGCGCGTGGGTGACATGCGGGCGCGGAAGGAAGTGAAACCAGAGAATATCCCATTCGTTCTCGGGCCGGAACCGGTGTTGAAACTCCGGCTTGAGCAGAACCAGGTCTCCCGCTTCCAGCCGGGTCTCTCCGGAACCGATCCCGACCAATCCGCTCCCGCCCAGCGTCAGTACCAATCCGTAGCGGTCGGTGATCCGCTGAATCCACGCCGGAGTGGCGGCCGTGCAGATGCGGCGGCCGCAGATGAAATCATTCCGCTCCTCCGGATTTTTGATATGCAGATCGACAACAGACACAAGCCCCTCCTTCTTCCTGTCATTAATGTGGCCCGATTTTTCGTTTTTTCCACAGGATTTTGGAATTTTCACCGGAAAGATTTGACATCGGCCCCCGGAATGATATACTTAAGAAGAGTCCAGCCAAAAACGAAGAGGTAACATCATGAAGTTTTCCGGCCATTTTCTGACCGCGGCGCTGGCCGCCTCGGCTCTGCTCACGCCGCTCGCCACCCTCGACGCCTGCACCGGAATCACGCTCAAAGCGGAAAACGGCGACTATGTTTTCGCCCGGACGCTCGAATGGGGCAGCTCGGATTTCAAATCACGGGTCGTCATTTTCCCGCGCGGCTACGAGTACAGCGCCCGCGTCCCCAAGGGGATGAGCGGCAAAAGCTGGAAGGGCATCTACGGCGTCGCCGGGATCGACATGTTCGAGTCGGGCCGCTATGCCGACGCGATGAACGAAAAGGGGCTTTGTGCGGGATTGTTCTACATGCCCGGATTCGCCGACTACGCCAAGTACGACCCCGCGCACCCGGACCGGCAAATCGCGCCGAGCGACGTGGTCAACTACCTGCTCTCGACCTGCGCCAATCTCGACGAGGCGCGCGAGGCGCTGACCTCGAAGGTCGAAGTGACGGCGATTCCGGAGGAGATGCTCGGCTTCCCCGCCCCGGTGCACTTCATCCTCCGCGACCCTTCCGGCAAACAGCTGGTGGTCGAATGGGTCGACGGCAAGCCGGTATTCTTCGACGGCAAACTCGGCGTCATCACCAACGCCCCGACCTACGACTGGCACCTCATCAACCTGCGCAACTATCTCGGGATGAGGCTCTCACCCAAACCGGACGTCACGCTTGACGGGATGAAACTCGCTCCGCTCGGCGTCGGCAGCGGATTCCTCGGGCTGCCCGGCGACTTCACCCCGCCCTCGCGCTTCATCCGCGCCGCCGTGTTCGACAGCACGGCCCGGAAGACGCCGGACGGCGGAGAGACGCTCTACGAGGCGTTCCGCATTCTCGACAACTTCAACGTGCCGCTCGGCTCTTCCGACGGTCCCAAAAGCGAAGTACCCGGACTGCGCAGCGACACCTGCTGGACCATCGCCTACGACGTGCCGCGCAAGTCGTTCTACTACCACACGCAGAACGACCGCCGGGTGCAGATGGTCGATATCGCCAAAATCGACTTCGACAAGCTGGACAAAATGGTCGCGCTGCGGCTGGACGACGGCAAGCAGACCATTCTCGACCGCACCGGCGAAATCGGCGCAAAATGACGCCAGGCGGGTACAGAATCCGGCAAATGCGCCGGGAGGAGCTGGACACCGCCGTCCAGTGGGCGGAACGCGAAGGCTGGAACCCCGGCAGGTTCGATGCGGAGAGTTACTTCACCGCCGATCCGGAGGGCTTTTTCGCCGGTGAGCTCGACGGGAAACTCATCTCGACGATCTCGCTGGTGAAATACGGCGACGCCTTCGCCTTTCTCGGCTTCTACATCGTCGCCCCGGAATTCCGAGGCCGCGGATTCGGCCTGCAAATCTGGCAGGAGGCCTGCCGCTCCGCCGGGAATCGCACGGTCGGGCTCGACGGCGTCATGGCGCAGCAGGAAAACTACCGCAAAAGCGGCTTCGTCTTCCAGTACAGCCACATCCGCTATCGGGGCGTCGCCGGGGGGACGGCTCCCGCCGCAGCCCCCGAGCCGCTTTCCGCCGTCTCCTTCGACGCGCTGGCCGCCTATGACGGCGCGCATTTCGGCGCGGACCGCAAGCGCTTTCTCGCCGGTTGGATCGGTCAGCCGGAATCCCGGGGGCTGCTCCTTCGCGCCGCCTCCGGCGAACCGGCGGGCTACGGAATCATCCGCCCGGCGGCACAGGGGTGGCGCATCGGGCCGCTCTTCGCCGACACGCCGGAGCTGGCCGACACGCTGCTTCGCGGGCTGATCCGCGAACTGCCGCCGGGGACGGAATACTTCATAGACATCCCGGAACCCAACGGAAACGCGGAAGCACTGATGCGCCGCCACCGCCTCGAACCGGGCTTCAAAACCGCCCGGATGTACGCCAACGGCACGCTGACGCTGCCGGTATCGGAAATTTACGGAACCACCACCCTCGAACTCGGATAAGGAAATGTCATGAGAATCCGGATCGGCCTCTTCCTGCTCGCATCGGCCGCATTGCTGCTCTTCTCCGGCTGCGCCGTCGGCGAACCGCGCGGAATCACCCAGGTGAACACCATCGATTCGCTGCTGGCGGGCGTTTACGACGGCAACGTCACGCTCGCCGAGCTGGGCCGTTCCGGCGACTGCGGAATCGGCACCTTCGACCGGCTGGACGGCGAAATGCTGCTGCTCGACGGTGTCTTCTACCAGATCGGCAGCGACGGCAAGGTCCGCCGTCCGGAGGAGAGCGTCACCACGCCGTTCGCCGCCGTGGTCCGGTTTGAACCGGAGCTGACGGAAACTCTGGGGAAGGCCTCATACGCCGGAGTCCGCGACCGGGTCGACGCGCTCATTCCGAACCGGAATCTCTTCGCCGCCGTCCGGCTCCACGGCACCTTCCGGAAGATGCACACCCGCTCGGTCCCGGCGCAGGCGAAACCCTATTTGCCGCTGGCGGAGGTGACCAGACACCAGCCGGAGTTCGAGCTGGAAAACGTTAAGGGAACCGTGTTCGGCTTCCGCCTGCCGCAGTACGTCAAGGGGATCAACGTGCCCGGTTACCACCTGCACTTCGTCGACGACGCGCGCACCTGCGGCGGGCACATCCTGGACTTCGAACTTGACTCGGGCGCGCTTTCCGTGGAGACGCTCCACCGCTTCACCATGATCCTGCCGGAAGACTCCGCCGCCTTCGCCGCCGCCGACCTCAGCCGGGACCGCGGCAAAGAACTGCACCAGGCGGAGTCCGCCCGTTAGGCTTTGCGGAAGAGGCCGCTGGTCCACTCGCGGAGCGTCTCGCGGTCGACTTCGGTGAAGCCGAGTTCGGTGAACGCCGCCGCGACGCGGTCGAACTCCGTGGAGAGAATTCCGGCCAGCGTCAGGTAACCGCCGGGGCGAACCCAGGTCACAATGTTCTCCCGGAACGCGATCAGCAGGTGCCCCAGGATGTTGGCGCAGACCAGGTCGTACTGTTCCGGCCTCCCCTGCCAGACGGCGGCGTCGCCGACGACCGGCGTAACCGTATCAATATGATTGAGTTCAAAGTTCTCGGCCGCGATCCGCACCGCGTCCGGGTCGTTGTCGAAGGCGTCCACCGGGGCGTAACCGCGCAGCGCGGCGGCGATGGAGAGGATGCCCGAACCGCACCCGGCGTCGAGCATGCTCTCCACCCCCGGCTTCCCGGCCAGGCGGTCGATCGCCTTGAGGCAGTAGTAAGTGGTTGCGTGCTGGCCGGTTCCGAAGCTCATTCCGGGGTCGATCTCAACCACCGCCATGCCGGGTTTCAGCTCGACGTCGAGCCAGCTCGGCTTGATCACCAGCGTGTCGGAGATCGGAATCACGTCGAAGTATTTCTTCCACACTTCGGCCCAGTCTTCCTTGCGCAGTTCGAAGGGCTCGATCGCCGAAATGCGGACGCCGAGCGGCTCCCAATCCTTCACCGCGGCGGTGATGCGCTCGAGGTTCTCTTTTGCGGTTTCGGGGTCGGTGGCGTAGACGGTGTGGCAGATCCGCCCGGTTTCCTTGTCCTCGAAGCTGCTCGAATCGACTTCGAGCGCGGCCAGCATTTCGGCCGCGAGATCGAACTCGCCGGATTCGTCGACGAGCTTGATGCAGTAAAGCATGTCATCCATGATGTTTCCCAGTCTGTAAAAGTTCATCCAGAACCGGAAGCAGCCCCGCCGCCATCCGGTGAAATCCAAGGTCGGTGGGGTGGACCCCGTCGACCGTACACTCATGCCAGTCCGCACCGGTCAGCGTCTCTCCGTTGAGGAAAAAGACGAGCCGGTCGCCCGCCGCGCGGCGGCGTTCCACCTCGTCGCGCTGAAACGCGATCGCCTCCTCCGCTTCGGCGCCGTGCATAAAATCGCTGCCGGTTTCCAGCAACTCCCGGTTCCAGCGGATGCGGCTCACCACGAGCACCGGAATCGCCGGGTGCTTTTGCCGCAGCGTATCGATCGCGCCGGCCAGCGTGGCGCGGATTCCCGCCGCACCGGCGTTGGCCTGGTAATCGAGCACGAAAAGCGCCGGATTCCTCACCCTTGCGATCGCTTCGATCACGGCGGGCTCGCCCTTGCCGCTGCCGGAGAAGCCGAAGTTGAGGAACGGCCGGTCGAGGGCCCGGCTGAGGATCGCGGGGAACGAGCTCCCCGGCCGCGAGGCGCATCCGCCCTGGGTGATCGAAGAGCCGTAAATCACCACCGGTTCTGGATTTGCCCACGGCGCGGGCGCGGCGAGTTTCGAACCGTCCTCAAGCCCGAGCGCGAAAGATTCGACGCCGCTGTAGAGCGGGAAGTTGAGCTGGAATTCTTCCATTCTCCCCGTTTGCCGCTCCAGGAGCTGAACCTCGTAGCCGGAAGCGTCCCAGGCGAACCGGGTGACGGCGGCGAAGCGGCGGCGACCCGCCGGACCGAGATAAAGGTCGAACCCGTTGTTGCCGGTCATCGCCATGTGGTCGTGGCGCGATATATCCTTCAGCTGCACCCGCAGGCGGATGCGGCGGCTGTCGGTGCAAAAGGTGAGCATGCCGCCGGAGGTATGGCCGGCCAGCACCCGAACCGACTCCGGAAATGCCGGATCGGCCTCCAGACGGCGAAACGGGCCGCCGGGAGCGCGGAACGCGAATCCGTCGAGCCGGAAGCGCGGATCGTCGGCATCGAGCCAGACCGTTCCGTCGGCGGAGCCCTCTCCGGTTTTCATGTTCGCATCGAAGCGTACGATGTCGAGATCCTTCATGATTCGCCAATCCTTTCGGTTATTCTTGAACTATACTCCGAAAACTCCGAAAATGAAAGCCGACTCCCCTTTAAATGCACCCTTTTTCATGCTATATTACCGCGAAACACAGCAATCGGAGTCATTACTTTCATCACAAGGAGAAAGCCGCTGTTATGAGTGAAACGATCATCGTCCTCGATTTCGGCTCGCAATACAGCCAGCTGATCGCGCGGCGGATTCGTGAATGCCGGGTATACAGCAAGATCATGCCGTACAATACCCCGGCGGAGACGCTCCGGGCCGAGAACCCGAAGGGGATCATCCTCTCCGGCGGTCCGTCGAGCGTCTACGCGAAAAACGCGCCGAAATGCGACCCCGCCGTCTTTGACCTCGGGATTCCGATCCTCGGCATCTGCTACGGGCTTCAGCTCATGATCCAGACCCTCGGCGGCGAAATCGCCCGGGGCAAGGCGCGCGAGTACGGCAAAGCGATCCTCGAAATCCGCGAGCCCGGCGAACTCTTCGCCGGAATTTCGCCGAAGACCCAGGTCTGGATGTCCCACGGCGACAAGGTCGCCCGGATGCCGGAGGGCGGCTTCGAAGTGCTCGGCTCGAGCGGCAACACCGAATTCTGCGCGGTCCATATGCGGGAGCGCAACTTCTACGGCATCCAGTTCCACCCCGAGGTGGTCCATACGCCGGAAGGCAAGAGCATCATCGCCAACTTCTGCCGCCGCGTCTGCGAGTGCTCCGGCGACTGGACGATGGAGTCGTTCATCGAACAGCAGATCCGCGAAATCCGCAAGAAGGTGGGCAGCGCCAACGTGATCCTCGGGCTCTCCGGCGGCGTCGACTCCTCGGTTGCCGCGGCGCTGATCAACAAGGCGATCGGCACCCAGCTCAACTGCATCTTCGTCAACAACGGCGTGCTGCGCAAGAACGAGGCGGAGCGGGTCCAGGAGCTCTTCGGGCGCAACTTCGCCATGAAGCTGATCTACGTCGACGCCACCGACCGCTTCCTCGACAAGCTGGCCGACGTCAGCGAACCCGAGAAGAAACGCAAGATCATCGGCAACGAATTCGTCCAGGTGTTCAACGACGAGGCGCGGAAAATCGAAAACGCCGAATTCCTCGCGCAGGGCACCACCTATCCCGACGTGATCGAGAGCGTGCCGATCGACGGCAATCCCGCCGCGATGATCAAGAGCCACCACAACGTCGGCGGGCTCCCGAAGGATATGAAATTCAAACTGCTCGAACCGCTGTCGCGGCTGTTCAAGGACGAAGTCCGCGAAGTCGGCCGCCAGCTCGGTCTGCCCGAAGACGTAGTCATGCGCCAGCCGTTCCCGGGTCCGGGCCTCGCGGTGCGCCACCTCGGCGCCGTCACCCGCGAAACCCTCGCCATTCTGCAGGACGCCGACGAAATCGTCGTGGACGAAATCAAGAAGGCCGGGCTCTACTACAGCATCTGGCAGACCTTCGCGGTCTTCCTGCCGCTGCGCACCGTCGGCGTGATGGGCGACGAACGCACCTACGATTACGTCATCGCGCTGCGCGCGGTCGAGAGCTCCGACGGCATGACCGCCGACTGGGTGCAGCTCCCCTACGACCTGCTCGGGCGCATTTCGACGCGCATCATCAACGAAGTCAACGGCGTGAACCGCGTGGTCTACGACATCACCAGCAAGCCGCCGGGGACGATTGAATGGGAATGATCCGGGTATGCAGATCATCGGAGGACAGGCTCGCAACATCGTTCTGAACGTGCCGCCCGGCATCGGGGTCCGCCCCACCGCCGGACGGGCGCGCAAGGCGCTCTTCGACAGTCTCGGAGGGCGTCTCGCCGGAGCCTGCGTCTTCGATCTCTGCGCCGGATCGGGCGCGCTCGCGCTGGAAGCAGCCAGCCGCGGCGCCGCCCGCGCGGTGCTGGTCGAATCCGACCCGCGCCACATCCGGGCGATCGAGGAAAACATCGCCCGGGTCGAACGCGCCGGCGTCAAGTGCGCGTTTGAAGTCAAGCAGGCCGCCGCGGAGACTCCGGGCGGCTGGATCGGCCGCGCTCCGGCTCCCGACGTGATCTTCGCCGACCCGCCCTACGCTATTTCCGCCGAGCTCTTCGAAAAACTGCTCGCCAGCGCCGTGTTCCGCGAACGCGCCGCCGGAGCCCTCGTCGTCTGGGAGATTCCGGACGAACCGGGCAGCATCGGCGAATTCCTCCGTCGTCCGCCGCTGGATAACCAGCAGATCCGCCGCTTCGGCGGGACCGATTTCCTGCTCGGGGAGGTACCGGCATGAGCATGCATTCGTATCATTGGACGTTCGCTTCCGAAGAGATCTGCGCCGAACTAGAGAAACAGCTGGGCACCCTGCTCGAAAACGGCGAGGAAATCAAGGCCAATCCGGTCCGCCGGGTGGTCCGTTCCGGCGATTATTTCCTCAAATTCGACCGGCGCGGGGCGTCCCGGCTGCGCGGCGAGTGGAAAAGCGCCAAACTGCTGATGCATTATGGAATTCCGGTGGTCGAATACCTCGCCTGCGGCGATTCGCCCGAAGGCGGCTGCCTGATCACCCGGGCGCTGCCCGACTCCGAATCGGTGGCCGAATATTACTGGCGGACCTTCGTCCGCGACGGCGAAGACCCGGAACCGTTCCTGAAACGCCTCGTTCCATTTCTGCGCAGTGTCCTGACCTCCGGGCTGTTCCACCCCGATTTTCACATCGGCAACATCCTCTACGACAAGGCCAACCGGCGCTTCGCCCTGGTCGACGCCCGCGGCATCCGCAAAGCCGGGCCGCTCGACCGCTGGCTCCGCACCTACCGGATGAGCCGGATCGTGATAGAGTTGCGCCAGGTTCTCAGCCGCGAACGGATGATCCGGCTGATCGAAGAGTGCGGAATCCCCGAGCCGGAAGCATTTTACACCAACGCCCTCGAACGCGAAGCGGCGGCACTCTGGCGGGAGTGGCCCAAACGCCGCCACCAGATCCTGGCCGGATATCCGAAATTCACCCGAAAAATCGACGGTGTGCTGTACTCGGTCAACCCGCTTCATGAGATCTCCGAAACCCTTAACTGCGAAGTGGTCAAGGGTCCGCCGGGAGAGCTGGAGAAGGTGTTCCTCGCCCACTTCTTCCTGCAGATGGCGCTGATTTCCCACCGCCGGGCCATGGGGTTCGACCCCGATGACGGAGTAATCTATATGGAGAAGCAGCCCGCCGGAGCGGTTCCGTGCCGGGCCCGCGACCAGCGCGAACGGCTCGCCGCCTTCGACCTTTCCTCGGAAGTGACCGACTGGCTCAAACCGGGGAACGGCGGCACCGCCCGCCTGTTCAACCTGTACGAAATCGGTCGCCACCTGTAACGCAACACGCCGGAAGGAGGCTGTTTCGTCATGCTCGCCAAAACATTTTCGGCCGCGGTCATCGGCATCGACGCCTACGCGGTCGAAATCGAAGTCAACGCCAGCGCCGCCGGTAAAGAGTCCGCCGGAAACGAAACGCAGATCTCCATCGTCGGGCTGCCGGACATGGCGGTCAAGGAGAGCCGCGACCGGGTGCGGTCGGCGATCCAGTCCACCGGATATCTTCCGCCCAAAGGGTTTACCGTCGTCAACCTCGCCCCCGCCGACATCCGCAAAGAGGGCGGCGCATTCGACCTCGGCATCGCGCTCGGCATGCTGGCGGCGACCGGGGCGATTCCGCCCGACGCGCTCGCCTCGTATGCAGTGATCGGCGAACTCGCCCTCGACGGAACCATCCGCCCGGTGCGCGGCGTGCTCCCCGCTGCGGACACCCTGGCGCGGCAGCCGAACCTCGCCGGACTCATCGTACCCCCGGCCAACGCCGGAGAGGCGGCCATCGCCGCAAACGGAAGGCTCCCGGTCTACGCCGCCGCCACGCTGCGGGAAGCCGCCGACATCCTGACCGGCTCCCTCCTCGCCCAACCGGTCAAAGCCGACCTCCGCGAATACATCGAGCACCGCATCGGCCGCGAACCCGATTTCGACGAAGTAAAAGGCCAGACCATGGCCCGCCGCGCCATGGAAATCGCCGCCGCCGGCGGCCATAACTTGTTACTGAACGGCCCGCCGGGCACCGGCAAATCCATGCTCTCCATGCGTCTGGCCGGAATCCTCCCGCCGATGACGCTCGAGGAAACCGTCGAGACCAGCCGGATTCACAGCGTGCTCGGCCTCCTCTCCGATGGTCAGCCGCTCCTCAACCGCCGCCCATTCCGCTCCCCCCATCACACCATCAGCGATGTCGGGCTCATCGGCGGCGGACGCGACCCCAAACCCGGCGAAATCAGCCTCGCCCACAATGGCGTCCTGTTCCTCGACGAACTCCCGGAATTCAAGCGGAATGTCCTCGAAGTCCTCCGCCAACCGCTCGAAACCGGCTCCGTCACCGTCAGCCGCGCCGCCGGGACCTGCACCTTCCCCGCCCGCTTCATCCTCTGCGCCGCCATGAATCCATGTCCCTGCGGACGTGGCGAATATGAACTCGGCTGCACCTGCAAACTCGAAGAAAAACGGCGCTACCGCAAGCGCATCTCCGGCCCGCTGCTCGACCGCATCGACCTCCTCGTCCCCGTCCGTCAACTCTCCCAGGATGAACTGATGGCCGCCCCCGACGGAGAGTCCAGCGCCGTGATCCGCGAACGCGTCATCCGCGCCCGCGCCGTCCAGAAAGAACGCCTCGGCAAATTCGGAATCCACTGCAACAGCCGCATGACCAGTCGCGACCTTCAAACCTTCTGTCGCCTCTCCCCCTCCGGCGCACAGCTCCTCCGCGTCGCCATCAGCAAATTCAAGCTCAGCCCCCGCGCCTATGACCGCATCCTCAAAGTCGCCCGCACCATCGCCGATCTCGCCAACTCTTCCGAAATCCGCGATGAGCATCTCTTCGAAGCCGTCAACTATCGCAAATCCTCTCTCGACGAATCCTAACTCCTTCCTGCTGCTCACTCGTGGGAATAAGGGAGGCGCTTCGCCCTCCCTTAACCCTCCCGACCGGCAGGGTGCCGGTGCCGGGTACTTAGATCCGCATCAAATGCTGCGCATTTGACGCTCCGACTAAGAAATTCGGGGGGTAATGCCAGGTTCCGGAGGGCGCAAAATACCGCTCCGTCGGCACCTCTCGCCCCTCCTATGAGAGACTATTTGTCAAGAGTGTTTTTGTAAAAAATCGTTTTTTTAAGAAAATG
>Ga0183100_1000390_pt1 | contig 38583 bp, 48 predicted proteins | sample Biomet2_FD_127789 | JGI IMG/M metagenome (GOLD analysis project Ga0183100, IMG submission 127789) | Microbial communities from bioreactor (seeded with anoxic lake sediment) at LBNL, California, USA - Biofuel metagenome 2 | ecosystem: Engineered > Bioreactor > Anaerobic > Unclassified ... | reverse complement strand
AAGTTTCTTAATACTTACAAAAGTGCTAGTAGCAGACTTATAAAAAAAGAATTTCCACAAATAAGAAAACAGTTATGGAAAGAATGTTTTTGGAGTAGAAGTTATTGCCTTGTAACAACTGGCGGTGATCCTATAGAAGTAATCAAAAGATATATCGAAAATCAAGGGATGAAATGAAGTGAGAAAATGCTAAAAGCTTATAAGTACAGACTTTATCCAAATAATGAGCAAAAAATATACCTAGCAAAAACTTTTTGGTGTACTAGATTTGTATATAATAGAATGTTAGCAGATAGAATTAAGTCTTATGAGGAAAATAAAGATTTAGATATTAAAGTAATAAAATATCCCACGCCAGCACAATAGTAACATGATAAAAAATCACAAATTAGCTAAATCAATAGCCGATGTTAGTTGGTCAGAATTCAGACGAATGTTAGAGTATAAAGCAGAATGGTATAGTAGAGAAATTATAATAGCACCATCCAATTATGCGAGTAGTCAACTATGCTCTAATTGTAGCAATAAATCAAGTCAAACCAAAGACTTATCTTGTAGAACTTATATATGTCCAGTATGTGGAATGATAATGGATAGGGATATCAATGCAAGTAAAAATCTACTAAAACTAGCAATATAATAAAAGATATATTGACTAGAGAGGTCGGTGCGACCTTAATAGCTTGGGTAAACTTGTCTCATTAGAGATATTGACCAAGAAGCCCACCACTTCTATAAGTGGTGGTAGTTCACACCACGCGAATAGAAAATAAAAAATAATCTTTATTTTGACATATAAGACATAAGAGCTTCTGCTATAGCATCTTTTTGATTTAAATTATTGCTTTTGCAGTATTCTGAAAATGAATCAAAAACACTTTTATAACTCCTGAAAGATCTAGTTGTTATTTCTGAATCATCTTTAGAAATAACAATATTTTTTTGCTTAGATTTATAGTTATCAATAAGTTCAAATAAAATATTAAAGTCTTCATCGGTGAAAGCCCTGGGTGATTGTGGATGTGTTATATCTGTGTTATTATTTTGTGTTATAGATGGTTTTTCGGTTTGTGTTATACTTTGTGTTATATTATTTTCAGTCTCCGAATTTGTATCTATATCCATTTTTTGGTGTGTCGCTTTATGTGTTATACTATTTGTTATATTATGTGTTATAACACTTTTTTCGGTGTGTCCCATGTCGGTATTAATTTCATTTTCATTTAATTTAGATTTTTTCTCAATATCTTTTTCGGCGTGTGTTATATCTTGTGTTGCATTAGTGTTATCATCAAAAATAAATTGATTTAGAGTTTTATCATATTTATAATTAACTCTATTTATTTTTTTTCTTAAGGTATCTTTACCAAAGTTTAGTTCTCTTTCTACTTTTGCTATAGAGCAGCCTTCTTTTAGTTTATCATTTACATATATAATTGTTTCTTCCATGGTCAAGATAATCACTTCCCTTGTGTTATAGTTATAACATAATTATAACACAAGATATTTTACTCTATCAGGAATACATAGTTTGAAAAGTAGAGTTTCTTATAATGTATTGGATTTAAGTTGAGTTAGAATACAGATAGAAATTCAACTTTAAAATTGGTAAATTAAAATTGGAAATTATAGATAATATATATTGTAATACAAGGCAATTAATAGAAGAAAAAAGGGATAATCGTAGTAAAAATATGGGTTAAATTCCATATTGAAAACCTCAAAAATGCAAAATAAGACGAAACATAGCATGAAATAATGATTTCATGCTATGTTTTGTTGAACACTAAATTATAGGTATTTTGTGCTCATGAAAGTTAAAACATAAAAAAGGATAGATAAAATAAATTTATCTATCCTTAAATCAACCATTAAGCAATCTCAAACTTAGTAACTTGTCTAGAAACTAGTTGAGATGATACTTTTGAAACTAAAGCCCCTGATGCAACAGCAAATACATTATTTGTGATAATAGTATCCATAAGAGTATTAGCTTCTGCTTGTGTAAGATCTGATTTAACATCATTGATGCTTAAAGTAGTCTTTAAACCAAGCTCAGTACCAAAAACCATACTTAAAGTATATTCCACTTAGATAACCCCCTTTTCAATTAGATTTTAGATCCATTATATAGTTGAAGTTTCAACGATATAAGACTCTCCAGTTGGAACAGAGATAACTCCTTTAATTGCAGTAGCAACAGCAGCAAGACTATCTACGTTAACATCAGACTTAACATTCCCGAAAGTTTTCTTTTTAAAAATAGAATCGCCAGCTTGGTCTTTTCCACTTTCAACTTCGATAGTTAAGCTTACAGTATCAATAACTTTAGCCATTTGTTTATACCCCCTTTGCACCTTTGATATAAATATATATGCAATAGAAAATATTTTTTACAGAATAAAATTATTAAATCAATTAATTTTATAAACTCATGTTAAAATAAAAGAAAATTCTTGGATTAATGAAAGAGAGAACAAAAGAATAATGAATAAAGATATTCCAGAGATATTTAAAAGTTATTTAGATTATTTAACAGTTATTAAAGGAAGAGCAAAGAGTACAACTTATTCTTATAAAATAGATTTGATGCTTTTAGTAGATTTTTTTAAAACTAAAGATATGAAGTTTGATAAAAGTTTTATAAAAGAAATAGAGCTTAATGATCTATATGAATTCTTGGCCTATGTTAAAAATGAAAGAGAAAATAATTCATCTACTAGATCACGTAAGATTGCAACTTTAAAATCATTTTTTGATTACTGTGAAACCAAGATTAAGATAATTACATATAACCCATGTATGAGAACTTGAAGCACCAAAGAAGTCTAGTAAACAAATTAATTATTTAACACTCGAAGAAGCTGAACAATTATTGTCTAGTATAGATAGTAAAAGAAATAGAGACAGAAATTTTTGTATAATTACTTTGTTTTTAAACTGTGGTCTTAGACTTTCAGAACTTTGCAATATTAAAACTTTGGATATAAGAAAAGATATCCTGGTAGTTAGGGGAAAAGGAGATAAGGACAGGACTGTTTACTTAAACGATAAGTGCATAAGTGCTATTAATACATATTTACAAGTAAGACCAGATGTTAAGAATAAATTTTTATTTTTATCTGAAAGAAAAACTCAGTTATCTAAAAGACAGATACAACACATAGTAAAGATTTGTATAAGTAATGCCAATCTTGATACTCATAAATATACAACGCATAAATTAAGACATACTGCGGCTACTCTTCTGTTTAAACATGCAAATGTAGACATAAGAACTATTCAGGCAATTTTAGGTCATAAGAATATAGCGACTACGACGCTTTATACTCATGTTGATAATGAAAGTGTAAGAAAGGCAATTAATTCTAATCCATTAAATAAAAGTGATAAGTAGGAGTAGATAGAAGTTATACTTGTTACAGAATGTGTAGATTTGACGTAGTAAAAGATAAAAATGTTCTTTGAAAATTGAAAATGCGATATTTACAAAATGTGCTATAATTAATTCATAATGGTAAAGTAAGTTGTACCAATATCAGATAAGAATATAATGAAGGGAAGTTTAGGATATGCGTAGTAATAACAAAAGTATAACTGAAAAAAAACAGTTAATGATAGGCTTCATATTACTGCTGATTTGTATATTACTTAGGATAATGGATATATTTGTACTCCGTTTGGATGAATTGATTGGAGAAATTATTGTTTCTAAGTTTTTTGGTTTCCTTGTAATCATACTCTGTCTACGGTTTACAGGCAGAAGGCTACGTGACATTGGGCTGCACACTGAAAGAATAGGCAACAGCTTCAAGTGGGGGCTTATGCTTGTCTTTATTGCACTCGTCTTCTCCTATAGTACTCAATATCTTTTTCTTTTATTTAATAATGCTTCTCCAATTTTGGCTTGGAATGAATATACATTGCCGAAACTTGTTTTGCTTGTTTTGATTGGCAATGTGATCAACTCCTTAATGGAAGAAGGATTATTTCGTGGTGTTATATTAAAGGGCCTTATGCAGCATCGGTCATTTTGGTTCGCCAATGTGCTGCAGGCTGTGTTGTTTGGTCTATGGCATATCATTTGGCCGATTAAATTGTATTCAACCGGTCAAATAAGCATTGGAGGGGCTGTAATGAATGCCTTGATCTATACCATATTCTCAGGAATAATGGGTTTCTTAATGGGATATTTGTTTCACAAAACTTCCAACTTATGGACATCCATCTCGTGGCATACTGTTTGGAATTCTTGCCTAAACTTGTTAACCGTTCAAAGCGCAGTGTTGAGCAATGAAAATGCACTAATCTCCAAATCTACAAATATGTTTTGGGTAGCTTTCATGATAGCAGTTATTATATCGATGCTGCTCATTTGCAAAATCAAATCTGAACGAGCTAATTCATATAAATCAAGCTGTCTCAGGAGGTAGCGTAGATGTCAGAATCTAATTTAAAAGTAAAGCGGAAATAGATCTATATGTAATTATTATCTCTACATTATTAGTAATAGAAATTTTTATGGCAAAAACAGCTTGCTACACATCTTTCTTATTTCATGTCATAGCAGCCACAAATCGTTGTCGTACCCATGTTGCTGTTAACTTAGCTTTTGGTAATGCATTTTAAATATATTAGAGAAGAACCTTAAAAGCTAGTGGTATCAAGTATTTAAAAATCATGCAAAAAACACTTGCTTATATAAGTTAAATAAAAAGATCCTGATAGCTATAAAATTAATTTATGGTCATCAGGATCTTTTTTTAGTTTTATAATTAAATTATGCAACTCTATCATCACCCTATTGATTAAATCTAAATCACTGATAGACTTAGATAAGCCATTAATACTAGTTTGAAAGAGAATAAGAAGATAACTAGCAATAGCTATTGGGAAGCTAGCAAAGAGTTTATGTAAAATAACTATAAATGCACAATGTGGAGACATCCTTATTACCTATTACATATTAATATATAATATTAATATGTAACTACAGTATTAAATTTAAATATTGTAGTTTACAATGTTATATTGGTATGATAGTGTAATATTATATAATGATATTAAATAATGAGGTGAAATATAAATGTGTAATATTATATCTATAATTAATGTTAAAGGTGGAGTAGGAAAGACTACAACTGCGATTAATTTAGCTGGACAGTTTGCAGAACAAGGACGTAAAGTCTTATTGATAGATAACGATTCACAATCTAATTTAAGCCAAATCTTAAATGTAGAAGCTGAATATAATTTATATGACTTATATTCTAATTCTAAAGTGAATTTTGAGGATTGTATAGCAAAATATAATGAATGGATTGATGTAATTCCAAACACAATTGAATCGGCTGTATTAGAAAGTGAACTTCATAATAAGATAACAAGGGAAACAATTCTAAAAAATAAATTTGAAAAGTTTAAAAATAACTATGATGTACTTATAATAGACAATTCTCCATTTTTAGGCTTATGCACAACCAATGCAATGTGTTTAAGTAACTATTACATTGAAGTAATAGACAATAGTACAAGTGCCTTACAAGGTTTAAATTTAGTTAATAATCTTGTTAAAAATATCAAAGAAAATGGTGTGAATGATAGCCTAAAGTTACTAGGAATATTAAGAAATAATTTTGATAAAAAGACTATATTTTCTAAGCAGATAAATGAGGTTATTACAGAAGAATTTAAAGAAGATCTTTTTGAAACAATAATATATAATAGTGTAAAATTTAAAGAAGCTACAACAATGAATAAGACTATGCAAGAGTATAATAGTAAATATGCTAAGCCTTATAAAGATCTATACTATGAGTTAATTAAGCGTATTAAATAATAGAAATATTGTGTATTAAAATAAATAATAATATTAATATTAAATATTAATATTTAATACTAAAAAATATATTAAAATATAATATTAAAGGGTGATATAAAAATGAATATGGATTTAAAAAGTAATATTAAAAGTAATATTAAAAAGGAAAATCAAAAATCAATATCAGATAATAATATTAAAGATGATGTTAAAAATGATACTGAAAACAAAGAACAGGAAACAGGCATAAAAAAATTCACAATTGGAAAGAAAAAAGAAGATAAGAGTGTTCGAAAATCATTTCCACTTTATGTTGATGGAGCAATGCAAAAGGATTTAGATGATATATGCAAAAAAACAAAATATTCTAGAAATGAATTGATTTTAATGATGATACAATATTGTATAGATAATTTAGAAATTACGGAGTAAAAAAGTAAGTTCTGGATAAGCTTAATAAAAAATCCTGATAGCCATTTTATAAAATTAATTTATGGCTATCAGGATTTTTTTAGTTTGACAATTAAAAATGTAAATAATTTAACAGGTGCTATGATACAGGCAATAAGGGAAGATTGGACAATCAATACTATTAATAATAGTACCTTCAATAATTTTGAGGGCAGAACTTATGATTATGATGAATTAGAAAAGAAGTTGTTGGGGTGGGAATAATAGAGCAGATAAGATTTTGTTAATTCATCTTATCTGCTCTATTTATTTCTATTTTAATTAGAACTTGTATCTGGTAATTTCTGCACCTCGAGGTCTTAGTGAGGAACTTATTGTCTAGCTTAGCTATTTTTCAGCAGGTAAACAACAACCGATTGTTGTTTATAGTGTTTAACAATATTGTTTATATTGTTTAGGAGGTACTTTAAAGCTAGTTATATCAATGCTTTCAAAAATCTATTATTCCTTTTGCGTACCTAACTATTCTTTTTACGTACCCAAACTTGAATCTATTATTCCTTTTACGTACCTAACTATTCTTTTTGCGTACCTAACTATTCCTTTTACGTACCGAAATATTCCTTGTTATTTGAACACGGAATACTATTGTGTTATTATGTTGCTGAGGTGATAAATTGAATAAAAATTACATAGTAACCAAAAGTAATACATTGATAAGTTGCAATTATGATTTGAGTTTACAGGAGCAAAAGATTATTTTAACTTTAGCTAGCATGGTTCAGCCACAGGATACAGAATTTCAAGAATATGAATTTAAAATAAAAGATTTTATGGAATTATTAGATGTGGAAAGTAAAACAAAATATACTGAAATACCTAAAATAACTAAGGAGTTAATGAAAAAAGTGTTTGAAATAAGAGAAGGCAAAAAAATAATTCAAATGGCTTGGTTAAGTAGTGCAGTATATGAAACTGGAGCAGGCATAGTAAAACTTGAATTTTCACCTAGATTAAAACCTTATATGTTAGAACTTAAAGAATTATATACAAGTTATAGGCTTGAAAATGTATTGAGTTTAAAGAGTAAATATTCAATAAGAATATATGAGATATTAAAAAGTAATTTATTTAAAAAAATTATTGAAATTGAAGTTGAAGAACTTAAAAACATGATCGGAGCTAAAGAAAGAACATATGATACATATTCTAATTTGAAAAGCAAAATATTAATAAAGACACAAAAAGAGTTAAATTCAAAAACAGATATTAATTTTGATTTTGAAGAAATGAAAACAGGTAGAAAAGTAACAAGTATTAGATTTCACATAAATAAAAGCAAAAATGCTCAGAATGAAATATCAGCTACTAAAGAAGAGCCAAAGCAAGATATAGATATTAATAATATTAAACTTGTAAAAAATATAATTGAAAATATAAGTGATATTGATGCAAGTAAAATATTTAATATCGCTGGTGGCGATATTGAGAAGATAAAAGAGAAGTATTCTATAATAAGCAAATTTAAAAATGTAAATAATTTAACAGGTGCCATGATACAATCAATAAAGGAAAATTGGACAACCAATACTATTAATAATAGTACCTTCAATAATTTTGAGGCTAGAACTTATGATTATGATGAATTAGAAAAGAAGTTGCTTGGGTGGGAATAATAAGGCAGATAGAACTTGTAGCTAGAGATATTTGTTTCCTTTGGGGGTACTTTTTAGACACGAAGTATTGAGGTTGCTTACATTTTTTTACAAGCGCCTGTCATCCTAAAAGCTATTTTATATCTAAGAAAGTTGTATATTAATTGGGAAAATTGTATTATATAAGTATAATAATTAAAATAACCCAATAAAAAAACAAGTCCCCAATACGGTCAGCCTAGGAAACTTATCCGTATTTGGGTGTTATAAATGTTTAATCATTATCAACCTCTTTATATAACTAATGTTAATTACATATATATATAATATTTAGTGAAAATTCAATAGTATTTGCATTAAACGTACAAGTTTTGTCATTAAAAGAATATTTTTAGAAAATAGGCCACATATTTTTAAAATATTCTTTTAATGTTTGCTTTTATACGTTTAGTGCAATATGTATTTACTAAATTTAATTATTATGCAAATATGTGTTTGTAGGTGACCACAATGTAAATAAATAGCTATAGCTGAGTAGTTACATAAAATTGTACATGCTTACATAGACAAGCTTGTTTAAAATAGTGAGTAATTAGATTAGCTAAATAGTTACTGTGTTTTGAAAAAATAGAATACTAATTATATGAAAAAGGAGACAATTTAATATGAAAAAAAAGATTTTAACAGGGTTAACAGCACTTACATTATGTGTTGCGAGTTCAATTCCAGCACTAGCTTCAACGGTTTATTACAATGGTGATGCTATAAGTTGGGAGCATGGAAGAACTGCTGGAGTTTACAGTTATTCTGATGTTCAGACAACTGTATATGAGCACTCATCTACAGCTAATACAACATCTTCAGGATGGAAAAATCCTGGAACTTTAGCACATGCACAACAGTTCGTTGGAACAGGTACAGCTACAGCTTATTGGAATTGTAGATAATGCGTAAAGTACCTCTTATTGGTACTGTTCGCTATCTTGGATTTATATTAATAGTAATGCAAGGCATTTTAATTGCCTTGCTTGCTATTTTTATGCTAAATAGCATGTATCATAATCAATGGAATAAATATTTGGAAACAGGTTCTTCAATTAATGTGCATCTTCAAAATATCTCTGAGAATCATAAAGACAATATTGAAGAATTCCTACATAGTGAGGCACTTAGAAAAAATCTCTTTATAGCCAGAAAAGATTTAGCGTTAAATGATAAATCTATGTTTTCAGGCTATACTTTTGGCATATATGGTGATGTTGAAAATAATGAGGTTTCATTTGAATTTTATGGTAAAAAAGTTATCGATAAAGATATGCTTAATAATCTCCTTTTATCAAAAATGGATGAAAGCACTCTTGGTATAGATAAAGGTAGCATTTACAGTGTTGGTGAAATTCCTTCATTCAGATTTGGAGAAAAAACGGTTTTTAAAAAGTTGAACCGCTTAATAGAAGAAAGTGGTACTATCAACGGAGAATACGTTGTCCTTGGATTAAAAGATAGTGATAAAAATGCTTTTGTACAGGGATTGGCTTTAGCCTGTAATGTGCCCGCTGATAATCTACTCAAGGAAATGAACGGTTATAATGTAGATAATAGCTTCATGAGAACAATAATACTTGTATTTATTTTGGCTATGATGATTTTAAATGCTGTGTATTTTATGATTATAACTATACGCAACATAAGTAAAAGTGGTAAATTGGCACTTTTAGGATGGTCAAGAACCGAATATTGTACTAAAACCTTAGGAATATTTATTGGTTATGCACTGCTAAATATTCCAATTCAAATCCTTATAGGAATTTTACTTTCTGGTTGGAGCAAAATAACAGGTTTATTTATTAGTTATTTCATATTATTTGCAGTTATAAATGTTATATTGGTAGCATTAGAAATCTCAATTTCTGCTATAATTCAGATATCAATTAATCCACTTAATGCAATTAAGGGTAGAATCCCTAAACATATATTGTATATTTGGGGGGTACTGGCGTATATTGGAGTAACTACGGGGATTGTGTTTTGTGGTGTTTATGTAGACGGTCCTATGAAGACCATATCAGAAAATACAAGACTTTCACAAATGTGGAGTAATGTATCAGAGTTTCAGGTTTTAAAAAGCATTTCTGCTGGGAATGATCAAAGTTCCATTGCTGGAAATTCAAAAGATCTTGCTCAAAGTTTCTATGACTGGTACAAAGGGATGTATGATGATGATGGAGTATATCTAATAAATACAACCTATTTTGATAATAACCAGTTAGATGGATGGAAACAAAATAATTTATATAAAAATATTCCTGAAAAACCATTTTGGTATTTTTCATATTCTGCAAATTATATAAAATCTCTGAATTTGAATGTTGATAGTAGTATTATAAATGAAGCAAAATCTGGAACAAGAGTTTACCTTATTCCAAAATCTTATTCAGAAAATGATAAAGTTAAGTTGAAAAACTGGCTCACAGAATCATCAACAAAACGACCACATGAAGGCGATATCAGTACTGTATTTAATAAAGAAAAGAATGTAAAATTTATAGAATATACGCCCAAAGATAACATGTTTACATGGAATACAAATTTAACATATGAAAATGTATGTACTAATCCGGTTATTTATATATGTACACCGGAAAATATGACATATTTTGAATCAGAGAGTCTTAAAGCAAACGCTTTTAATGGTTATATAAAATTTGTTAATAAATCAGTAGCAGAAAAACATTTGGATAAGAATATACTTGAAAAATATAAATTAAATGACAACAATCTTGAATTTATGAATACAGAAAAATATATCGATGGATTACAAAAAGATTTACTGACTACAATTGCATGGTTTGGAGTGGTATTTTTAATATTAATGCTTATCCTTCTAGGGATATTAATTGCTCTTGCAACAGTTTTTAGAATTGCAAATCAGGAAAAAATTAATGTTAAGAAATTTTTAGGCTATGGATTTATGAATTTATATAGCATGCCAATTATTATGCTTATTTCTGTTATATGTATTGAGTTGCTTATTATGCTTATTATGCATTCTAAGTTTGGGTTTCTACTAATGCTTATCTTGGCAGTTATTCAGATACTTATTTTTTCAAGGTATATGACTAAATGTGAAATTGAAAACATACGTATGGCTTTTAAAGGAGATTAGAATTATGGCAAAATCAATAGAAGTATTAAATGTTACAAAGAAATTTGGGAAAAGATATATATTTAAAAATCTAAATTTGTCCGTTGAAGACGGTGAATTTGTTTCAATTGTTGGACCAAGTGGTTGTGGAAAATCAACTCTCCTAAATATGATAGGCCTTTTAGAATCAAGCGATGTAGGTCAGATTAAGCTAAAAGGAAAAGAAATTCCTGAAATAAAAAGTAAAGAATCTACAATGCTGAGGCGCAATACAATTAATTACTTATTTCAATCATTTGCGTTAATCAATGATATGACAATCTATCAAAACCTTTTTCTGGCAATGAATTTCTCTAAGATCACTGCAAAGGAAAAGGATACAAGAATAGAGGGAATATTAAAAAAGGTTAATTTAGAAAAATTTAAAGATGAAAAAGTTAATACACTCTCAGGTGGTGAACAGCAAAGAGTAGCCTTGGCAAGAACAATACTCAAGCCAGGTGATATCATTCTTGCAGATGAGCCAACTGGATCTTTGGATTCTGCGGCTGCTGAAATAGCATTTAATCTAATTAAGGATTTAAGCAAACAGTATAGAAAAACTGTAATGATGGTTACGCATAGTAAACATTTAGCAAATCAAGCAGATAGAATAATTAACATTTTGGAGTGTTATTAATACGATAGTAAATAGATAGCAAGCTCACTCCGTTCGCAATGGTGACAGTCACCATATAGTAAAGACTACCAATGTGTTTTAGATATATAGCTGCTAAATAATTTCTAAATATTCTAAAAAAATACCCTGCAGAGTTTATCTGCAGGGTATTTTTATTTCTCCAAAAGCCTACCTTTAATTTTCTCTAACACAGCATTCTTCTTCCTAACAATCTGAGAATAAGGCACCTTCTTCTTTTTTGCATAATCAGTTAAGGAGAAATTATTATAGTAAACCAAAAAGATTAATTCAAATTCATCTGGTTCAAGATCTGATATTATTTTTTGAAGTTCAATTACCTTTTCATGTGCCAAGTAATCATTCTCTAAGTTCTCGTTACTTTCAAGAAATTCTGTAAAGTCTAAAGAGCTTTTACCATCAATAGATGCATTAATACTTAAATTAAGTTTATGCTTATTATTAGATCTTGCAGTATACTTCATAACATTCTTAATTGTAGTATAGACATAGCTTGAAAATGAATGTTTAGTAGTATCATATTTATCTACTGCATTAATTAAAGCAATATATCCTATTTGCACAAGATCATATTCATCATAATTCTTTATGTTAAAGTCTTTAGAAGTTTTGAATATAAAAGGTTTGAACTGGATTAGTAGCTTGGTTAAGCTTTCAGAATCACCTTGTTTAGCTAGTTTAACGTGGTTTTCGATTTCCTCATAATTCATTAATGTACCCCCATTTTTATAAAAATGTATTTTTTTGCATATGACTTAAATATATATGCAAAAATCATAGAATTTGACACAGGGGATTAACTTATGGATTAACGTACAAAACATAGTAATATCATATCACATTTGGAAGCAGTTAACATTAGTTGAAAGAACTAAGTCTAAAGAAGGGGGAGAGACCAAAAAGTTTGTACAAGACTAGAGAATATTGTATTATATAAATAACAAAAGCAGAATAACCCCATAAAAAAACAAGCCCCTATAGTGTACATAGCCTCAGAAACTTAAATACACCATAGGGAACTAATGAACTACTTACTTTTTAATTTGTCTTATATAAAAATAATTATACAATATACGACATATTAAGTCAATAAGTGAGTAAAGATATATGCTTGTAAATGTGTATTAATACGTATTAATACATCTATTTATAAGCTTTTTGTTTTTTATTATGGGATGAAAGACAAAGGGGGAAATAACTTGCTTGGAGCTATTAGAAAGCTGACAGAAGACATAGATGATAATATTGATCCTAAGTTTAAAGAAGAAGCAGTCAAAAATATATCTATTTTACATGAGGGTGATGATGGATTTATTGCTATAGCTGCTAAAAAGGGAAAAGAATATGTTCAGTATCATTACAAGGTTGATGATTTAACTTATAACATAGGAAAAGCTATAAGTCTTAATGCTAATATATATATGACACCAAATTCTTTCTTTATACCAAAAAGAAAGGTTGAAAATATAAGAAAGCTAAACGCATTATACATAGATATAGATTATTATAATATTGAAAATTTAAAAGGATATGATCATGAAAGAGTTCTTGCAATCTTAGAAAATGATTATTTTGGACAAGATGTTCCAGAGCCAAGCTTTGTAATATTTACTGGACATGGACTTGCAGCATATTGGCTTCTTGAACCAGTTCCTATAAAAGCATTACCACTTTGGAATGCAGTTCAAAAACATTTCTTAGGCAAACTTAAAGAAATGGGTGGAGATTCAAAGAGTATTGATAGTGCTAGAATAATGAGACTCGCTGGAACTATCAACGATAAAACAGGTGAAAGAGCAAAGCTTTATATGTATGATGAGAAATTAGTTTATACATTAAAGGATATACAAGAAGATTATTTGCCACAGCTTACTCCATATGTTAAAAATCCTGCATATAAAGCCAGAGGAAGAAATGCTAATATAGTAAATTTCTATACTTTATATTCTCTTCATTATGCGAGGCTTAACGATATATTAAAGCTTCAGGAGATTAGAGATGGGTATTGTAGAAATAATGATGGATCTTTACGAGAAGAAGGTCAGAGAGAGCTTATGTGCTTCTTATATAGATATTGGTACTGTTGCTATTGTAATGACACTAAACAAGCACTAGAAAACACTTTAGAGTTTAATCAAGGGTTTAGCAAACCATTGACTAATAAAGAAGTAGAAAAAATAACAGAGCAAGCAGAAATAGCATATAGAGAATGGTTACTTGATAGCCCAAATGGAGTTTATAAACGTGGGGGATATAATTATAAAAATGAAACCTTAATATCACTCTTAAATATAATAGAAGATGAAATGAGGGTACTGATAACAATTATAGGTCCAGGGGAAAAATTACGTAGACAACTTATTAAAGAAAAAGCAGCAAGACGAAATGAAGAGGGATTAACTAAAAAGCAACTTGAAAAAAGGGATAGACGTGAAGAAGTTAAAAAACTTTATGAAATGGGATATAAACAAATTGAAATTGCAGAGAAATTAGGAGTAAATAAACGTACAATTTTAAGAGATTTTAAAGAATTAAAAAATAGAAAGTTACTATAAGCAAGTATTTATAGTGTCTTAGGGTGGGTGACAAAAAACACTTGCTTATATTAATGGGGCGTAGCCTGTTTCCTCTTTTCTACTGAGGATTTAGTTTGAAGTAGATTAGAATTATGATGGGAGAATTTTTTAACTCAGTTTTTGGAACTATACTTTAATGATTGAACACTCTAGGAGAGAAAGCAAATATTTATAGTGTCTGGGTGGGTGACAAAAAACACTTGCTTATATTAATGGGGCGTAGCCTGTCTACTTTAGATTTTAAGAGAAGCTTAATAATAGAGCTTGGAGTGAGAATACGATGGTGTTCAAGGCTGCCTTTGGCAATCATCTTTGATAACACTAGATAGTTGCTGATTAAAATAAGTATTACTGTGGTTCATTTTTATTCTTTTTATTTTATTTCTTGAAAATACCCCTAACATATAAAGTTTAAGGCACTTATTTGAGATATTGTTAGCTTGATGTTTTATTGTAGTAAATCAGCCTTTGGCTATATACTACTAGTTTTTATGCGATTTAAATTGGTAGAGATTAATTAGACTGAAAATAAGAGAACTTTTGAGGTGATTATTTTATGGAACCAAAACAACTTTGGGCTAAATTGAGTGGTAGTATTAATTTTTATATAAAAGGTGTCTGGAGAGAGGATCTATTGAAGAGTAATGAAGATTTATTACAAGAGTTTATTCATTATTCTTTAATAGAAGGAGAATCAAAGGATTATCAATATCTTGATAAAAAAACTTTTGAGTATATTTCACTTGATAACGAGACACTTGAAAGAATAAAAACAGCCTTTTTAGAGAGAATTGAAAAAAAGAAGTTAAAGTATGCTGATCAAATACAAAAACTAAACTTAGAGTTAGATAAAACGAAGGATAATGTAGTAGAGTTTTCAAAATATAAAAAATAGATTCATTTTTTATTTAAAATCATACATTCATGTTTTTTCACCACGTTTAAATATATGATAAAATCATAGTGAAGGTGGTGAAAAAATATGGATATTAACCCAACTATTATTATTTCTTCTGTAACTGCTCTTGTTGCTATAATTGCTCCAGTAATTACTACATATTTGAATAACAAAACTCAATTGAGATTAAAAAATATTGATATGTTCTATAAAGAAAAATCAGACGCTTATCAAAAATTCTGTACTGATATAGCACTTGTTTTAGACAACTTGGGGAGAAATAATGAAATAAAAGAATATAAAAAAGCTCATCAACTGGCATACTTAATGTCTGATAATAAAACACGTGCTTTATTAGATGAATTGGAAACTCAGTTACAGAACTCTATAAATAAAGTAGAATCTAAAGCTCTTGTATCAAAGCTATGAATAGCGACCTTATGAATTATCGTAAACATATATAACTGGGGTATCAAGCACAATTCGTGCAAAAGTAACGCTAAGAAAATCGGCATACGGCAACCATTCGTGTAATTTAGGGCCACTTGACATTATTTTGAAATTATCATTGAATTTTCAAAGCACCATAAACGTTAAATTATAGATATATCAATACTTTGATTATGGTACTGAGTTATAGAACCCGTTAATATAGCATTAATAGGTCTTACCTACCTAATTAGCAATTAAGAACTATAAACGGTCGTTTATAGCACTAAGCTTACTGATTATTAAGTGTAATGATCACACGAATGCTACTTATACCGCTATTAGGTGAACTATATTATAGTTTTCAAATAAAAAACCACGTCATAGGAATATTATCCATGATGTGGCTCGTTTTTACACGTATTTCGGTTCAACCCTTAAATAAGTAAAAACATAAAAAATCAACTTATTTTAAATTCATTAATAACAACCGTCCTATCCTCAAATATTATATTTACTTTCTTAGAATCAAAATCATAATAGCACATTGCCTTTGACATTATAGGTGTACTACCTTCCAATTCTTCAATAACCTCAGATTCAGGAGTAGTCGCCAAAAAATAGAAACCATTTCCATTTAATGAAAACTTCGGAATTTTAGCTGCGGTAATATTGATATCATCAAATTTGCTGCTAGGTTCTACAAGTATTTGCTCTGTATTATCATTTAGGTTTAATAAATAAATTCTATTTACAGGTGTGTCATTTTCTAGTGTTATTCCATCAAATATAATCTTATTACCTTCTTTATTAACAGAAATATCATTTATATCTTTATTCGTTGAATACAATAATTGCTTATTTTCTCCATTTTCATCGTATCTAAAAATTTTATGCGTTGGCGGTTGCGTTAGGCTAGTTTCCATTTCTTTAAGTGAACGCTCTATTGTATATATTTTATGATTATATTTATCCCAATAGAAATTAAAAATAAGTACGTCATTATCTTCATTATTCCATATTTGTGTTGTTTTATCTTTTAAAGAATATACTCCAAGCGTTTCGCTTTTTCGATTTTTTGTGGGTGTTCTGAAAATTATTTTGTCATTGTTTATGTCAAATATATCCCCGCTGTAGTCATCCTCTAACATTCTAGTTGCCTCTTTGTCTTGAGCTGATAAATCTGCCTTATATATATTATATTTTTTATCGCCTCGCTCTGAATAATATATTGTATTATCTATTTCATGTACGCTGAAATCAGAATAACCTTTACTTTTTCTGGAAAAAACATTTTTAATTGTCTTGTTATATGTATCGTATACACTATAGGTTGTTTTATAATCTTTATCGGTATACATAATAGATATATTGTCTTTAAGACTAGCATTAACCTTAATACTATTAGTATGATAATATCCTACAATTATTAATAATACCGATAATATTATTGTAACTATACCACCGCCAAATAACAATTTTCTTTTCATAGCAGTCCTCCTGTTTATTATATTAAATACATAATATTATATTGTCATTAAAATAAGTCAGATATTCCTCTTTACCTGACTTATTTTAATAGTATTAATTTATAATTAACTATGGAAATATTCCCCGCTAAAACGTCCAAGAGAAGCAGGATGTCCAAATTTAGCCCATCCACTATAAGTTAAGTCTAGAACAACACCTGATGGAAAATGACCTACATCTTGTTTGTAGAAATTTAATGATTTTCCATTAGTGCTATCTTTTACGTATATCAATGTATTCGCTGCTGGAATCTCTCTCTTCATATCTGTAGCACAAGAACGCTTGCTTAACGTTATTTCATCAGCACCTTTTTTTCCATCACCATCATACTGTGAAATTAACCCAACAGCTTTGTAATATGTTGCATGGGCTGCTGTAGGTATAAATAGACAACCTAGCAATGCTACACTCAATGCACTAAATGCAATCTTCTTAATTTTTTTGTTATCATAAACTTACCCCCTTAATTATTGGTATATAATTCTATATTCTATATTTTACATAATTTTCCTTATGTTTAATTATATTTTTTATTCAACTAAGAAAAAAGAAACCTAACTTAATAGATTTCTTTTCCATTTGCTTTTATAACAATATAAATGTTTTAAACTGTTCTTTAACATATTGAACATCAACTCTGTGGAAGAACCATCACCTTTATATCGATTAGTAATATTTTATACTATTACATAAAATGGAAAGTAGCCCGTTTTTACATGAATGGTTGCCGTACCCCTAATAAAATAATGCCAACCTCTATTTATTAGCATTAATATATTTCTGTACATTCAATTCACCAACATAGCCCAAATACCACATTAATATTGCACATAAACATAAAACAATTATATAACAGCCAAAGTAAAGCATTTTATTATTGTTTTTCTGTGATTTACAATATTCAATCGGTTTTTTTGCTACAAAAGAATGAAAAAATACTATAATTAGATAGTACGCAGGAGTATAAGGATTAGAAACAATCTGAGAAGTAAATATACAAATTATTAAACAAATTAAACTTTCAATAAATAATATTTGAAGTGGATACTTTTTTATAAACATAAAAACTCTCCTTTAATAATAATCTTAAGTTCGTCATAAATAACTATTCCGCAACACTTTATAAGTAAATTATACCATTATGTAATTTAGATTACTATTTCTTAAAATGGGTGAATTATAAGATATTTATCCATTTTATGTCTTAGCGTGGGTTTTGTCGGAAATGTTGGCTCGACCATTAGAAAAAATAGTAAAAGTGCTAACTTGATGGAAATAAATTACATCAGTTGTCGGTTTTTACACGTATCTCGGTGTCTCATATAGTAAAAGAATCCCCACAGCTATAAACATTTATTTATGGCCATGAGGATTCTTTCATTTTCTAAATTATTAAGCAACCTTATCATCACCTTTAGGATTAATATTCTTATCTACAACATGGCTTAAATCACTTATAGCCTTTGAAAGAGAATCAATCTTAGTTTCAAAACGAATAAGAAGATAACTAGCTACAGCTATTGGAAAGCCTGTATTAGTAATTAAAGTAATCCAATTTTCCATAAAAAAACCTCCCTGCTATACAATATTCATACAAATATATATGCAAACAGTACGGTGATTTAATGGACAATTAAGCAATTCTAAAAATAGACTTTTGATATTTATTTCTTTTTAGGTGTTTGATTAAACACTGAATCATAATAAAAACAGATAGCAGTAGCTATATTGACCTCGAAGCTTCGAAGTCTTTAGCTTCGAGGTAGTTCACTTTATTTAATGTAGAAGCTCTAAACTGATAACTTCTTATGAAAAATGAGAAAAACCATAAGATGATATATAGATATCATAATAACTTCTTATCTTCTTAAGGTAAAATAAGGTCTAAAAATCCCTGTAAGTTCTTGTGTAATCATCGCTATCGTACATTTCAAATTCATCAAAGCGCCTACGGTATAGACCTAAAGCACGTTCTCCATTGCAATTGCACCACATTAGAAAATCTTCCTTGATTTTTTCTATTTTGGAATTAGCTTTAATATCTTTTAGCAACGTAGAATTATTAAGAGCAGATCCGCCACAGTTATATGCAAATGAAACAAGAGCATCAAATTGGTTTTGTGAAAGTGAAAGTCCAATAATCATTAGATTAACTGAATCAACAAAGCTGTTTAAATCTTTTTTTAGTAGAGCTTTAGCTTCTTCTTCAGTAAGACTCTCAAAATTTTCACCAGATACAATAACATGGCCATAACCTATAGTTTGATTTTGAGAATCTAATCCACGATAAGGCTCTGAATAAAAACTTTCATAGTCAGCTATAAAACCAATTCCTTCAGGAGATATATTATAGCTCATAGATGGACACAGAACGCTTTTTGTGTCAAAACCTATTATACCATCTGCTACAAGATTATTAAGCTTCTGGAAGTCAATAAGGCAACTGTACGTATTAAGTCCTGCAACACCATCTAAACTTAAATTATATCCATGTTGATTTAGAGCTGTTTGGATATCTTTAATTTCATTAATAAGCTTTGCCCAGGTATCATCACCAACTATTCCATCAGCAGCTAAACCATAAGAGCTTTGAAATTTCCTTACTACATTTTCAGTATTGCTGCCAAATATGCAATCAATTATGAGTGGATCATAGCCTAATATCTTTAAATTATTTTGAATAATTCCTACATTTGGTCCGGTTGAACCTTTTTTTAATAACATATTTCATTCCTCCAATTTTTTTTAGTTGATAGTGGAGAGTTGAAAGTCAAAAAATAACTCTCCACTTTAAACTCTCAATTCTCAACTTCAATAAATATATAAGCAATAAAAGAGGAATTTAATGTAATTTATGAGATATATGATATACTAATAGTAGGGATTAAAAACAAAATATGGATTACAAAACATAAAGGTAGGTTGTTACTAAGGCTTTCATGTGTTAAGAGCATGGAAGCTTTTGTATTAGAATGTAGAAACTTTATCGAACATAGATGGCTATTGTAATAACAGATAAGAATATAATTACATAATAAAAAATCACCAATTAGTCAAAATATATTAACTAATTGGTGATTAAGCAAATCCTAACCTTTTTATAAGTTGAATCGGTTCTATTTGAATTTTTATCACCCTTTCTTTGATGATTAATTTTGTAACACATTCCCAATGTGTTCTAATTATTTATAATCATTTTAATAGTTTAAACTGCTTACAATGCTATTCTAGTTATCTTATCTTGTATTCTTTAGATATACTTTACTCAAGTTACCTAAATCTGTTTTAGTAATATCATTGCGTCATATTCGCTTTGTCTATTACCAGTCCTAAGTATCTTAATTTTTTATATTTAATTAACACTTGATAAAAATATTAAATTTTCTTGATATTATAATTTATTTTAACAGGTTAGGATTGCTAGAAGAAAGTACTTTCTTCTTGTCTATATTATAACATGATAATTATCAGAATACAATGAATTTTCTTACAATTTATAAAAATTATTAAAAAATTTATATTTTGCACTATAAAATCTCATAATTGGATGGTAGGATTAAAGCCTGTGTCTTCAATCTCATATATAACCTTTTGATAGCAAAGTATAAATCAAATTTAAAAATGTAAATAGCTCAACAGGTGCTATGATACAAGCAATAAGAGAGAATAGGACAACCATTAAGATTAATAATAATACATCTTTTAAACAACAGTTTTAATGTATTTAGTGTGTTTAATGTATTTAATGTATTTAGACAACCTTTGAGGCATTGATATTACTTGATTTAGCTAAGAGAAAAGGGTACGAATTTGGAATTAAGGTGTACAAATTTGGAATTGCGGTGTACGAATTTGGAATTAAGGTGTACAGATTTGGAATTGCGGTGTACGAATTTGGAATTAAAGTGTACGTATTGACTGTGGATACACCTAGATATATAATAATATAAATATTATATTAATTAGGAGAAATTTATGGAAATGATATTATTTAAACCGAATCCTATACTTGATGGGGTTTTCCAAAATAATAATGCTAGAGATTATAATATATTTAACAATATATTATGTAACTTGCAATCTCAAAAAGCCAATGGAGAATTTAAAGCTACAATTCCGCTAAATATGATGAGAGAAATTATAGGGGACAAAAATATAAGTACTCCTACAAAAATACAAGAGTATTTAAACAATAATTTCAGAAAAAATACTATAAAGTGGAAATATAAATTTAAAACATACTATGTTGGATTGTTAAACAAAATTATATTCGATGATAATAATAAGAAATACATTTTAACAATAGATGAAGATTTAGTTGATTTTATATTAAATTATGAAAAAATGAAGACTGGATATACCCCACTAAATTTAAAATCAAATAGCAGAAACTTTTATGCCATTAAGATTTATGAATATTTGAGAAAATGGAGTGGAACTAAAAATAGTTTAACTATAGGCTTAGAGGAACTTAAAACAATATTAATGTTAGAAGATATGTATTCTTCATATAAAAACTTTAGAAGAAAAATATTAGAGCCATCAATCCAGCAAATAAAAGAAAATTTTAATATGGAAGTTACTTTTGCAACAATCAAAACAGGAAATAAGACAACAGCAATAGAATTTCATTTTAATGATAATGAAACTAGACACTATAATTTTGATGAAACAGCAGTGAATAATGTAGAAGTACAAGAAGTATCATTCCAAGAAATAGACCTTATACAACAGCAATTAAAGGAATCTAGATTAAAAATATCGACTAGTACAATAAATAAACTTAAAGAAAAATACTCAGATAATGAAGTTCATAATGCAATTATAATATTATGCAATAAGAATAAAGTAAAAAAGATTAAAGCTCCCGTTAGATATCTTAATGGAATACTTGAAAATTTAAAGAATAATGTTTATGATAAAGAATCTAATAACACTAAAAATTTAAAATTTAACAATTTTGATTCTAGAGAATATGATTACGATGAATTAGAACGAAAATTACTTGGATGGGATAAATAATATAAGTATAAAATGAAATATTTAATTCCAAGTAAATGTTTTAGTGATTTAAAAGTTATAAACTGCACCCGGTGCAGTTTATAACTTTGGCTGTTTTTTACCATTTTAATAATCTATCTATTTCGTTCTCCTGATCACTATCTATTGTTATACTATCTTTGTTATCTATAGCTATTTCATCAGTTGTATTATCAGTAACAAGTCTTGTAGGTGAAGTAAGCATGGTTCCTCTCATTTTTTCAGCTATTAATACCGTTATATATGCAGAAAAATCTAAACCGAGGGACCTTGCTTCTTGGGACGCAAAGTCTTTGATGTGGTGTGCTAATGTAATTGTAGTTTTTATTTTTTTACACATTCTTACTATTACCTATTATGTCATATGTTTTAACATTAATCATTTGCGCATCATCTAGCACCCTATAGTCAGTTAGATAATTTTTAAGTAATAGAGCTCCTCCACCTATAAAAATGAATCTCGAGTATTTTGACTGTTCTGGAAATGCCTGTTTTATAGCATTTACTATCTCTTTTGATCTAACATTTAAGATATTATCTATGTCTTTTTTTACATCCACTTCTCTGCCTTCTACGAATATAGTTTTATCTGCAATTATCTGCTCTGCCTTCATACGATTAGAGTAGTTCACGCCATACTTAGATAGTTCTTGAAGTAGAATATCGTAAGTGTAATTTACTCCCAATGGATAGGTTCTACCTTCTTTAAATTGTCCATTGCTCATGTATGCTATATCTAATGTACCACCGCCTATATCTACGACTAAGGTATCTTTCTCCACTAGCGATTTATCATATAGAAACAACCCAGCTGATTGAGGGAATACAATTACTTTAGTGATAGTAAAATTCCTGGTTTCTCCATTAAGTTTCATGAATACTCGTCTGTTTTCAAGAGTCCTTATTAAAGCACTCTTTTGTTCAGCAAAAAACTGAGCAGGGAGTCCAGTTACAACTCTAACATTATTGTCTATTGTAGAGCTCATAGTAGCTGCTATAGCTGTATATAAGCAAATATGGAAAATAACGTCCTTATCTCTAGTATGTTCAATACTTGTAAACCCATCATCGTTACCAATTAAGTATGTTTTGTTATTATACTCAACTGTATATTTAGCTGTTTCCAACTCATGTGTCTTTTCTTTTACTGTAGACAAAAAAGAACCTTCTATGTTATGTCCGATAAAATTTGTTGTATTATAACCTATATCTGCACTAATTCTCATTTTTAATCTCCCTTTCTTTACTTTTGTATTCTATTTGAATACTTTTGTATGGCGTTTATACCACTATTGCCTTATAAATTATTTATATCGATTAAATAATTTATTTTAATATTCTTTTGTGTGGCGTTCATATGGCATTTATACCACCATTACCTTATAAAAGTTAATATTAATGCTGTGCGTGGTTGTATATATTGTATTGCTTGTCTATATATTATATACAAAAAGAAAAAGTACCATCTATTTCTTCACCTTTTTAAAATCTAAATCTAAATCAATTTCTTGCCCTAATTTAGATAATTCAGATTTACTGATTGATGTCATCATATTAAACAGCATAAATTCGGTAATGGTCATTCCTTGTTTTCGTGCCATTCTTTTTATAGCTAGCTTCTGTTCTGTTGTAACTCTAAGCATTATCGTTGCATCTTTCATCATATACCTCCGAGTCTATATATTGTATATATTGTAATAACAATATATACAATATATACAATATATACATTATCACATTTAATTAACATAATTTGTAAAAATGTGGGATGATTATTATACAATCGCTCGACTTCTTTCGTAATAATTAAATACCTTAAACTATATTTGTTTTAACTGTGAGCATTAAACCGTCTAATACTTTTTTCTTTATTTATGTATTTGAGCAATTAGAACTGGTGTTATATCTTATAATCATAAATGCAAAATATTAATGTATATTTAATTCAATTCTACACACAATAATAAATGAAAGAGGTGATTCTCATGGGCAATGATTTTAACAATAATATTTGGGGATTACTCCGAAAATGATTTTAAAGTCCCCATAGGTACACTTGTTTCTAAATGGAGTCAGGGTTTAAGAATAAACCCTGGCTTTTTTTATTTAGTGTTGTATCAAAATACTATAGTATGATAAGGCATTAATATATTGAGAGAAAACGGAATGAATTGTATCTAATCATAGATAACTGGCAATAATCTGAATAAAAGGAGATGAAGGTAAAGATGTCAGGATATAATAATGAAAACATACACGATAGATTAAATGCAACAAGAGATGAAGTAGCGTGTAAGGCACCAACAACAAAGAATGGATTTTATAGAGTATATATGGATAGCCAAGGTTATCTAGTCCATAAAGATATATTAGGTAATGTACATGCAGTAAGTGGAGTAAGTCTGTATAAAATGAGTTACGATAATATTAAATTATATATAGCAATGGATATAAGACATAATAGTGGTGCTTACACAATAGAACATGCACGATTTGCAATTGACTTAGCAGAATATGTCTGCAAAAATAGAATATATAAGTTTTAGAACAAGCTATAACTGTTGTTAAATATCAGTGTATATTAATCATATGTATACATGCACAAATATCGTGGACAATTTAAAGTCTAGGATATAGATAAATAAGCATAACTAATCTTATCATTTGACTATGATACCTAAATATGATTTTATAGATGTGAGTTTTATTTATGGAATAAATTAACAGTAGTCATATTGGTATATTTAATTTAATTCTGCACACAATAATATTTGAAAGAGGTGATTGTCATGGGAAACGATTTTGAAGATGATTATTGGGGATTACTCCAAAAATAACTTTTAAGTCCCCATAATTACACTTATTTTCACATGAAACCAGGGTTTAAGAATAAACCCTGGTTTTGTTTTTATTTATTGGAGCAGTTTGAATTTATTATATATCTTACATATAATAAAAGTGTCAATTAAACTATAAGATGAAATATATATTATATAAGTGTCAAAATATATTAATTAATAGATTAAATGACGGCTCAATAAAAGTATCAAATAAAGTATAGTTTATTTGATGTATAACGATAAGATGAGGTGAGAAATTATGAATAATATATATAATTACATGAGAATTTCCACAAAGGAAAGTACAGACAAACAAAGTTTTAATAGGCAAGAAAAGAGTTTAAAAGCATATGCAGAAACTAACAAAATTGAATATCTACTAGGATTTAAAGATAATTGTACAGGTTCAACATTTAATAGACCAGAATGGTTAAAATTAGAAAGATTATTGCAAAATGGCGATACAGTTGTATTTAAAGAAATAAGCAGATTTACAAGAGAAGCAGAAGAAGGCTATAAAAAATATATGGAATTAATGAATAAGGGTGTCAATTTAGTATTTATAGATAATATGACAGTAGGAACTGAGTATATAAAGAATTTAACAAGGATTGCAAATGAACAGGACTTAGTAGCAAAAACTGCACTAGAAAGCACTATAAAATTACTATTAATAGTTGAATTGGATAGAGTAGAGAAGGAAAGAGAGATTATAGTTAAGAGAATTAAACAAGGTATTGAAGCATCAGATAAAAAAAGTGGTAGAATTAATGGCAACTTAGACAAAATGTCAGATGATTTAAGAGCAGATATAAAAGAGTTTGTAAATGATAGAAGTATTAAACAAATAGATTTAATGAATAAACATAACATTAGCAGAAATACATTAAAAAAGTATGTTGAAATAGTTAAAAATGAAAATAAATAATCAATTGAGTACCTAAGATATGGTACTCTTTTTGAATATTTAAATTTTTATAAATTTAGCAGATATAATAAAGATAAACATGGGTAAACTTATAAGCATAGAAGAATAAAAGAAAAGTTAAATAATATTAAGAGGAGATGTTAAGAATGGATATATTATTTTGTGTAGAATGTGGAAATTGTTTTCAAAAAGACAGCGAAGGAAACATATTAGAATTAGATGGAATACCAACGCCACAAGAAAAGTCAAGAGAGTCAAATGTAATAGGGATAAGATGTAAACACCATAACTAAATAGATTGATAATTAAGTACATAGAATATGGTACTCTTTAATATCATTTATATTATGGAATATATGGTTTTATTTTTATGTATATCTAATTTAATAATGCACACAATAATAAATGAAAGAGGTGATTCTCATGGGCAATGATTTTAACAATAATATTTGGGGATTACTCCGAAAATAATTTTAAAGTCCCCATAAGTACACTTGTTTCTAAATGAAGCCAGGGTTTAAGAATAAGCCCTGGTTTTATTTTATTTAATTGTTCTCCATTCGTATCTTGTTTCTGGAAATTCTCCTTGTCTATCATATCCTAGAATATCATATCCTTGTCTATCATATCCAGCACTATTACGACCATCTTTACCGAATCCATATTTGTCATATCCAGATTGGCTGTATCCTTCATCATTAAAATATGTACCATTTTTATTAAAGCCATCTTTATTAAATCCATTTTCATCATATTTTGTACCATTTTTATGAATTCCATTTTTATCAAATCCATATTGATCATATTTTTTTAAAATATTAAAAATCCTCATTAAAATACCACTCCCCAATTTTCTAATAATATTATTATAAACATAATATTTTGAAAAATATAGTAATGTATCCAACAAATAGTAAAATATTCATATAATTTTTCATATTTTACTATTTGTTTTGAAAGATTTTATTTATAGTATTGGTATATCTATATTTGAATAATTTCATACAAACAATGAATATTTATACAAATAATTTATAAACAATTTGTATAAACTGCACCCGGTGCAGTTTATAAATTCAAATATTAATATTATTGTTTAATTTTTTTTTATTAAACCACTTATCTATATAGATTCTAAATTCATCTTCAAGCTCCATGGGTACTTTCACATTAACTGGAACAAATTTATGAGTTTCACTTTCAAGTTGTGTTATTATTGCTTCTCTATTTACTTTTATATTTAAATTTTTAATCTTATTGTTATCTAGAACATCATTATAATTATCATATATATCCTTTTGTAAATCAGAATCAATATCTGCAAGTTTTAATCCAGATTTAATTGATAAAGTCCCACTATCTATTCTTTCCATGAATTTTGGGATCAAATTATTAAGCTTATAATAATTATATATCTGTCTTTCTTTAAGATTATATTGGTTTGCAATAAGCTGTGCTGTTGTTTCCCCTCCAGAATTTCTTTTTTTTCTTCCTAACTGATTATATTTTATAACTATAGACTTTGTTTTCTCAATGGTACTTAGCTGTCTTTGTACAAAGTTTGTATCTATAATTATAGTTCTTGCTTCATCTTTATTAATTTCATCTTTCTTTTTTATGTAGGCATGAATCTTTTTATACTTTTCATTTTTGGTTTGTTCGTAAATAAGATTATAAGCTTTAACCCTGTTGTGTCCTGCGAGGATCATATAATCATTATTATCAGTCTCCCATACAATTATAGGATTCAGTAATCCATTATCAATGACAGATTCTATAAGTTCACTCATTTTATTATCATTTAAAGGAGTATAAAAGTTCCATTCATCTGGAGCCGCCTTTAATTTATTAAGTTCTAACTGGAATATATCCATTCCTGTAGTCATATTTTTGATTTTTTCGGTAGTTAACAGTATTTCATTATCTTCATTTTGCTGAGAAAGTCTTAATCTATTTTTAATCTCTTCGCTTCTACTTACTGCTGACAACTTTAATTACCTCCTTTGCCAATTCTCTATATTGTTTTACTATTCTAATATTGCCTCCAAGATTCATTACTGGCAAGCTTTCAAGTTGAGCTTGTTTGATTTTAGTATCAACACTTATTTTTGTATTGAATACTTTATCACGAAAAATTTCATTTACTATATCTTCACAGGTTTCTGTAATTTTCTTTTCTCTTAAATCATATTTATTAATTACGATCCCTGCTATAGTTAATTTCTCATTTGTCTTTTTAATTGAATTTATATATTTCATTCAAATTCAAGCCAAGTAAATCAGCTAGTTTTTCAAGAGTTGCAGTCGAACTATTACTTCTCCCAGTTTCAAGTGCTTTTATAACACTTAAAGATACCCCTATTTTCTCAGATACATCTTTTTGTGTTATATCCATTTCAATTCTTCTTTTTATTATTTTATCAAAATAAATTTTGCCTTTCATATTTTAAACCCTCCAAGGATATATACTTTTATAACTATCTTATCACTAATACGAATAAAAGTTTAAACTTTTATGTCCGAAAAGTTTAAACTTTATTATATATTTTAGGCTTATATGAAATATTCAAATAGTAAAAATACCAATACATATGTAAATAATAAAATCTTTCTGAATAGATCATGTAGTTCGTAACTTGTCTTTTGCTTGAAGTATATTAATATCTTTATTGGTATAGCAAAAAACATATATAATAGTCGCATTTTTGTGAAAAATAAGGAATAATGTAAAAATGATGGTATAATATTATATGATTATTTTTTTAGAGAGGAGTTAATATATGGAGAAAGAAAATACTAAATGATTTAAGAAATACACTGATAATAGAAAATACTACGGTAAATTTAACAGCTAGTATTATGGGAATTTGCACATATTTTAGATATGAAGGTAGTGGCAGAAGGTGTTGAACAGGAGCATCAGATGAAAACATTAAAAGAATATGGATGTGACATGATTCAAGGATATTATTATAACAAACCACTTTCAGCAGAAAGTTTTGAAAAATATATTATGAAAAAAGAAGGGAAGTGTTAAAATGAAATTTTTTGTGAATTTAAGTGTTAAGAAAAAGATTTTTTCAGTATTTTCATTAGTATGCATATTTATAGTTTTAATAGGAGCAGAAGGTATATTAAGTTCAGCAAAGATAAATGAGGGTTCTAATGATATATATAGTAATCATTTAATATCTATTAGGGGTTTAGAGGAAATAAAAGGAAATATTGCCGAAAGTAGAGCGTTTCTAATTAAAATTGTTCTTGAGAGAGATAGCTCAAAAATAGATGGCTATGTAGCTACTCTAGCTGATTTAACACAAAAAAATGAAAATTTAAAAAAGGAGTATGAAAGTACGGATTCAACCTTAGAAGAAAGAAAATCTTATGATGATTTTAAGAATGACTTAGCAAAATATAGAGAATTAATAACTAAACTTATTGACTTTGCTAAAGCTAATAACTATGATGAAGCGAATAGACTATACAATTCAGATGGAATTGCTCTTAAAAATACTATGGAAGAAAAACTTCAAAAGTGTATTGATATAAATAAACAATCAGCAGAGCAAGCTAATTTAAATAACATAGTTCAATTCGATAAAGTTAGATACACAATACTAACTTATACAACTGTAGCATTTTTAGTTATACTATTCATGGCATACATATTAACTAAAAATATAATGTATCCACTAAATAAAATAAAAGATTTAGCACAGAGATTGTCAAACTATGATTTTTCAGAGGTAATGAGTATCACAAGAAAAGATGAATTTGGACAAACAGGTGTAGCTTTAAATACTGCACAAGAAAATGTAAGTAGCTTAGTAAAAGCAATTATGGATAATTCACAGGATTTAAGTGCATCATCAGAAGAACTTTCAGCAACAGTTCAAGAATTATCTTCAAAAGCTATAACTATTGATCAAGCAGTAGATACTATTGCATCTGGTATGCAAGAAGCAAGTGCTGCATCAGAGGAGATAAGTGCATCAACTCAGGAAGTAGATTCAAGTATCAATATACTTTCTTCTAAAGCTATGGAAGGGAGTAATAATGCAAATAAATCTAAAGAAAGAGCTACAGAAGTTAAAAATAATAGCCAAAAGGCTATTCTAGAAACTGAAATACTGTATGTTGAAAAACAAAAAAATATGAAAAAAGCTATTGAAGATGGAAAAATAGTAGATAGTATAAAAGTTATGGCAGATACCATAGGAAGTATATCAGAGCAAACAAATTTACTTGCATTAAATGCTGCAATAGAAGCAGCAAGAGCAGGGGATCAGGGAAAAGGTTTTGCAGTAGTAGCAGAAGAAGTCAGAAAGCTTGCAGAAGAGTCTTCACAAGCAGTAATAAATATTCAAGATACTATTGTTAAAGTTCAAGGGGCATTTAAAAGTAGCATTGATACAGGTAGTGATATATTAGGCTTTATAAATACACAGGTACATGAACAATTTAATGATTATGGAGAAACAGGTAATAAGTATTATAATGATTCAGAGTTTATAAGTAAAATGTCTGAAGAAATTGCGGCTATGTCTGAAGAAATAACAGCTACTGTTGGACAAGTAAGTGAAGCAGTTCAAAATATGGCACAGGCTTCACAAAAATCAAGTGAAGAAGCAGAAATAATAAAAGAAAGCATGGATGAAACCACAAAAGCAATAGAACAAGTTGCATTAACAGCACAAAGCCAAGCAGAGCTTGCACAGAAACTTAATGAGATCGTTCAGAAGTTTAAAGTATAAGGTGATTTTAATTTTAGCTTGTCTATTACTTCCTTTGTATCTATATATGGCATAATGTAGATGTGATTAAGTTCGATATATTTTCGTGAAATATGTCATTGAAAAATACACAAAACAAAACAACGAGCCACAGCAAGTATAATATTAATTATCATATAGTGTTTTGTCCTAAATATAGACATTCTATATTTAAAGGTGAACTTGAACAGGAATTATCTAAATGCTTTAAAGTTATATGCCATAATTATGGCTATGACCTTATTGAGCAAGAAATAATGCCTGACCATGTTCACCTTTTTGTGTCTGCACCTCCTACTATTGCACCAGTTGATATAGTTAGAAAATTTAAAAGTATTTCTGCAAACTGGATATTTCAAGGCTTTCATACATTAAAACAAAGTAAGTTTTGGGGTAGTGGTTTGTGGAATAAGGGATATTATATTGGAACTGTAAGTAATGAAACAATTCAAAAGTACATTCAAAATCAGAACTTAGTATAATGTTAATTTAAGGTGGTATCGAACCACCTTAAATTAATACCCTTTCATCCTCCGAGATAAACAACGGAGGTTTTCGGTCATTTTCTATAAAAATTAAATCACTGGCTTGTTTTTTGATTTCTGTCTATTCAAAATCCAAGATTATTTTTTTGTAAAATTGAAGTTTATGGTTTATAAAACTTCCATATGTAGATAAAACCTACAAGGATTATAAAGGTAACAACAAGACCGCCTTCTGGTCCAAAGCTTCTACCAGTAATAATATTATTTGAAGGCGAACTTAAAGTATAAAGACTTGATGTACCTTGGCCGCTCACTTGAAAGCCGAATACATTTCCTTCAAAATAGTTCAACGCTATGTGATAACCTATAGATAGCCACAGATTATTTGATTTTATAAACATATATGCAGCTAAAAGAGCAAATAAAAAAAGATTTATATAGCTAAGGAAGCTCATATTTGGATTTAGAGAATGCATAAATGAAAATATAATAGAAGACACAATAACCACTACCCACTTATTGCCTGTTTGTTTAAGTACAGTCATACAATAACCTCTAGAAAACATTTCTTCATTTATTCCAACAAAAATAAACAAAATTAATCCAGTTAACAATGAGCTATTAAAATTAGGTCTAAGAAAAGAATTTTCAATAGATATATTTTTGCTGGCAACTAAAATTATAAAAACTATAATCATAGAAATTGCTCCAAACACCAAGCCTTTTAATAAATCTGTATATCCTTTTTTTATATTAATAAGTCCAATATCTCATATAGGTTTTTTATCATAAATATTCCAAAATAGACCAACAAAGAAAATTAGACATATACAATCAATCAAATTAAGGAATAAGTCAAAACCACTAGTCACATCACTCTCCAACAAACCTTTATCTACAGCAGTTATATTATCAATATAACTACTTATATCAGTGAGGTGGGTAGGTATTCCTTTTATAGCTATCATAATTCCTATATATACTGCCATAATAATTCCTGTAATTAAAAATGTTCCAAAACAATATGAAAACCAAGTAGAAGCTATTATGTAGAGTTATATTTTAATAAAATCTTTATTTTAAAATTACAATTTGGTATATGTAAGTAATAGTGATAAAATATAGAAATATTAGAATATTAACAAGGGGGTAAAATAATATGTTGAAAAAAAGAGAAAAACTAATTATTAAATTATTATTGTTAGTGTTAGTTATAGGTGCAAGCTTAGTTCCAACTAAAATAGCATTTGCAGTAGTTCAAACAACAAGCTCTGCAGTAAGCGTTGTTAATCAATCAGATTTTGGATTTGATGAAGGGACTGGAACAATAATAGGATATTATAACAATAGTTCAGTAGTTATACCAATAATGCCTTATAAAATTAATGGAGTTAAGGTAACAAGGATAGGAGATAGTGCATTTAAAGGATGTAGTAATTTAACAAGTATAGCCATTCCTAATAGTGTAACAAGTATAGGAGATTATACATTTTATAATTGTAATAACTTAAAAAGTATAACTATTCCAAATAGTGTAACAAGTATAGGAAATTCTGTATTTGGGAGATGTATTAATTTAGGAAGCATAACGATTCCCAACAGTGTAACAAGTATAGGAGATTTTGCATTTAGCGGTAGTGGATTAACAAACATAACCATTCCTAATAGTGTAACAAGTATAGGAAATTCTGCATTTTATGATTGTAATAGCTTAAGAAGTGTAACCATTCCAGATAGCGTAATAAGTATAAAAGATTATGCATTTAAATATTGTGAAAAAGCTATATTTTATGTAACGAGTGCAAAAATAAAGCAACTATTAATTAATTATGGTATAAATGAAAGTAGAATTAGAGGAAAAAGCGTAACAAGCATAAAATTAAATAATACAAGCTTAAGTGTATTAGTCGGAAAGACTAGCTCATTAACAGCAACAGTAAGTCCAGATAATGCAACAAATACAGCAGTAAAATGGAGTAGCAGTAATACAGCAGTAGCAACTGTAGATAGTGATGGAAAAATAACCGGAGTAGCAGCAGGAGGTGCAATAATAACATGCACAGCAACTGATGGAAGTAATATTAGTACAACCTGTAATGTAACAGTAACTACGGTACCATTAACAAGTGTAGCATTAAACAACACAAGCTTAAGTGTAGAAAAAGGAAATACAGCAACACTAGTAGCAACAGTAAGTCCAACAAATGCAAGTAATAAAGCAGTAAAATGGAGTAGCAGTAATACAGCAGTAGCAACTATAGATAGTAATGGAAAAATAACCGGAGTAGCATATGGAACAGCTGTAATAACATGCACGACAAGTGATGGAAATAAGAGTGCAACATGTAATGTAACAGTAGTCACATATGTAACAAATGTAAAATTAAATAATACAACCTTAAAGTTAGAACAAGCGAAAACATCAACATTAATAGCAACTGTAACTCCAACAAATGCAAGTAACAAAAAGGTAACATGGAGTAGTAATGATACATCAGTGGCAACAGTAGATAGTAAGGGGAAAATAACAGCAGTATTAGCTGGAATAGCTAATATTACATGTACAGCAAATGATGGAAGCGGTAAGAGTGCAACATGTACTTTAACAGTAACTCCACCTAAAAGTGTATTAAGCATAACATTAAGCAATACAAGTTTAAGTGTATTAGTCGGAAAGACTAGCACATTAAAAGCAACAGTAAGTCCAACAAATGCAACTAACAAAACAGTATCATGGGGTAGCAGTAATCCAAGTATAGTAACTGTAGATAGTAATGGAAAAGTAACAGCAGTAGCAGCAGGAACAGCTAATATTATATGTGTAGCAAATGATGGAAGTAATATTAGTTCAACATGTACTGTAACTGTAGTAAAGACAATAAGTGTAACTAGTATAAAATTAAATAATACAACCTTAATTGTAGAACAAGGAAAGACATCAACATTAACAGCAACAGTAAGTCCAACAGATGCAACTAACAAAACAGTATCATGGGGTACCAGTAATCCAAGCATAGCAACTGTAGATAGTAAAGGTAAAATAACAGCAGTAGCAGCAGGAAAAGCTAATATTATATGTGTAGCAACTGATGGAACTAATATAAGTTCAACATGTGCTGTAACAGTAACGCCACTTGTAAAGGTAGTAAGCATAAAATTAAGCAATACAAGTTTAACTTTAGAAAAAGGAATTACAAGCACACTAAGTGCAACTGTAGCTCCAACAAATGCAAGTGACAAAACGGTAACATGGAGTAGTAATAATACATCAGTGGCAACAGTAGATAGTAAGGGTAAAATAACAGGAGTAGCATATGGAACAGCTGTGATAACATGTAAAGCAAATGGTGGAAGTAGCATAATTTCGACCTGTACTGTAACAGTAACTACACGTGTAGCAAGTATAGCATTAAACAATAAAAGCTTAAATCTAGAAGCAGGAACTACATCAACACTAATATCAACAATATTACCAACAACTGCAATTAATAAAACATTAACTTGGAGTAGCAATAACACAAAAATTGCAACAGTAGATAGTAAGGGTAAAGTAACAGCAGTAGCAAATGGAACAGCGATTATTACATGCACAGCAACAGATGGAAGTAAAAAGAATGCTACATGTAATATAACAGTAACTACAAGTGTAACAAGCATAAAATTAAATAAGACAAGCTTAAGTATATCAAAAGGAAAGACATCAACACTAACAGCAACAATAAGTCCAATAAATGCAACAAATAAAGTATTAACTTGGAGAACAGAAAATGAAAAAATAGCGACAGTAGATACAAATGGAAACGTAACAGCAGTAGAAAAAGGAACAACCAATATATTCTGTATTACTAAAGATGGAAACTTTAAATATGCGATATGTAACATAACTGTAACTTAATAGATATTTTAATAGAGTAGTGTAAAGGAGGATGTTTTTATGAGTGAATATGAGTGAATATGAGTGGTTGAGAAACCATTTTTAGACCAGCTTGATTCAGGCTGGTCAATTATAAATAATGGTGACAAAGTTATATAATATAATCTATAGTAACAGTGGTAACTTCTTGTTCTAAATAACTAACTACACGATTTCTCCCACCATCTTTAGCATAATATAAAGCTTGATCAACATTTTTGTACCAACTGTTAAAAGATTCGTCTCTTAATCTTTCTGCAACTCCAAAACTAGCTGTAAATTTACCAACAGTAGGATGTAGATTTTTATCTAGAGCAACACGAAGTTTTTCTGCAACCTCCTTTGCACCACTTATAGTTGTCTCGGGTAGTAATATTATAAATTCTTCACCACCAAGTCTAAACATCATATCTGTTTTTCTGATAAGGCTGCTTGTTATTTCAGCAGTTTGTTTTAAAACTTCATCCCCAATAGGATGTCCCCATGTGTCATTTATATATTTGAAATGATCTAAGTCAAAAATGATCATAGAAAGTGGTCTATTATATCGATCTGAACGATCTATTTCTTCCAATACTTTTTTATCCAAAGAATGTCTATTGTTTAAACCTGTTAATTGATCAGTAATTGCAATATTTTTCAGTATTTTCTCAGTTCTTTTATGAAGTTCAAGTTCACAAATTTCATTACCTACAACTAAAAGGAGGAAGAAGATAATCAGTATAGGCAAAGTGAATAACGCACATTTACCTAAAACTGAATATACAGGAACAATTATTAACATTTTCCAAGGTGCATAACTAAATGTACCATTGTAAATGTAATACTTGCCAACTTTTTGAACTGAATTTTTTTCTGCTTCTTTAATCTTTTTTATTTCATTTTCCGGGCTTTTTAGCAAATCATTTAATTTAATTACATCTTCATTAAATACAATATCCTGACTAGTCGCTATAACAGAATTTGTATCATCAATCAAGTAGCTCTCATATTCAGAATTTATTATATCACTAAGCTTCTTATTGGTTAAATCAAGAGAAACAACTCCCTTAAAAGTATCCTTGTCATATATTGGTGCTGATAATGTAACCATAAGCCCTTTTCCGGCATGATCTAAATATACAGGTGTCCAAATAGATTTACGGAGGGGATTATTTTGAGGATTTGCAAGTCTATAGAACTCCGCATCTTTAAGATCTTTTGTAAATTTGAAGTCTTCTGATGAGATCCAAGGATACATATTTATGAAATTATTCTCACTTGTATAATATATCCATGCAACATCTGGAAGTCTATTATAGAATTTGCTGAAGAATTCGTTGTAGTGTAAGGCAAGATTTACATCAGCACTGTTTAGGCCATTTTCAGAAATACTTCCTAATCCGGTTAAGTTTCCTGTAGTTTTTTCATATTCGGTCCCACCTACAGCATCTAAATTATAGTTGTTTAAAGTAGAATTATATTTCAGAATATTATAAATCTCTGGAGCTTCATTTTTATTATATTTGAAAAAATCGTTTCCATATATAGTGATATCGTCTATAAAATTACTGCTTAATTGAATATGATCATTGAGATTAGCTTGTTTAGATTTTGCTGTACTTTCAAACTCTTTGATTAATGAATTATATTTACTATTAAAAATAATAATACTTATAGTTATTATAAAAAAAATCATAATTATCTTTTTAGTATCCTTCATTTTAAACCTCCGTTAAATAATCTATTTATAACTAGTACATAATAATTCTCTTTCTAAAGCTTTATCATAATAATTACAATTAGACTTCTGATTAATTAATATTATGATTGTATAATAACTTATATGTATAGGAGCAGTTGGCAAGATTTTATATATTATTAGCATAAAAAGAAAAATAGTTGCTATCTCTAACAACTATTTCTATCATACCAAGTTCTTGATTAACGTCTACTACTTACTAACTTACTAACTCTTTTATTTGAGTTATCTAAGCCTTAGCATATCTCTAGACTGTTGCATTAATTGAAGTTCCTGCTGTTGATGCATCTGCTGATTTTACTGAAGCTGTATAAGCTAATGCAACTCTATTACTTGTATTTGTAACTGTAACGGTTGTTGACTTTGCAGTTCCATATTTCACTGCAACTCTATTATTGGCTAGTGTAGTTTGTGATGATGTATATTTCACTGCTACTCTCATTTTTAATTTCTCCCTCTGTTAATATAAATCTATTTATTTTTTCTAGTTTATTCAACTTATCCATTTGTTTATGATTGATTATTTACTATTATTTTACTTTCGGTTATAAACGAATTTTTAATTAAAAGTTGTTTTATATTTTCATTATTTGTTCCCCCTATTATCATTTCCAACCTTATTATATTATCTTACTATATTTACCAAATAATTCAAATACATGATTTTAATGTTTTTAATAAGATATTGTGTGATTTACAGGTGCAAAAAGCCAATAATGAATTTATGGCTATTGTTTCTTTAGATGAAATAAGAAATCTTATAAATGATGTTCATATATGTACTCCAGAAAAGGTACAAAATTATTTAAATAATAACTTTAGAGAAAAAACTATAACTTGGACATATAAAGATTTAATAATTTCTGTGAGGTTAATAAATAGTACAGTGTTTGATAAAACTAATATTACTTATAAGATAACAGTTGATAAGGAAATAGTTAATTTAATTTTGAATTATGATGAGTTAAAAACAGGATATACTCCATTAAATTTAAAATTAAACAGTAAAAGCTTTTATGCCACAAGGATTTATGAATATTTAAGAAAATGGAGTGGTAGTAAAAATAGTTTAACTATAGGTTTATACAAATTAAAAGAATTATTATCTCTTGAAGGTAGATATAATGATTTTAAAAATTTTAGAGTAAGAGTTTTAGACCCATCAATGCAGGAAATAAACGAAAAATTTAATATGGAAGTTAGTTTTGAACCAATCAAAACAGGAAATAAGACAACAGCAATAGAATTTCATTTTAACTAAATGGGCTATCCATCTCCATTCCTCTTAGGAGGGAGATGGATAGCCCTTGACGCTAGTCAACAATCGTAGCAATGTTCAGTAGTATTAATATAATGAATTTAGATACCAATAATCATTCAGTATTCAAGATAAATTATCATTTGGTATTAGTTATAAAGTATAGGAGAAAAGTTGTTGATGATGAAATATCAAATAGGCTAAAAGATATATTTGAGTATATATCTCCAAAATACAATGTTATTTTAGAAGAATGGAATCATGACAAAGACCATGTGCATTTACTGTTTAGAGGTGCACCGAATACTGATATATCAAAGTTTCTTAATACTTACAAAAGTGCTAGTAGCAGACTTATAAAAAAAGAATTTCCACAAATAAGAAAACAGTTATGGAAAGAATGTTTTTGGAGTAGAAGTTATTGCCTTGTAACAACTGGCGGTG
>Ga0183100_1000389_pt1 | contig 38588 bp, 31 predicted proteins | sample Biomet2_FD_127789 | JGI IMG/M metagenome (GOLD analysis project Ga0183100, IMG submission 127789) | Microbial communities from bioreactor (seeded with anoxic lake sediment) at LBNL, California, USA - Biofuel metagenome 2 | ecosystem: Engineered > Bioreactor > Anaerobic > Unclassified ... | reverse complement strand
CTGGTGACTTGCCGTACGCTTGATGACTTCTATCACGTAGAGAGACGTACATTCGAGAAACAGTACAAGGAAATACTCAGTGGATACCGTGAATGGTGTGAGCTTGACCATGCTGATAAGTGGTTGATATTTCCTGAAAATATCGGTCCCAACGTAGCCATCGACGAATCGTCTCTTTCTAACGGAGAGTTATACACCTTTGTAACTAATCGCGAGCGTCATTGCGGAGAAGGTTGCCTAATAGCCATCGTTGAGGGTACTAAGTCTGAGGTTGTCGTAGACGTTCTTAGGCATATTGATGAAGCGAAGCGCAACTCTGTCAAAGAAGTTACTTTGGATTTGTCTGATTCAATGCGCAAGATTGTAAGTCAGGCTTTTCCAAAAGCGAAGCGCGTTATCGACCGTTTCCATATTCAGAAGCTTGCCTGCGATGCAGTACAAGAATTGCGCATCAAGTATCGTTGGGATGCCATTCAACAATGCAATGACGAGATGGAAGAGACTAAACTTCAAGGAAGAAATTATATTCCTGAACGGTTTTCAAATGGAGACACCCGCAAGGAACTACTGGCCAGAAGCCGTTACTTGCTTTTCAAAGACGCAGGAAAATGGAGTAAAAGCCAAAAAGAACGAGCAGAGATATTATTCTCAGAATATCCTAGTTTGAAAAAGGCTTATGGACTCTCTCATTCACTACGAATGATTTTCGCTAAGAATACCATCAAAGATGCAGCCAAACTAAGTATGGCCAATTGGTACAACAATGTAGAAAAAGCAGAATTTCATTCATTTAACGTCATTGCAGCCACCTTCTATGAATACTATGACGATATACTCAATTTTTATAACAATAGATCTTCTAATGCAATGGCTGAGTCTTTCAATGCTAAAATCAAACTCTTCAGAGCAAACCTCAGAGGTGTAGCTGATACTAAGTTCTTTCTCTTCAGACTTGCTAATCTTTTTGCTTATCCCCATTAATTTTCTACTCACCCGATAATTAGTGGGGTTAATACGATAAAATGTTATCTTTGTCGTATGGAAAATGAAGTTTTATTATCATTAGTCAGTTTGATGCTTCCCGAAAACATCTTATCAAAGTTTAGTATCGTAAATGTAGAAAAGGGTTCAGATGCAATACTTATTTATTTGGATGAGAAAATAGATGTAAAATATGCTTCTAATGATCTCTTCGAATCCAAAGGATTCTTGAATCCTGTTACTATCAGAGATTTTCCTCTTCGTGACAAAGCTGTTGATTTGGAGGTTCGCCGCCGCCGTTTTATTAATCGACAAACAAATGAAAGTTTTACAGCTCCTTATGATGAGTTTAAAGCTGAAGGTGTCCGCTACTCTAAAGAGTTTGCGGCTTTTTTAAAAGAGGTGTATGGAGACCAAACCTACGACCTCCCGTTCGCTTGATAATTATTACCATATAAATGGGGATACGTTTGAAAAACAATATAAAGAAGTCTTAAGTGGCTATCGCCAATGGAATGAATATTCTCATGCGGATGAGTGGCTTATATTCCCTGAGAATGTAGCTAAACGGCTTTGCATTGATGAAACATCCATAAGTGATGGTGAGCTCTATACCATCGTTTCCAACCCCGAAGCACGTGGGAGAAAAGGGTCACTGGTAGCTTTGGTTAAAGGTGTTTCCTCAAATGATGTAATCGATACTTTAAAACTCATACCTGAGGATAAACGATCTGTTGTAGAAGAAGTCACAATGGATATGTCCAATAGTATGAATCTTATAATCCGAAGATGTTTTCCAAAAGCCAAGCGCACAATTGATCGTTTCCATGTTCAAAAATTGGCATGTGATGCATTGCAGGAAATGAGAATAGCATATCGTTGGGATGCCATTCAAGCTGATACGGACGCAAAAGAAGAGGCTAAGGAAAATGGAGAAGATTATCAGCCTACTACATTTGCAAACGGTGATATGCAAAAACAATTGTTGGCACGGAGTCGGTATTTACTGTTCAAATCCATGGAGAAATGGACGAGAAGCCAAAAGGAAAGAGCGGCAATATTGTTTGATATCTATCCCGATATAAAAGAAGCTTATTCTCTAACGCACTCACTGAGAATGATATTCAACAGCAATATAGTAAAGGATGCAGCCAGGATGTCACTTGCACGTTGGTATGACAAAGTTGACAACTCCGGATTTAAAAGCTTTAATGTTATAGCAGGAACATTGTATGAACATTACGACGAGGTATTGAACTTCTTTACAAATAGGGCGACCAATGCGTTTGCTGAATCCTTTAATGCAAAGATCAAACAATTTAGGGCACAGCTTAGAGGGGTGATTGATATAAAGTTTTTCTTCTTTAGATTAACTAAACTTTATGCGTAGCCCCACTAATTGTCGGGTGAGCCGGAACGTGGAATATGACTCAGTATAGAGACAAAAAAATTAGGGATGTCATCACGACAGCCCTAATCAAGAACTAATTACCTAACTTTATGATTACTATGAAAAAAATCCTATTTTAAATTTCGATTACGCAGTTCATCGATTCTTCTTAAAAGTCTCTGACTTTTGACTCCACGATACTGTAAACGATTCATTCTCAATTGATAACTCAGTTTTCTAACTTCTTCTTGTACTTTCATTTTTTCAAATTTTGTGAGAGACTTTTCCGCTTTTTTATCTCTCTGGTTTTTACTCCTTTTATTTTCGATGCAAAGATACAAAGTAGTTCGCAAATATATGCTAACGAACATAATAAAATTCTTTAAAACCTTTGGATTTAACGGTTTTTTGATGTTGTGGGTGTTTTTGAGGCTCTTTTGCTATATGTTGTTAACGATTATTGCTGATAATAAACTAAAAGGAGGATTTATGCTAGAATTCATTTTTTATTTGTAATTTTGAAGGTCGAAAAAATCATTATGTAGTTCAAATATGGAAAAACCTCGTATAGCTATTATTGGTGGGAATGCGCTTGAAAATTTGGGATTGAAGAACTTATTGGATAAGATGATTCCTTTTACGCAAGTCGAGATGTATTCCTGCATGGATGAATTGCATATTGACGAGAATTTTTTCCATTTTTTTGTTACTCCGGAGGTTTTGATTGAGAATCCTATTTTTTTTGTGAGAAATCAAAGGAAAACAATTGTTCTTGTTGAAAGAGAAGAAAAAAGAATACCCAAGGATTTCCATCAGATAAATGTAAATACTTACCAGGAAATGTTGCGCGAATTATTGCAGTTGGCCTGGCGTTTTCATCATAATTATGAACGTTTTCCTGAAGGAATTGCACAAGCACTAAAAGAGAAAGATGTGATGAACGAGGGGAAATTGACACCTCGCGAAACGGAGGTGTTGAAAGCTGTGGCAATTGGTCGTAGTAGTAAGGAGATTGCAGATCTGTTAAATATCAGTTTGTCAACGGTTCTGTCTCATCGCAAAAATATGATGGAGAAATTGCAGCTGCATTCGGCAACCAAGCTTGTTGTTTATGCTGTAATGCACGGATTAGTAAAAGCGGAAGACATCAAATAGTTAGGGGCCTTTTTAATCAAACGTTTTAGTTTAAAATATCGTTGAAGCTGTTTCAACGAATTAAAATATTTTTGTAGATAAAAAAAGTCCGACTTGTCAGAGCCGGACTTTTTCATGAAATTCAACTAAATCTAAATCTTAAATGTAAGATCGAAACCGATTTGCATGGGGTATCCCTTCTGGTAGAATCCCTTGCTCATCGATTCGAAATAAAATGTCTTGTAATTCGTTTGTGTAAGATTTTTCCCCCATAGGTTGAGTTCGCAGGTTCCGAAATCTAAGAGGACATGGCTGCCCAAGGTGGCATAGAAATTTTGATAGGCATTATTACTCTCGGTCCAATAGATACGGCCAAAACCGTTCGCGTTGGCTCCAATGGTAATGCTACGGAGTGACTCATTGTGCAACGGTAATTTATAGTCTGCTACGAGGCCCATTGTGTGTTCTGGGATGAAAGGTACCTTATTGCCAGAGTAGTCTGCGCCGTTACCTGCATCATACCGGTGGAAGGTGGCGTGGGTATAACCATAGTTGAGAGTAATGAAAAGACGATCATTCAAGAAATTTCCGCGCATGACAGCCTCAATGCCGTAACTGTAACTACGTCCTGCGTTTACCATCATGCGTCCCATGCCGCTGTTCGTAAATCTTGCGATCTGCTGATTGTGTGTATCCGTGAAAAAAGTTGAAATATCGGTTGTTAGGGTACGTTCCAAAAAGTTAAGATGCATACCTGCTTCATAGTTCCAGCAATATTCGGGTTTATAGGTTACGATGGAGCGTATGTCTGGTGTTTGCATGGTAGGAATGCTATTATCCATCGTGTTTTTGATGCCAAGAAACATTTCTTTCAAAGCTTCAGTATGGGCTTTATCAGCTTGGGTTTGCAGCAAGTTATCGCAATAGTTTTTGGTGGTGGTCATCATGTCGCTTTGCATCACAGTGCTCATCACGTCGGAAAACATTTGGATATTGTATCCCCCTGCACGCTGTCCTTCCGTGAAACTGGCGTAAATATTTCCCAAATCATTTTGCAAATCATATTTTACCGCTATTTTGGGAAGTAGGCGTGTATAGTCGTTTTGTATTTTTCCTTTCAAAAGTGATTCAATATTTAGTGCTGCAGGCTGAATCATTTGCATGGTGTATAAAAAATTTACTTTGTCAGTGCTTCCGGTGTAGCGCATTTCCTGATGTTCATAATCGTAGCGTGCTCCGAGTGTGAGTGATAAACGTGAAATTAGAAAATCATGCAAAGTGCCTTCAAAGAAGGCCGCGCCGTTGAGTACGGGAGTATGAAAATAGCTGTTAATGGGGAGGCTGGCGTCGGTGAAAGAAAGTTGCTGTGTAATCGTAAGAGGTTGCCCAGTGTATGGATTTGTTGCTGTAATGGATGGGAGTACATGGCCCATCATGCCGTTCAGCATAGCCATGCCTTCGGAATAAAAAGTGACAGGTGATGTAGTACGCAAATTTTGCCAGAGTCCGAAGAGTCCGCAGCTCCATTCCCACCTGCGCTGAGGTAGGCTCTTAAGAGCGATTTCCTCGGTTAAGGTATTGGAGTTCTGACGTTGTTCCAACGTGTAATAGTCCAAGTATGTAAAGTCCTGATCCATCGAGACTCTGTCTTTGAGATATTGGTAGCTTGTGATGGATGAAATAGTGAAAAGCGGTGCCTGATATTCTGTGCGGAAACCTGTATTAAAAAGGTTCCGGAAATATTTATTTTCGCGGTTTGCCGTAATCTGATTCAAAATGTTTGGTAGTGTTTCGTTTCCCGTGGTTGTACCTCCATAAAAATAGGGATAAGTATTTTGGTCTGTGTACTCATAAGAAGAGGTGAGGTCGAAATTCCATTGTTGGGCGGGATGGTAAACAAGGCGAACACGTCCTCCCAATTGATTTGTGCCACCTACTTTTTTATTTAAAGTGTCATTGTGGAAGATGCCTTTATCGGTTTCATAGAAACCTCCTAAGCTAAGTCCGAGTTTGTCTGAGAATTTGAGATTGGAAAGAGCTGAAAAGTGGAAACCATCATTGCGTGAAGATGTTCCAGTAGAAATGGTGGTACCTTGTTTTATTAGTGGATTTTCCGTGTAGATATGTATAATGCCACCCATGGCATTACGCCCGTAGAGGGTTCCTTGAGGTCCGCGCAATACATCAATACGGTTTACTCCGAGCAAGTTGAAATTGTAGGCGCTTTTTTCAGAAACAGGAATGTTGTCAATATAAAGGGCCACGGCAGGGGTGTTGATTCGAGAACCTACACCGCGTATATAGATTGCAGAAGACTGCGCAGAGCCGTAAGCAGGCATGAAAAAGTTTGGTACATAACCTGAAATTTCATTGAGGTTTTTCAATCCGTCTTCTTTTAAATTAATGTTTGAAACGGATACGGCCGAATTACGTAATCGGTTGGTTTGTTTTGGCGATGCAACAATATAAACTTCCTCCATGTCAACTGAATGAGAGGAGTCCGTAGGAATTGGAATTGTCTGTGTTGTTCCTTTTGTTCTTGCAAAATTGGAGAGTGCCGACAGGACACATAATAATAGGAGTAGATAACTTTTCATATAAATAATTGTTTCGACTGCAAAATTACGTCGAATAATGAAAGCTGACAATCCCTATTATTAAGGATTTTTGTTTTGAAAGACGAGGAACTGACTATTTATTAATTGTGCCGCAATAGGGGCAGCGTCCCAAATGTTTCAGGGGTTTACCGCATTGTCCGCAGAGATAAGGCATGACGTTGTGGTGCAGGTAGCGGCATATGGCAAATATGGCATATGCAATTAGACAAGGGTAACCGATGTAAATCTGTATGGAGAGCGAGAAGAAAATATACAAAACGAGAGATGTACAAGCTAAACCAAAAAGGTAGGTAATGGCTTCGTTGCGTGAAAGTTGTTTGAGAACGTCGTCCACTGTAGCGATACTGGAAAGCAGCATAAGCCAGACATTAATCAGAAAGGTTGCAAGAATGAATGGTTGACCAACTGGATTTAGTGTGGGGTTGAAATAGAATTCCTGCCACGTATCAGGCACAAATTTTTGAATGCTACCATAAAGTGAAGCTGCTAAGGCAGTAAAAAGGCAGAATAAGGAGGGGTAAAAGGAATGGATATCGTTGAAATGGACAATAAAAATACGTTTTCGGTAAGCTATGCGGTAAATATAGAAACAAGCTGCTAGGCCAAGTAAGATATAGAGAGCAAAAAGGTGTTTGTTGCTGAAAGCGTGGATAAACTGAGAGATGGGGTCACATGGAATAACGTTCTTGAGGAGTTCCGCTTCAGAAATCCAACCCATAGATTCCTGGTCACGTGCTACTTTAATCCAGAAGGAAGGAGCTGTGGTGTCAGAAGTCATTTTGAGAATGTCTGCTACTACAAGTTTTTCATTCTGATAGATGGAGAGGCTGTCTTTGATTCTTTCTTCGGGTAAGGAACTGGGGGGATTTGCATGGAGAATAAGGGAATCGGTGGCTACTGTAAAATTATAATTCAACGTGTAGTGGTGGGTGAGGGCAAATGAGATGGAGTCACGTTGCTCCGCTGTGAGATCCCAATTTTCGCTTACTTCGGCATGTTGGTATCGGCAGGACGAGAAAACGGTAACGACAAATAGAATAAGAAGGAATTTAAAAACACGCATAAATTTTCATTTGGCAGGATAAGCAATCAAAATCCAAACGGAAGCGATTGCCGTTTTTCATGGAGAGAAACCAGTTACGACTATTCGGTGGCAGTGGTTTTCCTCCGTTTTTGGGACAGTAGCCCAGAGTGTAGCGGATGCAATGTTTGCAAGTCATGATGAGTGGCTTCTCGGGTTTATGGATTTCGAAAGCGTCATCTACCAGCTCTGCACCGTGTTTCAAATAGAAGTTGCGAGCCATGGCGTTCGATGCGTTGGTTGAAAAATCCAGATGACCGAAGGGTAGGCTTATGTCAGGTGGTGTCTGACGTTGAAAGTCGATATGTTGCAAATGTTGTTCAGAAAGTTTTTCTACTGCGTCCCTGCGCCAGTGGGCCAGCTGCGAAGCGGGGATAAAGAATTCCTTGGATAATTCCAGATTAATTTTGTGGGCTTTGAATCCGGTACCGCCAAGTTTTGCGAGTTCTGTCAGAATACGGTTGCGCTGTGGTTGACGGGCTTCTGCTTTTTCTGTTTCAGCGTGTACAGTCGTGCTACAGCCCGTTTCGTCTTCCATCTGTAGCTCATAACCGTTTGTACATTCTTTTAAGGTCAATACGGCCAGTATTTCCCTTTGTGGCGCCGGTCTAGAAAGTAGTTGTTCAAAAGCGGCGTCGTGGTTACGGAAAAGTGGCATGTGTGGTTTTAGTGCGGGCTGCGTTTCGGAGAGAAAGAGCAGGTTGTTTTCGGCGCGGTTAATACGAAAGCCTTTTAAGGTTCCCGTGTTATCAAAATAGCAGATGCCGTCGCCCTGATGGAAAGAGGCTGTGCCCGCTACGCGCACGTTGCGCCCTTTTACGTCTTTCACTTTTCCCACAGGTTCGCCCAGAGATTTGGGCGTATGGATCGAAGCCACGTTTTCTGTTCTTCCATGTAGAAAATACTCCGTATATCCGCGGTTGAAAGTTTTCTGTGGTTGTGGTTGAAAATCTATGGTTGTTTTTCCTGCTGAGGCGCGTATAAATTCCGGTCGGTGGCTTAAGATATCATCAATCTTTTGGCGATAGAAGGCCGTAATATTTTTCACATAAGGCGTGTTTTTTAAACGTCCTTCTATTTTAAAGGAGCTTACGCCGACATCCATAAGTTCTTCCAAGGAATTGCTTCGGTTCATGTCTTTGAGTGAAAGGAGATATTTGTCGTGAAGCAGTACATTTCCGGCTTCATCTTCCAAGTCGAATGCCATACGGCAGAATTGGGCGCATTCGCCGCGGTTGGAGCTTCGGTCAAAGCAGTATTGCGAAGCATAACACTGTCCGCTGTAACTTACACAGAGGGCACCGTGAACGAATACTTCCAAGGGTGTGGGGCACATCTGGTGAATTTCTTTAATTTCGTCCAGAGTCAGTTCACGTGCTAAAATGAGGCGTTTGAAGCCCATTTCAGATAGAAATTGTGCTTTCTCCGGTGTGCGGATATCCATCTGCGTACTAGCGTGAAGGGGTATGGGTAAGTTCATTTCGAGGAGAGCCATGTCCTGTGCGATGAGGGCGTCTACCCCGATGTGGGCCAAGTCGGTGGCCAGTTGTTTCGCAGTTGCCAATTCGTTGTCGTAGAGAATGGTGTTCAATGTAACATACACTTTTGCACCATAAAGGTGGGCGTAATCTGTTAGGCGGCCAATCTCGTCTATGTTGTTGGTAGCTTCGGCACGTGCACCGAAGTGGTTCGCACCAATATAAATGGCATCGGCCCCGCAGTTGATCGCTTCAATGCCGCAGTTGGCATCGCGTGCAGGCGACAAGAGTTCTATGGTACGAAGTTTTTCTGTCATTGAATGGTCTTTTTGTCCAATTCGGGATTGCTGACGTAATATTTTATCCAATTGTTATAAAAGAGGTAGGCGTGAGCCCGCCAAGAAACTCGAATGGGTTTCTGCGGATCGTCGTCTTCGAAGTAATGATATGGGGGACGGATGTTGAGGCCTTTATCTATATCCCGGTTGTATTCAAAAGCCAAACGTCCAGGGCTGTATTCCAGATGGCCCGTTACAAAAAATTCTCGACCTTCGAATGCTGAAATGATGCCCGCTCCCGATATGGGGGATTCTGCGAGTACGTTGATTTCTTTTACATACTGCATGTCTTCCAGTCTCACTTCTGTATGTCGGCTTTGAGGCATATTGAAGTGGCTGTCGAAGCCCCGAAAGATTGGTAGACTCAAATCGATCGCAGTTTGTTCATAAACGCCGAACATCTTATGGTGTAGCCAGAATTTCGGTACACGGTAGAGGGCATAGAGTGCTGCTTGCGCTCCCCAACAAACGAAGAGTGTGGTTCTCACATGGATACGTGTCCATCGAAAAACGCTTTTCAGTTGTTCCCAATAAGTTACCTCCTCAAAAAGCAAGTCTTCCAGAGGCGCCCCGGTAATAATCATACCATCAAAATGTTCGCTGTGAAGGTTTTCTATATCCGTGTAGAAACGGTCCATATAGGCTTGCGGCGTATTTTTGTATTCCAAATTGCTCATTTTTGTCAGAATAATCTGTATGTAGAGTGAGGAATAGGAAAGTATACGATAAAATTCCATTTCGGCGGCTTCCTTTTGTGGCATCAGGTTGAGTAGCAGGATGCGCAATGGATAAACACCGGGCGGCACGGCCTCCAATATTTGGAGTCCCTCTCTGCGCAGGCGTTCGACACAAGGTAAATCCTTCGGAACAATCAGTGGCATGATCTTTCTCGATTTGCTTTTGTTACCAGATAGTTACGCGTTTCTCTTTCGGCACATAGAGTTTGTCTTTCGGGGTAATGTTGAAAGCTTTATACCATGCGTCGATATGAGGCAGGGAGGCGTTGACGCGCCATTCTGCAAGGGAGTGGGGGTCAGACTTGATGCGTTTGCGTATTTCGGCCGGGCGGATGTCGCCGGCCCATACTCCGGCAAAGGCGATAAAGAAGCGTTGTTCCGGTGTGTATCCGTCTATTTTCTTGGAGGGTTTGCCTTTCGATCCGTTTTGTAGGGCGGTGTAGGCCACTTGGAGTCCTCCGTGGTCTGCTAGGTTCTCGCCTTCTGTGGTGATACCGTTGGCATTTAAATCTGGAAGAACTTTGATATTATTGAAATAGTTTACGATGACCTGTGCACGTTCGTTGAAATTCTTGGAGTCGTCAGCGGACCACCATTCACTCATGTTTCCGTTTTTATCATATTTCCTACCTTGGTCGTCAAAGCCGTGGGTCATTTCGTGTCCGATAACTACGCCGATGGCGCCGTAGTTGAAGGCGTCGTCAGCCTCCATATCGAAAAATGGATATTGCAGAATGCCTGCGGGGAAACAAATTTCGTTCGTGGGTGGATTGTAATAAGCATTTACTTGTTGTGGGGTCATGTACCATTCGTCACGATCTACGGGTTTGCCTACATGCTTCTCTGTTTGGTAGTCGGCGTTAAAAGCTGTAATGTCTTTGATGTTTTCTAGAAGACTCTTAATGGGATCTATCTGCATGCCTGAATAGTCGCGCCATTTGTTGGGGTAGCCTATTTTTACGTAGAAGGAATTTAGTTTTTCCTGTGCTTTTTGTTTTGTTTCGGGGGTCATCCATTTTTGTTCATTGATGCGTTCTGCCAAGGCTTTTTGCAGGTTACCTACAAGATTCTCCATTCGTTTCTTGGCTGCTTCAGGAAAATATTTTTGACAATAAATGCGCCCGATAGCTTCGCCCATTAAGTTCTGAGCCAATTCTACACCCCGTTTCCAGGCAGGCAACTCTTTCTCAGTACCAGACATGGTTTTGCCATAGAAGTCAAAGTGGAGTAGTCTCAGGTCATCAGAAAGGTAGTCTAACATTTCGTTGCTGAGGCGGAAAGTTAGATAGTTTTTCAGGGCATCGATGCTCTCGTTGGCAAAGAGGTCGTTGGCTGCTGCCAGTGCTGCAGGTTGACCTATATTGACGTCGTTGAACCCAAAGTATTTGTTAATTTTAAAGAACTCCGCCCAATTGATGGAAGGGTAGTTGTGGTTGAGGGTTTCCAGTTCTATTTTGTGATAATTATTTTCGGGAATGCGTAGGGCTGCTCTACTTGAGAATGAATTGGCAAGTTTTGTTTCAATGCGAATCACATCATTCATTTTCTTGGTGATTTCGTCAACCGAGGCGTTTGGATCGAGTTTGGCGAATACCTTTTTCCCATATTCGCGATAAGCATTACGAATGGTCATGGTTGCTGAGTCTGTGTCCAGATAGTAGTCGCGTTCACCGAGCGACAAACCTCCTTGTGAAATAGTGACAATATTTTGTTTACTGTCTTTGGCATCGGCTTCTGTACCAAAACCGAAGAAAGTTTCAATGCCGTGGTGACCTAATTCTGCTACGGCTGTGGTCAGGTCGTTACGATTTGTGATGGAGGCTATCATGTCCGTATATTTCAGAAGAGGTTTGATGCCGTCTTCGTTCAGACGTTTGGAATCCAAAACCATGTTATAGATAGTTCCAATTTTCTGTTCTATAGATCCTTCTTTTTCTCCTTGATGACTCATGTCTTCAATGAGGGTGCGGATGCGCTCGTTGTTATTGTCGAGTAGCAGGTTGAATACTCCGTAGCGTGAGTATTCTGCTGGCATGGGGTATTTCTTATTCCACTTTCCGGTAGCGAATTTATAGAAATCCGTGCCGGGTTCCACGCTTTTCATCATATTGGTTAGATCAATGCCGTGTGGATGCGTTGTTTTCTCAACTTTTGCTTGTGCGCAGGTTGCTGTCAGCATGGCCCACGTAATAATAAATGCCATTTTCATATTTTGTTTTTTTATTTATGCGTTTTTTTGGAGTCCTTCCAATTTTTGGCTCCAAGTTTCCCACTCTTGCATAGCAGTGTCCAACTGTTTGCTGAGTTTTCCGTGTTTGTCGATCAGGGTGAGGTCTTCCGTGCCTTCGGGGGTTGATATCCTGTCTTCGATTAGGTGTATGGCTGCTTCTAGATCGCTGATTTGTTTTTCGGTCTCATCTATATTCTTTTCCGTTGTGCGGAGTTGTTTGCGTAGCTCTTTTTGCTGTTCGTAGGAGAGTTTTCGCTCATTGGGTTCTGAGGCCTTTTCTGTTTGCTCCTCCGATTTGTGTTGTTGTTCGAGCTCCGTGAGCGATTCCATTTTTTTCTCTTGGAGGAAGTCGTAGATGCCTCCCAAGAAGGACGTTACCTTTCCGCCTCCAAATTCATATACTTTTGTTACCAGTCCGTCCAGAAAATCACGATCATGACTGACAATGACCACGGTACCGCTAAAATCGCGGATAGCCTCTTTCAGTACGTCCTTTGTCCGCATGTCCAAGTGGTTCGTTGGTTCGTCCAAAATGAGGAAATTTACTGGTTTGAGCAATAGTTGAATCATGGCCAGTCTACTTCGTTCTCCTCCTGAGAGGACCTTTACTTTTTTGTCGGAGGCTTCGCCTCCAAACATGAAGGCACCGAGAATGTCCCGTATTTTGGTGCGCACGTCGCCAGTTGCTACCTGATCTATCGTTTCGTAAACTGTAGGTTCGTCATCCAATAACTGCGCTTGATTTTGCGCGTAATAACCAATTTGTACATTGTGCCCCACTTTTAGTTTGCCTGCAAAGGGAATTTGGTTCATGATGCATTTTACTAATGTGGATTTACCCTCTCCGTTTTTCCCGACAAAAGCTACTTTTTCTCCGCGACGGATCGTCAGTGCCACGTGTTTGAAGATGGTGTGAGTGCCATAGTCCTTCCTCACGTCGTCGCATATCAGTGGAAAGTCACCGCTTCGGGTGCAAGAAGGAAATTTCAGGTGGAGCGCACTGTTATCTACTTCATCAATCTCAATGGGAATAATCTTTTCCAATTGTTTGATACGGCTTTGCACCTGTACGGCTTTTGTTGGTTTATAGCGGAACTTCTCGATGAAGTCTTTTAGATCATTTATTTCTTTCTGTTGGTTCTCGTAAGCTCGGATCTGGTTCTCGCGGCGTAGAGTTCGCAGGTTTACGTAGTCTTTGTATTTTACCCGGTAGTCCACCATTTGTCCACATGAAATCTCCAAAGTGCGTTCTGTCACATTGTTGATGAATGCGCGGTCGTGGCTCACCAGAAGTACTGAGTTGGAGTGCGTTTGTAGGAATGTTTCGAGCCACTGTATGCTATCAATATCCAAGTGGTTTGTAGGTTCGTCGAGCAGCAATACATCGGGGTTTTGCAGTAGCAACTTTGCCAGTTCCACACGCATTCTCCATCCTCCACTGAATTCTTTTGTTGGACGGTCAAAGTCTGTACGTTCAAAACCAAGACCCATCAGAGCACGTTCCATTTCGCCACGACGATTTTGTGCCCCCAACAGATTAAGACGCTCTGTCAGATGCGTACTACGTTCTATTAGGGCCGCATAGATCTCGCTCTCATAGTCTGTTTTAATGGCCAGCTCGTGATTTACACGAGTTAGTTCCATCTCCATCTCGGCTACATGCGCAAATGCCGTTTCGGTCTCTTCTAGGAGTGTTTTAGAGTCTGTAAGTTTCATGACCTGTGGGAGGTAACCCAGTGTCAGGTCGTTCGATTTGACTACATTTCCGGTTGTAGGCTTTTGCAGGCCTGCCAGAATCTTAAGTAGGGTAGATTTCCCGGCGCCGTTTTTCCCGACGAGAGCTACGCGTTCCTTGTCGTTGATGACGAAGGTAGCGTTGCTAAACAAGGGTTTTGCGCCAAATTCTACTGTGAGGTTTTCAACTGAAATCAACGTTATTTGTCTTTATTCTGCAAAGATACTGCAAGTTGAGAAAAATACAAAATATGAAGCAAAGGTTTTTATTTTGTATTTTCCACATAAAAGGTTTTTACGAACTTTTGATCATAAATGGATGCAATAATAAGAAGCTCCGCAAAGTCATAGAATTAAATGTTGTGTGATCATTTATCGGTTGACTATAAACAACGGTTCCATTTTCCATTCTTATAAAATCCTGTGATACCATGACTTTTACAAATTGTCATTAGTGGGTAAAGTAATATCGTGATGAACAGTATGTAATTTTGAGTCAATGTTTTTCAAAATCATCTTGTCTGGTTAATGGATTCTCTTTGAGAAAGCACTTTGTATAGGGTTCAAAAATAAAATTATAGTTGTTCGTAACCTCATTGGACAAAACCATTTCGTCTGTTATCATATCCTTCCGTTTGTGGATTTGGGGGCACAAAAATAGGACTCCAATTTGAAAAGAACAACAAGTTTCCGATGGAGAACCTCTTGCCGATGTCTGCCAAAGGCCCCCTTTTGTTGTAATCACGTACAGCCAATTCCATTACTCGAAGGGTATACGTTTGATGTCTCTTTTTGAGCTTCGGGATCAGATCCATCAGATTGTTTTAGCGCTTTACGCTTGCGTTGAGAGAACAATGTTCCGTTGACTATTCGGAACTTCACAGCTATCTTCGAACGACTATTGTTTCCTTGAAGATACTTTTGCAATGTCGCCTTAGGAACTTCTTCGCTATTCATGTCTGCTTCAGGGTGTGTTTTTTGAAGTTCGTATTTGTCAAAAATAAGTTGCGATTTGTCGAAACAACATCAAATATATTTTCAAAAAAGTCGTACCTCGTAGAGAGAACCTACCGCTCAATCAAAGTCTAGCTAAAATGCAGATAGGATCCTCACACGAACCTTAAGGTTTCTGAAAGACTTTGTCAACAAGACATTTGGTTGGTGTTTTTGTTGAATGCAGATAATCCGAAGATCGATGTCGGAAAAATCTGCTCTGTCTTATTTTTGAGTAAATTGGATAAAATCGATGATTGACTTTAAGTTTGGAAAGCGAGGCATATTTTGACTTCAGAATCCAGAATCAGGTTTACTTTAAGCATATAGCAATTGAAAGATAGATTACTTAATGAAAAATGGAAATTTTCTTATTTCTTATTTGATTGCAGTAAATAAAAGCATTTGTTATTTGCTTCACAATAAATTGTGGCAGAGTAATGAATGCCGATTTTTTATAATTCACTTAAAAGATTGACCTATAATAAGGTAAAAGGGAAGGATTTTATTAATTGATAGTAATTGTTGTTTAGGTGGAATAAGCGTAAAATGGATACAATAAAGTAAAGAATTACTCCTGTTTTGAAAAAAAATACGTGCAAGAGTGATATTTTCCATCGGAAATTTTGTTTTGTGGAAAACTCGTTGTACTTTTGCAAAGTTTTCCAATGGAACATATGTCTAACATGATTATAAATCATAACAAATAAATTAATTGAGAAATGAAACAGAGTACTTCAGAATGGATGAATAGAATATTTCGAGATTGGAACCTATCAAGAATTATGCGATTGACATTAGGGATTGTATTTATTGTATTAGGATTTATTTCGAAAGAGCACCTCGTGATTTTTTTCGGTATACTGTTCTTGCTCCAAGGAATGCTGAACATATCCTGTTGCGGAGCAGGTGGATGTTCTTTGTCTGAAAACAAAAAGCAAATGTATAAAGATATCATCAAACCGTATAAACCCAAGAAATAAAAATTGGGAGAAAACGAATGAAGAATAAAAGTATAAACATTAAAACATAATTCAAGATGAAAACAATTCAATTAACAAAAGCAGATTTTCTAACAAAAGTAGCCAACTTCGAAAAGAATCCAACAGAATGGAAGTATTTGGGCGACAAGCCCGCAATTGTTGATTTTTATGCTACCTGGTGCGGTCCTTGTAAGGCGGTGAGTCCTATAATGGAAGAACTAGCCGAGAAATATAAAGACAGTATCTATGTATATAAGGTAGATACGGAGGAAGAGGAAGAGCTCTCTGCAATATTTGGAATTAGATCTATACCTTCGGTCTTATTTATACCGATGACTGGTGCTCCGCAAATGGCTGTAGGCGCGATGCCAAAAAGCAGTTTTGAGAAAGCTATTCAAGATGTACTCCTTGTCAAATAAAAATCACCAGTTAAATTTATGTAGAAGAGATGAACAGAGTCACAATCTATTTGATTACTGTAGGGCTCCTGATGTATACAATTGCAATAGACGCCCAACAAAGAAATTACATTTCGATGAAAGACGTCGTTGCAATTGCTTCAAAGAATAATACCGACATACAAATAGCGGAACTGGATCGCAGAATATCTACTGCAAACTATCACCAAACCGATGCAACTTTTTTGCCTCAAGTGTCTGTTAATTATACGGCGATGACAACCAATAATCCACTAAATGCCTTCGGATTTCTACTCCAACAAGGGATTGCTCAATCACAAGATTTCGAACCGTCAAAATTAAATCATCCAAGTGCAACACAAAATTATGGAACTGCAATTGAAGCTAAACTCCCAATATTTAATCTAGATATGATCTATGCACGTAAAGGTGCAAAACTCCAACAAGAGGTGTACAAATACAAATCTGCATACACCAAGGAATATATTACATTTGAAGTTAAAAAAGCATATACCCAATTGCAATTTGCATATCTATTGAAACAGATATTAGAAGTCACATTGGCTGATGTAAACCAGATTAATCAATCTGTGACCAACTTCTATAAACAGGGATTGGTACAAAAATCAGATTTATTAAACGCTCAAGTACAGGTAAACACGGTAGAGAGTGCCTTGTCCAGTGCAGAAAGCAACATCAAGAATGCTTCTGAAGGGCTGAATCTGTTAGCAGGAAATGTATTGCCCGAACCAGATGTCTATTTAACAGACTCTTTGATTCAGGAGCTATCTGAATTTCAAAATCCAGTTCTCTCTGAAACAAGATCAGACATCTTGGCAATGAAAACGGCGATTGATGCATCAAAGATGATGGCAAAATCTTCATATATGGCTGTAATGCCTAAGATAAATACATTTGGAAATTATCAATTCAATGATTCCAAAATGTTCGGATTTAATAAAAATTCCTACCTGGTAGGTATCTCTGTCGTGTGGAATCTATTCACTGGAAACCAGAATTCAAGTAAGATAAAATCAGCCAATTATACTACGGACAAGATGAAAAGGGAGCTGGACCAACTCGTAGATAAGAGCCGTTTAGAATTGAACAAAACATTGCGGGATCTCAATGATTTGCAATTTGAGATCAAAAAATATGATAGCAGTGTGGCGCAGGCAACAGAAGTTTTGAGAATTCTCAAAAATAGATATCGCGAAGGGCTCGTGAGTACCTCAGACGTTCTCAAAGCTCAGGCGCAACTCTCCCAACAGAGAATAGAGTTGGCGCAGGCAGTCCTGTCATATAATGTTACAAAATATTATACCGAGTTGCTGACATCAAATTATTAATTCATACCAATTAGTTGTAACAATGAAAATACACACATTTTTATATATTCTGGGATTTGCGGTTCTAAGTTCCTGTTCTTCGAAACCAAAGATGGTAAAAGAGGAGGTTAGAGTACCTGTAAGAACTTATTATCCTATAAGTACCCATTCAGAGGAAATATTGATCAGTGGCATGGTCTCTGCAAAACAAACGGCAGTTATCAGCACAAAAGTGATGGGATATATCGAAAAAATATCAGTAAAACCGGGCGATGTGGTGAAACGGGGACAAACACTCGTGGTAATCAACAGTAGTGATTTGAAAGCAAAAGAAGCACAGGCCCAAGCAATGGTTACTGAAGCTGAAGCCGTTCAGAAAGATGCACAACGAGATTATCAAAGATTCAAGACGCTATACGAACAGGAAAGTGTTTCAGACAAGGAACTGGAAAACGTAACTCTGAGATATACTTCGGCAAAAGCGCATGTACAAATGGCACGACAAGGATTGAAAGATGTGAGATCACAACTGGCATATACAAATGTCAAAGCTCCTTTTTCTGGAGTGGTTACCCAAAGAACGATAGATGAGGGAAACTTGGCGAATCCCGGAATGCCGCTATTATGCGTTGAACAATCCGGAGACATGAATGTTACGGCGTCTGTTCCTGAAAATTATGTTACTTCCATTCATGTGGGTGATCAAGTCAAAATCGATGTCAAATCTGTGTCTATGATGATTAATGGAACGGTCAGTGAGTTAAGCCCCTCTGCAACAATGACTGGAGGACAATATGGGTTAAAAATTTCTATTAGTCAGAAGGACAAGGCTAAATTGCGTGCAGGAATGTATGCTGGCATACATCTTTCAAACCACTCAGCAGAGCGAACTGCTGCTCAAATACTTGTCAAAAAAACATCCATTATCATAAAAGATCAACTGACAGGTGTTTATGTTGCAGATAAAGACAATCGAGCCCTTTTGCATTGGGTGCGCCTTGGTAATGAAATAGGTGATGAGGTGGTCATTCTATCAGGAATCAATACGACAGATAGAGTGATAGAAAATGCTGATTTTAAGCTATACAACGGACAGAAAATTATCGTAAAAGATTAAAACATAAATTATGGAACATGGAATTTCAGGAAAGATAGCCAATGCTTTTGTTAAATCGAAATTAAGCATACTGCTGGTATTCGCCTTTTTACTCTTAGGTTTGTTCAGCATCTATTTCATTCCTCGTGAAGAAGATCCTCAAATAGAAGTTCCCACGGCGGACATCATGGTTGGCTTTCCGGGTGCTACCCCTCAAGAAGTAGAAACAGGACTCATACAGCCGATGGAGAAAATCGTGTCCAATATCAAAGGCGTGGAACACGTATATTCCACTTCCATGAATGGGATGGGGATGCTCACCGTACAATTTTACGTTGGAGAAGATTCTGAACGATCTTTGGTAAAATTGTATAATGAGATAATGAAAAATATGGATCACATGCCGAAAGGCGCAACGATGCCACTCATTAAATCACGTTCGATAGATGATGTTCCGGCCTTGGCTTTTACATTATGGAGTAACAAGATGAGCGGATATGAGTTGAGGCAGGTGTCCGAGGTTGTAGGCAATGAAATCAAGAAAATTTCTGACGTTGCGCAAGTTAAATTCATCGGGGGGCAGAGCCGACAGGTGAAAGTGGTACTCGATAGAGATAAAATGTCCGAAAGTGGAGTGGATTTTGGAATGATATCTCAAACACTTCAAGCGAATAATGTCCAGATGGAAAGTGGAAAAATTATTACTGAAGACAAGATTTATTCCGTTCAAACCGGAAATTTCTTTACCAATAAGGATGATGTCAAAAATATGATTATCGGCACGAAAGATAATCAACCGATACATCTTTATCAGATAGCAGATGTTGAAGACGGACCGGAGACCCCTTCTCAATATGTTTCCTTCAGTTATGGAGCTGCCGCAGCAAATGAAAAGGTCAAAACCCCCGACGATTATACAGCTGTAACAATTTCCGTTGCTAAGAAGAAAGGTGCCGACGCCATGAAATTGGCAGAAACTGTTCGTAAAAAGATAAACCAATTGAAAGAAACGGTCATTACAAATGATATTCATGTAGATGTGACCCGCAACTATGGTGAAACTGCTTCTCAAAAAGCTTCAGAACTATTGATGCATTTGGCAATAGCGATTATAGCCGTTACATTGTTTGTGATGCTCGCGATGGGATGGCGCGGGGGACTTGTGGTCTTTTTATCCGTCCCGATTACGTTTGCCTTAACCCTGTTTTCGTATTACTTTCTCGGATATACCCTGAACAGAATCACTCTTTTTGCTCTGGTCTTTGTCACAGGTATTGTGGTAGACGATTCTATTGTTATTGCAGAAAATATGCATCGCCATTTTAAGATGAGAAATCTGCCGCCACTTCAGGCTGCAATCTTTGCCATCAATGAAGTTGGTAATCCTACTATTCTCGCTACGCTGACGGTAATTGCTGCTGTATTACCAATGGCATTTGTCTCCGGAATGATGGGGCCTTATATGAGTCCAATGCCTATCGGTGCAACCATTGCCATGATGTTCTCTTTACTGGTGGCACTAACACTGACGCCGTATTTCGGATACCAGTTTTTAAGATTTAAGGAGAAACAAAATGACGGTGCATCGAAAAAACACACGGCAATTGAACTTCATGAAACAAAAATTTATAAAGTATATTCTAAGATTGCAACTCCATTTTTGGAGAGCCGGAAAAGGCGTTGGACTTTCATTGTGTCGCTGACCCTCATCTTATTAGCAACCTTTGCACTATTCTTTACGAAGTCTGTGCCGGTAAAGATGTTGCCGTTTGATAATAAGAATGAATTTCAGGTAATCATTGATATGCCCGAAGGCACGACATTGGAGCGCACCGCAGTTGTAGCTAAAGAACTGGGGCTTTATATAAGCAAAAACGATAACGTAATGAGTTACCAAACTTATGTAGGAACTTCGGCACCTATAAACTTTAATGGATTGATACGTCACTATGATTTACGCTCAGATGATTATGTTGCAGATATTCAGGTAAACTTGACTGATAAGGAAAAGCGAAAAGCACAAAGTCACGATATTGCTAAATCAATGCGTGCGGGTTTACAGGATATTGGCAGAAAATATCAGGCAAATGTAAAGGTTGTTGAAGTACCCCCCGGACCTCCCGTCATGTCAACAATTGTTGCAGAAATTTATGGTCCGGAATATACAAAACAAATCAATGTGGCCCGACAGGTAAAAGTTTTGCTGTCTAAAACAGAAAATGTGGTCGATGTGGATTGGACTGTAGAAGCCAATCAGGCGGAATATAGATTTGAGGTGGACAAGGATAAGGCGATGAAACATGGAATTACGGAAGCACAAGTGTTGCAAAACGTTAGGGCTGCTTTGTCTGGAATGTCTGTAGGAATATTGCATCGTCCGTCCAGTGTGCAACAGATTGACATTGTGTTACAATTACCCGAAAAAGATAAATCAAATATTGAAGAGGTGTTGAGCATGAAAGTAGTTGATAAACAGGGCCTGGCAATACCTATTGGAGATTTGGTAAAGGTAACGAGAGGGTTAAAAGCTAAGAGTATTTCCCATAAAGACCAGAAAAGAGTCGTCTATGTTACGGCTGATGTTTCCGGCAAATTAGAAAGTCCCATCTACGCCATGTCAGATGTATCCAAACAGTTGTCAAAGGTAAAACTTCCGAATGGATATAAATTGAAAGAAGCATATTCAAACGAACCGGACCAAGAAGACAATTTTACACTGAAGTGGGATGGCGAGTGGCAGATTACATATCAGGTGTTCCGAGATCTTGGTTTGGCCTTTTTATTTGTGTTAATTATTATCTATGTGCTAATTGTGTCTTGGTTTCAGAATTTTGTTATACCTTTGGTACAGTTGTCAACAATACCACTATCACTCATCGGTATTATTTTGGGGCACTGGGTAATGGGGGCCTATTTCAGCGCTCCGTCCATGATTGGCTTTATTGCTCTGGCGGGCATTATGGTACGTAATTCGATATTGCTCATTGATTTCATTGACTTACGATTGAAAGAGGGGATTCCGCTCAAACAAGCTATTATCGAATCAGGAGCTGTAAGGACCACCCCCATCTTACTCACGGCAGGAGGTGTTGTGATCGGAGCCATTGTTATACTTTTTGATCCTATTTTTCAGGGACTGGCAATATCTCTTATTGGAGGAACGATTACATCTACAGTTCTTACTTTGATCGTAGTTCCACTGCTATATTTTAAAATGCTAAAAAATAAAGTAAAAAAATTATGAAGCTAACAGTAATTTTAAGTATTAAAGAAAGCCGTGATCAGGTAGCTCAGTTACTTGATCAGGCGGGAGTAAAAAGGTTTAGTACGATCCACATTACGGGATACAAAAAGAATAAGGCATCGCAACTTTTAAATTGGTTCGGAGAGGATTCTAGTAGTGCCAAAACAAATTCCATTATGTTCTTTTGCTTCACCACAGAAGAGGAATCTGTATTGATCCTCGAGAAAATCAACGAATGCAATCGAGAGGCAGACTATACTTTTCCAGCTCATGCCTTTGTCATTGATGTAGAGAAAAATTCATTATTACTATAAAAACGGATGGAAAAAGAATATATAATTAGAAGAATGGCCGGTTTTCTCACGATACTTGGTGTTATATTGGCATATTTTATATCTATAAATTGGTTGTTACTTCCATTTTTTGTGGGTATAAACTTATTTCAATCGTCATTTACAAAATTTTGCCCACTTGATTTGGTATTTAAGAAAAAGTTCACCGTCAAGTGCCATAAGGGCTCCAGTTAAACTGAATAGATTCCGCTCAAGTTGTTATGGAAACATTGTGTAAAATAAGAGATATAAACAGAGCTGTCTCAGCTTTTGAATCAGAGATGGAAAGAATATATAACATCTGTCTTAATGAAGGCATGTTATTATGTATTTTATCTAAGACAGAAAAACTTTCATCTGGTGAAATTGCAGATGCACTCGGATTAACTGCATCTAATGCTTCTAAAGTGATTAAGTCTGTAGAAAATAAGGGCATGATAAAACGTGTCATCGGCAACACCGATAAACGGCACATGTATTTTTCTTTAACTCCAAAGGGGAAAGAGTGTTTATCTGTAATTAATTGTAATCACATTGAGTTACCCGATTTCTTAAAAGATATAGTCAGCGAAAATCCAGATTAAGTCTGATACATCTAATAACAAATAAGAATATGGCTTGTCTGTAGATCAGATGTTCGGAGGCGTTAAGATCAAGAAACGATTAGATCGTATTTACTTAAAAACGGATTCATCAATTTTTGGATGTATAAAATAGTTCTGAAAAGAGAGGTATTAACGTAATTTGTTTTTCAAGTAGTTTTTGCGGGCATAGACGAAAAAGAATGCAACGCCACAGGCATTAATGATCCAAGCCCACCAGAATGCAGTTTGGTAGCCGGCCGTTTCGGCAATGGCACCACCAGCGAGAATTCCCATGCCAATTCCAAGATCCCAAGAGGTAAGCATTGTAGAATTGGCTGTGCCCCGCTGAGTATGCGGCGCGAGATTAATAAACATATTCTGAAACGCCGGAAACATGTGTCCGTTACCCAAACCGATAATAAGAGCTGCACCGTAATAGGCCCAGGAAGTATGAAACGCGGCAAAAAGCAGATAACCAAAGAGCGAGATAAGGACGCCCACTGAAACATTTTGAACAATTTTGCCCTTTTTAAGACTGTGATTCCCAACGAGGCGCGATAGGATTAGCCCGATGGAAAGAATCATAAAAAAGAGTCCTGTGCCGCCTAAGATGCCAAGTTCCTCTTTGCCATAAATGGCAAGGTAAGTGGAGAGGATGCCGTATGAGAAAGCGAAACAAGATAACGAAATACCTTCACTCCAGCCTTTGAAGAGAAAGAAGCGGTCAAAGGAGAGTTTTTGTTTTTCTTTTACAATCGTTCGTGAGGGCAGCTTTAGGGTACTGTCAATGAAAAAGCCCAGTCCCGAGCAGATAACCGAGAGAAGAAAGATAATGTTGTAGTTGCCACAGGCTTGATAGATATATAGACCAACGGAGGGGCCTATGGCGGTAGCAATGTTATTACTCAGACCGTAAAAGCCAATGCCTTCTGCGCGACGCGAGGGATGAAGTACATCAATGGCTACGGTGCTGTTAGCCACAGTAACTGCTCCGAAAGGTGCTCCGTGAAGGGTACGAAGAATCGCAAACATGAGCAAAGACCACGCCGTGAAAAAGTAGCCCATAAAAAAGATACAGAATAGAGCATAGCAGATCAGTAAAACTATTTTGCGGGCGAAACGGTCTACAAGATATCCACTCAGAGAACGTACCATAAGTGCCGTAAGCGTATAACCGGAAAGAATGAGCCCTATCGTGTGTTTACCTGCTCCATACGTCTCACTCATGTAAAGAGGTAGTAGGGGGGTTAGGACCATAAATGAAAAAAATAACATAAAATTTGCAGTCCAAACCTTTAAATAATTAGTATTCCATAATTTCTCGCTTTTTTCTTTCATTTGAAGTCCCTTTTTTCTAAATACAAAATTACAGTTAACTGAAAGAAAACGGGGCAATAATCATGGAGTGTTTTACTGAAGAAGGTTTAAATGAAACATTTTTAATAATAGTTGTAACTAAAATGCATGAAATGCAAAATGTAGTTGCAGTTTTTGGCGGGAGAGTCTATGAATGATTAGTGATACTTGTTTTTCAAATAAAGGATGAATCATCGAAAGAAGTTCGTTCTTTGCTATCGTTCAAAATCTTTCTTCTCGTTTTGGAATATTGTTTTGAGTTTTGAAGACTTTTCACAGATGTGGAAAATACGGTTCTTCCGATCAAGAAAACGCAAGGTTTTTATGAGGGTTTGATGGGGCGGCCTTTAAGGGAAAATTTTTTGACCTGCACGGCAGCGTCAAATGTGCCTGGACATTCCCAACCGAAATTCATATGAGTTACTTGTAAATCTTTGATTGTTGTATTTTTAAATAAATTCTGCTGTTGTAAAAAAGTAATGGCCTTCTGCATCATTGCGATAATGTCTACTTTGCAGGTATGCCACTGATGGTCTGTAAATAGAATATCGCCCCATACGCTGCGGGGTGGAAGTTGATAAATATAGGTAGAGGTGCCGATATCCCAGCTGACATGCGGCGTATCTGCAAGTTTTTTGTCGCGGTAATCGAAGCTGGGGACGCCGAACCACAGCAGACTGCCATAGTCCGAAGAGGCTGGGTTTGCATTACGAAGCATGAGATAGAACGGAGATTGCGCCGTATGCAGGCTGCTGTTATATTCAGAGGCATTCATACGGTTGTTGCAATATGCCAGGCGCATTGAAAAGGAAAGAATAAATTCACTCAGTGTGGAGAGTTTGATGGGGGTAGTGAAGTCATGCTGTATGAGCAGGTGGGGCCAATTTTCTGTTGTTCGGGCTACTGCGTATTCGTTTCCTGTTTTGATTTCGAGTGTGAGAACGCCTTTATTTGATACGGAAATACTCTTACCCTGATTTTCGTGAGTATATCCATATTTCGTTTTTACAAGTGGACTATGGGCCAGATCATATTTACTATACCATTGCGCAATCTGCCAGAAAGGAGTAATTTTGTTGTTACTGAAAAAACGGAGGGTATCGGTGTTCGTAGCCCCGAATCCTCCTCCCTGCTGCACGATGGCCGGATTAATGGGCGACAAAGCGAGGCCATTCAAATAAGAGGGATCCTCAATATAATTTTTTATTGTAGCACTGCTTGTTAAGACACAAAAAAACATGAAAAACAAGGTGTTTATGATGGTGGTCTTTCTGTTCATGATGAATGGTTAAATTTTTTTGTTCAGGTTTGAGCAAAATTACGCATTTTTTTTCTGAAACGGCTTCTTGGTCCTGTTTTCGACAGAAAATAACAGGATGCGATGGCATATTGTTGCTGTTTTTTGTAATTTTGACTCAAATACAATGGAAAATCTTTATGCGCAGTAAGAAAACTCTGAGTATACTTTTAAATGTACTCCTTTTATTAATTGTGTTAGTTCCCTTGAAGGCTGAGGAATTGACCGGGCTGGGATGGAAAGCCAAAATCGACGGTAAAAAAGGTCATATTACAGAAATGCAAATCCTGGTGAATGGAAAGGAAGAAACCATCCCATTTCGAGGGGATTCCATGGGTGGACCATCCTTTGAAGGAGTGCAGCTGCAACGGGTTGCTGGTAAAAAACTCACTTTTGAAGGTCGTTTGGGCCAGGTGGTACTCTTGTTGTACTATCAAGCTGCGGGAGATCACTTAAAAGTGATTTGTAATGTCCGTAATGAGGGGCCTACAGCGTTTAATCCTCTTAGGTTGCGTTTACGCGTGGGGGTAGATGGCGAGATGCACACTTACCCCGCATGGGATGAAAAATTCTTTCCAACCTTGATGCGCTGTGAGAAAAATTATGCGTGGGGATATCTGATGTCGCCACGCGGTGTGATTGTCGCATTGGGTGTGGAGGATCCCGTAGCATCCGAAGCGTTGAACTATATACAGGAAGATAAAAAGGAATGGTGCTGGGGACATCAAGTTCTCACGGAAAGTTTCGATCTACTGCATCATCTGCCCTTGCCGTCGCGTCATCCGCAGAATCTCACAGAATTGGCTCCGGGCGAGAGTCGTACGTGGACGTTCCATCTGGGTGGTGTAGCCCAATTATCTAGTTTAAAACCCTGTCTGGCGGCGTGGCTGAAAGTGCCCATGGTGGAATTGGAGCGTTATACGCTGGATGCAGGAGAGGAAACGCCCCTGACAGTCACTTCGCCGGCGGGAATCAGAAGTGCTGTATTAACAAGTGAAGATGGGAGGACTCAAAAACTTGTGTTGCGGAGATTGCCGATGGGTAGTTATCGCACCCTCCTGAGTGCTCCGGAAAAGACAGGGGTATATACCTTGACGGTAGTAGCCAAAAATGGTAAACAGAGTGAAGCACGCTTTTATGTACGTCATTCCTGGGCTTGGTATTTGGGCAAGGCGCGTGACTGGGCTGCACAATATCCTCCAATAGCAGGAGGTTCTGCAGAACAATATTATGGTTATTATGCTGCAGCACTGGGGTCGCTTCACGTTCCCGATAAGGAGAAAGATACGACGTTGGAAAAAATTTTTGAGCGGCGCATCTGTCTGATGATTGACACCGCAAAAGGGATCCCTCTAAATCAGCGCGTACTGCCGAAGAGAATACAAAATTTTGCGACCATGGCAGGTATCCTCGTGGACTATTGGCGAGCTACAGGCAAAATGAAGTATTTGAGATGGGCATCCAGAATAGGTGATTTCTTATGTTCTGACAGTGTGCAATGGGCTGACGGATCCTATCGCTCCAATCAGACGCATTATACGGCGGTGATTTATCCTGCCAAGTCGATGATGGAACTGGCTGCTGCGGAGAAAGAAGCAGCAAAGAAAGACCCCGAATGGATGACGCGCAGCGAGAAACATCTGAACTCTGCCACACGGGCTGCAGAGGACTTAGCTAAAAGATTGGACAACATAGAAACCGAAGGAGACATGACTTTCGAAGATGGTATGATTACGTGTAGTGCCTTACAACTGGGATTGTGTGGACTCACAACGTCTCGGCAAGACTTGCGAGAGAAAATGGTTGAAGCTGCGCGCTACATGATGGACAAACATCGTTGTCTGGAACAGTTGCTTATTCCCGATTGCCGTATGAGAGGAGCTACACTTCGTTTTTGGGAAGCTTTGGATGTCTATTTTTCTCCTAATCAGGTAATGAACTCTCCACATGGATGGACTTCCTGGAAAATGTATGCCGAATATTACCTGTATCTCCTGACTGGCGAAGAAAAATATCTCACTGATCTGATGAATACCATGGGAGCTTGTGCGCAGGTGATCAACGGAAAGGGCAAATTACGTTGGGGATTTATCCCTGATCCCTACGTAGATAGTTGGGTTTGTGTGCCGGATAAAAACAATGTGCAAGGTTGGAACCACCGCGACAGTATTGTTGGAGAACAATATTTGGACGTGATCAGTCCTTGGTGTCGACCTTCAGGCGGGGATCAATTATGTGATTTCGGACAGCGTGGGGGTGCTGGAGACAATACCGTGTATGAGATTTTTAAGGCGATGGAGGAATGTGCTCTGACTACGGCTTTTGTCATTGTGGAACCAACCGGAGAAGTCAAGTCGTGGAATTGCAGGGCTCAGCTGTCTGACGGTGGTCGTCTTAAAGTTTCGGCTTTGGAAGCGTGTGTTGAAAAATTACATGTAAACACAGCTCGTGCCCTTCAACTAAACGTAACGACACCTGTTGGAGAGAAACAGTTTAAGGCAGATCCCGGTCTTCAAATGATCCCTTTAACGGGGGAATAATCAAAAAGGCGATTTCTGATTTACAAAAAGAGACGTTTCAAAATAATTAACGGTGAAATTGAGGTAGATATCAGGTGAAAATCTGCTGTATTGAAGCGAATAATTTGGTGTTCCGTCAAATAATTCTTAATTTTGCACATATCGTTAGAAAGAATCCATCAAGAAAATTCAATCGATGATGAAACATTTATTACGCGAAATTTCTCTGTTGGTTACTGCACTTTGTGTGGCGAGGATTCCTATGCCAATGTTCTGCGCTCTTTTTAGTTTTCAGAACGAAAGAGATTTGTTTATTGGAAACAAAAACAAAGAATAAAAATTAAAGGGGTATGACAAAGAACAAAAAAAGTGTTTGTTGCTATCTAATCATGATGATTGTTTTTGGATTATTAATCTTAGTGGCTTTAAAGTTCGGGATAACAATCTATCAGAAGGGTGCTATAGCAATTCCAAATACGGCAGGTTCATCTTTTTTTATTTTTTGTCGTTCAGTTATAGACAATCTGAAATCATCCGTGATGATTTTGCTCATTCAGATTATTGTCATTTTGTTTGTCTGTCGTATTTTTTCTACGTTCTTTAGACATTTTGGGCAGCCCGGTGTTATTGGTGAAATTGTTGCGGGCATTATTTTAGGACCATCTTTTCTGGGACATTTTTTCCCGGTGGCTTTTCATTTCATTTTTTCTCATGATTCCTTGGAGAATGTACATATGATTAGTCAAATTGGGTTGGTCTTGTTTATGTTTGTTATCGGTTTGGAAGTTGATTTCAAAGTCCTGAAGAATAAAATAAACGAGACCTTGTTCATTAGTCATGCCGGGATCTTGGTACCTTTCTTTTTGGGCATTATTGCATCATTTTATGTCTATCGTCAATATGCGGCGCAGACTACATCCTTCTTGCCGTTTGCTCTTTTTATTGGCATCTCCATGAGTATTACGGCATTTCCTGTCTTGGCGAGAATTGTACAGGAACGCGGATTGACGCGAACGCCGTTAGGGGTCTTGTCCATTGCTTCTGCTGCCAATGATGATGTGACGGCCTGGTGCTTGTTGGCTGTGGTGATAGCTGTGGCTAAGGCCGGTACCTTTGCGAGTGCCTTGTTTTCTGTAGGATTCACTATTTTATATATCTTGTTTATGTTCTTTCTGGTGCGTCCGTTTTTACGCAAAATGGGTAAAATTTATGGAACTGGAGAGGTCATTAACAAGAGTTTTGTCAGTCTGATTTTTCTAACATTAATTATATCGTCTGCCTTAACAGAATTATTAGGGATTCATGCATTGTTCGGGGCCTTTATCGCAGGAGTCATCATGCCTCCGGATTTAAATTTCCGCCACATGATGATGAATAAAATCGAAGACGTCACTTTGGCCTTTTTCCTTCCTTTGTTTTTTGCCTATACCGGGTTAAACACCAATGTATTGTTGATTAATAATGCATCCATGTGGATCGTTTGTGGTCTGTTTATCATGATTGCTTGTATCGGGAAATTTGGTGGTTGTGCCATAGCTGCAAAACTTGTTGGCGAAAAGTCGCAGAACAGTTTAATCATCGGGGTGCTCATGAATACGCGGGGATTGATGGAACTCGTGGCCCTGAATATTGGATATGAAATGGGCATTCTTTCGCAACCCATATTTGCGGCCCTGGTGATCATGGCTTTGGTCACAACGTTTATGACAACACCAACTCTTCACTTGATTTCATGGTGGTATAAGAAAGGCGTAAAGGTAACTAAAGAGACCGCGCGCCAAAAGTTAATGTTATGTTTCGCCCAAGCTGAAGCAGCACCTCATTTGCTCTCCATCTTCCAACTGCTCTTTGGTAACGATATTTGCAAAAAACAACTGATTGCCGCTCATTTTACTCAGGGAACGGATTTAAACATTGTTAGTGCCGAACATTATGAACGCAGCAGTTTTCGTTTTTTGGAGAACAAAGCCGATAAAAAAAATCTCCAAATAGAGCAACGTTATAAGTTAACAGATAATATTGTAGATGAAATTGTTGACACTGTACAAAAAGAAAACATTGATTATTTGTTGATTGGTTCGGCTTTCGATCGCATACAGTATGAAGCACAAAAGAAAGATTCCCTGAAATTGGGTAAAGTGTGTTCTTTCTTCCAGAAAATACATGGAAATACATACATTATTCCGACTATCATTTTAACGGAAAAGACGCATAGAATTCTGCAACGTACAACGTGCAACGTGATTATTTTTGTCAGTAAACGTGAATTAAGAAAGGTACCTCAAATATTCATCGTCATTAATCAACGTTCTGATCGCAAACTCTTGGAATTTGTGGGCGGACTCCTGCAATCTGCAGAAGCAATTCATATTTATTTGTCCACAAACATTACGGATGAGGATTGCAATCGGTTTATTACCAAACTATTAGTTGATAATCCTGATAAGATAGGGTTACACAAATACAGTTCTTTGAGTGAACTCTTCTTTAATCATGTATCCGAAAATTTAATTTTGTCTTCTTACGAAGTTTGTTTGGAAATGCTTAAAACTTATCATTCTTCCAACAAACAGCCTTCTTATTTATGTGTCCGCTTTAAGGACGCAGAAGAGGAGAAAAACTGCAACTAACTTATTTAAGATTTCCTTCGGATAAGTTTTTTCTATCATCCTGTCTCTTTAGGCAAAGTAACCTGCATAAATTGTCGCTGGCAAAGATCACGAAAGGGCATTAAACGGACTCGAAAAAGTTTCGATCATTTGAGTACCTTGCGTTTTATTCTTAAATTTGCACACGCTGAATATGACAAATCAAGAATCATGAAATACAGACTCTTTTTCCTTTCACTATTTCTTACCAGCTTTTGTATAGGGAATAGTGCCGTGTCCTCCAGTCCTCGCGTCCATTCCAGTTTTGACAACGGATGGCGTTTTAGTTTGCAGGCTTCTGACGATGCTGCAGGTACGTCCTTTAACGACAGCGGATGGCGATTGTTAAATCTGCCACACGATTGGGCCATCGAAGGCTCTTTTAGTAAAGACAATCCTGCCGGAACGGGGGGCGGAGCGCTGCCGGGCGGCGTCGGATGGTATCGAAAAACATTCTTCTTGCACCATGCACCGGCAAACAAACATTATTTTATTGATTTTGACGGCGTGTATATGAACTCCCAAGTCTTTCTCAACGGGCATTTACTCGGAGTGCGCCCCTATGGCTACATCTCTTTTCAATACGAACTCACCCCTTATTTAAATCGCAACGGGAAAAACGTTATTGCTGTGAAGGTGGATAACGAGAAACAGCCTAATTCTCGCTGGTATTCCGGCTGCGGCATCTACCGCCACGTCTATTGGACGGAAACGGGTGACGTGCACATAGCTCATTGGGGTACCCAGATCACGACGCCGCAAGTTTCTTCCACACAGGCTACGGTGAATATCCGCGTTGCTCTCAAAAATGAAAACTCACAGCAAGGCAACGTTAAGATCACAAATCGCATCCTCAATGAAAAAGGTGTCGAAGTGGCTGTGCAAAGCAGTAGTACGCTTCTGGAAGGAAAGTCCACAACGGATCAGGTACAAACACTCTCTATGCCAAATCCTACCCTTTGGACCATCGACCATCCCGCCATTTACACCGTGAAAACCACCGTGGAAATGGACCATAAAATTGTGGATACCTATACGAGTACTTTCGGCGTCCGCACTTTCTCTTTTGATGCCCGAACGGGATTCTCGCTAAATGGAAAAAACATGAAACTCAATGGCGTTTGCAACCACCATGATTTGGGCTGTCTCGGTGCCGCCCTCAACGAGGCGGCTCTCCATCGCCAACTGAAGATCTTGAAAGAGATGGGCTGCAACGCCATTCGCTGCACCCACAATCCTCCTGCACCGGAATTACTTGCCATGTGCGACAGCATGGGCTTTATCGTCATGGATGAGGCTTTTGACATGTGGCATCGTAAGAAGACGACCTATGATTATGGCAATTATTTCGATCATTGGTATCGGCAGGATTTGACCAATCTTGTACTTCGTGACCGCAACCACCCCTGCGTCATGCTCTGGAGTATCGGCAATGAAATTCCCGAGCAGCGCAACAACGGGAACGATACCATTTCGCTTGAAGAGGCTAAAAACGTGCTTCGCATGACCGACGACGAAGTGCAGCAGGTACAGCAAAATAAAATAAGGATCAGTGCTTTGATGACACGCAAACTGGCCGAAATCGTGAAGAACCTCGATGCGACGCGACCCGTTACGGCAGCGTGCGACGAACCCTCTACTTGGAACAATCTCTTTCAGTCCGACGCCCTCGATCTGATCGGATTCAATTATCACAATAAAGAAGTTTTGGAGGCGCCACAGAATTTCCCTGGCAAACCTTTCTTCATTTCGGAAAGTGTTTCGGCTTTCGAAACGCGCGGTTACTACAAAATGCCCAGCGATTCTCTGACCATTGCCTCCGGTTCCAACGATCCCAGTTTCAAATGTTCCTCTTATGATAACTTCTGTGCCGGCCACGGTTCTGTTCATGAAGTTACCTGGAACATCGTGAAGAACCATCCCTACATCAGCGGACAGTTCATCTGGACCGGATTCGATTATTTGGGAGAACCTGCTCCCTATGGATGGCCGGCACGAAGCAGTTATTTTGGCATTGTGGATCTTGCAGGCTTCCCGAAGGACATTTATTATATGTATCAGAGCGAATGGACCGATAAACCCGTACTCCATCTCTTTCCACACTGGAACTGGACTCCGGGACAGAAAATAGATCTGTGGGCCTATTATAACAACGCGGACGAAGTGGAACTCTTCATCAACGGCAAAAGTCAGGGCATCAGTCGTAAGACGGACGACCGCTTTCATGCCCTCTGGCACTGCATTTTTGAACCCGGTACTGTAAAGGCCGTGGCGCGAAGAAATGGCCGCGTGGTCGGAGAACAAACCATTCATACCGCGGGAGAGCCCGCAGCCATACGCCTCACACCGGACAAGCAGATCCTGAAAGCCGATGGGCGCGATCTCTGTTTTGTGACCGTGGATATTGTGGATCGTGACGGTAACCTCTGTCCGAATGCCGAAAGTGAAGTCCGTTTCCAAGTCAACGGAGCAGCTTTCATTGCCGGTGTCGACAATGGTAGCGAAATCTCCATGGAATCCTTTAAAGCCCATCAGCGCAAGGCCTTTTATGGCAAATGCCTCGTTGTCCTCCAAAATGACGGCAACAAAGGTTCGATCAAACTCTCCGCCACGAGCGACAAACTGAAGAGTGCAACACTCCGTATCGGAGGACGTTGAGATTTGGTAGTTTCAAAAGATAAACAAATGTATAGGAAAACAGGAAAAAAATTCAATTTGTGGATTGCTGCCGCAGTGGCGTTGCTAACAGTCGGAATTCCGGCTATGTCACAAACGTATGAAGACGGAGTCCGCATCGGCTGGGATTTCTCCCAGGAGTCGTATATTAATTCTGGTGTATATGCCCGTGTCAAGAAAATGCAGAATGGCAAACTTGCCATGGTTTACAGCGCCGGTTCGGACGTTTATTTTGCTACTTGCGGAGACGGTGGATACAACTGGGAGGGCATCCGTCAAGTTGCACACGACAGCAAAAATATTTATAATTATACCAACTCGGAGCTGATTCAACTTCAGAACGGCACATTGGTGTATGCTTGGAATGCCCGTCCAAAAGATCAGAACAATCCCGGCGGACCTTATAAAATTATGGCCAAATATTCTGTAAACAATGGCTATACCTGGAAGAACGAACAAACTCTGTTTACTGCTGGAACCACGTCTAATGAAGGCTGCTGGGAACCGTCCATGGTGCAATTGCCTTCGGGAGAGCTACAGGTTTATTTTGCCAATGAGTATTTGGTGAATAACGATAACCAAAATATTTCCATGATGCGCTCTTTTGATAACGGGACCACTTGGAAAACACCTGAAGTGGTGAGCTTTAGAAGTGGTTCTCGCGACGGCATGCCCGTACCTCTGCTGCTGCAAAATGGCAAGGATCTCATTTTTGCCATTGAGGACAACGGACTGAACGGCACGTTTAAACCCGTTGTGATCCATACCACTCTCACTGACAACTGGAGCAGTGGAACGGTTTCGGGTACTAGTTCCAATCGTTGGTCGGCACTTGCTACCAACGAAAATTTAGCTTCCAATATTTATGCCGGAGCGCCTTATCTGATACAACTTTCTACGGGCGAAACTTTACTCTCCATACAATCTGGAGAGGGACGTTTATCCCCCAATAGTCTGGATCACGCACTGATGCAGGTTTACGTTGGTGGAACCACAGCGCGAAACTTTTTGTGTAAATCCACTCCTTTTCCGTTTCTTTCAAACAGTTCGGCGAATGTACTGTGGAACAGCCTTTGCCAAATCAATGATTCTACAGTGATGGCGGTTTCTTCTATTTCGAATCTGAGTACAAACAATGGTATCTGGACTGTGACGGGGCGCATCATGAAACCTCTGCAGACTACCGAATTGAAAACAGGAACTGAGAAATGGACGAACAATCAATCGACCATCTTTATAGGAGGATCCTCGCAAGCCAATGCTACTATAAAATCCATGTGGGACGCCGATAGTCTCTATTTCTGTTTTGATGTAAAAGACACTAAAGTGAAAGTGGCCGCCGCAGGCAGTAACGCATGGGATACCGATGGCATTGAACTTTATCTGGATCCGAAGGAAAAAGCTTCTTCGTCAATCGTATCGGGACTTTATAAGATTCTTGTAAATGTAAACAATGTCAGTGCTTCTTCTTATTCCGACGGCAGCGTTTGGAAAGATTGGACTCCAAAAATCGCTTACGCCGTGAGGCGCGTCATGTCACAAAATTACTCCATTCAAGTTTCCATCCCGTGGACCGAAATAGGTGGCAAACCTGCTGCCGGCGAATTTGCTGCAATGTTTAAACTTCATAACAATGATGGCACTGCTACGATTTCCCATGAAAATCTATCCGGCGCAAATCCCGATGATCCGCAAACGTGGATGAGAGTCAAAATGATTCCGGCGGAGGAAACCGGAATCAAATCGGTGAAGAAGGAAAACAACGATAGACTGCTGACTCCTGAAAAAGTCTGCACAAACCAACCCTTTTCCATTAGTTTGGAGAACGGCAGTTTGTCTAGAAGTAAAATTCGTGTTTACGAAGCGGCTTCCGGCATGTTACTGGCAAGTTATGAAAATAATACGGCGAAATGCATGATACCTGCGTTGAACGTAAAAGGTCTGATGATCATCATCGCAGAACTTCCAAACAATTGTACGCTGAAGAAAAAAATTTTAGTGGAATAGATTTTTGATAAAAGTAAAATAGAAACCGCCTCTGTTTTTAGGATAGAGGCGGTTTTAAGGTATTTAAAAAGACAGGAGCTTCACAGCGTGGAATTTGCCAGTGGCGCTGCCTGAACGTATATTCTGGCACCGAGTTCCTTATCCAGCATGTAGAGTCCATAACCGTTATCTTTAATCATGTTCAGATTGTCAATAATGGTCTGAGCGTTTTCTTCCTCTTCTACCTGCTCGTCGATAAACCATTTGAGCATACTCTGTGTGGCGTAATCGTTTTCCTCCGTGGTGAGTGCAAACAGATTGTTGATGAGCGTTGTTACTTCTTGTTCGTGAACCAGGGTATCTTCAAACACGTGGAGAATGGAATCCCATGATGTCGGAACGGCGTTAATGGCTGTCAATGTGACTTTACTGTTACGCTGAATGATGAAGTTAAACAGAATTTTCGCATGATCCTGTTCTTCCTTAAATTGTACTTCAAACCAACGGGCCATTCCTGTCTGACCGATTGAATGACAGTAGGAAGCCATGGATAAGTACAGATATGCCGACCACATTTCGGCGTTGATTTGGGCGTTGAGCGCTTCTTCGATTCTTTTGTTTAGCATTGTCATTGGTTTTTTATAGTTCATCTGCAAATATAGAACATTTCATGGAACGCAACGATATTTCCAGAAAGTTTTTTTAAAATTGATTACTTGCGTTCGGGATCAGAAATTAGAAAAAAGAGGGTTGATTGTTTTCACAACTTCATATCCGTAAAGAACTTGTGGTTTATGTCCGAGAGACCATTAAATAGTGATTACTGTTACGTTAAAAGTCGAATATTGGACAACTCTATGTGCTTAACGATTTATCAACTAAAAATTAATATCTTTTGATTGCCAATTAGTTGAATAGCTGTTTTATCATCTTTCTTACTCCGAGCTCAAATATGGATAGATTAGTAACCTATTGTAAAACGTTCTTTATGGTGAACTTCGTTTTCCATTTCATCTACCATAGCCATTGCGTAGTCTTCGACAGAAATATGGCTATTACCCTGTTTATCAACAATCAATTCGTCCTTTCCCAATCGAAATTTGCCAGTTCTATTTCCAGGTTCTAAAGAGCCAGCTGGTGAAAAGAATACCCAGTCAATCTGGTCTTCTTTCATCAATATATTCAGATAAAATTCCCCCAAGGATTTTACGCCACCCATAATTGCTTCTGGAATAACACCTGAATCGACTACACGAATTCCAGGAGCACAGAACAATGTGCCGGCACCACCAACAATCAGAAAACGCTTTACAGCTGCTTCTTTAACAGAATCCAAAATGATAGGATAATTCTTTAATGTTTCCTCATAGATGGATGCATTTGTCCATCCTGGGTTGTAAGCACTGATAACAGCATCTGAGCCTTTGCATAACTGGACGAGCGCACTTTTGTCTGTAACATCAGCTACCTTTATTGTCAGTCTATCATTGGTTATTGCTATTTTTTCAGGGTTTCTGACAATAGCGGTAACATTGTGTCCTCTGTTCAATAACTCATTTAAGATTGCGATTCCAACAAAACCGCTTGCTCCGATTAATGTAATCTTTTTCATTTTGATCTATTTTGTTATGAGTATCTATTTGATACCTTGTTTATTTTCATTTGCAAAGATATAAATCATTTGGTATCCAAACAATAAGGTACTTGAATGTCACTTACTTACTTAAAAGTAACCATTGTTGATAATAAAGGATTTTAAAAATTGACTTTAACGAAGATTAACTATGGTTTCAAATCTACATTTGCAATAAATAGAAAAGTTGCTTACCTTTGTATAGTAATTTAATAAATAGATACTTATGACAAAGATTAGCTATAAGAGTGAATTGTATCCAGATTGTCCCATCCGTAATGTCTTATCAAGAGTTGGAGACAAATGGTCTTTGTTGGTTCTATATACTTTAAATCAATATCCTATCATGAGATTTAAAGACATACAGAAAGAAATACCTGATATTTCACAAAAAATGCTGACTTCCACGCTTCGAATGTTGGAAGAGGATGGGCTCGTTTCAAGAAAGATGTATGCTGAAGTACCGCCAAGAGTTGAATATTCACTAACCGATAGAGCACAATCGTTGTTGCCTTACATAAGTAATTTGATCGAATGGGCTAAAGAAAATATGGGTGATATATTAAAGGATAGATTGTATCATGTGAATAAAGAATAAAACGTTAAATCTGAGTTGGTTTTTTAGAATTCACATACGTTTATCAATTGTTTGTTGTAGATAAATATCATTATATGGACAAACAAGAAGCTATACTTTTATTTTACTGAATGCCATGTGCTAATTTCTCCTTTTCCCATAAGATTTTCGACATCGCTGGTGAATATTTTGTTCGATAATTACCCCACAAAAAATCCGGTGTCGATCCCGCAAGGAACCAACACCGGTCATTCATATCAAAAAACCTTAAACAATAAAAATGCGCAATTTTCAGGTAAATCAAGCAGCATTAGGAGGCAAAAGGATTCACGGCGTTGAAAGCGCCCAACGCATAAAACCTTTGAACCTTTTGGGATCTCGCCTTCCAAAACAGGACGTCTTACGTATACCTCATACATATCATATTCTCGACATTTTCCTGGAGCACTGGGTCAATGTGACCTGCATTTTCTCGCCGGAACACGGATTCAAAAATCTCCCGGACGCGTGAGAACACGTCCTATAGATGAATACAACTAACCTATAAATTATAAGTCAGTCATCTAATTAAATTTTATCAAGGTAAACTATTTATTTTGCTCAAAGAAAAGGTTTCATTATTTTCTGAATTATACAGAATAAGTTTGGTAGATGTTAAAGATTTAATTTGCAGCACTACTTTTTCATTTTCTTCAGAAGTAGCTGTAACTGTGCTAGTAGAACAACTATAATGTCTTGATTCTTGGTCTACTAAAGTCTTGTTATTGTAGGATCGCCAGACGATTCTACCATCAGAGGTAAACTCATACGTGGAGTTATCCTCGCTATCAAAAGAGGGATTTTCAGCCCAAATTCCAACAATGTCAGATTTCGGAGAGTCGTGATCATCATCTGACGAACAACTAGCAAAGGTTAATGCTGCCATCGAAAGGATAACTAGCATAAAATTGAATGTGATTTTTTCCATTTTTTTTATGATTTAGAAAGGTGTTCGATGATATTTTAGCAGTAAATAGCTCTCAAAAAATAATTTACGGTTGCAAATATAAAAAATAATTTTAATTATCATTGTTTTTTATTAGGTTTTACAGTAACTATTCAGCCAATAGAAGTTCGGTAGTTTACCACATCTTTTCATTCGTTGTTAAAGACCTCCTTTTCTTGTTTTTATCTCTACAATAGAGGTCGATTTGCTT
>Ga0183100_1000388_pt1 | contig 38712 bp, 40 predicted proteins | sample Biomet2_FD_127789 | JGI IMG/M metagenome (GOLD analysis project Ga0183100, IMG submission 127789) | Microbial communities from bioreactor (seeded with anoxic lake sediment) at LBNL, California, USA - Biofuel metagenome 2 | ecosystem: Engineered > Bioreactor > Anaerobic > Unclassified ... | reverse complement strand
TGTTTTTGCAGCCAGTTTACGGCGCACTTGTTTAAAATGTGCAAAGATGTTACAATATAGTTTCATAGCAATCTATAAAGATTAATTTAAAAATGAACACTGCGGGTTCTCTGATAGAACCATCTCAAGGTGATTTTTCGGTAGAGAATAGCAGGTGCAGCAGCTTTGCTGCAGGGAGATATTTCTATGGATGCAACAGCGAAGAAAAGTGAAAAAACCTATGAGCGGGTGATCAATTACGTTAAGGACGAGATTTGGCGTGGAAACCTTAAAAGAGGAGAACGCCTGCCTTCAGAGCGGGATCTGGCTGAACTGCTTGGAGTAAGCCGTAACTCTGTCCGCGAAGCGATGCGTACACTAAGTCTGATGGGTTTCATCTCCAGCATACACGGCGGAGGTAATTTTATATCATGCGACCTGGAACAGAATCTAAGCGAAACGCTTCGGATAATGATGATGATGGGTGAAACCAATTATCTGCAGGTGAGCCAGCTGCGCAGGGGGCTGGAATCTGAGATGGCACGGCTGGCAGCCAGTCGCATTCTACCTCGGCAAACGGCTAAGCTGGCGGATTTGGTAAACCAGATGCGCGCAGAACCAGACGCCGAAAAAGGTTCCCTGCTCGACCAAAAATTTCACATACTTCTCTGTGAAATTGCAGGAAACAAGCTGATCTATGCGCTTTTTATGGCTATGCTTTCAACCATCAATGATTTCATCACTATCATGTACGGGCGCATTGTGCAGGATGACGCACAGGCGGAGGAGTTATATACTGCACATGAAAAGTTGGTGGATGCCTTAAGCCGTAACGATGAAGATGGCGCGGTTCGTGCGATTCAATACCATTTTGAAGTCGTGGACGCTTCGATCAAACGCTCGTAGATCCTACTCTTTCACAAACTCGAAAGAACTTGCCGTAACCACGAGCAAGAATGATGAGACTTACGCTTACACTTATGCCAGGTAGGAACACTGTCCGAGAAAATTTCTACGGAGATTTGCGAGAAAGGATACGGAAATTGTCTGCTGACCGAAGAGCAGAAAGCAAAAATCCGGGAGAAATCAGAGATTCTTGTCGGATTGAGCACGTATTTGGAAACATTACAGGAAATATGTACGGTATTATTTTTTGTGGGATTTTGATGTGCATATAAGTTTAGACAACATATTTTGAGCAGATGAACTTTCATCAGTAAAAATTGATGAAAGTTCATCTGCTTTTTGCTTTTAACAGAATAATCTATAACACAACAAACTTAAAGACTGCAAAGATATTTTGAAAGATGGTGATAACAGGTGCTGCCATGTTGTTGGAGTAACAGATTGAGGGAAATGCCATAAATAACTTTTCTTGTAATGTCCATATTTACTGGCTCAGTTCACTGGTTAAAGTTTACAGGGGATCTGTTTACCACTTGCTATGCAGCATTTGAACGATTAGCGCGAACAAATTCACCGTAAAAATGGAGTTTAGATAATCTCGCTTTGGTGGGAAGAAGGGAGTCGAACCCTTGCGCAAGTTACCCGACCTACTCCCTTAGCAATGGAGTAGGCTTGCCACTTGTTTCGTATTATTAGGCTTAGGTGTATAAATAATAGCTCGATGGCGAATTAAGCTGCCGGGTAAGCAAATGTTGCACATACTAATGGCTTCCGACCACCGGTACCAAAAAGCAGTTCGACCCGTTGGGTCGGGCTGCTTTTTTGCATTGTGCGGCCCACAGCGAGAACTGCGGTGCAGGTCGGGCGAAACGGCCTGAAAATGTACTCATAAAAATAGATGAAGGGACGCGCGGAACGCGGGTTCAGCGTGCCAACACCCGAGTCCGACCACCGGTACTATCTCAAGACCCCCAAACCCTCTTTTTAAGCGGGGTTGGGGGTCTTTGGTGTTAAGAAAGCCTTAAAAAGAGTTTTCTATCTTTTTAAACAACTTTAATATCATTGTATAAAATATATTGAACAGTGCTAAATATGTTAATAAGCCCAACCGATTTCATATCAACCGTATGTGTTTCGAATGCATGCGAGTCTATAATTAGACATATTATATCAAAGCATTTGTCTGGTAGTCATAAAAAAGTTATTTAATTTTTTTATTTAGTCCTTTTTCTTGGCATTCCGGGCAATAGCCATAAAGATTCAACTTATGGTCAGTAATTGCAAAATGTGTTTGCTCTTCCAGCTTTTTTTCATAGTCCTTCAGAGGACAAGCGTCAATTGAAATCATTTTTTTACAGCCTAAACACACTAAATAATGCTTGTGTATCATTCTGTTGTATTCGTAAAGAGTTTTATTGTTTTCATTTATTTTCACTTTGACAGCTAACCGATTGAACACTAAGCTATCCAATTCTCTATAAACCGTTGACAAACTGGTTGAAATTTCAAATTTATTTAGCTCAGTATATATTTGTTCGACCGTCACAGGCTGGGTTTGCTTTTCTAATATTTCTAAGATAGCTGCCCTATGCTTTGTGTTTTTTAATCCAGTGCGTTTCAAATCCTCACGATGGTCGGCTTTATTCATATAAATCACTCCATTTATATATTTTAATTTTGAACTGTCAATACCAGACTATAAGAATCGCCTTTGTACTCACAGAAGGAATAAATAAAAAGAGCTAAAGCCCTTATTTTATTATTATAGCACATTTCAGAAAGAAGAAAAGTTCCACTAAAACATATGATCAGGCCTGCTGTACTAAGATACAATTTGCCCCCTACCGCATTTTAACATTCTACGATAGGGGGCCTTCCTTGTTCTGCAACAGAAATGAATGTCTGATTATATGGTGCTATTTATTATCTGAATAAAGGTAGGGTTTATTTTCTGATTGTCGATTCGCTTACCAAAGGCAATTACTTTGTTTCCTTGTGCAGGGTATGCTTTCTAAGTCGAGGACAATACTTCATCATTTCCAATCGTTCAGGATGAGTTTTTTTGTTTTTTGTTGTTGTATAGTTCCGATCTCCTGTTTCTGAACAGGCTAATGTAATTTTTTCCCGCATAACACTCACTGCACCACCTTTTCAAATATCTGTCAACTTGCCTTACTGACGCCGGAAATTTACCCTTGATGTACCAGTTTCCAAAACACAATACGGGAAATCGGTTCGCGTCTCTCTGAATTATTCGAAAAAAGTTGATTCTGTTCTCATTTCGCAAAAAGCCAAGACTCTTTTTTAAGCTGCGAAGACATAATCAAATGTGAATAGCTCTGATTTTGTACTCAACCTTCCAGACTGGCATCTATTTTGGCCAGATCACTCTCAATCCGCTCCAAATAGGTCTTGTTGTCTTCTCCGCTTTCAACAGTATAAATTGTTTCAACCTTTGCTCCAACTTCTTTTGCCAATGTTTTAGAAACATCGGGACTTGCCATTTCCTCGGCAAAGATAGTAGTAACTTTGTTCTCTTTGCAAAACTTAACAAGTTCAACCAACTGCTGCGCGCTGGGTTCTCCCTCAGCAAAAACATCCTCAACACTGTTTTGTTTCAAGCCAAAATCGCGGCAAAGATAGCCGAAAGCAGCATGTCCGGTAACAAAACTCTTTTTCTTCGAGTTTTTAAATTTATTATCATATTTTGTGTAAATATTTTCTAATTGAGTAACAAAATCACTGCAATTTTTTTCATAAAAGTCTTTATTTGCCGAATCTGCTTTGACCAATGCATCTTTAATATTTTTTGTTTCGATCTCAGCGCCTTTTAGGCTTATCCAGATATGAGGATCATATTGGCCGTGTTCTTTTACCTCGCCTGGATCTGTGTTTTTGATCGGTTCAGCTCCTTTTGAAGCCTCCACAGAAATCAAATTCGGATTATTTGCAGACTTAACAGCATTGTCCACCCACGCTTCCATACCGAATCCGCTGTAAACAAAAACTTGTGCTGCGCTAAGTTCAACAAGATCCTGCGCTTTCGGTTCAAAATCATGTGGTTCTGTTCCATCAGGTATAATGGTGGAAATTTCCACCTTATCCTTTCCGACTGCATGAACGAATTCATACATTGCATTGAAAGTTACGGAAACTTTTATCTTGCTGTCCGAAACTTTATTTTCTTCTGAAGCCTTACTCGCAGATGGAACCTTACTGGACACCATCGAACTCTCCGCATTATTGCTGCTGCACGCTGAAAGACCAACACTCATAATAGCAGCCAAACACAGTAGTAAAGCTGTACTTCGTTTTAACATTTTTCAACCTCCAAAAAATTTTACTTGCAAATGCAAACCATTTGTATTTATAATATAGTCCTGAAGGATATATTTGTCAAGCGGATAAAATATTCTTATAAGAATTTTTACTGATATAGATAAGGAGATTCATTATGATTAAAGCACAAAACTTATACTTTTCTTACACGGGGTCCCCACCTTATGTTCTCAATGGGGTTAACTTTGAAATACACAAAGGGGAATATGTTTCGGTGGTGGGTGAAAATGGCTGCGGCAAAAGCACTTTAATGCGATTAATTTTAAAATTCATAAAACCGACTGATGGAATTATTACATCTCAAGCCAAAAGGATTGGATATGTACCACAAAAAAACGATTTTTCTAATTCGAATTTTCCCATTACGGTTTATGAAATGTTAAACTCTTATCGAAAGCTTTTGAAATTGAAAAACAAGGATGTCCTTACAAAAAGTCTTGATCAGGTCGGAATGTCCGCATTTTCAAATGCGTTAATGGGGACTTTATCTGGCGGTCAGACCCAGAAAATTTTAATTGCCAGAGCCTTAATCGGCGATCCTGATTTGCTGATTCTGGATGAACCTTCTACCGGAGTTGATGTTGGAAGCCAAAAAGAGATTTATGGTTTTTTGAAAAAAATAAACCAACTTAATAAAATTACAATTGTTTCGGTAGAACATAATTTGGATGCCGCTATCTCAAATTCCACGCTGATTTACCATCTGATAAATGGTCAGGGACATCTTTGCTCTCCCCAAAAATATGCAGATGAATATTTAAAGAAAACTAATAAGGATGATTCAATAAAATGTTAAATTATAGCTTTATGCAAAACGCGTTATTTGTTTCTGTGTTCATTTCAATTCTCTGCCCCTGCATTGGTATTTTTTTAGTTCTTAGGCGCTATTCAATGATTGGAGATACATTGGCACATGCTTCACTGGCAGGTATTACAATCGGTTTACTGTTAGATCAAAGTCCTGTCCTGGGAGCGTTCATTTTTACATCGATCTGTGGTGCCTTGATAGAATTTCTCAGAACATATTTTAAAAAATATACAGATTTAATTCTTACAATTGTACTTGCGTTAAGCGTAGGAACCGCTATTACAATAATTAGCTCTGGAAAACTCCACGCCAACGCGGATTCCTTTATGTTTGGAAGTATTCTTACCGTAACCAATTTTGATATGATTATGGTGGTTGTCCTCAGTGCAATTTCTGTTCTCGCTATCATTTTCTTATATCATCAGATGCTTTATATTGCGTATGATGAAGAGACCGCTAAAATTGCAGGCGTAAAAGTCAAACTAATCAATTATATTTTCTCGATCCTTGTGGCTTCTGCGATATCCGTATCGATCCGGATCGTCGGCGTCTTAGTACTCAGTTCAATGATTGCACTTCCGGTCGCTACGGCTCTGCAATTAGGAAAAGGATTTAAAATCACATTGATATTTTCTATTATTTTTAGTGTGATAGATATTATGCTTGGATTGTTTCTTTCCTTTTATCTCAATGTGGCACCGGGAGGTTTTACTGCGCTTGTTTCAGTTGCTGTTCTTGTTGTGGTTCTTCTGACAAAAAGGATAAAAACAAGCATTCGTGCAATACATTGACAGGTTACTATGCTTTTTAAAATGTCAATTTCAAGGGGATGTTCTGCATAAAAGGTATACGTTTGAACGATTTATCGCTTCCAAGTTTCAACTGCCAACAGCAGAGACACAGCAGGCCGGACTAAAAGAAAGACCTACTAACAAGACCCATTCACTTTGTTGCTATTAGAAAAAGTTTTACAAATACTCTGACCAACAGTTCCACACCTACGTTTTGTCTCAATTTCGGTAGCTGAATTGATCAACTCTTCTGCCCAATAGATCTTGAGCTTGTCGGTGCCTTTTATAAGTTGCTTCCAATCCGAAAAGATGAGTTAAGTCAATTAAAGATAAATGATTGACTTTTTTAATATTTTATGCCAAAATATTAACTAATGAAGCCATGAAGACTTTACATATCATATGGATAATATTATTGAATTAATTAAACCATGAAGGGATGCCGTATGTAACGGCTCTTTTCGTGGTTCTTTTTTTATAGAAGAATGGGGGAACATTTTTTAAAACATATTAAATACTTTATATTGGAAATTTAAATGGAGAAATTAAAAATGAAAAAAACAATGACTGTGAAACTTACCGAAACGGCACTATGTATGGCGCTTGGATTAGTTTTGCCAACATTTTTCCACATGTTCGGTGCAGGCTCAACCTTTTTACCGATGCATATTCCTGTACTACTCTGCAGATTAATATTCGGGTGGCCATACGGAGCAATCTGCGGATTTATTGTGCCGCTCTTATCTTCTGTCATAACCGGTATGCCGCCAATTTTTCCAACAGCGGCAGCTATGATGCTTGAACTTTGTGCCTATGGAGCATTAACCGGAGTCTTTTACCAAAAGCTCCGTTGGAACATCTATCCTGCGCTGATTTGTGCAATGATTGGCGGGCGCCTTGTTTCAGGAGTAGCAAACGCTGTATTTATGAATATGGCAAGTAAGCCTTATGGATTTACTGCTTTTATTTCAGGTTCATTTGTTCAGGCACTGCCTGGAATTTTGATTCAAATTATTTTGATTCCGGTCCTTGCTCTATCATTGGAAAAAGCAAAAATCATCGTGCGTCAAAAAGTGTAAATAGATATGATTGGGAATTTAGATATGACAGATGAAATGAAATATTTTTTTGATAAATACGCTGAAACATGGGACAATTGTTGTAGCTACGATCAAAAAAAAATTGCAGCAATCGTAACTCTGGCAGGCATTACTTTGGACTCACGTATTGTAGATATCGCCTGTGGAACAGGTGTAATGTTCCCTGAAATGCTTTCTCGGAATCCAGCTATGATTTTGGGCATTGACCTTTCAAATGAAATGATTGCCAAAGCAAACAGCAAATTCACCGATTCACGTTTGCGGTTACTAACATCGGATTTATTTGACGTACATGAAACAGATTTTGACACGGCAATGATTTTTAGCGCCTATCCTCACTTTCAGAACAAACCAAAACTTGCGGAGCAGGTTTCTAAGATGTTAAAAACTGGAGGAAGGGTTATGGTAGCACACTGTGAGGGCAGGGATTCCATCAACCACTGTCACACTGGTAAAACGGTGAGTAAAATTTCATGGCCTTTGCGACCTGCAAGAGAAGAAGCTTCTGAATTTTTTAACTATTTTAATATCGATATACTTGCAGATGCTTCTGATATTTATTTATTTTCAGGAATTAAAACGTAGAAATCAAAACGGAGGAACCGGAAAATGCATGAATTACCTGTAGTTCTTGACATTGTGCACGTAATGGATGAGGAATCTAAAAAGCGCGGGATTGAGAAAATTACACAGATAGATCTTGTAATCGGCGAACTTTCCTCAATCATTGGCGAATCAGTGCAGATGTATTTTGAGGTTGTTGCTGAAAACAACGTTTGCGCGGGCGCAAAACTTACATTTGAGCACAAACCTGCAATGCTCAAATGTAAGCAATGCAGTAAAGAATTCCCTCATGAGAAAAGTTTCAGCTGCCCTTACTGCGGTGGTGATGCGGTTCTTGTAAAGGGTACTGGGCGCGAATTTTATATTAGGTCTTTTGACGGCCAGTAAACAGGTGGTTTATGCTTGTCCGCAAGGGCAAATTAATCAAAGTATGAAAGGTGAAGTTAAATGAAAGTAATTATAATGAAAGAACTGCTGGAGGGCAATGAAAAGCTCGCAGAAGAAAACCGAAAATATTTTACCGAAAGACACATTCTGGCCGTAAATCTTATGGGCGCTCCCGGCGCTGGTAAAACAACACTCATCTCCGCAATTGCTAAGGAACTAAAAGATATTACCGTGGGCGTTATTGAGGGCGATATTGCTTCATCCATTGACGCTGAAAATCTTGAAAAACAAGGGATTCATTCATCTCAGATCAACACCTGCGGCGAATGTCATCTGGATTCGCGCGTGATTAGAGATGGTGCTGACCAAATTGATATGAGAGACGCCATCGTTTTTATCGAAAATGTCGGTAACCTCATCTGCCCCGCCGAATTTGATCTTGGCGAATCAGTTCGCCTGCTTGCCGCAAGTGTACCGGAAGGTGACGACAAGCCGTACAAATATGTGCCGATGTTCAGCTACATCGACGTGGTTGCGCTGACAAAATGTGACCTTAAGGAAGCGGTTGGTTTCGACAGCAAAAATTTCATCAAGGGTCTTAGTGCCATTTCTCAGGCACCTGTTTTTGAAATAAGCCTGAAAAAAGATACCCCAGCATCTGGAATTGCCGCACTTGCCAATTACCTTAAGGAGAAATACGAGAGAATGAGCGACACCTGCCTTTAAATGATCTAATAAAATTGAAAACTCCCGCAAGGCTGGCATCACTCGACTGCCAAACTCTGCGGGAGTTTTATATAATTGTTGATAAAAATAATTATTTTTTAATTTGGTAAAAAAACATATTGAGAAGAGGATATCACCTGCGTATGGATATGAAACACTTGATCAATCGTTCCGGACAGACAGATATCATTAGGAGAACCGCAAGCTGTAAGCTCGCCTTGATCCATGACGATTACCTGATCAGCATATTGAAGCGCTAAGCTCAAATCATGCAAAACGGTAATAACTGTTTTTCCTTGTTGCTTAAGACTTTTTATGATATTCATTAACTCAAATTGGTGATTCATGTCCAAATAGGTAGTTGGTTCGTCTAATAAAACAACATCGGTATCCTGTGCAATCAACATGGCGATATAAACTTTTTGCCTTTCACCACCGGAAAGACGCTCCATCGGAATTTCACGGAATTTCTCTGTTCCTGTTATTATGAATGCATTTTCAACTGCTTCATAATCTTTCCTTGAGTATTTTCGAGAATAAGTAAGGTACGGGTACCTGCCATGCAGAACCAGCGAACCTGCCGACATATGCGGTACATCACGCGCTTGCGGTAAAAATGATACTTTTTGTGCAAATTCTCTCCGAGCCAGAGAAGAAATATCTGTATCATCCAATATTATTTTACCGGACATCGGTTTTAATAGCCTGACAATCAGCTTTAAAAGAGTGCTCTTTCCACAACCATTAGGACCTACAATAGCTGTGATTTCATTCTTTTTAAATTCGGCATTAATACCTTGTACCTTGACTTCTTCGTTGTATCCTCCTGTAAGATATTGCAAATTAAGCATTGATATGTCTCCTTTTTGTGAGTAAAAGCCAGATAAAGAACGGTCCACCCAAGAAAGACATCACAATTCCCACCGGTAACTCGAATGGTGCAAAGGCCAGACGTGCCAGAAGATCACAGGCGGTAACAAAAATCGCTCCCACAAGGATGCAGGAAGGAATCACAATCTTATTGTCTTCGCCAACAAAAGCACGCACGCCATGTGGAACAATTAAGCCGACAAATCCCAATAGCCCCGCAAAGCTGACAGCGGCTCCAGCTAAAACAGCTGCAATCATCAACAACAGGAAGCGATATGCCTTGACATTCATGCCAAGGGAATGAGCGGAATCTTCCCCCAAGGAGAGTACATTCATCTCACATCGAAACAGAATTGAAGCAATTAACCCGATTATGATATAAATACCGGCAAACTTAAGGCTTTCATCCGTTATATAAGACAATCCGCCCATCATAAAACTACTTGATCCCACCATTACATCAGGGAAAAGCTCTTTCATTGTATTAATTCCTGCGGTCAAAATACTGCCAATTGCAACACCGGTAAGTATAATTGTAATTTTGGATGCATTGATTTCCATTGCAATGATAGATACGACAAGGGCAGTAATAAAAGCGCCTATAAAAGCTGCGGGTGGCAAAATCCAAGTTTGGGCAGGAAACGCCACCATACAAAGCATGGTGGCAAATCCCGCTCCTGAATTAATACCGATAATATTTGGACTTGCCAAGGCATTATTAAGAACAGCCTGAATAATCGCTCCAGAAACCGCAAGGGCGCTTCCCGCCAGCATTGCGGCAATTGTTCTCGGTAAACGAACATACATAAAGATTCGATAAACCGTGCTGGCTTTATCATTTCCTTTTATAATTTCAAACAGCTGCACCGGAGTGATCGTAACAGCGCCAAGAGTAAGACTAAGTATGCAAATAATGATTAGGACGATTAAAAAGATCACAAACCAAGGTATCTTTTTTGAAGGATTCCAGTGAAAACGTCGATGATTAGTCCCCATAAAGAAGCTTTGAGAGATACTCATAACTTTCACCCCATCTGGCGTTTGGCTTATAGTGAAATAAGTCCTGTGGTATGACGTAGTATTTTTTATTCTTAACTGCTTTCAGCCCGGCCCACGCGGGATTGGATTTTAATTGCTGATCAATAAGAGCCAACGCTTTTTTTTCATTTGAGCCCATGACTACTACTAGAATGTAATCCGGATCGCGCTGAATAATAGCGTCCATGCTTAAATTAGTAAGCAAGTTCTTGTCATTGTCCCCAATATTGGTAGCTCCCAAATCTTTCAGCATCGCTCCGGTCATACTGCTTGAGTTTAATGCTTTATATCCACTCGAATAGGACCGTATAAACAGCACACTTGGGGATTTTTTCCCTGTAGTTTCAGAGATTATGGTATCAATCTGATTTTTTATCGCTATCCCATTTTTTTCATATAGATCATTTCTCTCAGTAATTTGCGTGCAAGTTTGCAGCATCTTAAGATAATCGCTAAATGTGTTGACTTTAAAGCACGCTGCATTCAATCCTGCTTGCCGCAGCGCTTTACACAGCTTAACGTGTTCCGTGGTATCAGCCGATAAAATAATAAAGTCCGGTTTTAATGAGATGATTTTTTCCATACTGGGATTTGTAAAATCACCGAGATTTACAACATTTTTGCTAAGATTCAATTTGTGTCCCGTATAGGCATCGCCGGTTACGCCCACGAGAGTCCCGCCGGCATCCAACCATACTTCTGCAAAGCTTCCCATTAGCGCGATCACACGTTTTGCAGATTTTACTTCAACTCTATTTCCGATTGCATCCGTAAAAGTTGCGTTTTTTACAGATGCATTCCCGTCCTCAGTACTTGATGACTCCCGAGAAGAATTCATCTGATTGCAGGATGTAAGTAACCCAATAATAAGTGACATACACAAAACAGATACAGCGATGCGCCTGATATGGTTTCTTCCAGTTAACATGTAGCCCCACCTGTCAAATGAAGTTTCGCCTCAAGAATCTCCTGTTTTCGATTCAGAATATCATTAGAAAGTAATTCTTCTTCAATATCATCAAAGCCATAGCGTCCTACCATCTGGGCAAATCTTTCACCGGTTTTTCCTTTTTCTCGATATAAAAGGATCACTTTTTCAATCATATCCAAAGCCTCTTCTTTTGAGGTAAATACCTTATTTAAAGCTTTTCCCTGTGTAACTTTTTTACCCCATCGTCCGCCGATATAAATCTTATAGCCCTGTGTGCCGTTTTCTATTGCATCAAAATTACATTTTCCAACGCATCGTCCACAATTGTTGCATATTTTCGGGTTAATGCTTAATACACCGTCAACTACTTTAGCGGCAGACATTGGACATGCTGCTTCAACCGAGCATTTTCTGCATCCATTACAGCTGTCTTCATCAAAAGTTGGAATCATCTGACCGATAATTCCCAAATCGTTCAAATCCGGTTTTACGCAATTATTGGGGCATCCTCCTACCGCAATCTTAAATTTATGGGGAAGCTTCACATCATGGTATCCGTTGTAAAACCGTTCATGAATTTCTTTGGATAATGCAAATGTATCAATCAGTCCATACTGGCAAGTAGTTCCTTTACAGGACACAACAGGGCGGACTTTCGAGCCTGTGCCGCCTGTCATTAGACCTTCTTTTGCAATAAAGGCTCTAAATTCTTCAATCTTTTCATAGGGGATACCTGCCACTTCAACCGTCAGCCGGGTTGTAAAACACAAATTACCGTTTCCAAAGAGTTCAGCTGCTTCTCCGATACACTTTATTTGAGCTGCATTGATTACGCCGTTTACCGTGATGATGCGTCCGGAAAAATCATCTGTTCCTCTATTGCTTAAAAAGCCAAGCGCCTTAACTTTCTTTTCGTCTTCCGGTTTAATCGTTAATGTTGCCATATTGATTTCTCCTTTTTATTTTATAAAATACTGTTTATTGAACGTTAGTCCGCCCTCTAATACCTTTGTATTTTTATATCCGTAATATTTCAGCCTGTTTTGCAGAAGATATGCGCGTTTCCCTTTCGCACAAACCAATAAGAGTTTTGAATCCACCGGATATTGCGGTAAAACGCCATCTACTTTTGTCAAATCAATATGATCCGAATCCGGAATAGAAGGTGATGCGGAAGCATCAATCATCTGATAATCGTCAGCTTGATGCTCCGCAAATTCTTTCGGGGTAATGCTATCGAACGTTCCGTTTATTTTGTTGAATAGTATATTGGCTGTGTGCGCAATTGGATGTATCGCCGTAGAAAACGGCGGAGCATAGGAAAAGTCCATACTTTGAAGTTGATCCAAAGAAGCGCCCAGCGAGATAGCTGTAACAGCGATGTCAACTACTTTGTCAACAGCACCTTTCCCCAGAACTTGTAAGCCCAATAAGTTGTTTGTTTTACTGTCTGCAATCATTTTTATGATAAAATTATTCGCTCCAGGATAATAATGTGCCTTATCATCCAGAACAACGACAACAGATACAGCATCATATCCGGCTTTTTTTGCATCATCCTCCGACATGCCGGTGCGTCCGGCATTAAGTTCTGGCAGTTTTACTACACTTGTCCCCAATACGCCGGGATATTTTACCGGTTCACCAGAAATTTGCAGTGCAGCAAGACGACCTTCAATATTGGCCGAAGAACCCATCGGTGACCAGAACGGCTCTTGCGTAATTCGATTGGTTACACAGGCACAGTCACCAAGTGCGTAGATATCAGGATCATTGGTTTGAAGTTGCTGATTGACTTTCACTGTTTTATTTGGCATCAGTTCAATGCCGGTACCGTCTAAATAAGCGGTATTGGGTCGAATTCCTAAAGCAAGTATCACCGCATCCGCTTTCATGGTGCGGTGATCAGTCTGAACTTTCTCTACCCGGTTACTGCCAATAATTGCTTCCAGCTTCGTTTCTGTAAAAACAGGAATGCCATGTTCTGCCAAATGATCCATGATATAGTTACTTATGTCAGTATCATAACCAGGTAAAATGTGTGACGCCATATCAATAACAGAGACTTTAACTCCCAGATTTAATAAATTTTCGGCAATTTCAAGACCAATAAATCCACTGCCAACTACGACTACACGCTTTACAGCTTGAGTTTCTATGTAAGAACGAAGTGAAACTGCGTCTTCCGGTGTTCTCATGTAGAATACGCCTTCCAGATTGTTACCTTCTATATTTGGATGGATGGAAGATGCTCCAGATGCAAGAATCAATTTGTCGTATTGATAATTACTCTGAATTCCAGTGCGAAGCGCCGTTGCTTTAATTTCCTTTTTAGTACGGTCTATGCCGGTCACTTCTGTTTGAGTCAGCACTTCCACGCCAGTCAAACCAGAAAATTGTTTTGGTGTATTTACAATCAATTGTTCTTCCTGCTCAATCAACTTTCCAACATAATATGGTAAGCCACATCCCGCGTAAGATATTTCTTTTCCTTTTGTTAATATCGTAATTTCCGAATCCCGATTCTCTCTTTTTAACTTTGCGGCTGCTTTTGTTCCAGCCGCAACTCCACCGATTATTAAAATTCTCACAATATATGCTCCTTTTCTAGATTATATACACGTATTTATTTATCATTATACCTCTTGAATTCCAATTGTAAAAGCGATATTATTTGATAGAAGTAATCGGTAAATACGATTGATATAAAGGAAATGAATGACGTATGACTATTAGACACTTAAAAATATTTATGAAAGTTGCTGAGACCGAAAATATGACATTAGCCGCCTCTCAGCTTTATCTGGCACAGTCCACAGTCAGTCAGGCAATTCGAGAGTTAGAGGAACATTATGGAGTTGCGCTGTTCTCCAGACTTTCTAAAAGGCTATATATTACTGTGGCTGGAAAGCATTTGCTCGCTTATGCCCGCACAGTTGTATCAAAATTTGATCAGTTAGAATACTCCATGCGTAAAGACAGCCAAATTGAGCATTTACGTCTTGGCTCAACTATTACAGTAGCATCGTGCTTACTTCCCCAATTACTTAATAAGTTGGAGGTATGCTGTCCCTATACGGAGTTCTTTTCGCTTACAGCCAACACAGCTGCTATTGAAGAAAAAATACTAAATAACGAGCTTGATATAGGAATAGTAGAGGGAAATATAAAAAGTACTGATTTAATCAGTTTGCCTCTTGTAGACGATTATTTGGTCCTCGCTTGCGCTGCAGATCATCCGCTTGCTTCTAAAAAAGAAGTCACATCGAAGGAACTTGAATCTTTTTCTTTTGTTATGAGAGAAAACGGAAGCGGTACACGGGAACTGTTTTTGAATTCCCTTAAGCAAAATGGAATTTCTATCCGGATTAAAATGGTAGCCCCATTTCCAGAGGCAATGAGAAGCGCAATCCTGTTTAATGGATGTTTAGCTGTTATGTCAATCCGGCTTTTGGAAAATGAAATGAAAGCCGGAACAGTAAAGGTTTTTAGAAATTGTTCAGGAGATTGGGACAGAACTTTTAAATTAGTCTATCATAAGGATACATTTATTACTGAGACCATCTCTGTGTTATCTAATTTGCTTAAAAAATATAAAAAGCCCTATTATATGAAATCATCTTATGAAAGATGTATCATATTATAGGCCTTAGGGACATCTGTAACCTCCTATCTGACAAATGAAGGTCTTGTCGCTGTACCAACCGACTTGCGAAATTGCACTGTCACAGGCAGTAATTTAGTTAAAGCAGGAGTAGGAAGGGAACTTCTATATCCATAATAAAAAGCTAATATCATTAAAAATAACGGTATCAGCTTTTGGATTGTTTGGTTATTATTGGAGGAGATTTTCTATCAAAATTGATACTGGCCAGTTTATCACGAATCATTTCCGACATTTCTGTAAATATAGAAAAATATGCACATAACTCTACATTTTCCACTTTGCTGCAAATACAGTTTTCTTCACATCGGTTAATAGCAATAGGGCCCTACTGTTTCAATCACATCTTTCAAGTTTATTTCGCAAGGATTTCTAGACAATTCATAGCCGCCGTGTGCACCCTTATAGGAACAAATTAATTTAGCGATGCATAGTTTCCTTAAAATTTTTAACGCAAACCTTAAACTGACTCCCGTGCGTTCCGATATTATTTTTGCACTCAGCCTTGATTCAGCGTTTGCAAGACAGTCAATAATCCGAATCGCATAGTTTGCTTCAAGAGTAATACGCATAATCAATCTCCTTTTATAATATAGCCGATCAAAGCTGAACGGTCTGCGGTCGTTTCTGATTGATATTTTATCCTTCCATGCCAAGTATTACAATACCAACAGCAGCGATGGCAATGACAAGGTATTGCTTCCATAATAGCTTTTCCTTTAGTATCACTCTTGCCCATACAAGGGAAAAAATGTAGTAAGATGAAATTAATGGAGCCGCTACAATCGCGTTGTCACCCAATGCAAAAATATATGCGAATTGTCCTGCAGTTTCAAATACACCTGCAATCATTTTAGGTTTTTCTTCAGAAAGCTTTATTTTTTGTTTTTTAATACACACTACATACACAAAAGCAAAAATTGCCAAGATTAAAAATGTAAGTTCGTATGCAATATTTGCAGTTTCTTCTTTGATGTATTTGTAAAGAATCAAGGCATCTGCAAAGGTTCCGAGTCCGTCGATCATGCAATAAAAAATCGGAAAGGAAATAGCGATAAAGCTATGCGTATACTTTCTGTCAGGGACTATGCCCGCTTTAATGCGTTCTGTATCGTCCTGTTTCTTTTCAAAGACAGAAAGTAAAAAAATGCCCACACACACCAATGCTACTGCAACAAGCTGTAATGCATTCATTTCCTGTTTCAGAAAGAAAAAGCAAAGCAATGCGGCAACCGCACCCGATGAATTACAAATTGGTGTAGAAACAGAAAGTATTACATAACGCAGTGCAACATAGCCAAGTATCATTGCAAAAATATATAAAAAAGATACCGGTAAATATGTAAGGATATCTGAAAGGCTGAACTCAGCTCCACGGGAAAGTTCAATAGTGGCATGAATACCCATAATCGTACCAACTGCAATAACCATTTTCCAATGACTGTATTGATCGTTCGGCTTTGAACCCATTTTAGAAAAAAGGTCAGAGCCGCTCCAAAACAATATTGCAACAAGTGAAAGCCAAAACCACATAATAGCTCTCCTAATATAATTCAAATTGTGCGATGGTGCTTACCAATCTTTTCGGTTGTTTGGATAGAATAAATTGCAATACCCGGCAAGCAAAATCACGCCTTGCCGGGTATTGCTTTGTATCATTCATTCTGAAACTGATAAGCAGTATTATTCGCCGCACTCATCAGCATACTGATGCTCATGACAAACAGAACCTGTTGATTTCAGTGTTCCTTGTAAATAGTTGCTAACAGCCGCTTCGGCATCACCAGATGCTCCTGTGACCACTTCAATTCCTTTTTCATTGAAAATGTCAACAGCACCGCCACCCATGCCACCTGAAATAATAACCTTTACGCCCTTGTCATTCAAAAAATTGGGTAAAAATCCTGGTTTATGTCCGGGATTCGCAATAAACTCACTGCTTGTAATCTGCTTGTTTTCTGTCTCAAATATAGCAAACCCCTCGCAATGACCGAAATGTCCTGTTACCATTTTACCTTCACTTGCAACTGCAATTTTCACAATTCATGTTCTCCTTTTAAACTTTATTTTAATTTAATTTGCTTACAATATAAAATTAACACCCAAAATTATCTAACATATGATTTTAATTCGTTCCAAATGGAAATCAGTGCTTTTCCAGCCGGACTTTCAGGATAGCAGGCAATACTTTGGTTCTGATTCACAGCTCTCACAACCATATCATCAAACGGTATTTTCCCAATCACAGGGATCTCAAGGTCATTGCAATAGCTTTCAATCTCTTTGGTATTGTACATGTTCACATCGAATTTGTTGATGCAAACCACACAGTTTACACCAAAATGCTTTGTGGTCTCAACGATCCTTTTCATATCATGCATTCCCGATACGGTTGGTTCTGCCACAATGAGAACCATATTCACACCGCTGATTGAAGCAATAACCGGGCATCCGATTCCGGGTGAACCGTCAATGATTACCAAACCCTCACCCGGAGCTTGCTGTAGCAGTTGCTGTTTAACTGCCGTAACCAATTTGCCTGAAGCACCACTTCCCATCTTTAACTGTGCGGTTGAAAAAACGGTTTCTTCCGATTTGTAGAGCATTAAACTTCCGGACACATATTGGGAAAGTTTAATGGTGTGAACCGGGCACAGTTCAACACAAACTCCGCAGCCTTCGCATTCAAAAATATCCACACTGGCGTTTTTTATTGCTCCAAAGTGACAGTTTTGTTCGCAGAGTCCACAATTTAAACATTTTGATTGATCAATTACCGCTTTTCCCAATCCATAATAATCTTTTTTCATCGGAGTGGAGTTTTGGGCAAGCACCAAATGAAGATTGGGCGCGTCCACGTCACAGTCTGCAAAGGCATGGCATTCACTCAGCTTGACAAGCGCGCCGGCAATCGTGGTTTTTCCTGTTCCACCTTTGCCGCTAAGAATCAGAAGCTGTTTCACGGTGTAGCCTCCTTTGCGATACCCTCCAGCAGGTTTTTAAAAAGCACTTGATACTGCTTGTCTTCACGTACCACAATCAGTCCTTTTGAATTGAGATTACCCAATTCCTCATCAAAAGGGATTTTTGCAAGGACATGAATTTGGTTGTCTAAGCAGAACTGTTCAGCCGGATTTTTTTCAGTGAGGCATTTGTTGAGTACCACGCCAAACGGCTTTTTGAACAGTTTCACAAGATCATAAACCATCGTTAGATTATGAACACCAAACAATGTCGGTTCAGCAACTAACAGACAAAAGTCAGCTTTACGGATACTCTCCATTACAATACAGGCGCTGCCGGGTGGGCAGTCAATTATTGTGGTATCCGCTTGAGACAGTTTCTGTATCAGACCTTTTATAATCGGTACGCCGGATTCTTCACCTGTGTTAAGGCAGCCGGTCAAAGTTGATACACTGCCGGACTGTCCTTCTTCAATCTCGCCGATTTTTCTTTCGCTTTTTACCAAGGCCTTTGTGGGGCATAAAATGATACAGCCTCCGCAGGAGTGACACACCTCGGGAAAAATCATCAGTTGATTCAGAACATAAGCAAGTGCATTGAATTTACAGAAATTCACGCATCGCTTGCAGCCCAAACACTTATCTGCTTTTAGCTCAGGTATCGTAACCGTAACGGGAGTTCGATTGCTAATCGCCGGCTTCAAAAACAAGTGTCCGTTGGGTTCCTCCACGTCGCAATCTACATAAACGGCCTTTTCTGCGGCACAGGCAAGATTTACGGAAACAAAGGTTTTTCCAGTCCCGCCTTTCCCGCTGAGTACGGCTACCCTCATTTTTGTGTACCCTCGTGATTATGAAATCCCGCATGAATTTCAGTCAGTGACGACAGTGCCCCGCTTTTAAATTTTGCAATATTGTCTTCCACAGAACCGTCCTGTGCTTTATACATTTTAATTCCGGCAGCATTCAGTACCTGCGCAGCATTTTCTCCGCAGCGGTAAGTAATCAAAGTTTCAGTGCCACTATCCACAATGAACTGTGCAGCCTTAATGCCCGCACCACCCTCGCTTTCGGCGGCGCTATTGGTTAAAAATTCATGCTTGTCACTTTCTGTGTCGAATAATACAAACAGGGGGGTGCGCCCAAAGGATGGGCAGACAGGCGCGTTTAATGACTGGGTTTCTACCGGTATAATCAATTTCATTTTACATTCCTCCATATTACTTTTATTTTCTATTATTTTTTCCATGATCTCAGCCGCACATCCTACCAATTTGGCACAAGGACGTTTTTTATAGTATTCTTTTGTCCTTAGTTCCGGGATAGGACTGTCGGGTCCTGCATTCAGCCCTAACAATTCTCTGCACACAATAAATCTGTTTTCTGCTTTGAATTGAGCGGCGAGTTGCTGTATTAGTTTATAATGCTCCATCTTTGCTTTGTTGTCCTTCGGGTCAGTATATCCATATTTTAATCCCGCTACCATAAACATGCCGCTGACTGCCCCGCAAACCTCGCGGAGTCTTCCCATACCTCCGCCAAAAGAAGATGATATTTTTAAGGCGGTTTCAAAATCAATGTTCAGTTCCTCGCAAAAAGCAGCAACTACTGACTGTGAGCAATTATACCCCTGCTGAAACAGTTCCATCGCCCGTTGTGAATGACTACTCAAATTATCCCTCCGATTTAGCACACATTGTTTCAAGCTTTTGTGCAGCATCCGCTAAATAATCGTTACTGAACCGTTCAAATTCGCCTTTGTCAACAAGCTGTGCCATAACCGGGTCAATCGGCAGCCGGCCTAAAACATCTAAATCTAAATTTCGCGCCGTTTCCGTTAATTTGCTTTCTCCAAATATTTTGATCTCTTTTCCGCAATCCGGGCATTTGACATAGCTCATATTTTCCACAATCCCCAAAACAGGAATGTTCATCTGTTTTGCCATATTATATGCCTTTTTTACAATCATGGAAACAAGCTCCTGCGGTGATGTCACGATCACAATCCCATCCAGTGGAATCGACTGAAATACGGTAAGAGGTACGTCACCTGTACCAGGGGGCATATCGACAAACAAAAAGTCCAAGTCGCCCCATAAAACATCCGTCCAAAATTGTTTAACAACACCTGCAAGCAATGGCCCACGCCAGATGACCGGCTCTTCCGCATTATCTAACAGTAAATTAATTGACATGATTCGAATGCCATTTTTTGTATTCTCAGGAAAAATACCCAATTCGCTAGTTTTGGCTTTTCTGCTGATACCGAACATTTTTGGAATAGAAGGGCCTGTAATATCGGCATCCAAAATTCCAACTTTATATCCTTTCCTGTTCATCAAAATAGAAAGCATAGCAGTAACTAAGGATTTCCCGACGCCGCCTTTGCCACTAACGACCCCGATCACTTTTTTGATTGACTTAAACTCATGCGTTTTCTCCAAAAAGCTTTCAGGATTTTTTTCACAGCCATCACAGCACTCTTTGCTGCATCCGCTGTCTGAACAGGCTTTATTATTATCAGGCATATTTTTTCCTCCAATTTTATTGTATATAATTTTTGAGCATATAATGAATTTATATTACTTTACAAGAGAGTCTTTGTAAAACTTTGATGATCAAAGAAAATTAATTTGAGAAAAATCAATGTTGCCTTCACTGTCAACTAATTTTGCATCGGCATGAACATATTCAATCTTTCCAATGAACATCTCATGTGAACCTGTAACAATAGAATCGACCACTTTACATTCAATATTCACAGGACAGTCCAGTAGAATGGAGGCTTTTACTTTTTGTCCTTCCTTCAGCGAAACATTCATTGCTGCGAGTTTATCTTCATCGCGTTTACTGTGGCTTCCCAAGTAATCAAAGGTTTTTTGATAGTTTTTGTCCACAAGGTTTACCACAAAGCATCCTGATTCTTTAATCATCTGATAGGAATATCTCGTTGGAACAATACCGACCATGACCATTGGCGGATCATAACTGCAATTACCACAATAGGCTACCGCCAGTACATTGTTTTCACCGTTTAATCCCCTGCAGGAAACAAGCACCTTCGGCATAGGCTGTAGACAGGATTTCATATTCGCTGTACTTTTTTCCATTTCAAAAACTCCTTTACTGCTTAAAAAATATTTATTTTATTTATAACTCCAAAGAATTTCCTGTAGATAACACATGGCAACGGCTTCCTAAAACCCGCTTCATTTCAGAAATTGCGAAAATACCCGTACAGTGAAGAGGCACGACGATCTGAATATCAAAATCTTCAAAATACTGAATCGTATTTTGCAAGCATGTGGGGCTTGCGTTCTCTAAATGCATACCGGCCACCAGTGAGTAGATGCACCTTCCAGGGAACAACTCTGCGGCATACTTTAAACAATTAATAATGCCCGGATGACTGCAACCCAGAAAAACAGACAGCCCTTTTTCGGTATCAAAAATAAGCATTTGCTCATCCTTCATCAGATCCACTGCTTTATCTTTTTCACTTCCTGTGTAAAAACCTTTCGGTGCTGCTTCAAAAGCTGTTGTGCTTGGTATTTCTGCACAAAGAGTGATACCAGTGGCAATTTCTGTCTTTTTACGATTAAATACAACTCTGCTTTTGATAAACTCGTAATCATCCAATGACCACGGAATGCCGATTTCGCGATAACTTCTTCCATCGGGATTCATTGTATATCGTTTTTCAAAAGCATCCGGGTGAACATAAACACTTGGAAAATTGTGGCTTGGGAAGTATGGTAATCCACCACAATGGTCATCGTGACCGTGGCTTAAAACAATTGCATCAGTGTCTTTTAAATCCAATCCCATGCGTGTGGCATTATGGCAATAAACTTGAGATTGACCAGTATCAAACAGCACTTTTGTATTTTCATACTCAATAAAAATCGATAAACCATGTTCCGCCAGAAGGCCACGTTTCTTCACCATATTATCTGCAAGAATATGAATTTTCATATTATAAAAGCCAACTCCTCATAGCCACAAGTTATAAATTATGGTCTTATGCCCATAATTTATATTTTAGTACAGTTATGAGCATATGTCAATATTTTAGTTAAAATAATCGCAAAAAGGCAAGGTCAGAAGAGGTCTCACCTTTCCAGCCTTGCCTTGCCTTGCTTTACTTTTGTATTCTACCACCTACTCATCGCCTATGCCATAGCGCCAGCAATTTCTTCGGCAAAACTTGCCTTTACAGTTCTGGCCACAGGTCACTTTTTTAGAGCCGCAGGATGGACATACATATTCACCGTTTTTTATCGGTTCAAGATTTTCATAGCTTTCCATCCATTCCTTACCACAATCAAGGCATTTTACAGGACATATATTGCGTGTAAAATTACCACCCTCCACGTGAATGGTTTTTCCGTTAATTAAGCTATCTGCAATTTTTTCCCTCGCAGATAAAAGGATACGCTGGAAAGTCGGACGGGACACTTCCATCTTTTCGGCACATTCTCCTTGCTCCAATCCCTCTAAATCTTTCAGTCGTATCGCTTCAAGTTCTTCCAGTTTCAAGATATTCTCAGGCACTTCTGCAACACCAGTTTCTGATGGGATAAAGTAAGGAATTGTAGGAATATTCTCAATTTTTCTCCATTTAGTCGGTCTTGCCAATCATATCAACTCCATTTTCCCTGTCTGATTTATCATACTTTCATTATTCTTAAAAACATATTGGTTTAAATCAACACCTAGCTTTTGGGATATCACAGGGCACTTCGCTTTCAGAAGGAAAAAAATTTGTTTTCCTTCTGAAAGAGCTTCAAAATTACCCTGTCCTTTGCTGATTATAATATCCGCGCTGTTGAATATATTTAAAAACTCCGTGCTACATTCCTCAAGAATTGCACCCGGTGCATTACAGCCTGTGGAAATAATCTTGGTACAATCACCCAAACCAGAAGCATAGGCTGTTTCGACAGTGGCATCGTTAATGATTGGCTCGCTTCTAACTGCATATGTAACATCAAGGAAGGAAAGATGCTGCGCTAATATACAGTCGAATACCGTTTCGCCGGCATTATCGCCAATAATCAAAAGGCTTTTAGCTGTTTTAAGTTTGTTTTCAAAGAGTTCAAGATCGCATACCGAGAACTCTTTTTCCAGTTCTTCTTCGATACAGTCTTCCAGATTTATATTATTGTTGATTGCGCAATCAATAATATTTCCTGTAGCAGCTATTTTTAAAGCCCAGTAGAGATCGTTTTGCTTCTTTTGCAAAAAGCATTCAAGCATGGAATAAGCTTTTTTTGCTGCCGCTACATCTCTTTTTTTTATTTTTTCATAAGGGTCGTAAACACCGGTAGTCTTTTTCACGACATGATGAATTGCTTTAGCAATATCCGGTGAGGATTTATAGTTCTTATAATCTGATAGAATCTTAATGGAATCTTCCATTATTCTCTCCTGCAAATCAAGCTTATCCGTTGCCATGCGGGAGGCTTCAAGCGCTTGTCTGAACATACAGGGCAGGCAATCAAGAAATATTTCCATGGTATCCCTTTCGTTATACATATTATGCGACTGGGCATAATCCATTTATTTTTGCTGATTATATAGTTTATTTTTATAATAACTATCTGACAAATAAATTGCACCTAAGGGATTATGCGCTAAAACCCTGTCCTTTACAGCAAATACGGTAATTGGAGCATCGGAATATTTGATAAAAATGGAATCATGTCCAACACACAAACCCAACATGATATTCAATTCCGTCTGAGCTTTATTCAGAAAAACCGCCTGCCCGATCGGGTTGCACATTGGTTCGTAAGTTCCTGGACGATTCTTTTGAAAATCCTGAATACCCAAAAATTCTTTTGGGATACTTCCATTTTTACAGATTACGGAGGATACTTCAAAGCCATTATCCTTTAGTATGGAGCAAAAAATCTCCGCTTCTTTGCAAAGGCCAATGCAAAAAGCGACCCCTAACTTATGGAACCCGCATTTATTTGCAAAATCAATAATTTCTTCTAATCTTGTTTTTCTACAGTATCCTTCTGATTCCACCAAAGCGGAATTATAAGCAAGTTTAGAAATTTCCGGATTTTGATACTGTTCCTTAATGTTCTCCATCTCATTTGTTTCCCTACAAGGACAATTTTTTGGAGCGTTTTCTAAATCTCCTGTTCTGCAAGAATGTCTTTGGCAAGATGCACACGTATACATATTAGTTTTCTTCCTTTTTATACGGTAAAATAAGCCGTATTTGGTATTATGTTAGCTCAATTATGAGCATATGTCAATGTAGACTATCGTTTATCACTTATTATTAATATTCTATTTGTAAAACTCACATGTATTAGCCTGCATTCAGTCTGTTCTTCCAAGTTGACAATAAACAAAGAAATAGGAACAGGCTTTTTGGCGGAATATTATTGATTTCAATACTTTAGCCAAAACGTTTTGATCGTACGGGTCCATATACAATTGTTTACTTTTATCCTCCTACTTTTGATTTATTATTGTTCCGGGTATAACTTTATCAATAAACAAAATTCCATTAAGATGATCAATTTCGTGACAAAATGCTTGAGCCAACAGCCCTGATCCTTCCAACTCAACAGACTGACCGTGTTCATTCAAGGCTCTTACAATAACCTTTTCCGAGCGTTTTACCATGCCATAGATGCCCGGAATGCTGAGGCATCCTTTTCCGAGCGTTTTACCATGCCATAGATGCCCGGAATGCTGAGGCATCCTTCCATTTCCTGCTGTTCACCGATTGCTTTAACTATCACGGGATTAATCAGTTTAATAAGTCCGGCTCCATCGTCAATGACTATAACCCTCCGCAAAACACCTACCTGGGGAGCCGCTAATCCGGCACCATTAGCATCATACATAGTTTCAGCCATATCTTCAAGCAATGTTAGTATTCTGCCGTCGACTTTCTCAACAGCTCTTGCCTTTTTTCGTAAAATATCATCGGTTTGATAGTTCATGATGTTACGCAAAGCCATATATATCTACCTTTTCATAAAAATTAATTTATGCGAAAAAAGCAGAAACAACCAGCTTTTTTCGCATGAGGAAGAGCTATTCCGTGTCTTCCTTCAAATCAGAAAGACGCTTTTTTACCTGTTCAAGCTGATTTCCCAAAAATTCCGCCTGTCGGCTTAAAAGCTTCTTTTCATCAACAGTTGAATCATACATTCCAGCGTATTTTGGGGAACGAACACGTACACATCCCGGCTTTCTGGTCGCGCAGAGAATCCTGCCAAATTTACGTCTGCAACTAAATCCTGCTGAATGTTCAGTAGGATTTGCATATCCAGATGCTGCAAAGCCCGCACATAAACCAGTGCCTTGCCCCGTCATTGAGCCCATTCCCATGGGTCCAGTTCCATCTCTTCTTGGCATGTTTATCACCTCCTCTCTATAAACCTCTTGCCATTGATCGTGCTATACACGCGCCACATTCAACAGATTTGTCGTCAATGACGGTCTTTACATCCGTTAATGTGATTGCTCCAATGGATTCTTATTGTCCACAGCCAATACATTCTTTCATTTACTGCTAAGTTATAATTGTTGTCTTATGCCCATAACTATAATGCCTTAGTTATGGGCATATGTCAATAACTAATATTAAAAATTTATATAATAATTATCATTTAACTAAAAAAGAGAGCCATAAGCCCTCTTTTACTACTTATTCTATCACTACTTTTGTACTCTTCCAGATATAATATCAATTTTTGTACTCATCGTTATCTTTCCTAATCTAAAATTTTTATAGTAAGCTAATTTTAATTGATAATAAGTAAATATCGCGTTCGCCCATCAAAAATTGGTGAACGCGATATTAATAAGAAATAAATCCAATTCCACTATTTGACGCATTTCAAAAATAAGATTGATTTTTGAAGATGGATATCTCCGCTTGCATATAAGCTTTTCAATTTACATTCAATATCTTTTTCTGTATAAAAGGGCGGACAAAACATATTGGTATCTCTCTCAATATGTTCTACGATTAAATCTGCCTGTTCGTTTTCTCCACGGATATAAAAACAGGCACAAAAAGCTCCTCCGCGCTTCAGGACTCTATGCATTTCCTGAAACACCAAGTCTTTGTCCTCAAATTGATGGAATCCGTTGACTGACAGTACTAAATCAAAACTTTCATCTTGATAAGGCAGATGGTTTGCAGAAAACTGTTCCCATTTCATATGAGAAGCATCTGTTTTTTGTGCCCATTTCTGCATTTTTTGCAGCCGATCCAATGAGTCATCCAAGGCGGTAATATCCGCATTTCTCATTTTGGCATACTTTTCATATGATAATTCTTTTTCACCTATGGGAACTGTAAGAACTTTCCCCGAAAAGTCATCTGGAATCACTTCCAAAAAATCATTTAAGAACTCCATCTTATCAAATCCACAGATTTGCCGCACTGCCGTTTTCGTCAACGCAGGAATTTGCTTTTCCGAAGGTGTCCGTGTAATTTTTTGTTTTTCTTCTTCCATCTGCTTATCTCCTCCTTGAAGCAAAAAGAGCTGCCTGCTGGGCAAAACCAGAGGCAGCTCTTTCACATATTTTCACACAATTCGGATATTTCTAATTATTTCCCCGCATTTTTGCAAAACATTCGCTACAATAAACCGGGCGGTCTTCCCTTGGCTCAAAGGGAACTTTGCAGGGCTTACCGCAGTTCGCACAAATGGCATCGTACATCAGTCTCTCCGGTTTATTGAAGGAAGACTCTTTGCGTTTGCGGCGGCATTCCGGGCAGCGTTTCGGCTCATTGGTGAAACCCTTGGACGCATAAAACTCCTGCTCATTGGCGGTAAAAATAAATTCTTGCCCGCATTCCTGACAAATCAATGTCTTGTCTTCGTACATATTGATTACCTCACTAAAATAAATTTGCCCCGGGACGGAATTAAACCGACATCCATTGGAAAACACCAAGACTCTTTATTAAGCTACCCGAGCATATAAAAAAATAACAAGTTTTTGAAAGAATATCTTTAGATGCAAGTCATTAGCATTTAAAGATATTCTATTCCTGTATTTTGCTTTTGTCAAGAAAACTATGCAATTTTTTTCAATGGATTAATTATTTTGCATGTTAGCATGATAATACTGACGACTTAACTACCCAACAAATTAATAAAGATATCATTCACCGCTAATCAACGAATGCCGTCTTTTATATTATTTTTTCAACAATTCCTCACATTGATTCCCAGTTACATGCTCTACCAAAAGTGTTTTAATACGTAAAATAAATGTAAGCTTCCTTTGCCTTATCAGCTTTTTCAATTTTTGTTACATAGCATACCGGCATGGTTTGATTTTGATAATTTTCTATTTTAATCTTCCCTGTAACCCATACCCAGTCATTCTCTTTATACTGTGAGACCTCGTCACTGCGGCACAGAATTCCACACGACTGCAGGTCGGCGGCGCAGCAAACCATCGCATACCGAGCCGGTACAATTTCATTTTGGGCAAAAAGTACTCATGCGGAAAACCTGTCCTTTCATCTTTACGGTTTTCCCTTTATATTTTCCATATTTTTATTAATATCAATATACCATCTGGCTAACTACTTATCGCTGAAAGTTATAACTCCATTTTTATCCGCCTGCGGCGCCGTTAAAAAAGAGGAAGAAGAAATATCAATTCCGATATCATCTTCAGAAGCTATACTGTCCGGTATCACCACATCCTTATCTTGCGAAGAAGTGGCACTTTGCGCGAATGAACTGTTGTTTTGCGTTCTACCGGCTAAAGTCCCGAAAGAAATTACCTGACTTTGCACAGCCCCAATAGGAATAATTACAGCGGTAATCATTAGAACAATTAAAAGAATGTTTTTTAGTGGTCTGGAATTATGCTTTGGCGTAAAAGTGAAGCATCCCTGAAATCATGAGGCTTGTGGAAGCGCTTCAAAAAAGGGGCAAAGATAAAGTTGTTACTCCTGCAAATTGGTAGCCCGGTCAAGCTACAATGGTTCCTGCACCTAAAACTTACATTGACTTGCTATAAAAGCAAAACTCACCCGAAAAGCAAGGGCTTTCCTTCAAGGACTGGTTCTTGTGCTATAGACAACTGCCATCAGCCAGTCGGCCAGCCAACATTCAAGCTGATAATATCTGAAAAATATATTAATGGAACTAATAAAAGCAATAACATAATTTTTTTCCTCATGTGCTCAATGACTTCTTTTTTGAAGTCTCCTGAAAACAAAGGTAAGCGCTCAAGCAACCAATGTAAGAAAAAGAAAGAACGCAGCGGGCACTTCAAGTGCGGACTACGTCCTTCATTTCAATTGGTTTATATTGAAAAGCTGCTCCATATGGAATTAGCATCTGGGTTTTCATGACCTATTATGAAAACTTTTTGATTTATATTATTTTTCAGTTCTCTTTTCAACTTTTTTAATATGAATTTAGCTGAAGACCTTGCGTTTTCCCGCTATGGGAATCATTAACTCATCACGATATTTTGCTACGGTTCTTCTTGAGATATCAATTCCATGTTTCTGAAGGTCCTGCGTGATGCTTTGGTCCGAAAGCGGCGTAGATTTATCTTCTAACTCAATAAGTGTTCTGACCGATTGTTTGATTTGAGATGAAGAAAAACAATCATTGCCTTCCTGTGCACGGATCTTTGATGTAAAAAGTGATTTGATGCTGATTGTCCCAAATGAACACACAATATATTTGCCTGAAATTGCACGGCTCACTGTTGACTCATGCAGACCAATTTGATCTGCAACCTCTGCAATCGACATTGGTTTCAAGCATTTTATTCCATCTTGAAAATAAGGTTTCTGTAGCTCAACAATTTTTTTTAGAATACAAAAAAGGGTACTTTCACGATTGAACAATTCTTTCCTAAAGGACGCGGCTCGTCTCACTTTATTTTTAAGATACTCTAAGGTTTCTTTATCGTTTTCTTCATGCATCATTTGCTGATAAAAATTATTAATACGTAGATGAGGGGTTGCACTGTCGTTGCTTTGAATCAAAAAACCACCCTGTCTATCACTTTTAATGACTGCTTCAGGAATTACGTATATTTCATTGCTGTCCGTTCGAAAGCCTCTTGATGGAATTGGATTCAAGTTCCGAATAAAGTCACAGTATTTTTGAGCGGCTTCAACTGAAATGTGGAGATCATTCGCAATGACTTGTATTTTATTTGCAGCCAAAAGTTCAATGTGCTCTTCAATTATTTCTTTGATGACTGCAGTGTTACAATCGGTGTACTGCTCTAATTGAAGGACGAGGCATTCTTTTAAATCTGAGGCACCGACTCCCGGGGGCTGCATCTTCTGGATAAATTCAACTGCACGTACTATCCTGTTCCGTGGAAGTCCAAAGTGCTGGGTGAGCTCTTCTATGCTGCTGCCGAGATATCCTTTTTCATTAAGATCTTCAATGATGTATCTGCAAATCCGATCTGTGCTTTTGTCTATTTTCATCTCCCCAAGTTGTTCCAGAAGGTAGTCAATAAACGTGAGCTCAGTTGAAAGTGTTGTATATGGGTCAAAGTTTTCATCATCCCCATTGTAGGTCTTTCCGGATTTGAAAGAATAGCCGTCTGAAGCCAGCATTTTCGCCAGTTTTAAAGTAGTTTTATCGTCTTGATAGGATTCACCATTGTTATCCAATGCACAGTCAGAGAACTCATTATCTTCTCGTTGATAGTCCTCATCATATTCCAGCACCGGATTTTCCATTACCTCTTCTTCTACCTTTTTTCTAAGTTCTGCAAGCGGCATCTGCAACAACTCAAGTGATTCACGCATTTCCGCAGTCAAAATCAGTTTCTGGCTTTGGCTTTGTGTCTGATTTACTGCATACGAAAGATCCACAAAATCACCTCCCGATTGCTGGAACTGTTTCGTGACATATTACGAACCGATGCAATGAAGCAGGGTGTTTTTTGTCTCAGCTATAACCCCGGGGCTTACTGAAAATTCATCCAATCCATACTTCAGCAACAGTGGGATTGCATGCTCGTTAGATGCCAGCTCACCGCACATACAGCATGGAATTTTAGCTGCATGCGCGGCAGAAATTGTCATTTGAATCAGGCGCAGAACGGCGGGATGAAGCGAATTGTATAAATCGGATATGCTTTCATTCATTCTGTCCACAGCCAATGTATACTGCGTTAAATCATTGGTTCCAATGCTGAAAAAATCGACATGTTTTGCAAATTCTTCCGCCATCAGAGCGGCAGATGGGATTTCGATCATCATACCGGTTTGAATAGAGGAATCAAAAGAAGTACCATTTTGCTTTAATTGTGATTTACAGGTATTGAGGATCGTCTTCGCTTGATTTAGTTCTTCCATGCAGCTGATCATCGGAAACATAATTTGAATATTACCAAATGTGGAGGCTCTTAAAATAGCTCGGAGTTGAGTTTGAAAAATGTCAGGATTTTTAAGGCATAGCCGGATTGCCCGAAGCCCAAGAAAAGGATTGCTTTCCTTTTCCATTGGAAGATATGGGAGGCTTTTATCTCCGCCAATGTCAAGTGTGCGTATGGTAAGGGGGTTGCCTTCCAATCGCTCAGCCGCTTCTTTGTAAACCTGAAACTGCTCTTCCTCGGTAGGCATTGAAACTCTATTCATGTATAAAAACTCCGTGCGAAAAAGCCCGACGCCTTCGGCACCATTTTTTAAGGCGGTTTCAATATCCTTTAAGCCACCGATATTTGCGGCTGTTATAATCTGCCTTCCGTCTTTCGCATGAATTTTTGTTTTCGCGGCACATCTGTAATCTTCTCTTTTCTGATTGAACTGTCTCTCCAGTAACTGATATTGTTCAATCATATTGGCATCGGGATTGACAATTACTTCGCCAGATAATCCGTCCACGATTACGACATCCCCGCTTTGTGCACAAGCAAGAATATCCTTGCATCCGACTACCGCCGGAATGCCAAGTGCTTTTGCAAGAATTGCCGTATGAGAAGTTTCACCTCCTGTTTCAGTTACAAAGGCACATACTTTCTCTTTGTCTATTTGGGCAGTGTCAGAGGGCTTGAGGTCATGAGCAAAAAGCACAGTTCCTGTTGGCAAATGGGCAAAATCGACTTCCCCACTTCGGCCCAAAAGATTGCGCAGAATTCTTGACCCCACATCTTTAATATCTGCGGCGCGCTCTTTCATATAATCGTCATCAAACTCAGAGAAAGTATCGTACAGAGTTTGAGTCACATCAGATATGGCTTTTTCCGCTGAAAGGGATTCCTGCTTTATCTTAGAGAAAGCTTCTCCAGTAAATGCAGGATCTTTCAAAAAATTCAAATGGCTTTCAATAATTTCAACATTTTTCGCATCTAAGTTTTCATGGGCTTTTCCTACAATTTCTTCTATTTGCTTTCTGGACAACTCCAGCGCATTTTGCAGCCGGTCTGTTTCTGCTGCCGGATCTTCTGCGGCTTCATTAAAGTGCAAAGATGGGTCCATGCCGATTACATACGCTTTCCCCACAGCATAACCCTTTGAAACTCCAATTCCTTTTTTCATAATCTCACTGCCCTCCTTTTCTGCGAACGATTAGTCTTCACCGAATTTTGAATTGATTAGTTCAACTAACGCAGTTACTGCTTCCTGTTCATCCTCTCCATCCGCCTGAATTGTGACAATGTCATTCATTTTCACACGCAGAGCCAGCAAATTGATCATGGATTTTGCGATAGCTGAACGTTCTCCGTTTATTATAGTAATATTTGCTTTATATTTGCCTGCGGTAGTAACCAACATGGAAGCCGGTCGGGCATGCAATCCAATTTTGTTTAATATTTGTACTTTCTGTGATGTCATAGTAAAATGTCCTCCTTAAAATGTGTTTTGCTTAATAGTCAAGCAATTTTCGTGCCAAATATTTAAAACTAAATATTAAGGGTCACACTATTTATTGTGCGACCCTTTTGCAATGATTTTGTTTCATGGTTTTTGAACGCAATTTTCCGCAACAAAGAATGAAGCAATATAGCAGATTTCATCGTCTGGAATCAGTAATTTAAACTTCTGCTCCAATTGATTGAATGAGGTCTTTACTGTTTCAAAAATCATCCTATTTCTTTTAATATATGAATCCTTGTCAGGAAACTCACCGATTACGGAGTTTCCTATCATTCGATCCATCATACATCCGATGTGACAGAATGCCCCGATCAGCGCATCTGGAGTCAATTGAAGTTTCGCCTGTAATTCAATTCTCTTGATGGCTTCACGAATATCATTGAAAACACTCTTACTGTTAATATTTTTAAGCATATTGGAAAGTGTTTGCCCTATTTTTTCAAATGTATTCTCAGTATCAATTAATGCTTGTATCTTGGGAATGGCATTTCCATCGAATACATCAGTCAAATCAAAATGTGGTACTGAAAGACCAATTTGAAAGGTGCTTACGACACAAAGAATTTTTCCAATATGGCTAATAGAATCCAACCGGGTCGAAATGCTTTCATTCCCTGTAAGCTTTAATGCAACCGTTTCACAGATGGAATTGTAATAATTCAGCTGACCGTCTAAAATGTTTTTGAGCATCTGGGCACTTCCTTCACCGGTTGTGCAAACGGTAAGAATAAACATTTGTGGCAGTTGACTTTTCATTGTCACAGAGAGGTCAGTTTCACTGAGCAGCTCATTGACAGAAAGAGTTTCATGATACACATAGTCCAGCGGATACCCCAGAACCGCCTTGCGAGTAGCTTCAATTACATGCAGTGTGCTGACTAAAGGAATAGTCTTCACCTGAATTCCTATCTCATTTTCCAGATCTGAGGAAAAGTTGGTTAGGGAACCCATATCCACCAACAGAAGCAGGTCGGACTTTTGAGGTTTCCCAAGCAGATACTCTTTTAGTCTGGAATAGACTTTTTGAGGGTTTTCATCAAGGGAGGCATCAATTCCAACAGCATAGTCCGTACCGAGCAAACGGTTTGCCGTACCGGCCATGGAAGTTGCGGTTGCCATTCCGTGGGCGATCACAATCACCTGCACCTTTTCATTTTTTCCAGTGGACATAAGATGGTCAAGGCAGAGAAACACAGCCAGAAACCCTGCTTCATCAATGGGCATTGTGATCTCAAACTCCTGATTTATGATATTCAGGCTTTCCAGCGCAACAGTAAATTCCGCATCATGCTCTTTACGAATAAGATTGAGCTGTGGATTAACAATCCTGCGCCCTCTTTTCACACGGTTAATTGAATTATATATATGTACAGCCATGCCATATCGGATGTTATTCCCAAAATTTCGAGTCAACTTTTCTTGCGCATAGTCCAAAATTTTGTTAACTACATCTACTACTTCAATACCAACCAGATTGGTTATACTTAAAAAATCCTGCGGGTGATTAGAAATTTCGGTATATTTCTCGAAATATAAATGAATTTCACCATCAATTTGTTTGCTGATTTCTTTATCATCCGCGCCGACACTTTTCAATTCCTGCATTCGTGTATCGATCATTTCATAGATGTTTTCAGCATCTTCATTGTTTTTAAATAAAAGTTCTTTTGAATTACTGTCAAAAACGCAATAGCGTTTATTGATTCCAATAAACCGGTTCCAAATCTGGCGGTGTGTTGTTTCAAGATACAAACCTTCTTTAATGTAGAGAGGCAAATCAAAACTGACAATGCGCAAATCTTGTTTTTTACCGGAAACATAATCAGAATAGGCTTTCGCGCAGATAATCTGAATATCATTTTTCAACTGGCCGACATTATTGGAGCAGTGGTAACTCAGAAGTGAACGCATGGAATTGACGGAAACGGAAATTGGCTTGTTCAACCGAGTGGACTCATTTCGGAAAAAGCCGCTGATTAAATTCAACCGTTCTTCCATGCTCCTTCCACTTAGATTCGGAATGTTAATAATCATAGGAATTCTGCGTACAAAAGTTTTTAGCAGCGTAGAGTCCGGATTTTCCGTGGTAGCGCAAATCAACAGTACTGTCGCTTGCCGCTCATTATCTGTTTCTCCAAGGCGCCGGTAAACTCCTCTGTCAATAAACGTGAACAGCATCTCCTGCCCCTGTGGAGGCAGACGGTGCACTTCATCCAAAAACAGAAATCCACCATTTGCTTTTTCAAGCAATCCAGGCTTGTCCGCGTCTGCGCCGGTATAGGCTCCTTTTTTTGTGCCCATAAGCTGGCTGACTAAAAGTTGGGGATTGTTTGCGTAATCTGCACAATTGAAAATAATGAAAGGGGAATCATTGCCGACACATTCTTTTTCCCGTGCGTATTGATAGATTAATTCGGCAAACATGGATTTCCCGACACCAGTTTCTCCAAACAGCATCATGTGCATTCCATTGGGGGGGTACAGCACAGCAGCTTTTGCCTGCTCCACACAATGGAACAGACTTCGGTTGTCTCGAACAAACACGTCCAGCATTGTTTTGGCACTTTTTTCAGCCACAGCCTCAGAGAGTCTGTAAAACACAGGCTTTGAACCGGACTTTTCGGCCTTACCCTCTTCACAAAGTTTATTTAGGTCACCACTTACATTGGCACGGGATAACCCCAAACTGTCTGCCAACTCACCCGCCGTAGCACCACGTTCCATAGAAAGTTCGCTCAATTTTCTTCTTACAATCTCAATACGTTTCAACCTTAACCCTCCAAATGGACACCATTTATGGTCAGTATAGTATTTTTGTATAAAAAAGTCAAGAATTGCATTGTATTTATAGTATTATGTGTTTTATTTAAATAAAATAATGTGTTTTATTTCTATGCAAAATGTGTTTATATCAATACACATAAGGAAGTTCCCCATATTTTAGCATGAATTTTTTTGGAATTTTATTGCAATATGTGTTTTGGCACGGTTCTTGCTAATTGATAAAGTGAAGTCGTTAGATGAGGTGATTACAAAATGGATATGGAAACAATTACGATGCAGTTGCTTGTCAACAGTGGAGATGCAAGAAGCAAAGCAATGGAGGCGATTGGCAGCGCCAAAGCAGGAAACATTTCGCAAGCAAGAGAACAATTGAAGGAAGCAGGTGATTTTTTATCAGCAGCACATCAGTTTCAAACAGAAATCATTCAAGAGGAGGCGGATGGAAACATTAAAAATGTTTCGGTACTAATGACTCATGCGCAGGATCATCTGATGAATGCAATCACAATTATTGACATGTCGCGTGAATTTGTTGATCTTTACGAGAAAATTTACAAAAAGTAGGAAGGAGGAACTGTAATTATGACAAGAATTATTTTAGCTTGCGCAGCGGGTATGTCCACCAGTCTTCTGGTCAGTAAAATGAATGTTGCCGCAATCAAATCTGGTGCAAGCGTTAGAATTCAGGCGGTACCTGAAAGTGATTTTGCTAAGTATGCGAATGACACTGATATTTTGCTTCTTGGTCCGCAGGTGGCTTATACACTGAATAGAATGAAAGCACAATATGAACCAAATGGAATCAAAGTCGCAGTAATTAACAGTATGGATTATGGCCTGATGAATGGAGAGAAAGTACTAAAAGAAGCGTTGCGTTTATAGTAACCTATTTGAATAAAAATTAGATTGAAAGGGGTCGCTTGTTTTATGGATTTTACAAAATTACAGAATAATATTTCGTCCGGCATGGGCGCGTTTGCCAATAACAAGTATATTAAAGCGGTTTCCAATGGCATGGTATTTATCATGACACCAATTATTATTGGCTCAATTTTCACGTTGCTGGGGAATATCCCAATCAATGGATACTCAGATTATCTCAGTGCCCACGGAATTTCTCAAATATTAAATTTGGCCTCCAACTTTACAACAAATATCATGGCAATATTGACGGTATTCACTGTTTCTTACAGCCTTGCCAAGGAATTTAAAAAGAATGCCTCGGACAGCGCAATGGCTGGGCTATTATCAATCATTGGTTTTTTTATTGTCACTCCATTAAGCCAAACAAAAATCGACAATGTTTTAACGGATTATGTTTCTTTTGATTGGATAGGAGAAAAAGGACTGTTTGTTGCAATTATCATTGGGCTGTTAACATCCAGAATATATATTTATTGCCTTGACAAAGGCTTTACGATTAAAATGCCGAAGGGCGTACCACCAGCGGTTTCAAGCTCTTTCGCGGCACTTATCCCCGGATTTACAATTGCCATTTTATCATTAATTATCGCCGCAGTTTTCAAATTAACCCCGTATGGAAGCTTGGATCAGTTGATTTACACATGTGTGCAAATTCCACTACAGGGCGTGGGCGGATCTTTTGGCGGCTTGCTGGTCGTAATCATTGGAGTTGGTATTCTATGGTTTTTTGGCTTGCACGGTGACAACATTCTGATTATGGGTTTGCTGTATCCGATTTACCTTGCATTGGATATGCAAAATTTGCAGGCTTATCAGGCTGGAAAAGTTCTGCCGAATATAGTTGGATATCAGTTCATCGTGTGCTATACCGAAGTGGCCGGCACAGGAATTACAATTGGATTAGCACTCTTAATGGTATTCCTCGCAAAAAGCAAACAATTTAAAATTATAGGGAAACTAGCTATTCCTACAAGCTGCTTCGAAATTAACGAACCTGTTATTTTTGGTACTCCAATTGTTTTGAATCCGATTATGCTTGCACCATTCCTGCTTACCCCTCTGGTGTGCAGTATTTTTGCATATGTAGCAACAGCAATCGGGCTTGTACCAAGATTAAATGGTGTTCAGATTCCATGGTCCACCCCGCCAATAATTTCAGGTATACTGGAAGGAAGCTGGAAAATTGCCGTTCTTCAAGTAGTAATTATTGCGATATCAGTCGCTATCTATTATATTCCATTTAAAATAATGGATAAAAGGGCCTATGAAATGGAGCAGTCAAGCGGTTTTGATGAGGCTGTGAACGAATAGTTGATGGGATTGTAAGGATTAAATATCAAAGGAGAAATTTATATTGAATAAGCTTAAAATTGTAACGATCGGTGGAGGAAGCAGTTATACTCCTGAATTAATTGAAGGTTTTATTAAAAGAAAAGATGAGTTAAATATTGGAGAATTATGGTTAGTCGATATTGAAGAGGGCAAAAAGAAACTTGAAATTGTTGGTTCTATGGCTAAGCGCATGGTAAAGGCGGCCGGTCTGGATATAAAGATTTATCTGTCCCTTAATCGGCGTGAAGCTCTAAAAGATGCTGACTATGTTACAACCCAGTTCAGGGTCGGATTGTTAGATGCCCGCATTCGTGACGAGCGTATTCCTTTGAGTCATGGATTGATTGGGCAGGAAACAAACGGTGCAGGAGGGATTTTTAAAGCGTTCAGAACGATTCCTGTCATTTTGGACATTATTAAAGACATGAGGGAGCTATGCCCGAATGCCTGGCTTGTGAATTTTACGAATCCGTCCGGAATAATTACCCAGGCGGCAATCAATTACGGCAAATGGAATAAGACAGTGGGCTTATGTAATGTGCCGATAAATGCTGAAAAACTATGCTATAAAGTCACTGAATTAAGTGAAGAAAAAAACGAATTATTCTTTAAATTTGCCGGTATCAACCATTTTCACTGGCATAAGGTTTGGGATAAAAACGGACGTGAAATTACCAGTGATTTAATTGACAAGTTTTTTAGCCCTGAAAACGTCGGAAAATACCAAGAGGTAAAGAACATTGCTGAAATTCCATTTACCTATGAGCAGATTAAAGATTTGGGAATGATTCCATGTTCTTACCACCGGTATTATTACATGACGGACGACATGCTGAAAGAGCAGTTGGAAAAATTCAAAAAACACGGTACCCGAGCCGAGCAGGTTAAAAAAATCGAAGCCGAGTTGTTTGAGTTATATAAAGATCCTAACCTTGACCATAAGCCGGAGCAACTGTCACAACGCGGCGGAGCCTATTACAGTGAAGCCGCTTGTGAACTTATTAATTCAATTCAAAATGATAAAAGAACCAATATGGTTGTCAGCACGAAAAACAATGGTACAATTGTAGATTTACCTTATGACTGTATCGTAGAAGTGTCCAGTCTTATTACCAGCCATGGGCCAGAGCCTTTAAACTGGGGAAGCTTTGAACCAAGTGCAAGAGGGCCGCTGCAAGTTCAAAAAGCGATGGAGGAATGTACCATTGAAGCGGCAGTAACCGGAAATTACGGAAAAGCTTTGCAAGCATTTACTATGAATCCGCTTATTCCAAGCGGTAATATTGCAAAAAATTTATTGAATGAAATGCTGGTTGCCAATAAAGATTATTTGCCACAATTTCAGCAGAAAATTCAAGAATTGGAAGCAGCCGCTCCAAATTTATAATAAGGCTTCTAAAATGAGAATTATTTTCTTATTGATGAGTTAACAAACTGGAATCTCGTATTAGGAAATGTCCAAAGCATGTTGGATTACACACAAAAGTAGAGTATAAATTTTGAAGTTGAAATTCTATCAAATTCACTTGCTGTACGGCAGTGTGCTCAAATATCTTCCATAATTAAATCTGATTCATTATGGAAGATTTGGCTGCAAAGCAAATTGAATTTGCAGCATGCCGCAAGGCGGTCAAAAGTCAAAACCTCCGGCTAAGCCGGAGGTTTTGACTTTTGTGATTACTGAAACGCCTTATAGGCGCTCGCAAGAAGAGTTCCGCTTTTGTCAAGGGCAAGCTCCC